>Ga0116163_1000031_pt1 | contig 98641 bp, 82 predicted proteins | sample AD_UKC107_MetaG_FD_89889 | JGI IMG/M metagenome (GOLD analysis project Ga0116163, IMG submission 89889) | Active sludge microbial communities of municipal wastewater-treating anaerobic digesters from Hong Kong - AD_UKC107_MetaG | ecosystem: Engineered > Bioreactor > Anaerobic > Digestate...
ATCAGCAGAACCGGTCAAGGACGCCGACGGCTTTGTAAATCACGGAGACACAGTTCTTGCGTCAGTCAGAGCATATTTTGAGCAAAAGAACTCCACAGAAAAGTGGCGCAATATGTCTCAGAGTAGTGAGGTTAATGCCTTGTTCCGCTTACGCGTCGTCCCTGACCTTGAGTTGAACAGCCGCCACATTATTGCCTGTGAAGGCAAACGCTACAACATATTCTCAGTTGAAAATGTAAAGAGCCGTGGAATGTTTCTTGAAGTATTGGCGGTGAGTTCTGATGGCTAAGGTCGATTTCAAAATGCCGGATGACTTCCTCCTCAAGGTGTCAAGGTTGGCTGAAAAAACCGACGAAATCGTACCGAAGGTTCTTGAAGCCGGTGCTGAAGTCGTATACAGCAAGGTAAAAAGCAACCTGGCTTCCGTGGTCGGTAAAAACACGAAGGTTGAAAGCCGTTCCACTGGCGAGCTTGAATCGGCGCTTGGCGTATCTCCGGCCAAACAGGACAGGGATGGCAACTTTAACGTGAAGATAGGCTTCAAAGAGCCGCGTTCGGATGGCGGCAGTAATGCTAAAATTGCAAACATCCTCGAATACGGCAAGCATGGTCAGACTCCGAAGCCTTTTCTGAAACCTGCCAAGAGCAAGTCAAAAGACGCTTGTATCGAGGCTATGACCGACAAGCTGGAAAGCGAGATTGATAAACTATGAGTATATTGTCCGAATTGAATGCACTTTTTGAAACCGCAAATATCCCTGTCGAAACAGGTGTCTTCAGCGGCGTGCCTACTGATGAATACTTGGTACTGACACACTTAACCGACACCTTTGCAGTTTTCGGAGATAATAAACCGCTTGCGGACATAAACGAGGTCAGGGTTTCGCTGTTCAGTAAAAATAACTATTTACAAAGAAAGAATCAGCTTGTGAGGATACTCCTCCAGGCTGATTGTGTTATAACCGACCGCCGGTATATCGGACACGAAGATGATACCGGCTATCACCACTACGCCATCGATGTGGCGAAATATTACGAACTGGAGGAATAGCAAATGGCTACTATCGGGCTTGATAAGCTCTATTACGCAAAGATAACGGAAGGCACGGACGGGACCGAAACCTACGGCTCTCCCATCCAGCTTGCCAAAGCGATGAAAGCGGACCTTTCGGTCGAACTGGTGGAAGCGACCCTTTACGCAGATGACAGTCCCGCCGAGGTTGTGAAGGAATTCAAATCCGGAAAACTATCACTCGGTGTCGACGACATCGGCACAACCGCCGCCGAAGATCTGACCGGGGCGAAGATTGACGACAACCATGTTGTGATATCCGGAGGTGAGGACGGCGGCGCTCCCGTTGCTATCGGGTTCCGCGCAAAGAAATCCAACGGGAAATACCGCTACTTCTGGCTTTACCGCGTCGTATTCGGTATCCCGGCGACCAACCTTCAGACCAAGGGTGACAGCATTACCTTTTCCACGCCGACCATCGAAGGTACGGTCTACCGCCGTAATAAACTGGACGGCAACGGAAAACACCCGTGGAAATCTGAGGTCAATGAGGACGACACAAGCGTTCCGGCATCTGTTATCACAGGCTGGTACACGCAGGTTTACGAGCCGACGTTCGCAGCTCCTGTCGGAGGTGGTGAATAATGGCTGATGAAAGAAGCGCAAAAGTCGCTATTGGTGGCCAGGATTACGAACTGATCCTTACCACCAAAGCGACCAAGGAAATTGCTAAGAGATACGGCGGCCTTTCTAATCTGGGTGAAAAGCTCATGAAATCCGAGAACTTCGAGATGGCGCTCGACGAGGTCGTGTGGCTCATTACACTGCTCGCCAACCAGTCAGTACTGGTACACAATCTGCAGAATCCCGCCAAGAAAAGGGATCTACTCACAGAGGATGCGGTCGAACTGCTTACCTCTCCACTCGAACTCTCCGATTACAAAAACTGCATTATGGAAGCAATGTTCAAGGGAACAAAGCGCAATATAGAAAGCGAGGACGAGTCCTCAAAAAACGCACAGGTCGGGTAAGCGACGAGGAGTTGTTTGCCCGGCTGATTTTTTACGGCGTCACTCTGCTTCACCGGTCCGAGCGGGAGGTCTGGCTTATGCCGCTGGGTCATCTGCTCGATCAATGGGAGATATATAAGCAGTTTAACGGCCTGGCAAAACCGAAGCGTGAGCATTACATCGATGAAATCATACCAAGCGGTATCTAAGGAGGTGGTGAGATATGGCGGATAATTTTGGCTTGAAAATCGGCGTCGAGGGTGAAAAGGAGTTCAAGAAAGCCCTTTCTGACATCAACCAGTCGTTCAAGATACTCGGCTCGGAAATGAAGCTGGTCGAGTCCGAGTTCGGCAAAAATGAAAACAGCGTCCAGTCCCTCACCGCCAAGAACGAGGTTCTGACAAAGCAGATCGATGCGCAGAAAGAAAAAATAGAAACGCTCCGCAAGGCGCTTGAAAATGCTTCCGATTCCTTCGGCGAAAACGATCGCCGCACACAGCAGTGGGCTGTTCAACTGAACAACGCGCAGGCAGAACTCAACGGCATGGAACGCGAGCTCAAGTCGAATGAAAAGGCTCTTGACGGTGTGGCAGACGAGTTTGACGATGCGGAAAAACAAGCGGATCAGTTTGGCGACGAGCTTAAAGACGCGGGTGATAAAGCCGACGATGCTGGCGGGCGGTTTCAAAAACTGGGCGGTGTTCTAAAAGGTATAGGAGCCGCAATGGGCACCGCTTTTGTCGCGGTGGGAGCAGCCGCCATCGGAGCAGCAAAATCCCTGACCAATATGACAGTCGGTGCTGCCGCCTACGCTGACGAAATCCTCACGATGTCCACCGTTACGGGAATGTCCACCGAAAGCCTGCAGGCATACAAATACGCCGCCGAACTGGTCGACGTCTCAATGGAGACCTTAACCGGTTCCATGTCCAAGCAGGTCAAGTCAATGGCGAGCGCAAGAGACGGTTCGGCAAAATTTGCCGATGCTTATGCAAAACTCGGTGTTTCTGTGGCAGATGGTAATGGACAGCTCCGTGACAGCGAGACCGTATATTGGGAAACCATCGATGCGCTTGGTAAAATCTCGAACGAAACCGAACGCGACGCCCTCGCTATGCAGATTTTCGGCAAGAGTGCTCGGGAACTGAATCCACTCATCGCCCAAGGCAGCGAAGGCATTGCAGCTTTGACAGAAGAAGCAAAGCGCATGGGCGCAGTCATGTCCGAGGATTCTCTGAACGCTCTGGGTAAATTTGACGACAGCGTCCAGCGCCTGAAGGCGGGTGCCGGTGCAGCAAAGAACGCGATGGGTACTATTCTTCTGCCCCAATTGCAGACACTTGCAGACGACGGTGTATCCTTGCTCGGCGATTTCACGCGCGGGCTCAATGAAGCCGGTGGCGACTTCGGCAAGATATCCGATGTAATTGGCAATGCAATCGGTGGCATAGCGGACATGATTCTTGAAAACCTCCCCAAGATTATGGAGGTTGCCGTTGACATTGTCATGGCGCTGGTAAACTCCATAACGGATAACCTGCCTATGATTATTGAAGTAGCCAGTTCGGTTATTTTCACGCTGCTCCAAGGTCTGGTCGAAGCCTTACCGCAGATTACACAGGGAGCCGTGCAACTGGTCATGTCCTTAGTGGATGGAATTATTGACAACCTGCCTATGCTCATACAAGCAGCCATCGACATGATTATTACCCTTGCGCTCGGTATCGCGGACGCACTCCCGGAACTAATTCCTTCTATCATAGAAGCAATCATTCTGATTGTGGACACTCTGCTTGCCAACATGGATAAAATCCTCGAAGCGGCTTTTGCCATCATCGCCGGTCTGGCTGAGGGACTTTTGAATGCGCTGCCAAGGCTCATGGAAGCGCTGCCGCAGATTATTACGACTATTATCGAATTCATTACCAGCAATCTACCCGCCATCATCGAGATGGGTATCACGCTTATTGTTCAGCTTGCAGCTGGCTTGATTCAGGCGATTCCGCAACTGATAGCCGCCCTTCCTCAGATTATTGTCGCAATCGTCAGCGGACTTGGCAGCGCGGTTGGTTCTGTCATGCAAATTGGTATAGATATTGTCAAAGGCCTGTGGGAAGGTATCAAGTCTATGGGCAAATGGCTGTCCGATTCGGTCGGTAACTTCTTTGGCGGGATTGTCGATGGGGTTAAAGGGCTTCTCGGCATCCACTCCCCGTCAACCGTGTTCGCCGGAATCGGCGGCAATATGGGTGAAGGCATAGGAATTGGTTTTTTAGATGCTATGAACGGCGTGGAAAAGGATATGCAAAAGGCAATACCAACCGAATTTGATGTTAACGCCACCGTAAATGGAAAAGGCAGTGCAAACAGTACCGTAAACCACACTGGAGTTATCCGGGTGGAAGGTGTAAACAACCAAAACGAAATGACCTCGGTGGTGGATATTATCATCGATCAGTTAAGGGGTGAGGTGCGGATATGACAGAACTGAAAGACATGGACAACGGAATTGTTATCACCCCGTTCGTTTCACTGAAAGAAAAACAGGAGGTTATCCGCACCCTCCACCGTACCATAGACGGCAGGCAACTGATTTCACGTTTTGGCGAGCCTGCCGTTTCGTATGATATTACCGTTTATGTAAAAGAGGACGGCAAACAGGCTTTGTTTTCTTCCGAAGACCAGCTTTCGCTTTTGAGGGTTACTTTGGGCGGCAAGGTGTATTTCGGCAGGATTATTAAACTGTCCGAATTCGACCGTATTTCAAGGGAGTATTTCAAAGCTGAAAGTACCCTTGCAAAGGAGGCGGATGTATGAGAAGCGTTCCGCTTGACCTAAAGCAGAAGCTCCTAAAACGCTTCTACGGAACATCGACTGACAACCTGCCCCAAATACAGGTTATTGCCAAACAAGCGAGTATCAACACGTTGATCACCGAGGTGATCCATGAAGATATCCCGGCGAACTTTGGTGATGTGGCCATCCGGCAGCTTCCGGGGGAAGCACAGCCGAGCCTTGTCTATGCCATTTGTATTGATAACGGTATGGGCAGTATTTACTCTCGCAAAATGCCCGCTTTTGCCGAGCAGGAATGGGAGTACCTCTGGAGTATCGGTTCGGTCAAGGACGCTGCGATTGAGTTTGATGGTGACTGGCGTATTAACCCGAAAAAGCGGTATTACGAACTGATGACCGAGGATGTGCCTTACATCTTTTTTACAGACAGCAGCAATAGCCTCTATGTACAGAAATGGAGTGATGCATCTTCAAGGATACCGCTTGCTGAGAATGCTTCTCATATTTCCGTCTGCCGTGGATGGCAGTCAACACTCGACACAGGCGTCGACCAAGGTTTAATTATCGGGTATCTGCGGGACGGCAAGGTGTTCTATCGCGCGTATTGTCAGCAAAGTAGCGGTGAATATATCTGGGAAACCGAAAACGAGGTCACGGAACTCGGAACCGGTAATAGCACTTTATGCGTCTTTCGAACTAACGATTTCAGAGTGGGTTTTCTAACTGAAAATGCAGGTGAAATGAAGTATGTTCTCTCCGAACGTACCTATGCAGGCCAAGCGATGCCGCCGGAATACGCGGAAAGCCAGCCGCAGGACGCAAAGGTATGGATGAACAATATCCGGTATTATTATCCTGTCTTTTCGGAACATGGAGCCGCTATTCCGGATAAGCCGTACCTTGCCTGCTATGTCACGAATACACCCGCGCTTGCAGCTGTTGAGCATGAGCGTATTGGGATTCGCGAGATTGTTATCACCTTCAATCGCCCTGTCGGAGGCGTACCCGGCGCGTTTGAGAACTACATCACAACCTTTCCGGTGCGTCCGGTGGAATCCTGTGTCTGGCAGAACGGCAATCAGTTGAAGCTGACCCTCGCACAGGATTTGGGTCAAAGCGTCACCTTTACGCTCACCGTCAAAAAGTGCCACGAGGCTTGGCAGATCATAAACGGCCACCGTATGCCGATTGAGGCAACCGAGTTTGTCCTTGCCGGTTTCCCGATACAGACCATACTCAGGGAAAACGTAACAGCGGAGGCGTTTGGGGGGTTATATATCAACATAAAAACAGACCACAGCGTATACCTCAATGAGAGCATTGCGGTTACTGTGGAAAGCGCCGTTACACTGCCGTCAGCAGGCATATTACCGATTTAGGGAGGATAAGTCATGGAATTAAAACACAAAGCGGTCATCCATAACCGGTTCGATGTTGAGGTGCGTGATGCCGAGACAAACGAACTGAAGCAGACGGCCGTCGCATATAATATTATTTTGAACCGATGGTTTCATTATTTTACCGAGACGGGTGGCGTGAATTATACCGCGACACCTCTTGCGGGTATAGCCGTCGGAAAGGGCACCGGAACGCTCGATGCAACAAGAACGGCGTTGTTTTCCCATATTGGGTTCAAGGTGCCTACCACGATTGAGACCGTATACGATTACCCTACTTCGTATATAACAAAAGAAATTCGCCTTGAAGCAGATCAGTTTAACGGGAACATCATAACCGAGGTTGGATTCATGGCGGCATACTACACTTCATATTATCATTTGGTTACCCATGCTTTTTTACAGGACAGCGAGGGCAATCAGATCGCCATCAACAAAACCGACACCGATGTGGTGATTATCCGGGGAACCTTCTATGCAACCTTCAACTGCACGGGTTTCGGAGATAACGGCATATATCCGGTGGCTGACCAAAACGGGGTTGTAAAATGGTTGTTGGGAACCGGCAGTTTTCCCAATACCATCTCATTTTCAAGGTATAATCTTGAGCATTCCTCAGATATGTTCAGCAACAAACATGGATCGAAAACTACTAACATGGACGCTTGCACCCGGAACCCGACCACATGGCGAATAGATTATCCGGTCATCACTTGGCTTGACACGGAGAGGAACAACCATACAGTTAGGACTATCGGTATCAACAGCATCGGCGCTATATCTCTGCCGAACCACACGATGTTCCCGCCGGTACAGGTAACCAAAATACCAATCGGCACGGGTGATGGAGCGACTACTGAATTTAATATAAAAGCCCCGTTTATCATCCCAAACTCGGAAGACATTTACATTAACAACGTGGCGCTTACAAAAGGAACAGATTACGAAATTGACTATGAGAGCAACTTCTGCGATATGCGGGAGAACTACCATACAGCAGGGCTTACCTGCAGAATGGACAATGTCAGTTTCGGCAACCTCAAGGTGGCCACGAAAAGCGGCTCCAATTACCGCGACCCGATTGCCTGGTGGGACTGCTACGAAGCAAACCAATATCCCGCATCCTGTACGGTAAATGAAGCGAACCCCATATTCTTTGACTTCGGTTCTGCGAAAGAATGCACCCGGTTGAAGATTGAAATCAACACCGTCCCTGCCGCACAGATAGATAATCTGAAAATACAGTATTCAACTGATAACGTAACATGGGCAGATGCGCCGGGTATGACAAGAGCAAGCCAGGTGTGGAGCTTTACGCTGACTTCGGCGCGTTACTGGCGCGTGTTTATCCCTTCATATAACTGGTCATACGGTTTGACAACGGGAACGAATACCCGCGACGAGCAGGCTTTCGGCACCACCTTCTTTCTCGGCAAAACCGTGCCGGGGTTAAAGTTTACCACCCCTCCTGCAAACGGTGCCGCCATTGAAGCAAGCTATCAACTTGAACTGCCATTCAAAACCTCAAATAATCTGCTTCGCTTCACCTGCTCGCTGTTGCTCTCAAGGGGAGAAGGGAGTTAAGTTATGAGGCTGACCTTTGAATATACCAAAACGGCAGGTGCGGGACTTTCACCGCAGGCAGTCCACATGATGGACAACGGCCTGCGGTTTATTTATCTGACCTCAGACGGACTGGTAGAAGCAAATGAATGTTTCCCGGATATGGGGCTGTATGACGAGCTTACCTACAAGGATAAAGGCAGAATATCCGCCGATTTCGAGGTAAGCAAGCCTCAGCTGAAAAAAGTGGCGCACCACGGCGCTTACGGATTCTGGAGCAGTGAGGACACCCATCGGTTCGTCATATATATGTTGCCGTATGACGTGTCGACGGCATTGGTGGACGGCAGTATTTCCTTTACGAAGGATAGTCCGGTATCACAGCTGAGCATTTCATTCATGAACCTCTGCGGTGAGCTTGTCGGCAGATACCGCTCGGTTATTTCCCCCAATACGATGCTGGAGATCAGCTTCACGATGGGCGGCAGTGCATGGCTCCCGCTTGGTCAGTTCTATATCGACCGGGTCAGTACATCATACCCGGAGGAAAGCATCTCAGTATCGGCTCGGAACGGAATCGGAAAGCTGCTCAAGGAACAGACATTTGATGATAACAACAGCTTTCTGAACGCAACGCTGAAGGATAACCTTGAGGCGATACTGCTGCTATCCGGTACAGAGAGCTACTTTGTCGGTGACCCTCAAAAATCATGGAAGCTGACATTCGAACCGGACACCAGTCTGCAGTCCGGAATTGATGAGGTTGTTTCTTTACTTCCCGGCTGGCAGCTTCGAGAGAATACAGACGGAACGGTCGGAATTGCTCCGATCACAGACAGCCGCTTTGAGCAGCCATCGGTTTATGTTTTCGAGCGCGACAAGACCTGTTTCAATTATGATGTGGAATACTCGGACGAGAACACTTGCGCAAAGCTGTGTGTTTCCTGTAAAGAGCCTGCCGCAACCGTTTATGTAACCCTTCCGCCGCACAGGTGGTGGGTTTCTCCGCAGCACAAGACGATGTATGTAGCCGTGCCTAACGGAACGGGCAGCACCGAGCTTGCAGCATATGCGGATGAACTGGCAAAGCTGATTGCCATCAGCGGAAGAATTGAGAGTTTTGCCGGGATTTTCACGCCACAGCTGATTATCGGGGATGAAATAGAGCTTGTCGAAACGAACGGCAGACGCAGTAGAACCGGCACCGTTACGAGCGTCCGCCACAAGTTCGGAAAAGGCGGCTTTATCACCGAGTTCACCGTTGATAGTTCCGGCAGAAAAGGCAAGGCGCTTCTCAAGGACTATGTTTCTCAAATCGGAGGTAAGTCCACACGAAGCAATGTGGTAATCTCCTGATTATATTTCTGACAGCACTCCGTCTTGGGGTGCTGTTTTCATATTCAACAACAAGAAAAGAGGTAATTTTAATGAAAGAAATCTGGAACTGGATTCAGGTAGCAATCGCCGCTGCTGGAGGGTGGCTTGGTTACTTTCTGGGAGGGTGGGATGGCTTTTTGTATGCACTGCTCGCATTTGTTGTCATCGACTACATCACCGGACTGATGTGCGCGGTGCTTGATAAGAAGCTTTCCAGCGAGGTCGGCTTCCGAGGCATTTTCAAAAAGGTGCTTATCTTCTCGCTGGTGGCCATCGGACACATCATAGACAAAAGCGTAATCGGTGACGGCTCAGTGATCCGGACGGCGGTCATCTTTTTCTATCTCTCGAATGAGGGTGTTTCTATACTCGAAAATGCCGCGCACATCGGCCTGCCCGTACCGCAAAAGCTAAAAGACATTTTGGAACAGCTTCACAACAGAACGGAGGATAAATAAATGAACCTGCACAAGCTCATCTTCATAAACAACGCCTGCTACAAGGCAGGCAGAACCATCACACCAAAAGGCATTATGGTGCATTCCACCGGGGCCAATAACCCCAATCTCAAACGCTATGTCGGTCCCGATGACGGCCTGCTCGGTAGGAACCAGTACAACAACCACTGGAATCAGGACAAGCCGGACGGACGGCAGGTATGCGTCCATGCTTTCATCGGCAAGCTGAAGGATGGTACGGTCGCAACCTACCAGACGTTGCCGTGGAACATGGTCGGCTGGCACAGTGGCTCTGGTTCGAAGGGCAACGCGAATTATCTCGGTTATATTGGGTTTGAAATCTGTGAGGACGGTCTGAACGATGCCTCGTATTTTTCTGCCATTTATAAAGAAGCCGTGGAGCTTTGTGTTTACCTCTGCAAGCAGTACAACCTGACGGAGAAGGACATCATCTGTCACAGCGAGGGACACACGCTCGGCATTGCCTCCAACCACGGCGATGTGATGCACTGGTTTCCGAAGCACGGAAAGTCGATGGATACCTTCCGCACCGACGTAAAATCGGGTCTTGCCTCTTCCGCACCCGTAGAGCCGACCACGCCGAAAAAGTATTACCGAATTCAGCTTGGTGCGTTTTCTGTCAAGGCAAACGCCGACGCTATGCTCAGTAAGGTCAAGGCGGCTGGCTTCACCGACGCATTCATCAAGTACAGCGAATAAATGATACCCCGCTCCTATTTATAAATCCATAGACCAGAAGTCAAGTTCATGACCCGCAGTTTAAAACAAGCCCCGTGTTTGTGATTATTTCACATTCATGGGGCTTGTTTTGTTTGTGGGGTTCGAATTCACCGTTTTTTCTTTGACTGGGACTTAGAGGGAGATATGTAACTCGCCCCTCTGAGGAGGTAGTCAACGTGACAATCGAACAAAAATCAACCATAATTCGCCTGCGTTCTGAGGGCTGTAAATATGCCTCAATTGCCAAGGCTGTCGGTCTTTCGATTAACACTGTGAAAAGCTATTGTCGCAGACGCAGACATAGTTTAGCTTTGGCTGCAGATAAATCGACTGTTATTGACGATGCATCACGCTGCAAGCAATGCGGACAGCCACTTGTGAATAAGAGTGGGAGCAAGCCAAAGAAATTTTGCTCAGATAAATGTCGCAACACGTGGTGGAAAGCACATCCGAATGTCGAAAACAGGAAGGCATATTACAGTAAGATTTGCGTTCATTGCGGTAAATCATATACGGTCTACGGCAGACCAAACAGTAAGTTCTGCTGCCATGCGTGCTCTGCACAGCACCGCGTTAAAAGAGCGGAGGCAGATGTATGACGCAGGACAGGAAAACTGAGTTGATGAAATACAAAGCCATCGTCGCTGTGTTGAAAAAGTGGTTGTCCGAGGGGCATATTACTGTTGATGATTACGCCAAAATTGAAGAAAACCTCGCAGTCAAATACAACGTATCTTTGTGCAGTATATGGCGCGAATTGCCTTGACTTTACAGCCTTTTAGAGCGAATATGTACCCCCTGAAAGGAGGTGGAGTATCTATGGCGAACAGCAGAATTACACAGATAGAGTTTACACAGCGAGACCATTTTTCCAGCAAGCGCGTAGCGGCATACGCCCGTGTCTCATCGGGCAAGGACGCAATGCTTCAATCGCTGGCATCGCAAGTTAGCTATTACAGCGACTTGATTCAAAAGCATTGTGATTGGGAGTACGTCGGCGTATATGCAGACGAAGCGAAAACCGGCACGAAGGACAGCCGTGAGAGTTTTCAGCGCTTGCTGTCAGATTGTCGCGCAGGGAAAATCGATATGATCATCACAAAATCCATATCACGCTTTGCTCGAAACACAGTCACGCTGCTGTCAACAGTACGAGAGCTAAAGGCGCTTGGAATTGATGTGTTTTTTGAAGAACAGAATATCCACAGCTTGAGCGCTGACGGTGAGCTGATGTTGACAATTCTTGCATCCTACGCGCAGGAGGAAAGCATGTCGGCAAGTGAAAACCAGAAATGGCGTATTAAGCGAAACTTCGAGGCAGGAAAACCTTGGGACTGCACGATTCTCGGATACAGAGCGAAAAACGGTGTTTTCGAGATAGTACTCGAAGAGGCGGAAACGGTGCGTCTGGTTTTTAAATGGTACCTTGATGGGCTTGGCAGACAAGCAATCGCCAACCGGCTCAACGAGCTGGGCGTTCCTACGCGCTTTGAAAAGACGTGGCATCAGGACACCATCAGCAAGATGCTCCGGAATGAAAAATACGCTGGCGACCTGCTTCTGCAAAAGACCTTCCGCACCGACCACCTGACAAAGCAGACGAGGATAAACCACGGTGAACTTCCTATGTACCACGTTCAGGACGCACACGAGCCTATCATCGACCGAGCAACCTTCGAGGCGGTACAGCAGGAGCTTGCCCGACGAACGGAGAGTATTCCTATAAAGTCCGGTTCTGCTACAGCGTTCACTGGTAAAATACGCTGTGGAATCTGTGGGAAGAATTACCGCCGCAAGACCACGCACACCGGCATTGTGTGGGTTTGCGCTACCTACAACACCAAGGGCAAGAAATACTGCGCTTCAAAGCAGATACCGGAGGAAACGCTAAAAGCCGTTACTGCCGAAACGCTCGGCTGCGATTCCTTTGACGAGGACGCTTTCTCAGAGCGCATTGCCTTCATTACCGCGTTGCCGAACAACACTTTGGAGTTTACCTTTGCGGACGGACATTCGGAAAAAGCCGCATGGGAAGACCGCTCGCGTCGGGAGAGCTGGACAGCTGATAAGCGACAAGCTGCACGAGAAAAAGCGACAAGGAGGAACGGTTGATGGCAAGAACAATAACAATGATACCTGCGACGGTCACATCGCGCTTTTCCAATCTTGCCGTGTCTGTGCCGAAGCAGCGCAGGGTTGCCGGATATGCCCGCGTTTCCACGGAGAAGGAAGAACAGCAATCAAGCTACGAAGCGCAGGTCGATTACTACACCAAGTATATTAAGGAGCGCCCTGATTGGGACTTCGTTTTTGTGTATACGGATGAGGGTATTTCGGCAACTAACACAAAAAAGCGCGACGGTTTCAATCAAATGATAAAGGATGCGCTGGACGGTAAAATTGACCTAATAATTACGAAATCGGTCAGTCGGTTTGCAAGAAACACAGTCGACAGCCTTACAGCGGTACGAAAGCTCAAGGCGGCAAACATCGAAATTTATTTTGAGAAGGAAAATATCTGGACGTTTGACGCTAAGGGTGAGTTGCTTATTACTATAATGTCATCGCTGGCGCAAGAAGAAAGTCGCTCTATTTCGGAGAATGTCACATGGGGCTGGCGCAAGCGTATCGCCGACGGCAAGGTGTCCATGTCATACGGACAGTTTCTCGGATATGCGAAAGGTACGGACGGTACGCCACAGATCGTGCCGGAGGAAGCGGAAATTGTGCGATTGATTTACACGATGTTCCTGCAGGGCAAAACGCCCACGGCGATTGCAAAGCACCTCACAGCGCAAGGCATACCGACGCCCGGCGGCAAGGAGCGCTGGCAGTGTAATGTGGTCGAAAGTATCCTCACCAATGAAAAATACAAGGGTGACGCGCTTCTTCAAAAGACCTTTACGACGGACTTCTTGACGAAGAAAATGAAGCCAAACGAGGGCGAGGTACCTCAGTTTTATGTTACGGACAGTCACGACGGCATCATAAATGCCGAGGACTTTGATATGGTACAGGCAGAATTCGCACGGCGCAGGGCATTAGGTCGCAGTTACAATTGCATGAGCTGCTTTTCAGCGAAGCTGGTCTGTGGCGATTGCGGCGGCTTCTTCGGCTCGAAGGTCTGGCACTCAACGGACAAATACCGCCGCGTGATATGGCAATGCAACAGTAAATTCAAAAATGATGAAAAATGTACTACGCCGCATTTGACTGAAGATGAGATAAAGGAACGCTTCATTCGGGCATGGAACGATATGCAGGACATCACCGATGAAGTAATCCTCGAGTGCCGGTTGGCTCTTACTGAGCTTTTTGACAGCGACGCCATTGATGACGAAATTGCTGCGAAGAACGCTGAAGCCGAGGTGCTTATCGAAATGAACCGCAAACACATCGCCAAAAACGCATCGACGGCGCAGGATCAGAAAACATACAAAAAGCGGCAGGATGAGCTCGTGTCAAAGTACAACGCTGTGGCAAAACGAATAGACGAGCTCAAGACCGAAAAGGAAAAACGAAAAATGCAGCGCACAGTACTCACAGCCTTTGTTGACACAATGGAGCAACAACGCGAGTCGCTTACGGAATTTGATGAGAGTCTCTGGTTGGCAGTCGTGGAAAAAGCCACAGTCTACAATGGCGGACGAATTGTTTTTATATTGATGAACGGTACTGAAATTGAATAAGCAAACGGGAACAGACTCCCTGCGTCGAAAACGATGTGGGGAGCTTTCTTGTTTCGTCGATTTATGCGTTACACTCAAAACCCTGGTTTGCACCACAAATGCACCAAAGCTCGAAAAATGCACCAAAATACTGCTCGTTAACGATTTGTTGGAGGTGCGGCGGCGATTGGAAGTAAAATTGGCGTTTCAAAGGCAAAAATCGATGCTCGACATGGCTGGCGGTTCTCGCTTTTCAAAACGAAAACAGCCCGAAAAGCCTGCAAATACGGCATTTTCGGGCATAAAGATGTCGCAGAGAACGAATACAATCATTGTATCAATTCTCTGCGACATAGTTGGTGCGGGTAACAGGACTTGAACCTGCATGCCCTTGCGAGCATATGGACCTGAACCATACGCGTCTGCCAATTCCGCCATACCCGCAGATAAAAGCGCATCGGAAATTCCGATAGGGCAAGAGTTATTATAAACAAACGCCGCACATTTGTCAAGCATCGGGCAAAGAATTTTTACCGCATTATCATTTTCATCATGCTTTTTAACTGCTGAATGTCCCGGTACCGTCCGATACATAGTATAGAGGGTATGCAGACCGCACGACTGCGCAACAGCCGCCGGGATTTCCATCACTTGGCAGATTAGGAATTATTTAATGGTTGACTGCTAAAGTGCTTTGATTTATAATTTGAGTTGCTCTAAGAGCAATCATCTTTGTCGCGTGACGAAAGATTTTTGCAGTATTACGATTAAAAGTAATCTGTAAAGGTCTTTTTATTTTTGCAAAAAATCAAATCACAAAAATAAAGTCATGTGAAACGAAAAGGAGGATCACAATGAAAATTTTCAAAAAAATGATTAGTATGCTTACGGCATTGCTGGTAACGGTCAGCATGTTTGCTTTCGCTGCTTTTGCGGCAACACAAACGGGAACCGTACATGTTTCAAGTTATTTAAATGTGCGTTCGGCCGCAAACACCGGCGCACCCATCGTCGGTAAGCTTTTAAACGGCGAGCAGGTTTCCATCCTCGGCAGCAGTAACGGCTGGTACCGGATTTCGTATAACGGTGAAACCGCTTGGGTTTCGGGACAATACATAACCGTATCGTCCGGTCAAACACAGACGGGAACCGTAAACGTTTCATCCACAAGCTACCTGAATGTACGTTCAGCTGCCTCCACTCAGGCGACCATCGTCGGCAAGCTTTCAAAAGGCGAGCAAGTTACTATCCTCGGCGAAAGCGATGGCTGGTATCAGATTTCGTATAACGGCGAAATCGCATGGGTTTACGGACAATACATCTCCGTATCGTCCGATCTGGCGCAAATTGTTGTCGATGCGGCAAACAGCGCGATCGGCGTGACTTATGTATTCGCCGGCGCCACGATGAGCGGAATGGACTGTTCGGGTCTTGTCGTTTACAGCTACGCCAAAGCGGGCATTACGCTTCCGCATTCATCCGCGCAGCAGGCCACATATGGCGTTGCGGTAAGCGAGGCCAATCTGCAGCCCGGCGACCTCGTGTTTTTCGACACAGACGGCGGTCTGAATAATATCAACCATGTCGGCATCTACATCGGCGACAATAACTTCATCAGCGCCCAGTCCGGCGCGGGAATTGTTAAAGTAGCATCCCTCTCGAACAGTTATTGGTCAGCCAGATATATGACCGCCAGAAGAATCATTAACGCATAGCACCGTCCAAATTAACCCCGCCCGTCGATAAAACCTTTTATCGGCGGGCGGGGTTGTCATTCTGAGCGAAGCGCATACCATGCGCGAAGTCGAAGAATCACGGCCAGATAACCATTTTAAATAATAACCGTATAGGATTCGCCTTTTTCATTATTGCACATCAATATTAACCGTACTTAAAAATATTTTTAAAATATCTGCATAATCTCTCCCGATCCGGGCATAATATATAGTTTATCCCTTTCCCACCGCGATACAAATCTCCCTTTTGCTGCAACATTAATGCAGGGGCGGATATCATCACCTCCCACAAACCACATTGACATGAAAGAAATTTCGGGATATAATACCAACAGAACAAAAGTTCGGACTTATTCGTGAAAAGGAGTTAATAATATGCCGTTAGTAACAAGCAAAGAAATGTTCAAAAAGGCCTATGACGGCGGATACGCCATCGGCGCGTTCAACGTCAACAATATGGAGATCATCCAGGGTATCACTGAGGCCGCCAAGGAAGAAAACGCCCCGCTGATCCTGCAGGTCTCCTCCGGTGCCCGCAAATACGCCAACCACACCTATCTGATCAAATTGGTCGAAGCGGCACTGATCGAAACCGATCTGCCCATCTGCCTGCATCTCGACCACGGCGACACGTTTGAGCTGTGCAAATCCTGCATCGACGGCGGTTTCTCGTCCGTTATGATCGACGGTTCCCACCACTCGTTTGCCGAAAACATCGAACTGACCAAAAAGGTCGTCGAATATGCCCATGCCCACGGCGTGGTCGTCGAAGGCGAACTGGGCCGTCTGGCCGGTATCGAAGACGCCGTTCAGGTCAGCGAAGAAGATTCGTCCTACACCCGCCCCGAGGAAGTCGAAGAATTCGTCGCCAAGACCGGCGTCGATTCGCTGGCCATCGCCATCGGCACTTCCCACGGCGCCTATAAATTTAAGCCCGGCACCAAACCGCAGCTGCGCTTCGACATCCTTGACGAGGTCACCAAGCGCCTGCCCGGCTTCCCGATCGTGCTGCACGGCGCATCCAGCGTCATGCCGGAATACGTCAAGATGATCAACGAAAACGGCGGCAACATGCCCGATGCGATCGGTGTACCTGAGGATCAGCTGCGCCAAGCGGCAGCCAGCGCGGTCTGCAAGATCAACATCGACTCCGACCTGCGCCTTGCGATGACCGGCACCATCCGTCAGTATTTCGCCGCGCATCCGGATCACTTCGACCCGCGACAATATCTCAAACCCGCCCGCGAGAACATCAAGCAGCTCGTCAAACACAAGCTGGTCGAAGTCCTCGGCTGCGCAGGCAAAGCATAAACATCTAACGCAAAAAGGCCGATACGAAAATTCGTATCGGCCTTTTTTGATGTTAAAAAAGCAAAACGGTCATTATTTAAATGCCCGTGCCGCTCTAATTTGATTCAATCCGCCAGCGATATTTATCAACCGCAGCGTCTGATAAATTCCTCCTCGGTTCGCTGCACCAGCTGCCCAATGACATCCTCCGGCGAAAGCAAAGTTTGATTTACCTCCATCTCTGTCCAACTGGCCTTTATCTCCGGATTGGGATTCGCCATTCCCTCCATGATTGCCAGTCCGATTTCCCTGCGCACTTCGTCCACACTGACGCCGTTGAGCACGGCTACTTTTTCGAGAATATCCGCAATTTTTCCCTTGTCCATTTTCTTGTTGGTCCTTTCTTCGCTATGATTTATGTACATCGGATTATATTGCAAAGCTCTCGCTGCAAGCCCTGCATATAACTCCTATAAATAAATAACATAAATAGGATAGCGAATACTGTCGAATTGTAAAGGAAAAAATAAATTTTTTATTATTTTTGAATTTTTATACAGGTATTTTATTCCTATACAAGTCTTTGACCGTTGATATACACATGGAACTCCAACCCCAGTTTTTCCGCGGCTTTCCGGCACAACAGCATGCGATCGAGAAAGATCTCGAAATATTCCATCGCCGAAAACCGCCCGGTATCAATGGTCAGCTTCAATTCAACAGCGGTCTTTTCGTCGTTGATTTGGGTCGTGGCCTTTTTAACCGAATAGTTGACGCGGTCATGGATGTCGAACTTGGTGATGTCGCGGTTGCGCACGCGGCTGCGGCGCACGTCGGTTTTGTCAGCCAATATCAATGCGGCGGCGACGGCGTTGACGGCCTCGGCGGTGCCCTCGTCGTGGTTTCCGATGGCGGTCACGATAGTCGCAATCTCCTCGGCGCTGGCGCCCATATGGTCTAAAATACGAAACGCCATCACGGCCCCGCTCTGAGCATGGTCGATGCGGTTGACGAGGTTGCCGATATCGTGCAGATATCCCGCAATCTGGGCCAACTCAATCTCGCGCTCGGAATACCCCAGCGTCGTGAGGATATACTTGGCGGTCGAAGCGACTTTCAGCACGTGCGAAAAACTGTGTTCGGTGTAACCGAGCGCAATCAGCGATTCGTCGGCGCGGGTAATGTAGGTCTTGACAGCCTGATTGTTTTTAACTTGTTCGAATGTAATCATTTATGATAGTTCCTTTCTTTTTTTCAAAGTTGTCATTCTGAGCGATCTAAGAATTGCGCGTAAACGCAATTCTTTCAGGGGATAAGCCGAAGGTTTTTCCCTTGGCGAAGAATCTCGGACTGATACCGGTTTCCTTCTACTTCACAAGTTTGACGTTTTCCTCCCCGAGCAGCGACCTGAATTGCCGCAGCAATCCGTCGGTCGGCGTCACCCACATATTTCGAGGCGCTCTTACGAGTTTCTTTGTGTTTTTGAAATAGCAGAAAAGCGGCGTATCGCCGATGCTGAATTGGACGATGTATTTGACCTGCTCCATATTTGGATCATCTTTGGAAAGCAGTTTCAAATATAACCCGTTTTTGGAATCGGATATCGGTTCCGCCGATTGTTCGGGCACGGGCGGCAGATTGCTCTCGTCGGGCGCAGTGATATTGTCTGCGATCAGCTTAACTTCAAAGCTCTCCTGTTCGTTATCGTCGTTTTCGCGTACCGAGATCCGCCCCGAAAAAGAGAGGGCTTTCCCGTTTACGAGCAAATCGGCGCTCTTGGCGTATAAATCCGAAAAAACCACCACCTCAAGCCCGGCGGTCTTGTCTTCAATTGAAACAAACGCCATGCTCTGCCCGTTTTTCGTCATCTTGACAGTCTTGGACGCGACCACGCCCAGCAGTTCCATGCGCTTGTTGTCAAAATCGGAGGCGTTTTCCCCGAGCAACGAGGAGATATCGGGAATGCGCTTTTGCTTTTTCAGCCCCTCGAACTTGTCCAGCGGATGCGCCGATAAAAACATTCCGGTCACTTCGCGTTCCTGCGCCAAAATCTCATCTTGAGAAAACTCAGCGGCCTCGGGCAGCTGGGTTTCGGGCGGCTTTTCGGCGTTGTCGAACAATCCCAATTGCCCCTCCACGTTCTCACGGTCACGTTCGGCAAGTTCGTCCAAAATCAAGCCCGAGCCGCTCATCATTGCCCGTCTGGAACCCGGCAGCGCGTCAAACGTCCCGGCCTTGATCAGTGACTCCACCGCACGGCTGTTGAGTTCACGCCCGTAAACCCTGGAACAAAAATCATAAAACGAGCGGTACGACCCTTTGTGTCTGCGCTCCTCGACAATCAGATCGATCACCGCGCTGCCCAAATTTTTGATCGCCAGCAGCCCGAACCGAATACCGTTTTCGGTCGGCACAAAGGTCTTTTCACTCTCGTTGATATTCGGCGGATAAATTTTCAGCCCATGCCGCTTACAGTCCTCGATGTACTGAGTCGCCTTGGAGTCGCCCATCATGCTCGAAATCAACGCCGCCATATATTCCTTATACCAGTGTGTGCGTAAGTAAGCCGTCTGATAGGCGATCAGCGCATAAGGTGCGGCGTGGCATTTGTTAAACCCGTACCCCGCAAAGGTCTCCATATCGTCAAAAATTCGGTCTGCGGTTTTCTCATTGATGCCCAGCGAGACCGCGCCCGGCACGATCACTTTTCCGCTTTCATCTTTTTCGCCGTGTACAAACCGCGCGCGTTGGCGCACCATCTCTTTTTGCTTTTTCTTGGCCATCGCACGCCGCACCATGTCGGCCTGCCCGTACGAAAATCCGGCCAGATCACGGCACACCTGCGTCACCTGTTCCTGATAGGCGAACACACCGTTGGTCTCTTTCAAGGCATTTTTGAGTTTCGGATGCAGATAGTGAATATTGCGCGGGTCGGCTCTTCCGGCTATATATTGCGGAATCGCTTTCATCGGTCCCGGGCGGTAGAGCGAGATCGCAAGCATCAAATCGTCGAGGTGCTTCGGCTTCATGTCGATCAACAGCTGCCGCATGCCGCCCGATTCGAGCTGAAAAATCCCGTCGGTATCGCCCCTGCCGATCAGTGCGTAGGTCTTGGGGTCGCTTTCGGGAATCTTGTCAATGTCAAAATCCGGTGCGCTTTTGCGTACCAACTCCACCGCGTCGTGGATGACTGTCAGATACCGCAGCCCCAAAAAGTCAATCTTTAAGAGTCCGAGCTCCTCGAGGTAGTTCATCGTATATTGGGTCACGACCGCCGACCCGTTTAAAGCCAACGGTACGAGACAGTAGGCCGGCTTGTCGGTAATCACGACACCTGCGGCGTGGGTCGAGGCGTGGCGAGCCGTACCCTCGAGTTCTTTCGCCGCCGCGACGAGTTCCGCCGCCTGCGGGTCGTTTTCGCATTGCTGCTTTAACGGGCTGTTCGGGGCCTCGTAAGCGTCCTCGATCGTACCGAACATTGAATGCGGAATCTTTTTCGCGACGATGTCGACGGCGGCATAGCTCATCCCGAGTGCCCTGCCAACGTCCCGAATGGCGGCTCTTGCCTTCATCGTCCCGAAGGTGACGATCTGGGCGACGTGTTCGGTGCCGTATTTGGCAATCACATAATCAATAACTTCCTGCCTGCGTTCCTGACAAAAGTCGATGTCAAAGTCGGGCATGCTCACCCGCTCGGGGTTTAAAAACCGCTCGAACATCAGGTTATAGCGCAGCGGATCGACGCCGGTAATCCCGAGACAATACCCGGTCAAAGAGCTTGCACCCGAACCGCGCCCGGGTCCGACCGGAATCCCGCGCGATTTGGCATAAGTAATAAAATCGGCGACGATCAAAAAATAATCGGTAAAGCCCATCTTCTCGATGGTGTCAAGTTCATAATCCAGTCGTTTTTGAGCTTCGGCGCGGTTTTGTTCATCATATCGCTTTGCAAGTCCCTCTTCGGATAACTTTCTCAGATATTCAAAATGCGTAAATCCGGCGGGCACGTCAAAATGCGGCAGTTTGGTTTTTCCGAACTCGAATTCAAAATTGCACTTTTTGGCCACTTCAAGGGTGTTGGTGATTGCTTCGGGCGCAAAGGCAAACCGCTCCGCCATCTCAGCTTCGGATTTCAGATAAAACTCCTTGGTCGGAAACTCCATCGCTGACGGATCGTTGATGTTGGTGTTGGTTTGAATGCAGATCAGAATCTGCTGCGCACGGGCGTCGGACTTGTCCACATAATGCACGTCGTTGGTCGCCACGACTTTGATGCCGAGCCGTTTGGCAATCCGCATAATCCCTGCGTTAATGCCTTTCTGATCGGGGATGCCCTGATCCTGCATCTCAAGGTAATAGTCCTCTCCGAACACCGACTTATACCACATCGCGGCTTCAATTGCCCCGTTGAAATCGTTTTGCCGCAGTTTCGTGGGCACTTCGCCGAACATACAGGCCGACAGCGCAACCAGCCCCTCGGCGTGATCTTTAATCAGTTCTTTATCGATGCGCGGGCGGTTATAAAACCCCTCCATCCATCCTTTGGAGATCATATAGATTAAATTTTGATAACCGGTCTCGTTTTTGCAAAGTAAAATTAAATGCTGTGAGGTCTCATCCGATCTTTGCTTGTCCGACATCGCCCGTGGCGCAACATAGGCCTCACAGCCGATAATCGGCTTGATGCCGGCGGCTTTTGCGGCCTTGAAAAACTCGACCGCGCCGAACATATTTCCGTGGTCGGTGACGGCGACTGCGGTCTGTCCCAGCTCTTCGCAGCGTTTTAACAGCTTGCTGATGCGGCATGCGCCGTCGAGCAAACTGTATTCGCTGTGCAGATGCAGGTGGACAAAACTCACAGTGCGTCACCCTCCTTTACCGCAAGCTCCTCGGCGAGTTTGACGATCTTAGCCAGCCGATGGTTGACGCCGCTGCGCCCGATTCCGAGTAAAACCCCGAGTTCCGAGAGCGAGGCGTCGTCGTTTTCGATACGCGCCGAAGCCGTCGCCCGCAGTTCCGGCGGCAGGTGGTCGATCCCACGTTTCGTTATGATATATTTGATCGCCGCGATGTGCTTTGCGGCGGCGTCCCTCGATTTTCCGAGGTTTGCCGCGTCAAAGTTCATCTGGCGGTTGAGGTTGTTCGAGATGTCGCGCAAAATGCGCAAATTGGAGAGTTCAAACATCGCCTCGGTGTCGCCGAGTGCGGCTAATAAATATTCGATCTGCTCGCCGTCCTTGAAATACACTGCCCATTTTTCGCCGCGCTTGGTCGTCAGCGGACGAAATTCCAACGTCTCCAGCAGCCGTGAAAGTTCTCCCGCCGCCCGCTCGGTCAATCCGGAAAACTCCAGATGAAAATCTTTCGCGGGATCGGCGGCCAGCCCGGTCGAAATGAACGCGCCGCGCAAAAAATGCTGCGCCGCTTCCGGATTTTCAAACAAGGATTCATCCAGCACCCCGTTTTCGTTAAAAAGCCGAAACACATTAAAAATCTCAGTTCTGGATTTTTCGACCGGCTTTGCAAAATCCACGGTGGTCAGCGCCCGCATCGGGTCGGCGGCACGCATTTTCGGCGACCGCGCCGTTTTCAGGCGGTATTCGCGCAAACCGGTGGCACGCAGTTCTACGGGTAAAACATACCCTGTCTCGCGTTCAAAAATCTCCCCGAGCGCAATCACCGCTTCGGAAATCTCAGTCCTTAAAAGATAATTTTTCTGTCGTCCGGCGTGCAAAAACAGCAGTCCGCTGCCAAACGCCCGTCCGTATTGCAAGGGCGTCGCAAACGTGCAGAGTTTGGTTTTCACCTCATTGCAAAACGACATTTCTACTCCAAAAATTTAATTTCACATACGAGATCAACGCCGTTGCGGCATTTGATCTCGTCCTGAATCAACGCGATCAGTTCCTTGACATCTTTAGCGGTCGCGTTTCCGGTATTGATAATAAATCCGGCGTGCTTTTCGCTGACCTGTGCGCCGCCGATGCATTTCCCTTTCAGCCCGGCCTGTTCGATTAGCGCGCCGGTGTAAAAACCCGGAGGCCGCATAAACACGCTGCCCGCGCTCGGATAGTTCAACGGCTGTTTGTCACTGCGGCGGTTTGAAATATCGGCCATCTTGGCCCCGATTTCCGCACCGTCACCTTGCGCAAGCTCAAATTTCGCCCATAAAATCAGCAGATCTTTATCCGTAAAAAAGCTGTGGCGGTAGCTAAATTCGCATTCTTCCTTTTTCAGCGTTTTGACTTTTCCGTCCGCGCCGCAGTAACCGATTTCGGTCACGACGTCTTTCAGTTCGCCGCCGTAAGCCCCCGCGTTCATATAGACCCCGCCGCCGACGCTGCCCGGAATGCCGAACGCAAATTCCAGTCCCGACAGCCGGTTGGCCTGCGCGAAGCGGCAAAGACCCGTCAGCGAACCACCCGCCTGTGCCGTGATGATATTCTTGTCGACGCTCAGGTCGCCCATCTTTTCGCCGATTCGGATCACGACCCCGTCATAGCCCTCATCCGAAACCAATAAATCGCTGCCGCGTCCCATAATCGTGTGTTTGATCCCGTTTTCGGTGCAAAAGCCCAACAGTGCAGCCGCTTTTTCAGGCGTATCGGGTTCTGCAAACAACGCGGCGGAACCGCCGATGCGAAAACTCGTATGTTCGCTCAGCGGTTCATCAATACGATATTGAATTTTCTCCCGTTCGCAGAAAAAGGCCGCTCTTCCGGTCAAGAAAACCTCCTAACGAATGTTTCCGAGGAAAGCCGCGCCGATAATACCCGCGTCGTTGCCGAGTGTCGCCGCGACGATTCTGGTCTGGGGGATGCCGCTCCGGCTGTAGGTCTCTTTCGCAATGCGGGACCGCAGCGGTTCGAGCAAAAAGTCCCCTTCTTTTGAAATTCCGCCGCCGATGCAGAACACCTCCGGCTGAAAAATATTAATGAGGTTGATGATACCGCAAGCCAGATAGTCCAAATACTTGTTCCAGACCTCCCCCGCAGCTTCGTCGCCCTTACGCACGCCGTCACAGGCAGTCTTGCCGCCCGCGTTGTCAATGTTGCCGCCTGTGAGCTTCCACATAATCGAGGAAGGATGTTTTTGCATCCCGAGTTTGGTCATCTTGACCATTCCGGTCGCCGAAGAATAGGCCTCAAAGCAGCCCTTTCGCCCGCAGGTACAGGGCCAGCCGTCCTTTTCGATGACCATATGCCCCAGTTCCGCACCCGCGTAGTTGAATCCCGCGTAAATTTTCTTGTCGATGATGATGCCGCCGCCGACGCCTGTTCCGAGCGTGATGGCAACCAGGTCTTTGACGCCCTTACCCGCACCCGCCAGCATTTCGCCGTATGCCGCCGCGTTGCCGTCGTTTTCGACGAAGGTCGGAACGCCGAGTCCCTTTTCGACGAGATCGACAATCGGGACGTTGTTAAACCCTAGGTTGTTGTTGTAGATAATTACACCGCTTTTCGGCTCGATCGAACCCGGCGCGCCGATTCCGGCCCATTTGATGTCGGCCATCGTCAGCCCCGCATTTTCTACAGCGGTTTTGGCGGCGGTGACCATATCGGCGGCGATTTCCTCCGCAGGCCGCGGCAGGTTGGTTTTCGCCGACCCTCTCCCGACAATTTTATAATTCTCGTCGCAAACGCCGACCGCGATGTTGGTACCGCCCAAATCAATTCCGATATAGTACATGATGTTTTCCGTCCTTTTATGATTTAATTGATTTATTAATCTTTCTTTTTGGTGGATTCCTCGAAATCCTCCGTATCCATACCCAGCTGCTTCATCAGTTCCAGCGTGGGATTATAGCCGAACTTTTTATCGCGGTTATTCATGGCAGCGGTCTCGATGATGATGGCTAAATTGCGACCCGGCTTGATCGGAATCGTCAGGCACGGAATTTCAATCCCCAAAATGTCAATCGTCTCATTCCCCATACCCAGCCGGTCATAGACCTTTTCAGCATCCCAGGGTTCCATTTCAATGACCAGATCGATTTTCTCAGTGGCTTTGACCGCGCCCATCCCGAATAGCCGGCGCACATTGACCACGCCGATACCGCGCAGTTCGATAAAGTGGCGGATGTTCTCGGGGGACGAGCCGACCAGTGTCTTGTTGGACACGCGGCGAATCTCCACCGCGTCGTCGGCAATCAGACGGTGTCCGCGTTTAATCAGTTCCACAGCGGTCTCGCTCTTGCCGACACCGCTGTCCCCGAGCAACAAAATCCCCTCGCCGGAGACCTCCACCAAAACACCGTGGCGGGTAATGCGCGGCGCCAGTTCGACATTGAGCATGGCGATCAATGCGGCCATAAACTGTGAGGTCTGCTCCGCAGTTTTCAATAACGCCACGCCGTATTTTTTCGCCGCCTCGACAAATTCGACCATCGGGTCCATATCGCGAGTGAAAATCACCGCGACGGGCTTTTTGGCCATATAGTCATCGGCGCCCTTTGCGCGCTGTTCCGGAGGCATATTCTTAAAATAAGTGTGCTCGACCAACCCGATAATTTGAATGCGGGTCTCATCGAAATAGTCGAAAAAGCCGATCATCTGCAGACCGGGGCGATTGACCTCGCATGACGAAATCAGGATGTTTTCGGGTTCCTCCGGCATAGCAACCGGGACAAGTCCGAACTCATTGATGAGCTTTGACAGTTTCACCGTATATCGACCCAAATACAACGCCCCCTTCGCAACGAATTATACAATATTCTCCGCAGGTTTTCAACCTGTAAAATCGCGTTTTTACGTTCTGCAGCCATTGAAGCGTCCGGTTTTGCAGTTTTTTGCATATAACCGAAAAATTCAGAATCCATAAGGGCGGTTTTACAGACGAATCAGATCGGGTTTTACAGTACCGTCTCTGATTTCAAGAACCGCGTAAGTCTGTACGCCCCCATATTTCAAAGTACCGGGACAGACGACCCAAACCCCGTTGACAAATTCGATATTCGGAATGTGGGTGTGCCCGTGCAAAACGACTTTTGCCTTTTCCTTTGCGCCGAACAACACCGCGCCGGAAAGTCCGTGAAAATCCTCCCCGTGTGCAGCGGCGATTTTCACTCCCTCAAGCGTCCGAACGTCCTTATGCGGCAGTTCACAGCCCATGTCGCAGTTGCCCTTTACGCCGATGCGTATTATGTCGACTTTGAAAACACCCGGCTCAACCGCCGTAAACGCAAAGTCCCGCCAACCGTCGCCAAGATGATAAAACCCGTCGGTATCTGGATTTCCCGCAATCACTTTTTCCACAGTCTCGGCGTTCCCGTGGCTGTCGGACATTACAACGATTTTCATAATAATACTCCCGTTCGCATATTCTTATCAAAAAGGAGATGATCGTATGCCGTTGACACAAAACGACCTTGAAGTTTTAAAACGGCTTTTGGACGACGCCCAAACCGAATCCACACCGGATCCGCATATCCGCCTGCTGACGGCACTCGCCCCGTTTCTGCCGCCCGACCGGCAGCAGCGGCTTCCCGCTGCCATTGGATTGGTCAAATTCCTGAAAGGCGGCGAATATAATGCCTGAATACAACGATAAAGACCTGATCAAGATGCAAAACGACGCCATGAAGCGGGTCATGGAGATGCAGCGCCGCGCCAAGGAATCCTATTCCGCCGCGCAGAGTCCTGCCGCAACGACCGGTCAAAACGCCGGCGGACCTGTTTTCTCCTCACTTGGACCCACGGCACAGGAGACTTTTTCGCATCAGTCCAAATCCGATATGCAAAACCCGATACCGTGCCCCGATCTGGTCAAACAGCTTTTCATTCTGCTGGGTACCGACGATCCGATTCTGAACGCTGCGCTCGCTTATTTATTATAACATATTCCTCGGGCCAATTGTAGGGGCGGATATCATCCGCCCGCTTTATTACGATAAAAAAGAGCGGTTCTCACCGCTCTTTTTTAATGATTATCAAAACTTGATCTTTTCCATTTCTTTTTGAACCATTTTCGAGATTCGATCAAACTCGTTTTTAAACCGACAAAATTCCTTTGTACTCGGGTTACTGCATTCATCCGGGCCGCTGCAGCGTGCCATTTGAAACGGCCCGTCGATGGCCTCGATAACTTCCGCTAGTGAAATTTCCCCCGCCGGCTTTGCAAGTTCATAACCACCGCTGACGCCTTTGTAAGACTTTGCGATGCCGGCTGTAACAAGCTTACGCATAATTTTCAATGTGAATCGAAGTGTGACTCCGGTGCGTTCCGAAAGCGCACCGGCATCCAATCGTCTATTCTCATTGGCCATAACCGACACGATCCGAACCGCATAATCCGCTTCAAGCGTCATGTTGGTGATATTCATAACAAGACCTTTCTCCCGGATTATTCAAGGAAATCCTTGAGCCGTTTGCTGCGGCTGGGGTGGCGGAGTTTACGCAGAGCTTTGGCCTCGATCTGACGAATACGCTCACGCGTGACGTTAAATTCCCTGCCGACCTCCTCGAGGGTGCGCTGACGTCCGTCCTTGAGCCCGAAGCGCAGCAAAAGCACTTTTGCCTCCCGCGGGGTAATGGTGCGCAGCACGTCGTCGAGCTGTTCTTTCAGCATCGTCAGATGTGCGGTATCGGCAGGCGATGGCGCGTCGTCGTCGGGAATGAAATCGCCGAGGTGACTGTCTTCCTCTTCACCGATCGGGGTCTCAAGCGAAATCGGTTCCTGCGCCACGCGCAGAATCTCACGTACTTTGCCCGTGGTCATGCCGACGGCCTCTGCGATCTGCTCGGGCGTGGCCTCCTGACCGGTCTTATACAGAATCTGATTCCCGGCTTTTTTCACCTTATTAATAGACTCCACCATATGTACGGGGATACGGATGGTTCTGGCCTGGTCGGCGATGGCACGCGTGATCGACTGGCGAATCCACCAAGTCGCGTAGGTGGAGAACTTGAAGCCCTTGGTGTGGTCGAACTTTTCGACGGCCTTAATCAGACCCAGATTGCCCTCCTGAATCAAATCCAAAAACTGCAGACCCCGTCCGACGTAACGCTTGGCAATGCTGACGACAAGACGCAGGTTGGCTTCGAGCAGACGTTTGCGGGCGTTTTCGTCACCCTCGTTCATGCGGGTTGCCAACTCGATTTCCTCTTCGGTTGAAAGCAGTCCGACCCGTCCGATCTCTTTCAGATAGGCCTTGACCGGGTCGTCAATCAAAACACCGTCGACGGCTAAAGAGGTCTCAAGATCCGGACCACTGTTGAGTTCGGTGATAAAACTTTCGACGTCCTTGATGGCCTCACTGTCGGGTTCCAGCAGATCTTCGACCGGTTCCATATCGATGGGCTCAATGTCGAGATCGGGAATATCGCCCTCCGGTTCTGCATCCTCTTCGGCAAATTCATCCTCTTCGTTTTCCGTTTTTTCGACGGGTTCGCCGTCGTCACCGAGAATAAGCTTATCAATATCAAAATTCTTGAGAATTTCTTCGTCGATATCGTCAACGGTTATCGGCTCCTCGTCCTCTTCGTCTCCGGCGCCGAAATCCCCGTCTTCTTCGAGTTCTGTTTCTTCTTCCGATTCATCCTCAAGATCGATATCATCGAATTTCTGGTCAAAAAAGTCGTCCTTTTCCCCGATCATCTCCTGAGACGGCATTTTCGGCAAAGATTTCTCCTCGGGTGTTTCGGCGTTCTTTTTCTTGTTTTTGTCTTCCATGTAAATGGTCATCCTTTCGTATCTTCAGCTTTTCTTACTCTTTTGAAGATCACTGATGTGTTCCATGAGCTGTGTATCGTCGCCGATGTCGATGGGTCGATCGAGCTTGAGCCGGTCGATGAATTTTCCGACCTCGTTCATGTCGGAACACGGCGAAGGCCCCGACAGCATTTTTGACAGTTTTCCCATCTGCTCAACCGTAAAATTTTCTCCGAGCGGCGAAATGTCGATTGCGCCCTCGGGTGCGCGTACCTTGACGTAGTCCAGCACCGAATCCCAAAATGGATCGGGCAGTTTTTCGTCGGCAAGCAGCGCGCAGACACGCCCGCAGTCGGCGGGATTATCAAACAGATAGCGAATGATCCCGGCGCAGATTGCATCGAATTTACCGTTCTTTTCGGTTCTTGCCAGCGCTGACGGAGGCAGTCCGCTGCGTCGCAGCTCCTCCTTTTGGCGCCGCTTCGCCCGGGAGCGCCGAAGCCGCGTAATCTCGGATAAAAGCGCCTTTTTGTCAGCCGATAAATCGTCGGCCGCCTTTGCGGCGTATACGTCTGTTTCGACGTCACTTTCGAGATTTGCGAGTTCCGAAGCCGTCTCCTTCAGGCAGGCGGTCTTTTCCTCGGGGAGGTCTAAATCATATTTTGCCTTAATCGCCCTTAATTTAAACGAAAGAGCGTCTGCACTGCCTTCGAGCAACGCGGCAAAACGATCCGCACCGAATTTTTTAATGTACTCGTCCGGATCCTTGGCCTCTTTCATCTCCAAAACCCGGGCCGAAATCCCCGCATCGCGCAAAATCTCATAGGCGCGCTGCGTAGCGGCCGTTCCGGCCTTATCGCTGTCGTAGGCGACCACGACCTTATCGGTATAGCGCGCCATCAGACGCGCCTGTTCCTGCGTCAATGCCGTCCCGAGCGTCGCCACCGCCTGGGAAAATCCGGCCTGATGCAACATAATGACATCCATATAGCCCTCGGCCAAAATCAAATTCCCGGCCTTGGCCTTTTTGGCGAAATTGAGCGCGAACAGGTTGCGGCTTTTTTTGAATACAACCGTGTCCGAAGAGTTGATGTATTTGGGCAGCGAGTCATCGAGGACTCTTCCGCCGAACCCGATCACGCCGCCCGCCGAGTCGATGATGGGAAACATCACCCGGTTGCGGAACATATCAAAAGTCCGGTTATTTTTCTTTGCGGCTAAAAACGCGCCCGCCAGTTCGTTGTCGGAAAATCCCGCAGCATTCGCGGCCTTTTTGAGGTTGTCCCATCCCGCTGGTGCAAAACCCAGCCCGAAACATTTGATGGTCTTATCCGACAACCGCCGCTTTTTAAAATAAGCCAACCCCGCTGCGCCCTCGGACGAAAAAAGCCGCTCGTGAAACCAGCGCGCCGCAAAACGGTTGAGTTCCAAGACGCGGAGTTTTTGTTTGGAGTTGTCCTGCTCAAAGACGGTCTTCGGAATTTCGATCCCCGCGCGTTTGGCCAAAAACTCAAGCGCTTCCGGGTATTCAAGATTCTCGACCTGACGGACAAAGGTGATGATGTCTCCGCCCGCCCCACAGCCGAAGCAGTGATAATGCCCATCCTGCGGCCATACCGTAAAAGACGGCGTCTTTTCGGAGTGAAACGGACAAAGGCCGACCAGAGTCGTGCCTCTCTTTTTGAGTTGAACATACTCGCCGATCAGCTGTTCTATGTTGGTGCGATACTTAATTTCGCTGATAATATTTTCGGCAATCAGAGCATATCCCCCCAATCTACCAATATGTCATTATAACATATTTTTTGGCTTTGTCAAACCAATTCGGGTGAATTTTCAAAAAAGGCAATTATTTTTACGATAATCCGTAGGGGCGGCCCCGTGTGGCGCCCGTCAGACATCGTCCCGGTCTTCTATAGCCTTACCGTTGATCATCCGTTTGTATCCCGTCGTCAACTTCCTTTTGCCACCGTTTCAGCCGAGTGCGCAGATCGGCGAGTTCGGCGGCATATTTCGGGTCATCCGCCAAATTATTCAGCTCGTCCGGATCTTCTTCAATCCGGAATAACATCGTCTTGCGGGTGCCTTTTCCGTCGAGCGGCACGGTGGGGCCTGTTCCCACACCCTCGGGACAGTTGGCAGTCAGCGGCCATTTGATCGGATTTGCCGATTCATCCCGATACCATTCGATGAGTTTATATTCGCCGTACCGTACCGACCGCGCATAATTTTTATAGGCGCAGCATAAATCGTCGCGCACACTTTTTTCTCCGCGAAGCACCGGCGCAAAGCTCTTGGTCTCCACGGTTTCCGGAATTTCAAGCCCGCACAGGTCGCACAGCGTCGGGAAACAGTCGGATAAATAGCATAAAGCATCCGATTTCTGCCCTGCGGGAATCCCCGGTCCGGCTAAAATCAACGGCACACGAACGCTGTGGTCATAGACCGACTGCTTGCCGAATAATCCGTGCTGCCCGATCGCCAACCCGTTGTCGCCGGAATAGACGATAATCGTATTTTCGAGGAGACCCCGTTGTTCCAGAAGATCAAGCAGCCGACCCACACGGTCGTCAATGTGGGAGATCATGGCATAATATTCGGCCAGATGCCGCCGCACCAGTTGGGGTGTACGCGGCCACGGCGCGAGCGTCTCGTCGCGCAAAACCATGTCACCGTCGTCAAACGGATGGCAGGGCATGATATTATCGGTGAGCCGCAGACCGTCCGCTTCATAGAGTTTCCGGTATTTTTCGGGCATCGTGCGGGGATCGTGGGGCGCCATAAAAGCCACATAGCCGAAAAACGGCTTGTCGCTCTCTTGGGACAGCTTCTCCTCCATCAGATCGGTAAACAGGTCGGTGGAGTGCTTGTCCCCGATGCGGTCCTTGCGTGCATTGTTTTTAAATAACGGCATCCCGAGATGGAATCGGGATTCATAAGGTTCAATCTCCGGATAGACGCCGTCCGCATGAAAATCGCAGACCGGCACGTTCCAATGGTCGTTCATGCCGCCGAAAAAGATATTGCCGCCGTCGGTAAAACTGCGGGCATAAGAGGAGGTGCCGTTGTGCCATTTCCCGACGCCGATGGTTCTGTAGCCGTGCTTTTGAAACCATTCGCCCATCAGCGTGTGGTTTTCGGGAATCTCCTGTCCGCACCGATCCAGGTGAAAAACGGTTTTCCCGGTGTGCAGCATTGCCCGGCTGGGCATACAGACCGCGCCGCTGGTACCGCCCATGATGTGCGCATGTGTAAAATTTGTCCCCATTCTTGCAAGCCGATCGAGATTCGGGGTGTGAATATCGGGATTGCCAAGCGCCGCCAGCGTATCAAACCGCTGATCGTCCGCCAGCAGAAACAGTACATTCGGTTTTTTCATAATTCCTCCTCCGCTTTTTTGATTTTTCGGTTTATTCATTTAAAATCCGCACAAAGTCGGAAACGCGGCTACCACGCTTATGTTAAACAGATTTCCTAACGCGTTTGAATCCGACATCCTGCCGGAACGTTTGAGACCGGTGTCTCACCACGGAACGGCTGATAGCCGTTCCCTACATTTTATGAAATCTGAACCGAGGTCGGAAGCGCGGCTACGAAACGACGTGAACGCAGATTCTGCTTCGCGTTTGACCGCGGGTTCTCACCCGCTAGCGGCCCCAGCCGCGCGGGATAAACAATTCCTCAAAAGTATGCACCGCATAGCGATCGGTCATGCCCGCGATATAATCCGCAACCGACTGCGATAAATGTTCGGGGTCGACCGGCGCGCGTTTGGCGAGTTCCGCGGGGTTTTTATAAAAATACGCATATAGGGTCTTGACCATCTCCTCGGCTTTGCTCTCCTCGCTCTTTGCCACCGGATTCTTGTAGACCCTTTCAAACATAAATTCGTGTAATTTATCAAAATATCGGCTCAGTTCGGGGCCGGGGCCGGGATCGACACAATCAACGCCGTGTTTGATGACCCCCGCGACCAGTGTTGTGATGCGGGCGCTTTTAGTTGGCCCGAGCACATTGCGGATCTCGGCAGGCACATCGGTCTGCTTGATGATCTCGGCGCGCACCGCATCCTCGATGTCGTGGTTGACGTAAGCGATCCGGTCGGCCAGCCGCACCAGCCGCCCCTCGAGGCAGTCCGACCATTTTCCCGTAGTGTGGTTGACGATCCCGTCGATGACTTCGGCGGTCAGATTCAACCCTTCGCCGTCTTTTTCAAGGCATTGCAGCACCCGAACGCTGTGTTCGTAATGCTTAAAACCATCCTCGCATAAATCATTCAGCGCCCATTCGCCGGCATGCCCGAACGGCGTATGCCCAACATCGTGACCCATGGCGATGGCTTCGGTCAGATTCTCGTTCAGCGACATGGCGCGCGCCATGGTGCGGGCGATCATCGCGACTTGAATCGTATGGGTCAGGCGGGTGGTGTAGTGGTCGCCGCGCGGGGACAAAAACACCTGCGTCTTCTGTTTGAGGCGCGAAAACGAGGAACTGTGCACAATCCGGTCGGTGTCCCGTTGAAAATCCGTGCGGTAATCGCAGGGCTTTTCGGGCCGCACCCGACCCTTGCTGCCATCTGCAAACGCGGCATTCGGCGCCAAAATCAGATGTTCTTTCCGCTCCAGTTCTTCTCTGATCGTCATGTCCTAGCCCCTTTTCGTTCCGTCATACAATATTCGTGTAGGGGCGATTCGCAATCGCCCGCTGGTTCTTGCTTCCGGCCTCTTGCCTCCCTTGTTAAAGGGAGGGGGACCGTGAAACGGTGGAGGGATTCATCCCGTAAGGATGGCCATCGGTTGTCCGACGTGCGAATTTCGCTCCCTTGTAAACTTCACCTTTCCTTTGTCGGAATGGTGCCGAACTGCGCTCGCCCGCCGGCCACAATGTAGGGGCGAACTTTGTTCGCCCGCCGCGTATGACATCGGCTCATGATTTGCGGGCGAACACAGTTCGCCCCTACGACATAAAACTTTACACTCAGGATAAGTACCGGTCGCCGCCGTCCGGGAAAATGCCGCAGATGCGGGAACCCTCGGGCAGCGAATCGGCCACCTGCTTCATCGCCTCAAACGCCGCACCGGACGAAATCCCGACCGACAGGCCGTATTTCGCCCCCAGCGTTTTCATCGCTTCGACCGCGTCGTCTCCTTTGACCGTGACAACACGGTCGGCCAGCGTCGGATCGTAATTTTTCGGGATAAATCCCGCGCCGATCCCCTGAATCCGATGCGGTCCCGGCTGTCCGCCGGACAATACCGCCGACTCGGCGGGTTCTACCGCCACACAGAGCAGTTTCGGCAGTTGTTCTTTCAGCACCCGTACGGTTCCGGTAAACGTACCGCCCGAACCGACGGTCGCGACAAAGGCGTCGATTTTTCCGGCGTCGTGCAAAATCTCCTCCGCGGTGGCACGGTGGCTGGCCGGATTGGCTGGATTTTCAAACTGCATCGGCATAAAAGCGCCTTCGGCCTCGAGCTGTTTGGCCGCTTCAATCGCACCCGACATGCCTCTTGCGGCGGGGGTTAAAACCAGTTTTGCGCCATAGGCGGCGATCATTTTTCTCCGTTCGACCGACATGCTCTCGGGCATGGTCAGCGTGACCTCATACCCCATCGCGGCGCCGATGGCCGCCAGCGCGATTCCGGTGTTGCCGCTAGTTGGTTCCACAATTTTGCCGCCGTCCAGTTTTCCATCCTTTTGCGCGGCCAAAATCATCCCGAGCGCCGGACGGTCCTTGACGCTGCCGGTCATGTTGTATTTTTCAAGCTTGCATAAAAGCGTTCTGCCGTTGTATTCGATCTCGACAATCGGTGTGTTTCCGATCAGTTTTGAAACGTCCATCATTCTTCCTCCGTTTCACTCTCGTCCGGGGTCTCCAGTCCCAACACCTGAACCGCATCGACGCCGTCAAGCTGTTCGACGCTGCGCAGTTTCTGCCGCATGACGTTGGTGCGCGTCCCGACGAGTTTTTCCAGTTCGCTGTCGGCTTGCCGCAGGCGCGTGCGGGTGTTTTCCAACACGTCCGCAAACTTCTCGAATTCGGTTTTGACCGCACCGAGCACCTTCCACACGTCGCCGCTGCGCTTTTGAATCGCAAACGAACGAAACGCCATCTGCAAGCTGTTCAGCAGCGCCGCCATTGTGCTGGGTCCCGCAATCATCACGCGGTAGTCCCGCTGTAAAATTTCAATCATGCCCTGCTTAACCGCCTCAGCGTATAAGCCCTCGAACGGCAGAAATAAAATGCCGTAATCGGTGGTATGCGGCGGGCAGACGTATTTGTCCCGAATATCCTTGGCTTCGGCTTTTATGGTGTTGATCAGCTGCTTGGCGGCCGCATCAACAACCGCCTTGTCGCCGGTCTCATAGGCGTCGCACAACGCGGCATAGGTGTCGCCCGGGAATTTGGAGTCGATCGGCAGCCAGATCGGCGAACCGTCGTCTGCGGGCAGTTTGACCGCAAATTCGACGTGGTCGCGGCTGTCCGGCTTGGTGGTGACCTCGCGTTCGTATTGATCCTGCGTCAGAAAATCGTCGATGATCGCGCCCAGTTGGACTTCGCCCAAAACGCCGCGTGTCTTGACGTTGGAAAGCACCTTTTTCAGATCGCCGACACCGCTGGCCAGCGACTGCATCTCACCGAGTCCCTTGCTGACCTGTTCAAGCCGCTCGCTGACCAGTTTGAACGACTGTCCCAGCCGCTCCTCCAGCGTCTTCTGCAGTTTTTCATCGACGGTCTGCCGCATTTGTTCAAGCTTTTGTTCGTTGCGGTCGGAGAGGAGCTTCATCCGGTCGTCCATGCGCAGCAGTGATTCGTTGACGGCTTTCTGCAGCGCATCCTGACTGTTTTTTAACTGTTGTGTCAGCTCGATCAGGCGTTTGTCCTGGATATCCGAAGCCGCCCGCTGCGACTGCATCAGCGCACCCGTCACGCCCTCCATCCCGGCGCGCATCGCGGCGGTATTCTCGGTGCGGTTACGCGACAGCTCGTCCGCCAGCATTTTTTGCTGTTTTTCACTGTTTGTGCGCACAAACGAAAAAATCATCAGCGCGGCGACGAGTATCCCCGCGAGATTGGTTCCGATCAAAATGAACAGTTGTCCGGTTGTCATGATTATAGCAATTCCTTCCGCAGATTAATTGAAAAATCTATTTTTCAATCTTTTCGCGCATCTTCAAAGGCGGCGGGTTCAACGCCACGACCTCCTTGAATACGGCGGTGGACTTATAGGTGATCTTGCGGTCGCGGTGCAGCCGCCCGAACACCCACAGCGTATATTTGGTCTTTTTCCCGATCTCATCGAGATAAATCTGTAGATTGTCGCAATCGACGTAGCCCGCTTCCATCGAGGCCAGCATCGCCGCCGAGGGCTGGTGCGTCAGAATATAATCGACCTGCCAGCCGGTTTTCTCGAGATTTTCGCGCCCGTACGCGAATTCGTCCTCCCCGGGCAGTTCGGCGGCAAACCAGTTACCGCATTTTTGCTTGCTCTCGATGTCGTCGCTCTTAGCGCCGCCGAAAGCGAAAATCTTTTTACCCTCAATTTCAAAGACGCTGCCGCGTTTCAGCCACCGCAGGTTTCCGCTGATGACCGCCGCTTCACCACCTTGGTACTCGTTCATCGGATATTGCATCAGCAGGTCATGATTCTCGTTTGCGCCGTCGACAAAACAGATGTCGAACTTGCTCTTCCCGATCTTTTTCAGAAGTTTTTCCTCTGCCTTATCGCCTTTCCAGACGAAGCCGAAATCCCCCGCAATCAGCAGAGTATCGCCTTTTTTCAGATGTTTGCAGGACGTTTTGAGCTTTTTATAATCCCCATGCATGTCGCCGGTTGCGAAAATCATAATGTCACCCTTTCACACGCTCTTATAAAACCGAGAGCGCCTGTTCGAGATCGGCCACAAGATCGTCAGGGTCCTCAATGCCGATGGAAAACCGAATCGTACCCTCGCTGATGCCGGCGGCTGCCAGTTGTTTTGCGCTGAGCTGCGCATGGGTAGTCGAAGCCGAGTGGTTGACCATCGACCGGCTGTCACAGACGTTGGAGACGTTGGCGAAAACCTTGAGCCTGTCCATGAATTCGGCGCATTGATCACGGTCGCCGCCGAGTTCACAGGTGAACACCGCGCCGCATCCGTTCGGCAGATATTTTTTGCAGACCCGTTGGTATTTCGATCCGGACAGTGCCGGGTAACTCACGCTTTTCACTTTCGGATGTTCGAGCAGATATTCCGCGATAATCTCACCGTTTTCGCAGTGCTTTTTCATGCGCAGCGACAATGTCTCAAGCCCGAGCAGCATCAAATACGCGGTGTTCGCGGCCATACAGCCGCCGATATCGCGCAGATATTTGCTGCGCAGCCGTGCGCAGAACGGCGCATCGGCAAAATCTTTGGCGAACACCACGCCGTGATAAGACGCGTCCGGCTCTGCAAACTGCCGATAACGCGGGTTATTCAGATAATCGAACTTCCCGCTCTCAATGACAATTCCGCCCATCGCATTGCCGTGCCCGCAGATATATTTCGTCGCCGAATGGACGACAATATCCGCGCCGAATTCAAACGGGCGGCATAAGTAAGGCGTCGTAAAGGTGGAGTCGACCACAACGAGCACGCCATGCCGGTGCGCGATCTCGCAAATCGGTCCGATTTCGGCAACCGCCGCGCCGGGATTGCTGACCGTTTCAAAGAAAAACAGTTTCGTACGGTCGGTGATGGATTCCTCCCAAGCCAGCAGGTTGTCCCCATCGATAAAATTGGTTCTGACGCCGAATTGCCCGAAGGTCTGACCGAGCATATTGACCGCGCCGCCGTAGATTTTACGCGCCGCCACAATCTCGTCCCCGCTCTCACAGAGATTGGCGACCAGCGAAAAGATGGCGTTGTGTCCCGACGAAAACGCAACCGCCGCCGCACCGCCCTCGAGCAGTGTCATACGGTCCTCAAAAATCCGGACAGTCGGGTTGGAAATGCGCGAATAGATGTCGCCGTCCTCTTGCAGCCCGAACAGCGCCGCAGCCCGATCGGTGGTACCGAAATCATAGGCATTGGTCTGGTAAATCGGCGGGGTCATGCAAAAATTGTGCTCTTTCGGGTCATATCCCCCGTGAACCGCAATCGTGTCAAAACCCGGGTTTTTCATATGTATTGCTCATCCTTTCACAAAAACCGGGCGTGTTCCCCGGTTCGACTCTTATCAATGATCCTTTACATAAACATTACCAAGTATAAAAAATTTGCAAATTACCCTTTTCTTTTACGTCGAGTTTTGGTATAATTAAATCGTAAAAGCCGTTTACATCCGAAAAGAGATTAAATACGGGTACATTATAACATTTCGCGAGGCGATATTCAACAGGAGGTGAGGGGTCTTGCGCAAATTCAAGCGCGCCGCCGCCATATTCGTTATGTTATTGGTCCTCTCGGGGACTTTTCTATTTTCGGCTTCCGCAGAGGGGGTCTATGCCCCCAACGAGGAGCCGCAGGCCGAGGGTGTCTACATCGTCAATGAGGATACCGACCTCGTTATGTACGATAAAAACGGCGAGGAGCGGCTCTATCCGGCCTCATTGACCAAAATCATGTCGGCTATCGTCATCCTCGAAAACGTCAAAGACCTCGACGGCACCGTCGGCACCATGACCAACGAACTGCTCACGATGATTCAAGGCACCGGCAGCGCCGTGTTGAATCTGGCCGTCGGCGAAGAGATCACGATGCGCCAAATGCTGTATGCCATGCTGCTTGCCAGCGACGGCGACGCGGCACTATTGGCCGCCGCAACGACCAGCGGCAGCGTTGACGCTTTTGTGCAGCAGATGAATGAAAAAGCTACCCAACTCGGCTGCATCAATACCCATTTTACCAACCCGCACGGCCTGCACGACGATAACCACTATTCCTGCGCATACGACATCTATCTGATGATCAAAGAGGCCATGAAATACCCGGTGTTCAACGAGATCGTCAATTCTACCCGCTATACAATCCCGGCGACCAACAAACACGCCGCCCGTACCATCGTCACCACCAACATGATGCTCAGCTATAACCTCGGCGGATCGCTCTATTACGAACCTGTCCGCGGCATCAAAACCGGCTTCACGACACCTGCCGGTCCCTGTCTTGCCTCTCTTGCCGAAAAAAACGGGCAGCGCTATATCATCGTCTTATTAAAATCCACCCTGACTTCATCGGACGGCTCTGTTGACCGATACGGCGCGTTCAAAACAACCAAGACGCTTTATGAATGGTTATTCTCGACGTATGCACTTCAAACACTGCTCACCGAGACCACCGTAGTCAAGAGCATTCCGGTCAACTACGGCGACGGCGTGGATGAGATCGGACTCGTCCCGTCTGCGGAATTCGTGACCATGGTTCCCAAAAACGCAGATATCAGCTCCATTATCGTCAAATTCGACGATGAGCTTAAAACCAAAACCGTAGACGCTCCGGTCGAGGCCGGTACGATTCTTGGTACTGCCGAGCTGCTGATCGGCGACAAATCCCTCGGAACGGTTCAGCTCGTCGCCGCCACCTCAGTCTCACGAAACGAACTCTCCTACATACTGGCTCAGATCGGAAACTTCTTCTCCTCCGACATTATGATTATCATCGCCTGCGTATTGGCGATTTTGATCGCCGGCTACATCATTTTAAATATCGTCTATAACCGTAGAAAGAAATCCCGGTATTCCGCCCCGAGCAAACGGTCCAAACGTCCGCGTTCGCGCAACCGCAACATTTTCCGCTGAATTGAAGGGCACTAAGCCCATTATAAGGAGCATTATGGATCAAAAGCAACGCACAAAACAACTGGATAAGCTCGAAAGGGAAGGCGTCACCTTTGTCAGCCGCGACGGCGTGGTAATTTCCGAGGAGGCCATTCTTTCTCCGGGTGTCGTGATTTATCCCGGCACCGTTGTGGAAGGCGCTTCGGTCATCGGCGGCGGCTGTATTCTGGGCCCCAACACCATGCTTGTTGCATGCAGGATCGGCGTCGGCGTTCGGATCAACTCCTCGCAGTGCTATCATTCCGAAATTGACGACGGCAGCCATATCGGACCTTACGCCCATGTACGTCCCGACTGCAAGATTGGCAAAAACGTCAAGATCGGGGCGTATGTCGAGATCAAAAATTCCGCCATCGGAGACGGTACTTCTTTGGCGCACCTTTGTTATGTCGGCGACTGCGACGTAGGCGAAGATGTCAATTTCGGCTGCGGCGTTGTAACCGCCAATTACGACGGTAAACAAAAATACCGCTCGACCATCGGCGATAATGCTTTTATCGGCTGTAACACAAACATCATATCCCCGGTCAAAATCGGCAATAACGCATATATCGCCGCCGGTTCCAATATTGACCGCGACGTTCCGGAGGGCTCGCTGGCCATCGGCCGTGAACGCCCCAATATCAAGGAGGGCTGGTCAGACAGGTTTTTTAACAGAAAATGAATAACGGAGGAATGTGAAACATGCTGGTACACGGAAAGGATATCAAGATTTTCTGCGGAAATTCCACCCCGGAGGTCGCCTCCCAGATTGCCCGCCATCTCGGCACCGAAGTCGGAAAAGCCGAAGTGGGGACGTTTTCGGACGGTGAGATCTCGGTCTCGATCAAAGAGACGGTACGCGGCTCGGATGTTTTTGTCATTCAGTCGACCTGCAATCCGGTCAACAACAACCTGATGGAACTTCTGATCATGATAGACGCGTTCAAACGCGCGTCGGCAGCCCGCATCACGGCGGTCATTCCCTATTTTGGTTATGCCCGGCAGGACCGCAAAGCCCATGCACGCGACCCGATTTCGGCCAAACTCGTGGCCGACCTGATCACCGCAGCCGGCGCAAACCGCATCCTCACAATGGACCTGCACGCACCTCAGATTCAGGGGTTTTTCAATATTCCGCTCGATCATCTGTTAGGCGTTCCGCTGTTAGCACCCTATTTCAAAAAAATCCACGAACAGGATATCTGCGACGTCGTGGTGGTCTCACCGGATCTGGGCTCTGTCACCCGCGCAAGGCAGTTTGCCGAACGCATCGGCGCCCCGCTGGCTATTGTCGACAAACGCCGTCAGATGGCCAATGTCTGCGAAGTGATGAACATCATCGGCGACGTCAGGGATAAAAAGGTCATTATCGTTGACGACATGATTGATACCGCCGGAACGCTGTGTAACGCGGCCAAGGCCATCCTCGAAAGGGGCGGCGCGGCGGAAGTTTGTGCCTGTGCCACACACGGCGTACTCTCCGGACAAGCACTTGAGCGTATCGCGGCCAGTCCGCTCAAAGAGATCGTTGTACTCGACACCGTTCCGGTCGGTCCGGAGAAAATGAATGAAAAAATCACCGTCCTGCCGATTGCACCGGTATTTGCCGAAGCCATCCTGCGCATCTACAACGACCGTCCGGTTTCCCCGTTATTCGATTAAACAATGTAGGGAACGGCTATCAGCCGTTCCGGCGGGCAGCGCCCGCTCACAATACGCGAGGTAGAATCTGCAAATTTTATCGCTTCGTAATCACGGCGGGTAGAACCCGCTATCAATCCGCGCGTTAAAATCTGCGGCCCACTCGCTTCGTAGCCGCGTTTCCGCCCTCGGCGTGTCCCCCCTTTCGATATAATAAAACTGTAGGGAACGGTCTTGACCGTTCCGCAAGGAGTTTTTCACTTGGGCCTCTTTTCAAAAAAACCGGATATTTTTTTAATCGTCGGTCTCGGCAACCCCGGAGGCCAGTATTCCGGTACCCGCCACAACGCAGGATTTATGGCTGCCGATTTTATCGCGCATAAACAAAACGCGCGTTTTAAAAAGAAATTCCAGTCCGAATGGGCCGAGGTGAAATTCGGCAACAAAAAATGCTATCTGCAAAAGCCGCACACCTTTATGAACAACAGCGGCCTTGCCGTACGCGATGCCTGCAATTTTTACCGCATCCCGGTCAAAAATGTGATTGTGATGCACGACGATATCACACTTGAGCCTGGACGGTTCAAACTCAAGACCGGCGGCAGCGACGGCGGACACAACGGCCTTACCAGCATCATCACCAACATCGGCGACTGGGATTTTCAGCACATCAAAATCGGTATCGGCGCCAAAACCATCAAGGAGATGCCGCTGTACGACTATGTCCTTCAAACACTCTCGGATGCGGATAAAAAGGCGATTGAAGGGTTATTTGACGACGTTTACGGCTGTATTGAAATGATCGTCGCGGGCGATCCGGAAAAGGCAAAGGCGGAATACAACCACCGCTTTGACAACGACAAAGAAGGCAAATGAAAGGGTTTTTACAACATCTCTCGGGGCTGTCGGGCATCGTTCGGATTCGGGAATCGGCGGCAAAACACAAGGCGTGCGCAATCACCGGCTGCACGCCGTCTTTTCGCACTGCGGTGCTGGCGGCAACCTGTGAAGAACTGGATCGCCCGGCACTCGTTGTCTGCCCGTCGGAGGGTGAAGCCGAAAAATTCGCCGTCGACCTGCGCCAGTTTATGGACGACGTTTTTGTATTACCCGCCCGCGAATTGATTCTGACCGCCTCGGGCGTCAGTTCGCACGAATACGAACGCGAGGCGTTGGGTGTGCTCGATGCCGTCCGCTGCAAAAAGGCAAAAGCCGTGATCGGCACCGCCGAGGCCTTTACCCGCCATACGGTCCCGCCCGACGTGCTGGCAAGCCGCCTGATCGAACTCAAAACCGGCATGACGATTGCCCCCAACGACCTTGCGCAGCGCCTTGTCAAAGCCGGATATGTCCGCGTCGATCCGGTCGAAGCCAAGGGGCAGTTCTGCCTGCGCGGTGGTATCGCCGACGTCTATCCGTCGAACAGCGAAAATCCGCTGCGCATCGAGTTTTTCGGCGACGAGATCGAGCGCATGGCCTTTTTCGACGCCGACAGCCAACGCCGTACCTCCAAAGCCGAACGAATCCACATCGTCCCCGCCAACGAGATTTTCCCCGATGATCCCGAGCAATTTATCAAGGACCTCGAGTCGTTCTGTTCCGGTCTGCACACCAAAAACGCGGGCGACTACCGCAATAAAACCGAGTCCGATCTCGCCGCCCTGCGCGAGGGGCGTCGCATCAACTATGACCGCTATTATAACTTAATTCATAAAAAGCCCGCCACAATCTTTGATTATCTGAAAGATCCGGTCTGCGCTGTGTCCGATTTCGCGCGCACCGCCGAGGCCGGAAACGGCTTTGAAAAGCGGTGGCTCGGCGAATTGACCTCCGCGCTTGAAGAGGGTTTCTGCGCCAAAGGCGCCGACGAGTTTTACGAGAGCATTGAAGTGTTATTCCAACGCGTCAGCGAAAGCGGCGGCCTGTTTTTCGACAACTTCGCCAAAACCGCGCTGTCCGACCGCGTACAGGATATTGTCGCCTTCGACTGCCGCTCTAACGCCGTCTGGAACGGTTCGCCCGACACCCTGAACGAGTGGCTTTCCGATGTTTCAGAAGGCGGTTTCACGCCGCTGATTCTGGTTCCGACCAAGCGCGCCGCCAAGGCCCTGATCGATGACCTGACCAATTCCGGCAGACCCTGCCTTTTATATGACCTCGCCGAACCGTTTCAAGGCGATACGACCCATGTCGCGATTGGTGCACTGTCCGGCGGCTTCGAACTGCCCAAACTCAAATTTTCGCTGCTGACCTCAACCCCGCCCCGAACCGTCAAGACCACGGTCAAACGCGCCAACGCCATCGGATCAATCTCCGAGCTCAAACCCGGCAGCTATGTCGTCCATCAGGCGCACGGCATCGGCCTTTATAACGGCGTCGAGACCATCACGGCGGCGGGTGCGACCAAGGATTATTTGAAAATCTCCTATTCCGGCACCGACGTGCTCTACCTGCCCGTCACCCAGCTGGATATGCTCTCAAAATACATCGGCCCCGACAACGACGGTCAGGTCAAACTCAATAAACTCGGCAGCGCCGAATGGCAGCGTACCCGCAGTAAGGTCAAAGCCGCCGTCCGCGATATGGCCGACGAATTGATTGCGCTCTATTCCAAACGTCAGAGCGTTCAGGGCCATGCGTTTGCACCCGATACCCCTTGGCAGGAGGAATTCGAACAGCGTTTCGAATACGACGAGACCGCCGACCAATTGCGCTGCGTCGAAGAGATCAAAGCAGACATGGAAAAACCGATCCCGATGGATCGGCTTCTGTGCGGAGACGTCGGCTTCGGCAAGACCGAAGTCGCCCTGCGCGCCGTGTTCAAGTGCGTCATGGACGGCAGACAGGCCGCGATTCTGGCCCCGACCACGATTTTAGCATGGCAGCATTACGAGACGCTTTTGCGCCGCATGAGCGGTTTTGGCATCGAAATGGGCTTGCTGTCTCGCTTTGTTACGCCCAAACAGGCCTCCGCAACCAAAGCCAAACTCCGTACCGGCGGTATTGATGTCGTCGTCGGCACCCATAAAATATTGCAAAAGGATATCGCTTTCAAAGACCTCGGCCTGATCGTGGTCGATGAGGAACAGCGCTTCGGCGTCGCGCAAAAAGAGACGCTTAAAACCAAATTCCCCGAAGTCGATGTGCTGACGCTGTCGGCAACCCCTATTCCCCGCACCATGAACATGGCCATCAGCGGCATTCGGGATATGTCGATGATCGATGAAGCCCCGATCGACCGCCACCCGGTGCGCACCTTCGTCGCCGAATACGACCTGCATATGCTGTCCGACGCCATCCGGCGCGAACTGCGGCGCGGGGGCCAAGCCTATTGGCTGCACAACCGAATCGAGGACATCGCCTATGTCGGCGCAAAACTGCAAACGCTGATTCCCGAGGCGCGCATCGTCTGCGCCCACGGCCAGATGGATAAAGAGGAGCTCTCGGGCATCTGGCGGCGGATGATGGAGGGCGAAATCGACGTCTTGGTCTGCACGACCATCATCGAGGCCGGTATCGATCTGCCCAACGTCAATACCCTGATTATCGAAAACGCCGACAAAATGGGGCTTTCCCAGCTGCATCAAATCCGGGGCCGCGTGGGACGCAGTTCCCGCCGTGCCTACGCCTATCTGACCTACCGCCCCGAAAAAGCCCTTTCCGAAGTCGCCCAGAAACGCCTCGAGGCCATCAACGAGTTCACCGAGTTCGGAGCGGGTTACGCCATCGCCGTCCGCGATATGGAGATCCGCGGCGCGGGCGATTTATTGGGTGCGCGTCAGCACGGCCACATGGCCTCTGTCGGTTATGATATGTACCTCAAACTCCTTGCGGAGGCGGTCGCCGAAGCCAAGGGCGAAAAACCGGCGGCGCAGAATCCGCCCTGCCTCATCGACCTGCCCGTCGACGCCTATATCCCCCCTGCTTACATCAAAGAACCCGGTCAACGGCTGGATATCTACCGCAAAATTGCCGCTGCCGGCAACAAGAACGCCGAAGCCGAAGTGCTGGCCGAACTGCGCGACCGTTTCGGCGAACCGCCGGTTCAAGTCTCGCGTCTGCTCGAAGTGGCCCGTCTGCGCAACCGCGCCACAGCTTGCGGGGTCACGGAACTTTCCAAGCGCGGCGACGGTCTGGTGTTTTATATGGCCAATCCCGAGCGCTCCTGCCTGCCGGAACTCACCAAGAAACTGCGGGGCCGCGTGATGATGAACGCCAACGGCGCGAGGCCGCATATCTACGTCAAACTGCTCAAAGACGACCCGGCGGTATTGACCGCCCGTGTGCTCGAATTTTTATCCGGTTCCAAATTGGACTGAAACCTTCTCCTCGAACAATCCGCCTACTGTTTCAGTGCGAGCACAAACAAAAGCACGACGCTCAAGATACCAAAGGCGACCGATGCGATTCCGATATTGGAATGAAAATTCATCGAACTCACGTCGGTTGCTTTTCCTACCTTAATCCACAGACCGCACATCAGTGTGGAAAAGAGCAGCAGACTTGTGATAATTGCGGTGATAATTGAAATAACTTTCATTTTAAAACTCTCCTTAAATTTTGATGATGTTGTCTACCAATGTGTCGATATAGTTGTTTCGCTGAGCTTCATCGAACAGATCGACACCGCAGTAGATGCGAAATTCCGACGGACACAGAATCGGTGCCTGAAGCGGCAGCAGTATCTGCAGGGCAAGAACTCGCAGCTGCATCTCATCTTTCTTTCCGCCGAAGATCTCTCTCAGCACAGGTACCAAAAGAAGCTGCGCTTTGGTATCGCCGTTTTGCAGACTGTGTGATACAGCAAACTGCAGCAGTTTTTCATACCCAACCGCGTAATCGCAAAGCGCTTTCAGCATCGTTTTGAGCTTTTGAACCGGCTGCCCAGAATCACTCGAAACGGCGAAATCCCCGGCCATATGAGTCATGACGTCTCCGATTGCCATGCTCATCAAATTATCCTTCGATTGAAAATGATAATTAATCAGCCCGATGCCCACTTCTGCGCGCTCGGCGATTTGGCGGATCGTAACTTTGTCGATGTCATCGGTCTGCGCAAGAATCTCCTGCGCTGCTTTTAAAATTCTGGTCTTTGCCTCTTGATCGTTGTTCATAACAACCTCCTGTCCTACGGTGGGTTCCTCTGCAGTTGAACGCCATCCGTATCTGTTTTGAACATGTTCAGTATAATATAGTTTCCTTGCTTTGTCAATACCTAAATTAAAAATTTTTTAATTTTCTTTCTTTTCATTCTGATTGCATAGGGTTATAAAGAATTAATAAAACTCTTTGATGTAAATCCACCACCTTGCGTAAAAAATCGGGCGGTGGTACAATAGTCGGGAATTGATTTCCCGGGGAGGTCAAACCTTGTTCACACTCGCCATTCTCATCGGAAAAATCGGCGCTTTTTTATTGGGCTTAATCGGACGCGGCAGCGACCTGCCCGGTCGAGTCGCTTTGAAACTCTGCCCGAAATTGCTCGGAAAATTTAAACGCAACGGTAAAATCATCGCAGTCACCGGCAGCAACGGTAAAACCACGACCGCCGGCATGATCGCCCAGACGCTGACCGCCTGCGGCAAGACCGTCAAAACCAATCCGATCGGCTCCAACATGATCGGCGGGGTTGCCACTGTCTTGCTCAAGGCGTCCAACTTACGCGGGCAAATCAACTGCGACTTTTTGGTGCTCGAAACCGACGAGCGTTGGTCTCGGCTGATTTTCGCCGACTTCAAACCGGATTATATGCTGGTCACCAACCTGTTCCGCGACCAGATCACCCGCAACAACAACGTCGATTTTATTTTTGATATTTTGAATGGCATCATCACCCCCGAGATGACCTTGATTCTGAATGCCATGGACCCGATCAGCGTCCGCCTCGGCAAGGACTGCCGCAAGGTGTACTTCGGCTGTGACGAAAGCGGAATTACCAGTAAAGAGCCGCTCTCGATCACCCGTGACTGCAAGGTCTGCCCGGTCTGCAAGCACCGGCTCTCTTATGACTTCTATCTGCATAACCATATCGGAAAATACCACTGCGACAACTGCGGCTTCACCGCACCGGTTCCGGAATATCTGCTGACCGATCCCGACCTCGAAAAAGGCACGGCTAAAATCAACGGCATTAATGTAAAACTTGAGGCTCCGACGGCCTACGGATTTATGAACCTGAACGCAGCCGCAGCCGTCTGTACCGAAGCCGGTTTGCCGTTCGATCAGGTTATTGCCGCCCTGAACGGTATCAAGACCAATAAAACCCGCATCGACCGATTCAAAATCGGTGAACGTGATGGCGTTATGATCCTATCGAAAAACCAAAACCCGGTCTCGTTCGACCTGTCGATCTCCGAGGTGCTGCGCATCCCGGGCGATAAGACGGTCGTGGCCTATATCAATAACATCAACCACACCAATCACCGCGACACCACCTGGCTGTGGGATATCGCGTTTGAGCGGCTGACGGGTAATGTCAGCAACGTCATCTGTGCAGGTCCAAGGGCTTATGACCTCGCGGTGCGGCTCAAATATGCGGGTTTCGACATGGACACGGTGCTGGTGGAGCCGGACAATTCGGGCATCAAAGCGGCGGTCGCCAAGACCAAAGGGACGCTGTGCATTCTGACGGAATTGTACGACGCAAAAACGATCATGGAGGCGGCGGGAAGATGAAACTGTTACGGCTTTACGACGACCTGCTCGATCTCTACGGCGACGGCGGCAATTTCACCGTCATCAAAAAGCGGCTTGAAGCCGCCGGATACGACCTGACTGCGGAGTACCGCACAGTCGGCGAACCGTTTGACCTGACCCAATACGATTTCGTCTATATTTCGCCGGGTCTGCCCAAAAATCTCGCTGTCGCGGCCTTCGATCTGGTACCGCGCTGTGAAAACCTTTTTGAGGCAATCGAAAAGGGCGTGGTGTTTCTGACGACCGGCAACGCTCCGGCGCTGTTCGGAGAAGAATTCGTGCTGGACGACGGCGAAAAAATCAAGGGCTGCGGATTATTCCCGGTACGGCATACCTTCGGAAAGAAAATCACGATCCGCGACCTGGTCGGTGTGACCGACAGCGAGCTTGAGATCACGGGCTTTTTAAACAGCACCGACACCCGCGAAGGCGACTATGAAACCCCGTTTATCCGCATCACCGGCAGCGGGAAACAAACTTATAATCAAACAACCGACGGCGCGCGCCTGAAAAATTTCTTTGCCACCGAACTGCTCGGGCCGGTGTTGGTACGCAATCCGGAGCTTCTGCGGCGAATGCTGACACTGATTGCGGGTGAACCGCTCCCGCCCTATGATGATTCGCTTGAAACCGAAGCCGCAGCGCGCATATCAAAGGAATTATCATTGTAGGGGCGGATATCATCCGCCCGCGAAAATAACCGCAATTAGAAATGAGGAAGTTCGGAAACATATAACTTTTACAGAAAACTTTCTGCCATTTTGACGGGCGGATAATATCCGCCCCTACATGTAAAAAGGCCCCTTTCGGGGCCTTTAAAATTCCCCTCTATGGAGGGGTGGCATGAACATCCACGATGTTCATGACGGGGTGGTTCCTTTACTTCTTCTTCCTCGAGATATATTCCACAGCGCCAGCCCGTAAAACACGACCGCGCTTCTCCTATTCCCCTCTGTGGAGGGGTGGCCCGCAGGCCGGGGTGGTTTTATCCTACCTCTTCTTCCTCGAGATGTTCCATAGCGCCAGCCCGTAAAACACGACCGCGCTTCCGATTAAAATCAAAATGCTCGTCGCTACCGATACCGTGGTCTCACCGAATTTGAACGTCGCACCCATCAGCTGCTCAAAACTGTCGATCGTCTCCGCAGGCGCACCCTCAAAGGTAGCCGCCATCGGCGCCTCCATCATCACCTGCCGAAATAGCAGCGCGGCATGGGACGGCGGAAAACACTTGACTACCCATTGCACACCTTCGGGCAGCTGCCCGATGGGCAGATAGATGCCGGTTAAAAAGCCGATCAGCGTGCCGATGACGGTGCTTGCGGTCGCAAACGCATTGATACTCTTAAAAAACGAGACCAGAAGCAATACCATCGACGCATTGGTCGTTGTGGCTAAAACGACCAGCCCGAGCACCTTTAAAAGCGCTTCAAATCCCATAAATTCACCGCCGCTCACGATGATATAGACCTCGGCAAGCACCACCGTGACCAAACTCATGATGATGCCGATGATAATCGAGCTGAAAATATACCCGCCGACGATCTTGCCGTTTTTGATCGGCGAGACGGTGAAGTCCTTGATGATCTTTTTGGATTTGTCGTCGACCATTGTGCCGAACGCACCCATCGTCGTCGTGACCGAGGTGACCGCGAGCAGCCCTGCCATAATCCAAGAGTTCATCAAAAACTCCGCGCCGGGCGCGTTGCCTAAACTGTTGACCCATACGTCGCCCAAAAACAGCGCGTAAAGCCCGATGATGATAAACACCGCCAATAAAGAAAAGAACACCGAGGCCTTGTCTTTAAAAAACACTTTCAGATTTCGAACGCCGAATCCGATCATGACCTCATCTCCTTTCCGGTGACAGCGATAAAGGCGTCGTCCAGCGTACCTTTCATGACCTCAAACCCCGAAATCATATACCGGCAGGTCTCGAGAATCGGCAGCGCGTCAATCGTCGCTGAGAGTTCCGTCTCAACGGTGTCTGCGGTGATTTTATAGGTTATGCCCATCTCCGCGAGCTTTTCGGCGACCGTTTTTACGTCTTTGCAGGTCAGAATCAGCCGGTCTTTGGAGTATTTCTCTTTCAGTTCCGCCGGCGTGCCTTTTGCCGAAATTTCTCCGTTATCGATGATAATCACATAGTCGGCAGCGGCGGCCTCCTCCATATAGTGCGTCGTCATAAAAACGGTCATGCCGCTCTCTTTTTGAATCTTCGAGACCGTCTCCCAGACGCTTTTACGCGTCTGCGGATCAAGACCGGTGGTCGGCTCGTCCAAAAATAAAATTTTCGGTGTGTGAATCAATGCCCGGGCGATATCACAGCGCCTGCGCTGTCCGCCCGAGAGCTTGCCGTAAGGCCGTTTGAGCAACTCTGTGACGCCGGTGATCTCGGCAGTATGCTTGACTGCTGCCGCAAGTTCTTTTCCTTTCAACCCGTAAAGCCCGCCCCGGCATTTCAGATTTTCTTCAATCGTCAGCAGTTGGTCGAGCAGACCGTCTTGAAACACCGCGCCGATCTCGTGTCGGATGGCGGCGTCGTCTTTTCCGACTGTATGCCCGTCGACGACCACCGTACCCTCATCCTGCTTCAAAAACGTGCAGATGATATCAATAGTCGTGGATTTTCCCGCGCCGTTGGGTCCTAAAAAGGCAAACAGCTTGCCCTTTTCGACGTAAAAATCGATGCCTTTGACGGCATGAACTTCTCCGTATGACTTATGTAACCCCTTGACCTCAATGATCTTTTCCACAATCTCCCCCCATTCCCTTGTAGGGAGCGACGCCCCCGTCGCTCCGCATTAAACACAATTGAAGACGATACCCTTATCCAAACACATCGTCGAATCTGCATTCGACAAATCCCCGGCGTGGGTTTTCCGCCGCCAATAAAGATTACCAAACGTTCGGGTTGCACACCACCAACACGGCTTATTATTTCGGCAACCGGCAGTTGCTTTTTTAAAATTTAAACCCCGAAATTTAATAAGTCCCGAGTTCCAGCCCTTTTTTCACGAAATAGCGATAATTCTCCAAATCGACGGTTTTCGGCACCGAGTGGTCGGTATGCAGCACATAGCCGTATTTGCCCTTGACCGTCGGAATCTTTTTCTCGAGTTCGGCGTCGATCTGGGCGCGGTCGTTGGAACAGAGCGCCCTTGCGTCGATACCGCCCATCAGTGCGATCTTGTCTCCGTAATTATGATAAATGCGCAGCAGATCCATTCCCGCTTTAACTTCCATGGCCTGCAATAAATCCATCCCGGCTTTAATCATCCCCGGCAGCAGCGGCTCGACGAACCCGCAGGAATGCACCATCACCGGAAGCCCGATGGAATGGGCATAGTTAAAAGTGTATTCATGCGACGGGTAGATGAATTGATCATACATCGCCGGCGACATAAACGGCGCGCCTTTATAACCCATATCCTCGTAAAACCAGATGGCGTCGGGTTTGCCTTCGCGTTCAAATAAAAGCTTCTGCAATTCCACAATCAGCCACGAAAAGGTCTTACTCATATCGGCAACCCATTCGGGGTCGTAGATCATTGCGGCCAGCATCTCCTCGTGGCCCGCGACCGGATGCATGCATTCGAATACATTCACGCCTGACCAGACGAAAAATTTATTGTTCTCCGCGGCATATTTTTTCGCCGCGCGGTATTCCTCGAATTTAATGCGTTTTTCAAATAACGACCGGTCGAGCAGCAGCGGCTTGATCTTTTCTTCCCATTTTTCGCGGCTGTCGATCTCATAACGGATATGCTCCGGCGTGGAGTCGTGTTTTTTATGGCGGCGCAGCACCGCCCAGTTGCCGTCGAGCTTCGTCACAGTGTCCTCATCCTCTTTGATGACGACCGGCTCAAAATCAACGCGGGCGACCATTTTAAAGGCCCAGAGTTCCACCATATCGAAATTGAATTCCTTGGTCAAATCCTCTCCGCAGCCCTGGTTGGTCATCCATTCTTTCTGGGTATCGCCCCAAAAATGTTCATAAAGTCCGATCCGATCCACCGGTTGGTGGTTCAAAATACGCGAAATGCGTTCTTTTCCGGTCAGTTCCGTCATAATACGGTCATCCTTTCGCAGAGGCAGTGATAAATTTCGGTTTACAGATTGTCCAAACCCGATCTTTTATATGATACCATCCGCCCATGCCCCTGTCAAACAAATCGTGTTAAAATTCATGTAATAAAAAAACGGCATAAAGCCGTTTGAAGTTGATATATGTAGGGGCGAACTGCGTTCGCCCGCCAAAAAAGCGGCGTCATCTTTATTCCGTGATCTATGTAATGAAAACCCCCGAAATGAACGTATTCATTCAACGGGCGAACACAGTTCGCCCCTACAATAATGACCATTACTTCAATCTCCCGCCGCCGATGACCAGATCGCTGTCATACACCACCGCGCTCTGTCCGGGCGCAACGGCTCTGGCGGGCTGTTCGAAAATCACCCGGTTTTCCTCGATCTTCGCCCCGACCGCTCTCGCCGCCGAGCGGATTTTTACGCCGTAGACCTTTCCCGCCACCGGATTTCTGTGCCATATGCAATCGGATAAATCCGCCTCGTTTGCATATTCATCCCCGCCCCAAGCCAAAAAGACCCGCCGCGTCTCGGGGTCGATTTTTTTCACAAACACCGGCTTGCCGAACGCACCCACGCCCTTGCGCTGTCCGATCGTGAAGTTGTAAATCCCCTCGTGTGTGCCGCAAATTTCACCGTCGGGCGAAATCATTTCCCCGGGCAATGGCCCGAGTTTTTCCCGCAAAAAAGCAGCATAGTCGGCGTCCGGCAGAAAGCAGTTCTCGCTGCTGTCGGGCGCATCGTGGCAGTCAAGCCCGTTTTCCTTGGCGATTGCGCGCACTTCATCCTTGTCCGCGACCTCTCCGAGCGGCATCAGCAGCCGGTTTACGACGTTCTCCCCAAGCCGGTAAAGCATATAGCTCTGATCGCGCTTTTCGCAGACGGCCTTTTTGATCAGCCCGTTTTCGGTGCGCGCATAATGCCCGGTCGCGATATAGTCATAACCGTTTTGATCGGCACATTCCGTCAAATGTTTAAACTTAATCGTCGGATTGCACAGCACACACGGATTCGGCGTGCGCCCGTTGGCGTATTCATTGATAAAATAAGCAATAATATTTTCTTCAAACTCTTTTTGCGCATTGACGGTAAACAGCGGAATGCCGAGCTGTTTTGCGGCTTTTTCGGCCTTTTCCACGCCCTGCTCATGCTGTTTGGACATGACCATATAGACCCCGCCGACCCTGTACCCCGCCTTTTGCAAAAGCAGGGCGCAGACGCCGGAGTCGACGCCGCCGGACAGTGCGACCAAAACGCTATTCATGGCACCCTTCGCAGTTGATGATCTTGCCGACCAGCGGCTCGGGATCGATGCCCTTTTTGCGGTAATAATCGGCCAGTGCCGTTTTAATGGCCTGTTCGGCCAAGACTGAGCAGTGGATTTTCGCGGGTGGCAGCCCTTCAAGCGCCTCGACGACCGCCTTGTTGGTCAGTTTCAGTGCTTCTTCAATCGACTTGCCCTTGATCAGTTCGGTGGCCATCGAACTCGTCGCGATCGCTGCGCCGCAGCCGAAGGTCTTGAACTTGACGTCGGTGATGACGCCGTCGTCGATTTTCAGATACATCCGCATAATGTCGCCGCAGCGGGCGTTTCCGACCTCGCCGACGCCGTCGGCATTCTCAATCTCACCCACGTTGCGCGGATTCATAAAATGATCCATCACTTTTTGCGTATACATAAATTCTCCTCCAAACAGTCCGGATTTGAAAAATTTATTCTCAAACTTTTTTCTCCCAAACCGGACTCATCGCACGAAGTTTTTGAACAATCGGCGGCACGGTTTTCAAGATATAATCCACATCCGCCTCGGTGTTGTATTTGCCCAGCGAGAGCCGCAGCGACCCATGCGCGATCTCGTGCGGCAGCCCGATGGATAACAACACATGGCTCGGGTCGAGTGACCGGCTGGTACAAGCCGACCCCGACGAGGCACAGATGCCGTTCATGTCCATCCACAGCAGCAGGGATTCGCCCTCAATGCCCTCGAACGAGATGTTCATGTTGCCCGGCACGCGCTGTTTTCGGCTTCCGTTCAGTTGAGTACCCGGCAGCGCCAGCAGCCCGTCGATCAGTTTGTCCCGCAATTTTCCCAAACGGACGGTTTCCTCGTCCAGATGTTCAACCGCTTCGGAAATCGCCGCACCGAGTCCCACGATACCGGGAATATTTTCGGTTCCGGCGCGTTTTCCGCTCTCCTGCTGCCCGCCGTGAATCAAGGAGGCAATCCGCACGCCCTTTTTAATATACAGCGCCCCGACGCCTTTCGGCCCGTTGAATTTGTGCGCCGACAACGACAGCATATCCACGCCGAGTGCCTTGACGTCGACCGAAATATGGCCGACCGCTTGCACCGCGTCTGTGTGAAACAGCACGCCTTTTTCCGCGCAGACCTTTGCGATTTCGGCAATCGGGTTAATCGTGCCGATCTCGTTGTTGACCGTCATCACGGTGACCAGCGCCGTATCTTCGCGAATCGCCGCCGCGACCGCTTCCGGCGTGATAATGCCCTCCGAAGTCGGCTTGACGAGCGTCAGTTCAAACCCCTGCGTTTTCAACGCCTCGAGGGTCGACAGCACCGCGTGGTGTTCGTATTCGGTCGAGACGATATGCTTTTTCCCGGATTTCGCTTTTTGCAGTACCGCGCCTTTGATCGCCCAGTTGTCACTCTCGGAGCCGCCGCCGGTGAAATAGACCTCCGCCGGATCGGCGTTGATCGCCTTTGCAACCTGTTCGCGGGCTGCTGTCAGCGCCTTTTCGCTCTCATAACCCAAACTGTAGACCGAAGACGCATTCCCGTACTTTTCGCAGAAATACGGTCTCATCGCCTCAAAAACCGTGTCCGAGACGCGGGTTGTGGCGGCATTATCGACATATATCATTGCTCTTTCCATACTTTTTCGAGCAGTCCTTTCAATAGAAATGGCGGTACGAAGAGTATGCCCACTTCTGTACCGCCTCTATTATACACCAATTTAGTATTGTTTGCAACAGCGGCGTCTTTTTCTTTCTCAGACCGAAATCCGCTTGTTGAGTTCATACAATTCCCTGTCAAAGGGCTTTGTCATCTCCAGCGCCTCACCGATGTCATAATCGATGATGCTGTCGTTTTTACGCACGACGACGCGGTTACCGATGCCTTTTGCCAGCAGGTCTACCGCATACACGCCCATCATTGTGGCAATCACGCGATCCTTTGCCGACGGGGAACCGCCGCGCTGGACATATCCGAGTACCGTCGAACGGGTCACGACGCCGGTCTCGTTTTCGATGTCCTTGGCCAACTGTGATACGCCGCCCGGATAGTCGATGCCCTCCGCCGCGATGATGATAAAGTGCTTTTTTCCTGCACGGCTCATCTTCTGCATCGGTTCGATGACGTCCTTTTGAAGATCCGGCGGAATTTCAGGCACCAAAATCGCCATTGCGCCGCTGGCCACACCCGCATGTAAAGCCAGATAGCCGCAGTCGCGGCCCATGACCTCAATCAGGGAGCAACGGTCGTGCGAATGCGAGGTGTCGCGGATTTTGTCGACCGCATCGATAATCGTGTTTAGTGCGGTGTCGACGCCGATGGTATAATCCGACGCGCTGATGTCGTTGTCAATCGTACCGGGGATGCCGACGCACGGAATACCCAGATGAGACAGATCTTTCGCACCGCGAAAACTCCCGTCTCCGCCGATAACGACGATTCCCTGCAGACCGAATTGCTTGCAGTTGCGGATTGCGCGATCCTGACCCTCGGGGGTCTTGAATTCGGGGCTGCGCGCGGAATAAAGAATGGTACCGCCTCTGTGCAGAATTTCCGAAACGCTGCGCAGTTCCATTTTCTGAATATCCCCGTGAATCAGCCCTTCATACCCGCGGTTGATGCCGAAGACCTCCATGCCGCTGTCAATCGCCGAACGCACGACCGCGCGAACCGCGCAGTTCATGCCGGACGCATCGCCTCCGCTGGTGAGGACGCCGATGGATTTAATTTCGCTCACAAAAATCGCCTCCGTGCCTGTTATTTTTTCACGAGCACTTTTTTCAGTTTGACGAAACGCGGCAGACTGTCTTCATAGGGCAGTTTGGTCTGTCCCTGAATCAGCGGCAGCGCGTAATCGATGAATTTCTGATTCAAGCCGTCGCCGGTTTTGTTGATCCATTCGAGCGGCACTTTCTTCTCGGCGTTGGCCACGACGGTCAGATCGAACAGCTTGATTTTGCAGTGATATTTTCCGTCTTTTATGACCCGCTCGAATCCGACCATCTTGTCGGTCACGCCCTTGACGGCGTTGGTGACAGCGGCTTTACCGGCCTTGAAGGACTCGTCGATGTCGGTCTGGGAGGCACAGTGCGCGGCGCAGCGCTGTAACAGCGACAACTCAATGCCGCGGACTTTCGCGCCGGTCGCCTGTTTGACGGTGTCGGCGAGGAACGAGGCCAAACCGCCCAATTGCGCATGGCCGAAGCTGTCCTTGGTCTGCGCCAGATCGGCGCCGTATTCGGAAATATATTTCCCGTCTTTGTCTTTGATGCCCTCGGACACGACGACAAGGCACTTCTTGGTCTTTTCGTAGATGACCTTGACCTTGGCGATAAAGCTTTCGAGGTCGAACGGAACTTCGGGCAGATAGATCAGATCGGCGCCGAAACCCTTTTCGTTGGCGAGCGCGGCGCTCGCGGTCAGCCATCCGGCGTTGCGGCCCATGGCCTCGACGATGGTGACCATGCCGGTGTCATAGACATGCGCGTCGTGGTAGACCTCCATCACCGAAGTGGCGATGTATTTGGCCGCCGAGGCATAACCCGGGCAGTGGTCGGTACCGGCCAGATCGTTGTCGATGGTTTTCGGAATGCCCATCACGCGGCACTCGTAGCCGTTTTTCAGGCAGTATTTCGAGATTTTATTGCAGGTGTCCATCGAGTCGTTGCCGCCGTTGTAGAAGAAATAGCGGACATCGTACTTCTTGAACACTTCGAGAATGCGTTTATAATCGCTGTCGTCGACCGACGGATCCTTGAGCTTGTAGCGGCAGGAACCCAGCGCCGACGAGGGGGTATATTTCATATATTCCAGTTCTTTGGGGTCTTCTTTGCCCATATCCATGAGCTTTTCGTCCAAAACGCCCTTGATGCCGTTGCAGGCGCCGTAAACCTTAGTGATAGCGTCGCTCTCAAGCGCGGTTTTGATCGCGCCGTATGCGCTTGCGTTAATAACAGAACTCGGGCCGCCTGATTGGCCGATAATGCATGCTCCTTTTAATGTTGACATCTGATTCATACCCTTCGTTAATGGTTTGTTTATTGGGAGATCATTCTTACGAGAACAAATCTCACCACATACCATTATAGCACTTACCATTTTTGTCGTCAATAAACACGCATGAAACTGTAACGGTCATATAATTCACAGTTGTCAGTTGGCAGTGTACAGTGACCTTCCGATACGCAATATATGTACAAATCCCGCCCATCGCTCCTTTGCCGGGTTGTAGGGGCGAATCGCATTCGCCCACTTTTTCAAATCCCACCGCGCGGTACCCTGCGAGAAGGCAGATATGAGACGGCAAAGGCAGGATTTATAATCACCCGCCGCAGCGTATCTTTTCTTTTCATTCTTCACTCTTGCCTTTTGCTTACTATTCCCCTCTGTGGAGGGGTGGCCGAAGGCCGGGGTGGTTATCCACTCTTCCTCCCACAAAAAAGAGCGGCTCCCGCCGCTCTTTTTTATCAGATTGTTCCCTCTCACTCAAAGGTGATCAATTGTAAAATCGCGTCCAGCGAATAGTATGGCCATCCCTCGGCTTTTTCCGTCAGCTTCATCTCAACTATTTTTCCATCAGTCTCAATGAAGAAAAAGTGCGTGTCGTAGGGTGTTCCGTCAAAAATACTGACTGTAATGTCATCATATTGAATGTCCCCGAACACGCTGGTTCCTCCTTTGACAGTCATATCCGAGATCACCCAGTTATATTTGACGCGGTATTCTTCCAGCAAGCGGTTAACTGCATCGGCAAGCGTCTCTCCCTCTGTGATATCGTATGCGGTCACAATGATATCGCAGTCATGCCCGCTGATCCGGCAGGAATGATCATCGATATAAATCGGACTCCCGCAGTAGGTATATCCTGTTTTCCGCTCTTTCGGATACATCGAATCGAGATAATCAGATAAACTGGTTCCGATGTTATACATCAGGTCAATCGCCTCATATTGCGGCACAATTTCCTCACCGGTCTCCCTGTCGATCACCGGCAAATTTACATCCATCGGGAATTCAACGGTATCATAAACCATAAACGATTTGACCAACGAAGTATCAAGCACCTCGTCGAACAGATAAACACCCATAGTATCGGATAACCGAATACCCATTTCATTCTGCGACATCTCGCTCAGTGATTTCTCTATACCGTCATTGAATACAAGTTCAGCTGTTCGGTAAAAAGCACCGTTGATGTATCTTATCGAGTAATTGGATAGAATATCAAAAAAACTATTACTATGATACCCTTCTGTTTTTTGAATATAGACCGCCAAAGGGGTAATGGTAATCATATCGGAGAGTGACGCATTGCTGAATATCATCGTCGGGTGCGTCTGTTTCAGATACTGCCGATAATATTCCTGCACCGAACGGGTGATTGATGGTGCTTTTTGCGTTACCTTCGGCAGTATGATTTCCGGACCACTTTCAGTACCGACCGCAACGCTCAACGCCTGATTCTCTCCATTAATAATATAAAGTGCATAGTAATCCGTATTCTCTGTTTTAAGATCCTCGATTGAACGAATAAGATATTTTGCAGTGTTTTCAGCCTCGTAATTTTTATCTGCACAGATCAATTTTATGCGCATATCAAGAAAGGTTCTGTATATCTGTACCTGTTGTAAATCGTGTTGGTTGAAGAAATAACAAATTTTATATCCGTATGGCTGCGACAAATCTTTTATCAAATATGTGCCGTTATTTTGATTGGTTTGATTCATTCCGTTAAAGATCATACTGCTTGCATTTTCACTCTCTGCCTCCGAAGCGCCGAGCGTCAGCCGTTTGATCGAAAAGATATACGCCGTGGTATATTCGTCGGCCACCGCTTCATGCAGCGTCAACTCATAGTTTTCATCCGACGCTGTCAGATTGATCTCCTCGCTGTATGGCATAATCAAATCGATGTTCTCGCCGTAAATCGATTTAAACAACGCGATCCCGCCGACCGCCGCCACAGTAATCACCATAACCGACGCCAGAACGATGCTGACCATCGCCGAGACGGACCGTTTGACAAACGGCTTGCGGGTCTTAGCCGTCTTTTCCGTAATCTTATTTTTTACCCGATACTTCAACTCCTGCGGCATGACGTATTTTTCGCCGTCAAATACCGCTTTGAACTCTTTTTCCCTCATTGCACTCTTCCTCCAGTTCCATATGCAAAATCTCTCTCCCGCGCTTGACACGCGACCAAAACGCCGATTCGGTGATATCGAGCATTTTAGACGCCTCCGCGCCGGTATATCCCTCGTAATAATACAGATACAGTGCTTCCCGGTATTTCTCCGGAAGCGCTTCGACCGCTTGCGCCGTCAAATCCTCGGCGGGTGCCTCCGGTTCGGGGATGGCATCAAGCTCCACCCGCGTCCTTTTCCACCAGTGGGTCAACGCGTTTTTACAGTTGTTGCGCGCGGTGACGATCAGCCAGGCCTTCAGATGGTCGTCGCCGTTGAACGGTTTCCGATAAGAAAGGAGTTTCAGAAAGGTGTCGGATACGATGTCTTCGGCGTCCGTAGGATTTTTCAGATACATCATGCAGACGCGATAGACAGTGCCGGAAAACAAGTCATACGCGCGCTCGACAAATTTTACATCGGCCATCCTCATCGCCCCTTTCACTTATAAAACAATCGAATATCCTTTTTTTGGTCATAAAAGAAAAAATAATTTTACTGAATTTATGCAGCCGTCTTTAAAATTGTTTCCTGCCCGAGCCGAACTTTTCGAAACTTGATTAATACTCATTATACCAGATTACTTCCGAAAAGGAAAAGCAAACGAAAAGCATTGCTGCACTTCTGAGCGATTTACATCTATTCATCACCGGAATTTCGGAAATGTTTTTGCATTGTAGGGAACGGTCTTGACCGTTCCGCTTATGAGGTGTTTCCAACGATCAATACCGGAAATCCGTTCTAAAATTTCCATCAATCGTAGGACGGGACGACCCGGCCCGCCGAAGGTTTTTCACACTGTAGGGAACGGTCTTGACCGTTCCGATCGGAGCCACCCGGCCCGCCAAGTAAATCATAACGCGAAAGATCGACCAACCCAAACAAAAAGAGGGGCCGCGGCGCTTCACGCCGCGGCCCCTCAAATAATCTCTGAATCAATCTTCATGGAGCTTATATTCCACCCCGAAGATTATGATGGACTCAACGGTGTTTATATCGGTCAAATCATAAAATCCTTTGTAGAATTCGTAGTAATAATCTACATCGCCATCGTCTTTTTCAATATCACTACCATGCATACGATCCGTGCCATTACACACATTTTCTTCAGTAATGGGCAGTGTTTCGTACTCGCCTTGATTAGTGCCAAAAAGATCGTATATCCTTCCGTCTGTAAACTTCATAAGAATGCAATCATCAAACATTTTTTGGCCGAAACCATGCCCTTTCTCATGGAATATTTCTTGGGCATAATTCTTATCGCTGAGCGTGTAAATTGTAACACCGATTGCGGAAACCGTAATTTTTGTCACGTTAAATGACTCCGGATAGGCCGGTTCAATCCCTGAACAGTCAATTGTAATAGAGCTAACTGCTACAGAGAGGTCAAATGGCGTCGTTACAGTTTCGCCGTTGTCAGTCCACCCTATTTCTAAAGAGGCCTCTTCTCTCAGATTGGTTCCCCAACTTATCATATAGTAATTCTTCCCGTTATTAAATCCATCAGTGACTCCTCGAATCGAAAACATCAAACCCAGCTCAACCATGTCTTTATCGCTTGAGACAAACAGGTGGTTGCTGCAAATTTCACGCAGGTAATCCGGTTCCTCCCAATAAAAATAATTTCCCGTTCTCAATTCATTATTTGCTCTATTATTGATATCCTCATTGAACTGGCCAATCAACGCTTTTCCCTCATCGGTCAATGCTTTCAGCGATATCATTGCTTTTCCGATGCATCCGTCATGAATCATACCTTCCAATGTGAAGGTTACATTTTGAGTGCTGACCGATGCTGACGGTTTAGTGATATATTCACCGTATTCCGAGATATCAGGCCCGTAAATCAAAGAAAATAACTGGACACCGCCGGCCGCCGCTGCGGTAATAACCAACAGCGACGCCAAAGCGAAACAGGTCACTGCCAGTGCGGGCCGCTTGAACCGTTTAAAAAACGGTTTTCTTCCCTCTTTCTTGGTATTAATTATATTTCTGACGTTATATTTGACCTCCTGCGTCGGTTCCAGCAGGTCAAACGCATTCGCAAGTTCTTGTTTTTTCATTGTAATAGCCTCCCCTTTGTAGCAGCTGGGATGTTTGGCCCGATTGGACAAAACATTCCTCATTCAATAAATTAAGGGGCCAAACTCCCTAGGTTGAAAATTTATTTTCAACCTTTTCCCCCTTTAGGATTCGATTTCAAGCTTCAGAAGTTCCCGCCCGCGTTTGAGCCGAGTATACAGCGTACTCTCGGACACCGAGAGCATCTCAGCTGTTTCGATGCCGGTATAGCCCAATATGTACACGAAGGTCAATGCCTCCCGGTACTTGACGGGCAGTTCCAGCAACAGATGCAGCGTCTCACCGTATTCGCTCTCCGATTCTGCGGTCTCAAGCGCTTCCGAATCCGCTCTGCTTTTCCGCCACCAGTGACTAAGGCGGTTTTTGCAGTCGTTTTTGGCAGTGACAAACAGCCAACGGCGCAGATGTTCCTCGCTCTCGAACGGCTCTTTTTGCCTGATCAGCTTCAAAAAGGTCTCCGAGACCGCGTCTTCCGCGTCGGCGGGGTTTTTGAGATACATCATGCAGGTTTTATATATCACCCCGAAGTATTTCTCATACGCCTCGTCAATCTGCATTTCTCCACCGCCTTTCACTCTATCTACAATCCAAAGGGGACAAATCTTTCATCTGATTTACATATTTTACTATATAAATTAAAAAGATAAAAAACAGAGGCGCAAAAGCGCCTCTGTCGTTTCCTCATTGTAAGGATTATTCGTCGATTTCCGTAACGGAACCCGAACCGACGGTTCTGCCGCCTTCGCGGATAGCGAAACGCAGACCTTTTTCGATCGCGATCGGGGTGATCAGCTCAACACTCATCTCGACGTGGTCACCCGGCATGCACATCTCGGTGCCCTCAGGCAGACGGATGACGCCGGTAACGTCTGTCGTTCTGAAGTAGAACTGCGGACGGTAGTTGTTAAAGAACGCGGTATGACGGCCGCCCTCTTCCTTGGTCAGAACGTAAACCTGAGCCTTGAACTTGGTGTGCGGCTTGATGGAGCCGGGTTTGCACAGAACTTGTCCGCGCTCGATCTCGGAACGCTGAACACCACGCAGCAGTGCGCCGACGTTTTCGCCCGCCTGAGCGAAGTCCAGGGTCTTGCGGAACATTTCAAGACCGGTTGCAACGGTGGTCTTGGTTTCTTCGGAAAGACCGACGATCTCGACGGTGTCGCCGATTTTGATGGTACCGCGCTCGACTCTGCCGGTTGCGACGGTGCCGCGTCCGGTGATCGTGAAGACGTCTTCGACCGGCATCAGGAAGGGCAGGTCTGCCTTTCTCTGCGGGGTCGGGATATATTCGTCAACAGCCTTCATCAGTTCATGGATGCAGGCGTATTCGGGTGCGTTAGGATCGGTGGATGTGGAGACAAGCGCGTCTCTTGCGGAACCCTTGATGATCGGGATATCGTCACCCGGGAACTCGTAGTAGCTCAATGTCTCGCGGATTTCCATCTCAACGAGTTCGATCAGCTCAGGATCATCGACCTGGTCGATCTTGTTCATGAAGACCACGATATACGGAACGCCGACCTGACGCGCGAGCAGCAAGTGCTCTTTGGTCTGAGTCATCGGGCCGTCTGTCGCGGCGATAACCAGAATTGCGCCGTCCATCTGGGCCGCGCCGGTGATCATGTTTTTGATATAGTCGGCATGCCCGGGGCAGTCGACGTGCGCATAATGGCGATTTTCGGTCTGATACTCAACATGGCGGGTATTGATCGTGATACCGCGGGCTTTCTCTTCCGGTGCGTTATCGATCTGATCATATGCCATGTATTGGGCGCCGCCGGCCATCGCAAGGACCTTTGTGATCGCTGCGGTCAAAGTGGTCTTACCATGGTCAATATGACCGATGGTACCAATGTTTACATGGGGCTTTGTGCGCTCGAATTTTGCTTTTGCCATTGTACTCTCCTCCTAAATTGTATACGTATAGTATTTTAACATATTTTTTCGTTTTTGCAAGCGTTTTATCCAAAAACGACTGCCAAACGACCTTATCAGGTAGCTGAGCGTCCGCCGCGTGTATTCAGAATGTTTTCGGCGACGGATTTGGGAATTTCGGCATAGTGGCAGGGTTCCATCGTATAGTGTCCGCGGCCCTGAGTCTTGGAACGCATGTCGGTCGCATATCCGAACATCTCGGAAAGCGGTACGAGCGCATTCACCTGCTTGGCGCCCGACATATCGTCAATACTCTGAATCTGGCCGCGGCGGCTCTGTACGTCGCCGAGAATATCGCCGAGATAATCTTCGGGAATGATCACCGAAACCTTCATGATCGGTTCCAGTAGCACCGGATCAGCTTTGCTCATGGCCTCTTTAAACGCCATAGAACCGGCAATTTTAAAGGCGAGTTCGGACGAGTCAACCTCGTGGAACGAACCGTCATAAAGCGTGACCTTGACGTCGACAACCGGATATCCGGCCAGAACGCCTGACTGCATAGCGCCGATAATACCCTGACGGGCCGGCTCGATGAATTCCTTGGGAATCACGCCGCCGGTGATCGAATTGACAAATTCGAAGCCCTTTCCGGGTTCATTCGGTTCCAGCTTGATCTTGACATGACCGTATTGACCGTGACCGCCCGATTGGCGCGCATATTTGGTGTCTGCCTGTGCGAGCTTGCGCACGGTTTCGCGATAAGCGACCTGCGGCTTGCCTACGTTGGCCTCGACCTTAAATTCACGCAACAGCCGGTCGACAATGATCTCGAGATGGAGTTCGCCCATGCCCGCGATAATGGTCTGTCCGGTCTCCTCGTCGGTGTAAGTCCTAAAGGTCGGATCTTCTTCTGCCAGCTTGGCAAGGGCAATGCCCATCTTTTCCTGACCGGCCTTGGTCCGGGGTTCGATCGCGACTCGGATAACCGGCTCGGGGAACTCCATGGACTCGAGGATGATCGGATGTTTGGGATCACAGAGCGTGTCGCCGGTCGTGGTGTTGCGCAGGCCCACGGCGCCCGCGATGTCGCCCGCATAGCAGGTTTCGACGTCGGTGCGGTCGTTGGCGTGCATCATCACAATGCGGCCGATGCGCTCATTGTTGTCCTTGGTGCTGTTATAAACGCCGCTTCCGGCGTCGAGTGTACCCGAGTAGACGCGGAAGAAGCAGAGCTTTCCGACAAACGGATCCGTCGCGATCTTGAAAGCAAGCGCGGAAAACGGCTCCGTATCAGAAGAATGCCTGTATTCCTCTTCCTCGGTCTTGGGATTGATGCCTTTGATGGATTCGATATCGGTCGGCGCGGGGAGATAATCAACCACGGCGTCAAGCAGCTTTTGAACGCCCTTGTTTTTGTAGGACGTACCGCAGACCACCGGAACCATGGTGTTGTCGATTGTCGCCTTACGGATGGCCGCTTTGATCTCGTCGATCTCAAGGCACTCTCCGCAGAGGAATTTCTCCATCAGATCATCGTTTGTAACGGCGACGGCTTCCATCAGCTTGGCGTGATATTCCTCGCAGATGTCCTTCATGTCGTCGGGAATCGGCTCCTTTAAAATATCGGTGCCGCGCTCATTGGTGTAGACATAGGCCTGCATCTCGAGCAAATCGACCAGACCGATAAAAGAATCCTCTTTTCCGATCGGCAGCTGAAGGGGAACCGGATTACATTTCAACCGTTCCTTCATCATGCTGAGAACGCGGTAAAAGTCAGCGCCGGTGATATCCATCTTGTTGACATACGCAAGGCGCGGGACTTTATACTTATCCGCCTGACGCCACACGGTCTCAGACTGCGGCTCGACGCCGCCCTTGGCACAGAAAACCGTCACCGAACCGTCGAGTACGCGCAGCGAACGCTCGACTTCAACGGTGAAATCAACGTGCCCGGGCGTGTCGATGATGTTAATGCGGTGTTCTTTCCAATAGCAGGTTGTGGCCGCGGAAGTAATGGTAATTCCGCGTTCCTGTTCCTGCTCCATCCAGTCCATCGTGGCAGCTCCGTCATGAACCTCGCCGATCTTGTGCGTTTTTCCCGTATAATACAGGATACGTTCGGTCGTCGTGGTCTTGCCGGCGTCAATGTGGGCCATGATGCCAATATTTCTTGTTTTCTCCAGAGAGACCTGTCTTGGCATTGAATAAATTCCTCCGAATAAATTACGCTAAAATTAAAATCAAATGATATTATTTGGTGTTCGCCGGTGAATCATTCAGAATTCAAAATTCAGAACTGCACCGAGGTTGGCAACGCGGCTGCGCAGCTGCAAAATCCGCAGATTCTGATTCGCGTTTTACAGTAGGTTCTACCTGCCGCGCGCTATCAAGCTTACGTCCAGCAGATTCTTGCCCGCGTTTGTGAGTGGGCACTGCCCACCCGCTTACCAGCGGAAGTGAGCGAACGCCTGGTTGGCTTCGGCCATCTTGTGGGTATCTTCGCGTTTCTTGACGGCGCTGCCGGTGTTGTTGTAAGCATCCAGTATTTCGCCTGCGAGCCGTTCGCCCATGGTACGTTCCGAGCGATTTCTCGCATAGCTGACCAGCCAGCGCATACCCAGGGTCTGTCTGCGGGCAGGTCTGACTTCGAGCGGTACCTGGTAAGTGGCGCCGCCGACACGGCGGGCCTTTACCTCAAGAGACGGCATGATGTTTTCGAGCGCCTTTTCAAAGACCTCAAGGGGTTCCTTATCAGCCTTTGTTTTGACGATTTCGAAAGCACCATATACAATTTTCTGAGCGACACCCTTTTTCCCGTCTAACATGATGTTGTTAACCAGTCGAGTGACCGTCTTGGAATTGTAAATAGGATCCGGCAGAACGTCACGTCCTGCCACCGCACCTCTTCTTGGCACTTCTCTTCCCTCCTTCATAAAATAATGAGCTCAAAGGTACTCGGAGTATGTTTTTCCCATCAAGGGATGTTTGGGTTTTTTGGCAAAGCCAAAAAAATCAAACTACTCCGTGGGCCAATGCCGAGGCGATATATAAACTATAATCAAAAATTATATATTTCTCGTCATTGACATTGAAGGATCATTTGTTATGCCTTCTTCTTCGCGGCTTTGGGCCGTTTCGCGCCGTACTTGGAACGCGCTTGATTGCGGTTCGCGACGCCCTGCGTATCCAACGTGCCGCGGATGATGTGGTAACGGACACCGGGCAGGTCTTTGACACGGCCGCCGCGGATCAGCACCACACTGTGCTCCTGCAGATTGTGACCGATCCCGGGGATATACGAAGTCACTTCCATTCCGTTTGTCAGACGTGTTCTTGCGATCTTACGGATAGCGGAGTTCGGTTTTTTCGGGGTCATGGTCTTAACGGCCACACAGACGCCGCGTTTTTGCGGACTGTTCTGATCGATCGGGATCTGCTTCTTGGTGTTCAAACCGCGCAGCAAAGCCGGGGCTTTGGCCTTTTTGACCGATGTCTCTCTGCCCTTGCGTACCAGTTGGTTAAAGGTTGGCATTGTTTCACCTCCTGTTTATAAAATGTGCTACCCTTTTGTAGGGGCATAAGGTTGCCGTTTAAATGGCAACCTTATTATTATATCACAACGATGCTGTTTTGTCAAGATCTTTCGCTTTCGACAAGTTCAATATCGCTGTAACATTCCATACCCGTACCGGCGGGAATCAGTTTGCCGATGATGACATTTTCCTTGAGTCCGAGCAGCGGATCGCTCTTGCCCTTGATGGCGGCGTCGGTCAGTACGCGGGTGGTCTCCTGGAAGGAGGCAGCCGACAGGAACGACTCGGTGGCCAGCGAGGACTTGGTGATACCCATAATGACGGGGTGGCAGGTTGCCGGTGCAAATCCGTTTTCGCCCGCGTCAATATGCGCCTGAATCTTCTCGTTCTCGGTTTCGAAGGCGATCTTGTCGACGGTCGAACCGGGCAGCATTTCGCTGGTGCCGGGATTATCGACCTTGACCTTGCGCATCATCTGGCGGATGATGACTTCAATGTGTTTATCGTTGATCTCAACGCCCTGTTGACGATAAGTGCGCTGCACCTCGGTGATCAGATAATCCTGAACAGCTTCAGCGCCCTTGGTCGCCAAAACGTCTCCGGGATTGAGCGCGCCTTCGGTCAGCGAGTCGCCGACATTGACATAATCGCCGTTGTGAACGTGAATGCGTGCGTCGTACGGGATCAGATAGGACTTGGAATCGCCGGTCAGATCGTTGGTGACAACGATGTGGCGGTTGCGCACGACATCCTGAATCTCGACCACGCCGCTGATTTCGGTGACGATGGCGTTATTCTTGGGCTTACGGGCCTCGAAGAGTTCCTCGACGCGCGGCAACCCTTGTGTGATATCCTCAGCCGAGACGACGCCGCCGGTGTGGAAAGTACGCATCGTCAGCTGTGTGCCCGGTTCGCCGATGGACTGGGCGGCGATGATGCCGACCGCCTCACCGATCTGAACAGGTTTGCCGTTGGCCAGGTTCGCGCCGTAGCACTTGGCGCAGACGCCGTGTTTGGACTTGCAGCCCAGTGTCGAACGCAGTAAAACCTCGGTGATGCCGGCGTCGATGATGGCATCGGCGTCTTCAGCGTCGATCATCTTATCGGTGTCGACGATGACTTCTCCGGTCTTGGGGTCCGTGATGGGATTGACGGAATAACGGCCGATCAGACGCTCGTGCAGGCTCTCAATCTTCTCTTCCCCGTCGCTGAGCTCGTGGACAAACAGGCCCTCAGTGGTGCCGCAGTCGTTTTCGCGGATGATAACGTCCTGCGAGACGTCGACCAGACGGCGGGTCAGATAACCCGAGTCGGCGGTACGGAGCGCGGTATCGGCAAGGCCTTTACGCGCGCCGCGGGAGGAGATGAAGTACTCCAAGATATTCAAACCTTCGCGGTAGTTGGATTTAATCGGAATTTCGATGGTCTGGCGGCTGGTGTTGGCAATCAGTCCGCGCATACCGGCCAGCTGGCGGATCTGATCTTTGGAACCGCGCGCGCCGGAGTCGGCCATCATGTTGATCGGATTGTATCTGTCAAGATAATCGTTCAGCGCTTTTGTGACCTCGTTGGTGGTGTCGTTCCAGGTCTTCAGAATCGCCGAAGAGCGGTCGGCCTTGGACAGGAAACCGCGCTCGTAGCGCTTGTTGATCTCAAGAATCTTCTGATCGGCCGCTGCAAGGATTTCCTTTTTCTGCGGCGGGATTTTAACGTCGGAGACCGAGATGGTCAAGCCGCTTTTGGTGGAGTATTTAAAGCCCTGCGCTTTGATCTTGTCAAGCATCTCCGCGGTGACGGCGCTGCCGTGTGTGGCGATGCATTTGCCGATAATATTACCCAAAGCCTTTTTCGTCACGAGGAACGAAACTTCGGGCAAAAACAGATTCTCCTCGACGCTGCGGTCGACGAATCCCAAATCCTGCGGAATCGGCTCGTTGAAAATCAGTGTACCGATGGTGGTTTCAATCACACGGCTCTTCTTTTCACCGTTTATCATCCGCGAAACGCGAACTTTAATACGTGAATGCAGCGTGATGTCGCCGTTGTTATAGGCCATGACGGCCTCATTCTGATCGCGGAAGGCCTTACCCTCACCGGGTTCGCCCTCTTTTTGCAGCGTCAGATAATAAGAACCCAACACCATGTCCTGCGTCGGAACCGTAATCGGCATACCGTCGGAGAGTTTCAGCAGGTTGTTGGAGGCCAGCATCAGGAAACGCGCCTCAGCCTGCGCCTCTGCGGACAGCGGTACATGCACGGCCATCTGGTCGCCATCGAAGTCGGCGTTGAAAGCCGAACAGACGAGCGGATGGAGTTTCAAAGCGCGGCCCTCGACCAGCACCGGCTCAAAGGCCTGAATGCCCAAGCGGTGCAGCGTCGGTGCGCGGTTTAAAAGCACCGGATGATCCTGAATAATCAGCTCAAGCGCGTCCCAAACCGGAGCGCCCGCGCGGTCGACCATCTTGCGGGCCGATTTGATATTGTTTGCGGCGCCGGTCTCGACGAGACGTTTCATCACGAACGGTTTGAACAGTTCGAGCGCCATCTCTTTCGGGAGGCCGCATTGGTGCATTTTCAGTTCCGGGCCGACGACGATAACCGAACGGCCGGAGTAGTCGACACGTTTGCCCAGCAAGTTCTGACGGAAACGTCCTTGTTTGCCGCGCAGCATGTCGGAAAGTGACTTCAGCGGGCGGCTGGACGGACCTGTCACGGTTCTGCCGCGGCGGCCGTTGTCGATCAGTGCGTCAACCGCTTCCTGCAGCATGCGTTTCTCGTTGCGGATGATGATATCCGGCGCGGAAAGATCCATCAGCTTGCGCAGGCGGTTGTTACGGTTGATGACGCGGCGGTATAAATCGTTGAGGTCGCTGGCGGCAAAACGTCCGCCGTCGAGCTGAACCATCGGGCGGATGTCCGGCGGAATGACCGGGACGACCGTCAGAATCATCCATTCGGGGCGGTTGCCGGAGGCACGGAAGGCCTCACAGACCTCAAGCCGCTTCAAAATACGGAGTTTTTTCTGTCCGGAGGCATGCTCCAACTCGGAATGCAGCTGTTCGGACATCTCATCTAAGTCGATGCGCTCCAGCAGTTTGCGGATAGCTTCCGCGCCGATGCCGGCCTCGAATTCATCCTCATACTTTTCGCGCATGTCCTTGTAGTCCTTTTCGGACAGCAGCGTGCCGACTTCGAGCGGCGTATCGCCCTGATCGGTGACGATATAGGCCGCGAAATACAGCACCTTTTCGATGCTCTTCGCGGGAATATCCATAATCAGCGCCATGCGGGACGGAATCCCGCGGAAATACCAGATGTGCGATACCGGTGCGGCCAGTTCAATGTGGCCCATACGCTCGCGGCGCACTTTGCTGCGGGTAACCAAAACGCCGCACTTGTCGCAGACCTTACCCTTGTAGCGAATGCGCTTGTATTTTCCGCAGTGGCATTCCCAGTCCTTGGTCGGTCCGAAAATACGCTCGCAGAAAAGTCCGTCGCGCTCAGGTTTTAAAGTTCTGTAGTTAATGGTCTCCGGCTTTTTCACTTCGCCGTAAGACCAGGACCGGATCTCGTCAGGTGAGGCAAGACCGATTCTTATGCTGTCAAAAACGTTAAATTCCATACCTGTCTGCCCCCTCTTTATTCGTCATCGCCGTCTGCGACGGTATCGTCCTCGAAAATTTCATTTTCCCCCGAAGCATCGGAATCCTCGTTTTCGCCTTCCTCATCGCCACCGGGCAAATTGGAATCGTCGACATATTCGGCTTCAAAGACGGGTTCTTCGGGTTCCTGATTCGGCGTCAGAATATCATCGTCATCGAAGTTTTGTTTCAATGAAATCACATCGCCGTTTTCGTCGAGCACCTTGACGTCGAGCGCCAGCGACTGGAGCTCTTTAATCAGCACCTTAAACGATTCGGGGATACCCGGCGTCGGGATGCTTTGGCCTTTGACGATGGCCTCGTAGGTCTTGACGCGTCCGTTGCAGTCGTCCGACTTGACGGTCAGGATCTCCTGCAGGGTATATGCGGCGCCGTAGGCCTCGAGGGCCCAGACCTCCATCTCACCGAAACGCTGTCCGCCGAATTGGGCTTTACCGCCCAGCGGCTGCTGCGTAACGAGCGAGTACGGACCTGTCGAACGGGCGTGAATCTTATCGTCAACCAGATGGTGGAGTTTTAAGAAGTACATATACCCAACCGTGATGCGGTTGTCGAACGGTTCGCCCGTGCGCCCGTCATAGAGCACCGACTTGCCGTCTTCGGACAATCCCGCCTGCGCCAAACACTGACGGATGTCCTCTTCGTTCGCACCGTCGAAGACCGGGGTCATGACCTTCCATCCGAGCGCCTTTGCGGCGTAGCCGAGATGGACTTCCAGAACCTGTCCGATGTTCATACGGGACGGAACGCCCAGCGGATTGAGCACGATGTCGAGCGGGGTGCCGTCGGGCAGGAAAGGCATATCCTCCTGCGGAAGGATGCGGGACACGACGCCCTTGTTGCCGTGGCGGCCGGCCATCTTGTCGCCGACCGAGATCTTGCGCTTCTGCGCGATGTAGACGCGGACGACCATGTTGTTGCCCGGCGCCATCTCGTCGCAGTTGTCTGCGGTAAAGATCTTGCGGTCAACCACGATGCCGTATTCGCCGTGCGGAACACGCAGCGAGGTGTCGCGGACTTCGCGGGCCTTGTCGCCGAAAATGGCGCGCAGCAGGCGTTCTTCCGCCGTCAGTTCAGTCTCGCCTTTCGGAGTGACTTTGCCGACGAGGATATCACCGGCACGCACTTCGGCGCCGACGCGGATGATGCCCTGTTCATCGAGGTCTTTCAGGGCCTCTTCGCCGACGTTCGGGATATCGCGGGTGACCTCTTCGGGTCCCAGCTTGGTATCGCGGCATTCGAGTTCGTGTTCTTCGATATGAATGGAGGTGAACACGTCGTCGCGCACGATTTTTTCATTGATGAGAACCGCGTCCTCGTAGTTGTAGCCCTCCCAGGTCATAAAACCGATCAAGACGTTCTTGCCGAGGGAGATTTCGCCCTGGCTGGTCGCCGGACCGTCGGCAATCACCTGTTCCGCTTCGACCCGCTCGCCGACTTCGACGATCGGACGCTGGTTGATACAGGTACCCTGGTTGGAACGCATAAATTTGATCAGGTGGTATTCCCTTTCCGTTCCATCATCGGATTTGATGATGATCTTGTCGGCGGTAACAGAAGTGCAGATGCCGGCATTTTTAGACTTGAGCACAACGCCCGAGTCATAGGCGGCCTTGTATTCGATGCCGGTCGCGACGATCGGCTGTTCGGAAACGAGCAGCGGAACGGCTTGACCCTGCATGTTCGAGCCCATCAGGGCGCGGTTGGCGTCGTCGTTTTCAAGGAAGGGGATCATCGCGGTCGCGACCGAGACGACCATCTTCGGCGAGACGTCCATATAGTCGATTTTTTCACGCTCGATTTCGAGAATCTGGTCGCGGTAACGGGCGTTGACGCGGGGATTGACAAAACGCCGTTCCTCATCCAGCGGCTCGTTGGCCTGTGCGACGATGTAATCGTTCTCGTTGTCGGCGGACATGTATTCTACGATCTCGGTGACCTTGCCGGTCTCCTTGTCGACCTTCAGATAAGGCGCTTCGATAAAGCCGTATTCGTTGATTTTGGCAAACGTGGCCAGATAGGAGATCAGACCGATGTTGCTGCCTTCCGGGGTCTCAATCGGGCACATTCTGCCGTAGTGCGAATAATGCACGTCACGAACCTCGAACGAGGCGCGGTCACGCGAAAGACCACCCGGACCGAGTGCCGATAAACGGCGCTTGTGTTTTAACTCTGCCAGTGGGTTGGCTTGATCCATGAATTGGGACAACGGTGACGAACCGAAGAACTCTTTGATCGCAGCCGAGACGGGCCGGATCGAGAGCAGGCTCTGCGGGGTCACGGTCTCGCTGTCGGCCAGCTGTAGGGTCATGCGCTCTTTGATGATGCGCTCCATGCGGGCAAAGCCGATGCGGAACTGGTTTTGCAGCAATTCGCCGACCGAACGGATACGGCGGTTGCCCAAATGATCGATGTCGTCGACCGTGCCGACGCCGCTTGCAAGGCCGTTCAAATAGTTGATGGACGCCAAAATGTCCTCAAACATCATATGTCTGGGGATCAAATCGTTAATCCGGTTATAAAGCTCTTCTTTCAGCGCGTCGCGGTCGAGTTCCATGTCCAGAATTTCGCGCAGCAGCGGGAAATAGACTTTTTCATAGACGCCGATCTCTTCAAGTTCTTCCTCAGTCAGATCGACAAAACCGCGAATGTCGACCATCTTATTGGTAAAGACAACAACGTCTTTATCCTCAACCGAGAGCAGGACGCGGTCGACGCCGTGGTTCTCAAGGAATCGGGCGCGTTCGCGGGTCATGGTCTCTTCGGCATCGGCGATGATTTCGCCGGTCAGCGGGTCGGCAACCGGTGCGGCAAGGGTCTTGCCGGTGATGCGGTCTGCCAGTCCGAGCTTTTTGTTGTACTTGAACCGTCCGAAACGGGCGGTGTCGTATTTGCGGGGATCAAAGAACTGACCGTTGACCAGCGAATAGGCCGAATCGACCGTAGGCGGTTCACCCGGACGCAGCTTGCGGTAGACTTCCAGCAGCGCCTCTTCGGTATTGCGGGTACCGTCTTTCAGCAAAGTGGCCTCGATGCGGTCATCATTCTCACCGAACATCCCGCGGATGGCGTCGGTCTCGGGGATACCGAGTGCGCGCACCAGACAGGTCATCGGCAGCTTGCGGTTCTTGTCGATACGGACATAGAATGTGTCCGAAGTGTCGGTTTCATACTCAATCCACGCGCCGCGGTTCGGGATGATGGTCGCCGAATACAGCGGTTTGCCGCTCTTGTCGTAGGACATATCGAAATACACGCCCGGCGAACGGACGAGCTGCGAGATGATCACGCGTTCGGCGCCGTTGATGATAAACGTGCCGCTTTCGGTCATCAGCGGAAGGTCGCAAATAAAGATGTCGTGCTCGTTGATCTCACCCGTGGTCTTGTTGTGCAGACGGGTCTTGACAAACAAACGGGTGGTGTAGCTGACGTCGCGTTCCTTGCACTCGGCGACAGAATATTTGGGTTCCTTGTCGGTGCGGAAGTCAATGTAGTCCAGCGTCAGATTGTTGTTATAATCCGAGATCTGAGAGGCATCGCGCAGGACTTCTTTGAGACCTTCGCGCATAAACCACTCATAGGAGTCGCGCTGAACTTCGATGAGGTTGGGCATTTCGGCAACCTCGTTGATGCGTGAGAAACTCTTGCGCTCGGTTTTTCCGAGCATCACAGGTTTCACGTTGACCACTGATGTATCACTCCGTTTTTATAAAATCGACCGCCATCCAATCCGGCAGTCCGAGATGTCATAATGGTGTGGAAATCGGAAAATACATTTTAAGATCGTGTATAAACACGCCGTTTTCCGACACTTGTCCCACCCGCCCCGAGAGACCGCATTCGCGCTTAGCGGCATACCGTCCCATGATAAGCGTTAGAGTATTATACTATCTTTTGCAACCCGTGTCAAGAAATATTTTAAAGATTTTTAATGTTTTTTCATTTACCTTTCATGAGGTTTATGTTAGAATGGTAAATATTGTAGTTTGATTATTGGTCGAAATCAATTCTTTCATTCAGGAGGCACAGCATGAAAATTCTTGTCACCGGCGGAGCCGGTTTTATCGGCTCAAACATGGTCAATGTTCTGGAGCAGCAAGGCCACGACGTGGTCATCATCGATAATCTCTCGACGGGCAATATCAAAAACCTCAAAACGAATCTCCCGTCTACAAAATTCTATCTTCAGGATATCCGCAACCCAGAGATCAAAAAGTTGTTTGAGATCGAACGCCCCGAAATCGTCGTCCACTTCGCCGCACAGGCCTCGGTTATCGACTCGGTCAAAGACCCGATGCTGGACGAGGACATCAACCTGAAAGGCATTATCAATCTGATTCTGTCCAGCGTCGCAACCGGCGTGAAAAAATTCATCTTCATCTCCACCGGCGGAGCGATTTACGGCGATGCCGACCAAGTTCCCACCTCCGAGACCTATCTGCCCGACGCCGTCTCACCTTATGCGCTCACGAAAAAGACCTCCGAAAATTACCTCGCCGTGTTTCACAAGCTGTACTCGCTCAACTATACGGTATTGCGCCTCGCCAATGTCTACGGTCCCCGCCAAATGCCCAAAGGCGAGTGCGGTGTAGTTCCGATTTTCTTTGAAAAATGCATGAAAAACGAAGATGCCGCCCTGCTGACCTACCCCGACATGCCCGACGGCACCTATCGGGACTATGTTTATGTCGGCGACGTCTGCGCGGCAGTTTTAAAATGTATTGACCGCGGGGACTGCGATATTTTTAATATCGGCACCGGCGTTTCGCTCTCCATGCGGCAAATTTTCGAACAAATCAAGACCGTCGTCGGCTCAACCAATCAATTGATCACCAAAAACCCCCGCCTCGGAGACGTCCGCAAAAGCGCACTGGATTGCCGCAAGGCAAAACAAATCCTCGGCTGGCAGCCCCAAATCACCTTTTCCGAAGGTTTAGAACATACTTATCATCACTTGAAAGAAAACAAGTAGTGCCGAAAGTAGGGGTATTATGAGTAAAAAGGCAATTCTGTCCCTTTGCATCTTGATTTCCGGATTGGCTTTTTGCCTTCTCTTTGGCTGTTCCGGCCCGCCGGAAAGCAATTCTTCCCGGATTAACCAAACTTCCTCACCGATTTTCACAACCTCTCATTCTTTCTCGTTTCCGCCCGTCTCGTGGGGAAAATCCTCGTCTATACCTTCCGCCATTTCGGAACCCCTCCCTTCGGAGTTGTTGCTTAAGTTCGCGGTAACAGGTTTCAATTCGCATTCAATTCCGATCAGCCTATATTACTATTACCGCTCCGAAGGCAAACCGCCCGACGATTATATGACCAATTTCCAGAGCATTAATGCATGCTATGCCGCCATCGCTGCCGGCGCTATTGAGTATAAATACGATTCATCGCGTCAAAAGCGGTATTCATCCTTCTACGATCTGGCGTTCGTACCCTGGTCGGACGAACTCGCAAAATCCTACGAGACCGGCGAATTTACCTTCGGCAAAGTTCCCGTCGCCAAAGACGCGGTGATTTTTGTAACAAAGACCAAAGAGGAGAAGGAGCAGCCGCAGTTCAACCTGACGAGCGAACAGATTCACGCAGTTTTTTTCGAGGGTAAAACGGTCTATGTTAGCGACGGCGGCGTCGAAAGGTGGCTTGTGCCAATCGGAGGTTACTATCAGACCGAAATCCCGGAATTGATCGACAGCGATTACGAGGTCTTCCCCGACACAGTCATCAATGAATTTGACAATCCCGCTACCGTCGATGTAGGAGACGAAAACGTCGTCTTGATCTGGCCGGTTTATTACATTGTCGGGACCAGAGGGGGGATAGGCCTAAACGGCGTAATTGCTTCGATTGACGGAATCACCCCCGATATTGATAATATCCTCGACGGGACCTACGCTTACTCCCTTACCTACTATGCGATTTACGATTCAAGCAATGCCGAAGCCAAAGCGCTTGCCGAACTGCTCGGCAGCGACAAGGGGCAGGAAGAAATCCTAAATGACGCCGTGATCGCCAACCTGCGCGGCGAATCGGATTACCGTTAATTTTATTTTCAATCACACAAAACCCGGACGCCGTCTGATTTGCGGCGTCCGAATTTTCTCTCTTCTCAAGCGAAGCGTGCTGTTTTGTGTTATAATACTTTTATGATTTATGATTTATTTTTTCTGTGTGATATGTTAAAAATAAAAAACCATGATTCATTATTGGCGATTTTGATCTTTCCATTCCAAATCATCCTTAAAACTGAAAAACAGGAGGCAGAACATCATGGAGACGATTTCAATCGGAATTCAAAACCTGCTTGCTCCTTGTCATTGCGCATGCAAATACTGCTTGTTGCAATCGTGTAAAAAAGCCGATAACGGCATTGATTATAATAGAGGCAAAAAATTTGCAGAACGCTTCGTCTGTTGGGGAAAAGAAAAAGGTCTTCCCGACCTGCCGTATTATTTCATCGGCTACTGCGCCGAATATCCGGAGCTGTTTGACAACATCGCATTCAATCGTTCCGTCGGATTTATCGGGGCAAGTTTTTTGCAGTGCAACGGAATCCGAATCCGAAATGAAACCGAGACCGACGAATTCATCGGTAAGTTGAAAGCCGCCGGAATCACTACGATTGATACCACTTTTTTCGGTAATGAGGGATATCACGACCGATTCGCCGCCCGCACGGGTGATTATGAATTCATGCTGCGGCTCGCGAAAAGCGCGGAACGGCAGGGGATCACCTGTTCCCCTTCGGTCGTCGTCACCGAAGAAAACATCCCGATGCTGGACGGCCTCATCAGCACATTGGCACAAATCACCGATATGCGCAATATCCATGCCTTCCTGCCGGATTATCGGGGACGTGGATATTTGATGGAGGACACCCGACTGACCATAAAAAGCTATGAAAAGTTATCCGACAAAATAAAAAATAAAATCAATATCAGCCGATATAAAACAGAAAGCGAGTGGCTTTCCATGGACATACTTCCCGAATATACCAAACGAGCCCTCGTCATCACCCTGCGCAAAGATAATATTGAACAGTTCGAACAGATGTCCTGCGGTGAAATCATCAAATATATAGAAGATCTCGACGACGCGTATTACGGGGCGATTCCGCCGATCAATCAGCTCTCGAAGCTCTACGGTGACCCAAACAACACAAAACTCTATCGCCTGCGTGATCTGTTTTGGATGTGGCAGAAACAATATATCAAAGAAAATCATCTGTCTCTTTACGATGTGACCGACGAGAGATTGTGTAATACCGTCAGAAGCTAAATTAAAAAGCTGAACCTTTCGCCCTCTTTTTCCGTCTTTATTTACGGAATCGATTCCGATGATTCACGAAAGGAGGAGGGATATGGGCTTCGAAGACCTGCTCACCGGGTGCAAAAGCGCCTTGCAACGCTTCGTGTATTACAAACTGCCCGTGAAAGCCGACGCGGACGATGTGATACAGGAAATCTGTCTGCGTGCCTATCAAAAATTCGATACGCTGCGCGACAAATCCGTTTTCAAAGCGTGGATTTTGGGCATCGCCCGCAACGCCTGCAGCGATTATTTCCGCCAAAAAGCAAAGCAGCTCGAAATTCCGCTTGAAAGCGTATCCGAATCCGTCTTGGCACAAAGCCGCAGCGGATTGCGGGAAATCTCTGCGGTGCGCGAGACCCTTGACGCACTCGGCGACAAGGATAAGCAGATTTTATATCTGTATTATTTCCGCGAACTGCCGCAGGCTGATATTGCAAAGCGCCTCGGCGTTCCCGTCGGCACGGTTAAAAGCCGTTTGCATACTGCAAGGGCAAATTTCAAAGAGCATTATCCGTTTCCTCCGAAAGAAGCCAAAGGAGCAAAAGCTATGTTAAATTTCCCCGATATTTTACCCGAATATAAAATTGCGAAATCAAATAAAACACCCTTCTCCGTCCGCTGGGAGGAAAACCTGGGTATGTTCATCGTCCCGCGCGTCGGCGAAAAAATCAACTGGGCGATGTACGACTTCCCCGCCCGTAACCTGACCGGTCTCGACGAAGTTGAAGCGGTCTCAAAAGCCGTCGTCCATGGCGTAGAGGGGGTCGAAATCACCTCGGTCTGGCACGACCCGAACGCAAAAAATTCCGACCGCACCGAGCACTCCTACGTCATTCAAATGACCGATACCCACATCAGCTATCTGGCAGAGCGCTATCTCAAAAACGGCGTTCGCCATTACCTCACCTTCCTCGATGGCGACGAATTTCTCGACGAATGGGGCATGGGCAAGGACAATTGCGGAAAAGAAATCAATATCGCGCCCAAAGGTCTAATTCAAAGAGACGGTAACACCGTCACCTGTGAACACCCGAATGAAGCCCTTGATGTCGTCGGGCGCTATACGCTGACCCTCGCTGAAAAAGTTTATGACACCATCTGCGTCATGTTTCTCGATGATGGCGTTGCCACCGAACAGTTCCTCGACCCAAACGGGCGCACCATCCTGTGGCGCCGTTTCAACCGCGACGACTGGGCGCTTGAACGCTACAAGCAGCGCTGGACGGAAAGATTTCCGGAAAACGAACGCCTTACCATCAACGGCCGAACCTTCGTCCACTGGTACGACTGCATCACCGATTATATTCTGTAAGGAAAACGGGCGGCAAAACCGCCCGTCTTTGCGAGGAAAAGCGCGGGGCGAAAACCGCGCGTGACGAAAGCAATTCAGAAACGAAGCGTCCGATTACCCCGCGATCATCCTAATCCCCGTCCAGCCGTTATCCGACCGCCGGGTCTCGATGACAAATCCGTGTGCTTCTGCGGCTTTGACGACATCGTCGGCATATCGGTCAATAATGCCGCTGGTGATAAAAATACCGCCCCTTTTGATCAGTTTTTTCACAGTCGGCAGAATCGCGATAATCACGTCGGCCACGATATTGGCGGTAATGATGTCAAACCCATTTCCAAACGAATCATCCGCACCACCCTGCTTGACCTCGAACCGGTCGCCCAATCCGTTCAGTTCAATATTAGAACGGCTCATTTTCACCGCCACGGGATCAATATCGAACGCACGGGCTTCTTTTGCACCCGCCAGCAGCGCGCCGATGGACAAAATCCCGCTGCCGGTGCCGATGTCGAGAAACCGCTCGCCGCCTTTGACGCTCTCGCCGACCATCTCGAGACACAGCCGTGTGCTCTCGTGCGTGCCGGTTCCAAAGGCCATTCCCGGGTCGAGGGTCAGCACAATCTCGCCGTCTTTTGGTTCGTATTCCTCCCAACACGGGACGACTTTGAACTTTCCCGCCGTAACCGCGTGGTAATACTTTTTCCAGGCCTCGCTCCAGTCGTCCTCGACGATTTCGCGCTCGCCAAAATCAAAGCCGACGCCCACATCGGAAAGGAGCGTTTTCAAGCGCTCCTTTTTCTCCTCAACGTCCACATCGGCATTGAAATAAATATGGATCACCGCGTGCTCGCGGTCTTTTTTCAGCAATTCCTCGTCGATCAATTTCATACCGGTGATTTGAAAGCACCCTTGTTCAAGATCGGAATAATCCTCGACATAGATCCCGCTGTCGGCCACTGCGACGGCGATATCCTGCGCGGTCTCAAGGTCTTTTTGTTCCACGGTCACGGTGATCTCTGAAAGCTGCATTTTCATAATCCTTTCATATAAAGGCTGTCATTCTGAGGCAAGTAAACCGACGTTTTTGCGACGGTTTACGAAGACGAAGAATCTTGGACTGTAGAAGTTCTGCCCTTCTAAAGAAGTTCTGTCATTCTGAGCGAAACAAACTGACGTTTACCGTTGGTGAGCAGGAAGAATCTCGAACAGATTATAGCCTTCGGATAACGAGATCCTTCGGCTGCGCGCCGTAAACGGCGCTCCGCTCAGGATGACACTTATCTCCACTTTTTCTTCTTTTCGGTGGCTGCAGCACCGGTGTCAAACTGACGCAGCAGTTCCTGCTGCTGCGAAGTCAGCTTGGTCGGCACCTCAATTTTGACCTTGATGTACAGCGAACCCTTGCCGCGTCCGTGCACATCTGGAATTCCCTTATCCTTGACCCGGAATGTGTGCCCGAATTGGGTGCCCGACGGAACCTTTAATGCGATTTTCCCGTCAAGTGTCGGTACCATAATTTCCGCGCCGAGTGCCGCCTGTGCGAATGTGATGGTCAGTTCCTCCCAGAGGTCGTTGCCGTCGCGCTCGAAAATCGGATGCGGACGCACCGAAACCACGATCAACAGATCACCCGCCGGACCGCCGTTTGCACCCGAATTGCCCTGTCCGCGCACCGTGACCACCGAGCCGTTGTCAACACCGGCAGGAATATCCACCGAGATTTTGTGCGAGCGCCGCACCCTGCCCTGACCGTTACACTTGGTACAGGGTTTTTCGATAGTTTTCCCGGTTCCGTTGCACGACGGGCAGACCTTAGCGGTTTGAACAACGCCGAACGGGGTCTGTTGGGTGACACGCACCTGACCTCTGCCGCCGCATTGGTCGCAGGTTTTGGGCGTTGTGCCCGGTGCCGCACCCGTGCCGCCGCATTGGTCGCAGTCCTCTACACGGGAAAAATCGACGGTTTTCTTACAACCGGTTGCAGATTCCTCAAATGACAGCATCACATGAGCCTCGATATCGCTTCCGCGCATCGGACCGTTCTGTGTCCTACGGCTTCCACCGCCGCTGAATCCGCCGAATCCGCCGAAAAAGCTCTCGAAGATATCGCCGAGGTCACCGTTAAATCCGCCCGCACCACCGGTAAACGGATTATACCCGCCCTGTCCCGCGCCGTAATTGGGATCGACGCCCGCATGCCCGTATTGGTCATAGCGCGCGCGTTTATCCTTGTCGGACAGCACCTCGTAGGCCTCGTTGATCTCCTTAAACTTCGACTCTGCGGTCTTGTCGCCGGGGTTCAGGTCGGGGTGATATTTTTTAGCGGCCTGTCGGTAGGCCTTTTTTATGTCCTCATCGGACGCGCCCTTCTGCACGCCGAGAACCTCGTAAAAATCCCGTTTGTCAGCCATGTTACGCTCCGTTGCTCATGATACGCCGCAGACCTTACGGTCTGCGGCGCTCTATTTTATGAATTTTCTCTACTTTTTGTCCTCGTCTGTGACGTCTTTATAATTGGCGTCGTCGACCGTTCCGCCGCCCTGCGGGCCCTGATCGGGTGCAGCGCCTTGCTGCTCCTGCTGGGCCTTTGCTGCCTCCTGATAGATGCGGGTCGAGACCTCGTAGAACTTCTTCTGAAGCTCTTCGGTGTCCGCCTTGATCTTATCGTTGTCGGTGCCTTTGAGGGTTTCTTTCAGCGCTTCGAGTTTCTCTTCCAGCGCCTTCTTTTCATCTTCGGTCAGCTTGTCGCCGAGTTCCTTAATGGTGTTCTCGGTCTGATAGACCGCCTGCTCACCGGCATTCTTGATGTCGATGGCCTCACGGCGCTTTTTGTCCTCTTCCGCGAACATCTCGGCATCCTTGACGGCCTTGTCGATGTCGTCCTTGGACATGTTGGTCGAAGACGTGATGGTCACTTGCTGCTGTTTTCCGGTGCCGAGGTCTTTTGCCGAGACGTTGACAATGCCGTTGGCGTCGATGTCGAAGGTGACTTCAATCTGCGGTACGCCTCTCGGAGCCGGTGCGATGCCGTCGAGATGGAAACGACCCATGCTCTTGTTGTCGGCCGCCATCGGACGTTCGCCCTGTAAAACGTTGACTTCAACCGAGGTCTGACCGTCGGCTGCTGTCGAGAAGATCTGGCTGCGCTTGACCGGAATGGTCGTGTTGCGCTCAATCAACGGCGTGCAGACGCCGCCCATGGTCTCGATGCCCAACGTCAGCGGGGTTACGTCGAGCAGCACCATGCCCTTAACGTCTCCGGTCATAACACCGGCTTGAATCGCTGCGCCGACCGCCACGCACTCGTCGGGATTGATTCCCTTAAACGGGTCGGTGCCCATGTAGGATTTAACCAGATCGATGACCGCCGGAATACGGGTGGAGCCGCCGACCAAAAGCACCTTATGGATATCGGAGGGCTTCAGACCCGCGTCGGTGAGCGCTTGTTTCATCGGGCCCATCGTCTTGTCGACGAGGTCTCCGGTCAGTTCGTTGAATTTCGCTCTGGTGAGCGTCAGATCGAGGTGTTTCGGACCGGTCGCATCCGCCGTAATAAACGGCAGATTGATGTTGGAGGTAGTCAGGCCGGAGAGCTCGATCTTGGCCTTTTCGGCAGCTTCCTTGAGCCGCTGCATAGCCATCTTGTCGCCGGACAGGTCGATGCCGCTGTCGCGTTTGAATTCGGCGACCATCCAGTTCATCACGCGCTCGTCGAAGTCGTCGCCACCCAGACGGTTGTTGCCCGCCGTGGCCAGAACTTCCTGAACGCCGTCGCCCATTTCGATGATCGAGACGTCGAAGGTGCCGCCGCCAAGGTCATAAACCATGATCTTCTGGTCGTTTTCCTTGTCAATACCGTAGGCCAGCGCCGCCGCCGTCGGCTCGTTGATAATGCGTTTGACCTCAAGACCGGCAATTCTGCCTGCATCCTTGGTGGCCTGACGCTGTGCGTCGGTGAAGTAGGCCGGAACGGTGATGACCGCTTCGGTTACCTTGCCGCCCAAGTAAGCTTCCGCATCGGTCTTGAGTTTGGTCAGGATCATCGCGGAGATCTCCTGCGGGGTATATTTTTTGCCGTCGATGTTTACGGTAAAATCGCTGCCCATCTGGCGTTTAATTGAGCTGATGGTGCGGTCCGGATTCGAAATGGCCTGCCGTTTGGCGACCTGACCGACCATACGTTCGCCGGTCTTGGAGAAGGCGACGACCGACGGGGTCGTGCGTGCGCCTTCGGCGTTGGCGATGACGACGGATTCTCCGCCCTCCATAACCGCCACGCAGGAATTGGTGGTACCAAGGTCAATGCCGATAACTTTTGACATAATTGTTTCCTCCCATGTAAGTGAAATAAAAGTTTTTATTGATTGGTGACTGCGACCTGCGTGTGACGAATCACACGGTCGCCGATTTTATAGCCCTTTGCCAGCACGCAGCCCACACAGCCCTCGGGCAGTTCGGGATTCTGCGTCTGCATCACGGCATTATGGAGATTGGGGTCCAGCGGATCGCCGACATTGGTCTCGATCTCGCCGACGCCGAGCGTGGAAAGCGCGTCGGAGAACTGTTTCAGCGTCATCTCGACGCCTTTTTGAATCTGTTCGGCGTCTCCGCCGGCCTCAACGGCCCGTTCGAGGTTGTCTAACACCGGAATCATCTTACCGATCGTCAGTGCGGTCACCTCGGCAAAAATCGCGTCTTTTTCACGTGCCGTCCGCTTTTTGTAGTTGTCGAATTCCGCCGCTGTTCTCAACAGCTGATTCTTGGCCTCTGCCAACTCGGCGTTTAGTTTGTCAATCTCGGCCTGCTTCGAGGATTTTTTAAAATGTTTCGGGGTTTCCTCCTCGACGTTTTCCTCGGGTGTGACCTTCTCTTCATCCATCGGTTGTGTCTCCTCCGTTCTCTTGGTCTCGCAGGAGCTTTTCGACGCTGTGCGTGAAATATTCCAGCTCCGCAATCATATTTTTGTAATCGATCCTTATCGGAGCGATGATACCGAGTTTTGCGGGCGATTCGGGATCGCCGTATTGGGAAGTAAGTAACGCCGAGCCGAACAGCTGCGGCAGGGGAATTTCGGAACCGATTGCAACCCCGATGCCGGGGCTTTTGTTCCGGAGCAGCTGTTCCAAAATCCGATGGTTGGCCAGCATGTGCAGCAGACCGCGCAGTTGTCCCGTGTCATAGTCGGACAGTGCAAAGAGGTTTTGTTCGCCCGCCAGGTTGATTTCGGGCGCGCCGAGTGTCTCGATTGTCTCAGCCAGCGCGTCGGTAAAACCGGTCAGTTCAAACAGGTATTCACCCTCACGCATCCCCAGCGTCTGAATCGCCGCAGCGTTCAGGTCTCCCACGGCCATGCCCGCAAAGGTCACGGACGCGGCCTGTACAAACCGCTCGACCGCCGCTTCGGACGGACGCTTTCTGCACCGTACCGGGCAGTTGGCAGCCCTGCCGTTTTCGGTGACTGTGATCACCGTAAAAATCTGATCGGAAATCGGAATCACGCGCACACAGGCGATCTTGTCTGCGGCCCGTTCTCTGGCGGAAAGTGTCGGAAGCCCAACCAGTTCAGACAACGCCTTTCCGGCGTTTTTTGCCGGATTGCTGTCGGCGGCGAGTTCTTTGACGGCCTCATCGATGCGCTTTTTACGCGCCGGAACCGAACGCCTCGCCGTGATGCCGTCGACGTAGATGCGGTAGGCCTTCACGGTCGGAACCCTGCCCGCAGAAGTATGCGGTTGTTCGAGAAATCCCATCTCGGTGAGCGCCGCCATATCATTTCGAATCGTAGCGGAAGAGACGGTGTTGCCGAAAATCTCGGCAATCGCCTTGGAGCCGACCGGCTCGCCGGTATTGATATATTCATCGACAATCGCCATCAGAATCGAGAGTTTTCTGTCCATTCGTCTTCCGCTCCTTTCGTTAGCACTTATTTCTCACGAGTGCTAAACCTCATATAATTTACCACCGCACCGTTTGGTTGTCAAGGGGAGTGTAGTTCATAAGAAACTTTCCTCCCGCCGTTTACCGGCGAGACGCTTCTCATGCTTTAAACACCAACTTCCCCTCCTCACATCCACACTTTACGGTGTCGCCGGGTTTGAATTCCCCTGACAGAATCCCCTCTGCCACCCGATCCTCCACTTCGCTTTGAATCACACGCCGGATGGGACGCGCGCCATAGATCGGGTCGAATCCCGCGTTTGCGATATACTCGATCGCCCCGTCGGAAAATTCGAGTTTGATGCCGTTTTGTTCGGTGCGTTGGCACAGGTTTTTCAGCATCAGCCGGGCGATGTCGCAGATCTGCGGTTCGGTCAGCCGATCAAAGACAATAATGTCGTCAACGCGGTTTAAAAATTCGGGACGGAACGCCCGTTTCAACTCCTCCATAACCGCCTGTTTAAGGTCAACCCGCTCGTCGCTCTGGGTAAACCCGAGCGAACGCTGCTTCTCGACCAGCCGGGATGCGCCGACGTTGGAGGTCATGATGATAACGGTATTGCGAAAATCGACCTTGCGCCCCTGCGAATCGGTCAGAAAGCCGTCCTCAAGCACCTGGAGCAGGATATTAAACACATCCGGGTGGGCCTTTTCGATCTCGTCGAACAGCACCACGCTGTAAGGTTTGCGCCGGATCTTCTCGGTCAGCTGTCCGCCTTCCTCAAACCCGACGTAGCCGGGCGGAGAACCGATCATCTTCGAGACCGTGTGCTTCTCCATATATTCCGACATATCCAGCCGAATCATCGCACGCTCATCGCCGAACAGCGATTGGGCCAACGCCTTGCACAGTTCCGTCTTGCCCACGCCGGTCGGGCCTAAGAAGATGAATGAGCCGATCGGACGGTTGGGGTCTTTTAATCCGCTCCGTCCTCTGCGGACTGCTTTTGCCACGGCGGTCACCGCGGCCTCCTGCCCGACAATCCTCTCATGCAAACGGCTCTCCAGATTGATCAGCCGCTGCCCCTCCTCTTTGGTCAGTTCGGACACCGGAACACCGGTCCAGCTGGACACGATGCCTGCAATGTCTTCCCGGTCGACCGAGAGGCGGGTTTCGGCCCGTTCGCGTTCCCAGTCGCCGCGTTTTTGATCGAGCTCGGCCTGCAGTTTTTTCTCATCGTCGCGCAATTTGGCGGCATTTTCAAAATCCTGCTGTTTGACGGCGTTTTTCTTGTCCTCATCGAGCATTTCAAGTTGTTTTTGAATCTCTTTGAGCTCGGGTGGTTCTTTTAAACCCGCCAGCCGCACTTTGGAGGCGGCCTCGTCGATCAGATCGATGGCCTTATCGGGCAGAAACCGGTCGGCCACATAACGCGCCGAGAGTTTGACGGCGGAATCGAGTGCCCCGTCGGTGATTTTAACCTTGTGGTGCGCCTCATAACGGTTACGCAGCCCTTTTAAAATTTCAATCGCGTCTTTAACCGAGGGTTCGCCGACTGTTACGGGCTGAAAGCGACGTTCAAGCGCCGCGTCCTTTTCGATGTGCTTGCGGTATTCCGCCAGCGTTGTCGCACCGATGACCTGTAACTCGCCTCTTGACAGCGCCGGTTTGAGGATGTTGGCCGCGTCGACCGACCCTTCGGCCGCGCCCGCGCCGATAATCGTGTGCAGTTCGTCGATAAAGAGGATGACATTGCCCTCTTTTTTGATCTCCTCCATGGCCTTTTTCAGCCGCTCTTCAAAATCACCGCGATACCGCGTCCCGGCGACCATCGCGCCCATATCCAGCGAAAAGATCCGTTTATTTTTCAGTTGATCCGGCAGCACGCCCTCGATGATCTTCTGAGCCAGCCCCTCTACCACGGCGGTTTTGCCGACGCCCGGTTCACCCACCAGACAGGGGTTGTTCTTGGTACGGCGGGACAGAATTTGAATAATCCGCTGTACTTCCTGTTCGCGCCCGATCACGGGGTCGAGTTTTCCCTCTTTGGCCGCCGCCGTCAGATCGCGTCCGAACTGTGCCAGCATCGGGGTCTTTCCGGTCGGTTTGTTTGCGGGTTGTTCTCCGGAAGCGGGTGCTTCCTCCCCAATGGAATACTGCTCCTGCACGGGTGTATTGCCGCTTTGCGCCAGCGCATTCACAATGGATTGCGGATCAATATTGAGTTTTTTCAAAATCGAGATCGCCATATTATCGCGTTCCGCGCACATCGCCAGCAGCAGATATTCGGGCACCACATAGTTACTTCCGGAATTGCGGGCGATGGTCATAGCCGTCTCGACGATAAATTTACTGCGCGGAGTCAAATCGGCGGGACTGAGGTTGGTGGGCATGCCACGGCCAACTGCAGATCCGATGATCTCGCCGACGTTTTCAGCCGTGACGCCGTTTTCACCGAGCAATTGTCCGGCATAACCGCTCTCGGGGTTGGCCAATGCCGCCAGCAGATGTTCGCTGCCCACATAGGTATGCCCCATCTGCATGGCCAGATCAATGGCCGCGCTCATGACCTCATTCGCTTTATTGTTAAATCCGCCGAAGACGTACATTCAAAATTCACCTTGCCCAATTTATTTATCGTTCATTATGTTCCGTACCGTCTCTGCACGCAGTGCGTCCCGCTCGCCCGGCGAGAGCTTTTTTCCGCTCTGTGCCATCAGGGTTGCCGGACCGGTCAACGCGATCAGCTTGCCGGGTGTGCCGGGGTCGATTTTCTCACCTTTGAACACGCCGCAGGCCACACCGAGCCGCAGATTCGAGGCCAGATCGATGGTCTCGTCGCCCGAGAGCAGACGCGCTGTACGCAAAACGCCCAGCGATCGCCAGATTTTATCCTGCACTTCTGGCTGCGCAATCAGACGCTTCCGCTCTTCCTCTTCGGTCGAGATGATCTGTTTGACCACGGTCGAAAGGTTGTCGATCGCATTCTTTTCGGAGATGCCCAGCGTGATCTGGTTGGAGATCTGAAAGAATCCGCCCTTGATCTCCGAACCCTCACCGTAGGCCCCGCGCACCGTAAACCCGAGGCGCGAAACCGTCTCCGCCAGCCGTCCGATTGAACCGAACGCCAGCATTGCCGGCAGATGGAGCATGACCGAGGCCCGCAGGCCGGTGCCGAGATTGGTCGGACATTCGGTCAGATAACCGAGCCGCTTGTCATAGGCGAATCCGAGCTGTTTATCGAGCAGATCGTCGATCTCGTTGGCCATCTTGTAAGCGTTTTCAAGCTGTAAACCGGAGGCCAGTACCTGAATCCGGACGTGGTCCTCCTCGTTGACCATAATCGCAACCGAGTGGTCTTTGGACAAAATCAGGAATCCGCCCGCGCCCGCTGCCGCAAATTCGGGGCTGACCAGCCGCCGTTCGGCCAGCGAATACGCGGCCTCCTCGTTGAGTTTTCCCATATCGACCACATCAAATTCATCGGCCCGCTCACCGAACGCCGCCTTGAACCCCGTAATTACTTTTTCGGCGATCTCTGTTTTCTGTTTGACGTCCAGCAGCCGCGGAAACGGCGTGTCGCACAAATTCCGTGCCAGCCGGATGCGGGTTGAAATCGCAACGGGCTCATTTGCACCCGCCTCGTTATACCATTTCTCTTTCATATCTAATCATTCCTTTCGCCGGCCGGCGAGTCGCCGTTGACAAACGCGTCGAAGAATCTGCGTTGCGTTTGCTTCATAGCGCGCGCTTCCGACCTTGGTGATTCACTGTAGGGGCGAACTTTGTTCGCCCGCTTTTTATGGTTCATCCCGGTAGGGGCGAACTTTGTTCGCCCGCCACGCATAGATATATGGGCTTTTATAAATAGTTATAAAATTATCCCTGTTCCAGCGCTTTGATCTCGTCGCGCAAGGCCGCGGCCCGCTCGTATTCCTGAACCTCGACCGCTTTTGAAAGCTGTGCTTTCAATTCGGTAATTTTCTCTTCTTTTGTGGGCTCCGGTATCGGAGCCTGTTCGGGCGCGGGTGCCGGTTCGGGTGACCCCTGCTCTGTTTTTTCAGTCGCGGGTTCTTTCACAGTTCCGACTTTTCCGACATGCCCGGTCTTGCCGTGGATTTTCTGAAGCGTCGGCAGCAGCTGCGGGTAAAATTCCGCATAGCAACTGGGACATCCTGCTTTTCCGGTGCGGGTGAAGTCGGCGAATGTACTGCCGCAGACCGAGCATTTGGCGGTCGTTCCGCTGCCGACAAAATCCGAAAAGATGCCGCCGAGCATGCTGCCGAAGACGCTGCCCACCGCGCCGATGCCCTTTTTGGTCGCGCATTCGGCACACAGGTGCTGCACCGTCACATGACCGTTGATATTTTTGGTGATGGTCGTATTGGCCTCGTTGTTTTTGCAATTCTCGCAAAGCATAAAACTCACTCCTTGTTGCCTATCTTGATAAATAACTGTTTGGCAATCGACGCGCGCAAAGCATCGCGCTGCTGGGGGTCTGCGGGTTTGAGGGCGTTGTCGCTGCAGGCCGCCAGAATCAGTTCGGCTTCCTGCCGTGTGATCACACCGTTAAATCCCAGCGACTGCAAAATCGCGCATAAACTCTGCATATCCACCGCGTCGGCCAGCGAATTCACAATATGCATCAACATCAGGTTTTTTTCCGAATTGACCCGCGTGATGCGAATATAACCGCCACCGCCCCGCCTGCTCAAAACCATATATCCGTTTTCGGGCGTAAAGCGGGAGGCGATGACGTAGTTGATCTGACTCGGAACGCAGCCGATGAGCGCGGCTAAATTATTGCGCTGAATTTCGGTCTCACCGTCGGATTTCTCCAGCAGATCGAAAATCTGTTTTGCGATCCTGTCGGACAGAGTCATTTTTAGTCATCCTTTCCCTGGTCAGGTTTGTCTTTGACTTACCTTGACCTTTGTTGATATTATACCTTCTTTGACCTTTGTTTTTCAAGGTCAGAAAAGGTCAATTAATCCTGCGCGAACACGTTGGTTCGTATCCGCGTAGGATCGCGCTGCCATTCCTGACTTTATCTTCTTTTTTCTCTGTTTTGGAAATTATATCTTTTGTGTGTCTGACGTTATGCGCAATGGTGCGCAGTTCGCGCCCTCCGTCAAAGGTCAAATATCCAGCCATTTTTGAAAATCCCCGCACAATTCACGGGCAATTTCGGTGTTCACTGCTTCCGTTATGATTTTAATGGTTTTCCCGTCTGCGGAGGGACGCACGGTAATCCAACCGGCGCTGGTCGGCATCGCCACCCCGCGCTCGGTGCGAACCCCGCCGTCCCGGGCCAGCAGCTTGCCTAAAATTTGCGCGCTGCTGCCATCAATGGGGGCTTCTTCGGAATAAACGGCAACCTCGGGCAGCGACTCGGCGATCTGCATTAATGTTTTGTCGTTGCCGGTGCAGGAGAGCGCATAGAGCAGCGCGCTCACGCCGTCGCATGACCACACACAAGTCTCTCGGCAGGCAGTCTGCCGATAAACCCGCTTGCCGAAACGCTCTCCGATTTTTTCAAGCACACGCGGCGCACCGTGTGTCACCACGACGTCCGCGCCCTTTTGAAAATCATAGGCCGCACAGACGGCGATCACCTGTTCGTTTTTCAAGATAATCTCCCCGCCGCGGCTGATGTTGGTTTCGGAGCCGTCCACCGTGAAATTAAACGATGATTCACTGCCGCTCTTGCCGCCCAATTGCATAAAAATCTTGGCGGCGGCCTCGGCGACGACCGAGTTCTTACAAAAAAAGCTGCCAGCAAAATCAATGCTCTGACGGGGCAGGGAAGAAATCAGCCGGTTCTCCCACAGTGCCGAAACGCCTGATAAAATCTCCGGCAGCCGCACGATTCCGCCTTTGGTCGGGGCCGCATTGCGCGTAATCAACGCTTCGATTTGTTTTTGCAAGGCGTTCGGAATCGATGCGCCGATGAACCGGATGCCCTGCCCGTAACCGCCGATCAAAACCCCCATCGCCGCGCCGCTCTCGGCAACGGCAAAAGAAAGCTGCCCGGTAAACATTACCCCCGTGTCATAGACCTGCCCGCCCTCGGCCAAAATACCGGCTGTCAGCGCCTGTTTGTGAATATAAGAGGCGTTCAGCCCATCGTCGGCCACGCAGATCGGACGATCGCCGCAGGTTACCGCCAATGACTGGCCGAGCCGCAGGCAAAATTGAGGCGTAATCACGGTTCCCAGCCGTCCGGTGATCACATTATCGCCCACTCTCGGCAGCTGCGGGGCGATTTTTTCGGGCGCTTCAACCATAATCGCCTCATCCGGCACAACCTCAAACTCCTGTAAAACCACGCCCTCGCCCAATACCGCATCGTCGCCGAGAAGCGAACGCGGCCCGATCACCGAGCCGCCGGCCGCCGTCGCTCCTCTGCCGATGCCGCCGCCGTCGCAGACCACACAGCCGCGCGACAACGAATTCTCGCCGATCACGGCCCCGTCCATCAATACGCAGCCGGAGGTTCGCGCATGGGTTCCGATGATCACCCCGTCACCGATAATCGAATTCTCACCGATCACCGCGCCGTCGCCGATCCGAACCCCTTTCCCGATATAACACGGCGCATCGATTGAAAAATTCCCTTTGGGTTTGCCGTCGGCATACACACACCCGCCGATGCGTTCGCCCTCGATTTCACAGGAGACCTTCCCACTGATCAGATCGCGCTGCGCCCCGATAAAGGCCGTAATATCTCCGATGTCGCGCCAATACCCGTCGCTTCGGTAGGCGTACAGCGAATTGCTTGTCACCAGCGGCGGAAATACGTCGCGGGCAAAATCCGAAGGTACGCCCTCCTTGATGTTTTTGCAGCATAATCCGGATAAAATATAAATACCGGTGTTGGCCATGTCGGTAAATGCCTCGCTCCACCCCGGTTTTTCCAAAAATCCGCGCACCTGTCCGTCGGCGCCGATATCGGCAAGGCCGTATTCACGCGGATCGTTGACCCGCCGCGTGATAATCGTGGCATCGGCGCCTTTTTCCCGGTGATAAGCGAGCGCCGCGGTCAGATTGATGTCACACAGCGCGTCGCCGCTGATCACGATAAAATCTTCATCGATATCGCCGACCGCGCTTTTCACCCCTCCGGCGGTGCCGAGGGGTGTCTTTTCAACGATAAAATTGAGTTTAATTCCCGCAAAGGTTCCGTTTTTAAAGTGTTCGATGATCTTTTCGGACTTGTACCCGAGCGTCAGCCAGGCCTCGTTCACCCCGTGTTTTTCGAGCAGTTTGAGGATGTATTCCAGCACCGGTTTTCCGCAGAGTTTGAGCATCGGCTTGGGCATATCCGCCGTCAACGGTCTGAGTCGTCTGCCTTCGCCGCCCGCCATGATAACCGCTTTCATAAAACAAACCTCCTGTGTTTTCGGTAGTATTTCCGAAACACGGGAGGTTTATGAAATGTTGTACATCCGATTATGCGTTAAAACGGAGATCGCTTATCCCAGCGTAAAAATCACCGTTCCGCCTGCGTTTTCAACGAGGTTCTTTCCGTCCATTTTAAAGTTTTCGTTATCGGGACTGACGGTAATTTTCGAAAGATTCTCACATCCCTCAAACGCGGTCGGATCAATCGTCTTCATACTCGGTGTGATATTGACGCTCTTCAGGTTTTTACAACCCGAAAAACAACTTGCGCTGAACTGATAGACGTTATCGGGAAACTCCAGCGATGTGAACGCACAGCCGGCGAAGGCATAAGAACCGATGAACTCCAATTCCGAGGAAAAGGTGATTTCTTTCAACGCCGTACAGCCGTTAAAACAGTCTTTTAAAACCGCCAGAGGATAACCGCCTGTCAGCGTTACGCTCTCAAGCGCCGTGCAGCCCTGGAACGTAGCCGTTGCCAGCATCACCACATCGCCGCCGATGGTTACCTTTTTGAGTGCGGTACAGCCGGCAAAAGAGCTCGCACCGAGACCTGTCACGCCATCCGCAACCACGAGTTCATTGATATCGGTGTTATTCTGATAGGTGAAGCTCTCCACTTCAGATACATAGTCAGGCACGGTCAGCCGTACAAACCGGTCGGTGTTGATGCGGTTGACCGAAGTGATCTCACCGTCGGTATAGGTAATCTTATAACCCGCTTCAATATAGAGGATTTCGCTTTCAAACGTCAGTTCACAGGTATAAACCGTGTTGTTCTGATCATCTTTTTCAGATTTGTCGGTTTTGACAGCAGTCAGTTCCAGTGCCTGAGCATACATATCTTTCTCAATGGCTCTGATCGATTCGGGCATCATGTTGTCATAATATCCGGCGGCTTTTAAGTCTTTTTGCAATTGCTCAAGCTCGGGACCTTTCACGGCACAGCCGGAGAGCACAAAGCCCGTACACAAGAGCAAACCGGTCAACAGAAGGGAGATGAATTTTTTCATGTTTTTTATTTACCGTTCACAAGTCTGTCCATCACCGCATTGAAGAGATTCTTGTCACTCTCACTGCCGGTATAGGATCGGAAAGTCACACGATAGACGATATCGTCGTCCAGCATGAAGTATTGATACAGATAAACCGTCGCGCTGTTCTCAGTGATTTCGCGCACGATGCATTTCCCGCGCATATTGGAAAGACCCACGTCGGCAGTTGAGGAGATCGTCCCGTTTTCGGTGTCGTTTTCACCCGGAACATCGGGCAATTCCTGCGTATCCGACAACATTACCGGTGCAAGCACTTCGCAGACGACCCGGCCTGCGGTATCGGTAAAGGTGGTTGTATCTTCCGCAGCGGTCCATTCGGGCGGCATCCACAGCGAAAACCGGACGGCGATCGGATCGCTCAACGACTTATATTTTACCCAGTCAGTCGTCGATTTGGCGTTCAATTCGAAAGTTCTGGCCACAAAATCGTCCCCGATTTCGGAAGTGGTTTGAGACGGTGTCGTAATCGACGGCACCGAAGATACCGGAACCGACAATTCGGACGGCGTGCTCTCCACCGTTTGGCAGGAGCAACCTGCGGCGACGGCCAATGTCAGAACAAGCACCATGGCCAAAATCAATGTCTTTTTCATGTTGTTTTCATCCCTTCCTCTTTTTATACAGATACAGCATTGAATCCGTCAATTCCTGCACCAAACTGCCGCATCCGTATCCTTGTTCCGTGCGATTCGTTCCCTGAAAAGCGCGCAACACCCTGTTTGGATTTCTCCAAACTCTGCTCTTTTTCCCTTTCCCGTCTACAAAACCAATTCTATCTTTATGAACGGCCTCGGAGCTCAGCCAACGCTTTATAATCTCTCTCAAGCGACCGGTAAAGCCGTTGATACAGCTCATAAAATGAGCGGTATTTCGATGTGTTTTCCGGATTGGGCAAAATTGAAGCGCAGTCGTGCACCGCCGCCTCACAAGCCTCCGGAACCGAATTATATACGCCGCTTCCGACGCCCGCAAGCAGAGCCACGCCCAACGCGGGTCCCTCGTCGGTAGCCAAAGTACGCAGTTCGCAGTCAAAGCAGTCTGCGATAATCTGTTTCCACAGTGCGGACTTGGCGCCGCCGCCTGCCACCCGGACAAAGTCGACTCTCACGCCGAGTTCGCGGATAATCGACAGCGAATCACACAGTGAAAACGCCACCCCCTCCAATACCGCACGAATCATCTCGGTCCGCCCGTGCGCCGCCGAAAGCCCGAAAAACACGCCCCGGCAGTCGGGATCGCGGTGCGGTGTCCGCTCGCCCATCAGATAGGGCAAATAAATCAAACCGTCTGCACCCACAGGCACTTTTTCCGCCATCTTGTCCATCAAGTAATACGGGTCAACTTTCATCAACCCCGCTGTTGCGCTGACATCTTCGAAGAAATTGTCACGCAGCCATTTCAACGAAAGCCCGGAGGCCTGTGCCACGCCCATGACGTGCCAGGTGTCGGGAATCGCATGGCAGAGTGTGTGAATCCGCCCTTTCGGATCAATCAGGGGCTTGTCCGCAACCGCGAATACCACGCCCGAAGACCCGAGCGCGCAGCTCGCTGCCCCGCTCTTTACGATGCCGCTTCCGATGGCCCCGGCAGCTTGGTCTCCGCTGCCGCCCGCCACCGGTGTCCCGGCGGCAAGCCCGGTCCGTTCAGCCGCTTTTTTGCACACTTTTCCGCTGATTTCAATAGATTCGAAGACCTTTGGCAGCTTCTTTTCATCGATTTCCAACGCCTTGAGCATCTTCTCGCTCCATCTGCGTTTTGGCACGTCGAGCAGCTGCATTCCGCCGGCGTCGCTGACCTCGGTGGCGAATTCGCCGGTCAGCATATATCGGATATAATCCTTTGGCAGCATGATCTTGGCGGTTTTCGCCCAGACCTGCGGTTCATTTTCTTTCACCCATAAAATTTTTGCCGCCGTAAAACCGGTCAAAGCCGGATTCGCGGTAATCTCGATCAGTCCTTTTTCACCGATCAGCTCGTTCAATTTTTCCGCCTGTGCACCGGTTCTTTGGTCACACCAGATAATGCTGCGGCGCAAAACTCGATCTTCTTGATCCAACAACACCAGCCCGTGCATCTGTCCCGAGAGTCCGATGCCGTCGATTTCCTTCGGATCAATACCCGAAACGACCTTTTTGGCGGTCTCGCAGACAGCATCCCACCAGTCTGCAGGCTCTTGTTCAGCCCAGCCGTTTTTCGGCTGATAGAGCGGATATTCGGCACTTGCGCTTGACACAGGTTTGCCACTGTGATCAAACAACACGGTTTTTGTAGCCGATGTTCCGATGTCAATTCCGAGCAAATACATGCGATCTCTCCCTGTTATAACTGTCTTTCGGCTGTTTTCGCTGTCCGGGCAAAAATATCGCTGAAAATACTGTGTTCAATTATACAATATTTCAATGATGAATGCAAATGCACATCTTGGTATTCATAATAGCTGTTTCAAATTATCCGCGTTTCCGCATCATTATATAATATATTATACTAAGCTTGTATGATGTTTTCATGTCGTTTTATTCGGAGACAAATCTAAACTTGTCAAACAAAGACGAAAGAGCCCGGTGAAAACCGGGCTCTTTTGTTCGAAACTTTAAAGCGTCAGATCTGATGCAAACAAACGCAACGCATCAGAGATCAATTAAAACGATCAGGTGTAGGACTGATAGTCGTTAACCCAACCCCATTGCTCGTTGGCTTCCTGAAGAATCTTGTCACCGCCAACGGCAGACATGCTCTTCTTGTAGGTTGCAAAGAGTTTATCGACGGAGATGTTGGTCTTGATAAATCCGTCATAGATAAAGGACATCTGGTAGGAAAGTATCTCGCCGGAGTGCTTCACATAGGTGGAGGAATAATTCTGCACCGCTTTGTAAGCCTCGGGCAATACTATGACACGGCCTGCAGCGATTGCCGCCTGCGTCATTGCGGAGTTGTAAGCGATTGTGGCCTTTTGTCTCTCCAGAGCGGCGGTTTTATTGGAACCTTCGCTGAAGATGATATAATCCTTCGCGGGATAAAGATCGGTCTCAACGACTGAAGCGAGGTTGGCGTTGAGATAGTAAACTTTATTGGCTTCGTCGAAGTACTTGCGGGTAAAAGTACCGTCGGATTCTTTGACGATTGCGATATCGAGCAGATTCCAGTAGCACTCAATCCAGCAGTCCTCGGAAGAGAACATCAGGTCGACGAAGAAGTTGACTGTCTCTGCCGGCTGCGGTGTACCCACCATCAGGCAGAAACCGCCGCCGCCTGCGCTTGATCTGGCCGTATTTGCCCACAGCGCTTTGTCTTTCAGACCGACCAGCTGGGTGTCAACCCAAGTGTTTTCATTCATTTTAATCCACTCGGTGTAACCGTCGCCGATGTCATCTGCTCTGCTTGTTCCGTATTGCGCCATCAACAATGTGTTGACGGTATACATTCCCTGGTCTCTGAATCTCGCCTGATACAAGCAGAAGGAACCGACTCTGGCAGTTGCCAACTGGTTGCGCATATCCGAGAAACCGCTGTCAAACGTAGATTTGGGTGTATAACCATTGGCATAGAAGTAACGGATAAATTCGATTGCCTGTCTGGCGCCGTCTCTCAGAAGAGCGTCTTCGAAGCAGTTGGTATCGGGGTTATAAGTATAACCATAGGAAGAGTTCGGGTCGAAAACCCAGGTGTCAAACGCCGCAAAAATATTGTAGGTGGAATAAAGGTCTCCGCCGAAAAGGATCGGAATAATACCTTCAACACCTAATTCGTCGCTTCTGTTACCGAACGCGGTGATAATATCTTTGAATGTGCTGACGTCGAGTGTGTAACCGACATCTTCAAAGCCCAGTGTATGCAGCCAGTCGTTGCGGATACCCTGTGTCCACATGCCCATTTGTGTGCCGCTCAAACCTGCGTTCCAACCGTTCGGAACTGCCCAGATCTGATTGCCGATTTTAAAATTCTCACGGGCTTCTTTCGGCAGCATGTTCCAGGTCGCGTTGTTCTTGAGGTATTCATCCAGCGGATAGCAAGCGCCTTCGTTGTACCAGTCGAACATATAGGACCAACCGTAGTTATAGACCATGCCGATCAGCTGACCCGAGGCCAAACGAGCTGAATAAACAGAGTGAATTTCGGTTTTGGTGATACAATCTTCGTGAATCTTAACGCCGTAGCGCGCACTGAGTGTATCGTCCCACAATGCTTTTTGCTCCAAATTCTCAGAGGAATCGCCGAAATGCATCTCCTGAACGATTGTGAGCGATTCGGGGAGGTTCGGATAATCCGGGTTGGAACCGATCTGGGAGATGGCAGGAGTCGTGGTGGTCGAGGAAGCAACAGAGGTCTCTTCCGAAGACGGAGCAACGGAAGTCTCTTCCGACGACAGAATAACAGAGGTCTCTTCCGAAGACGGAGCAACGGAAACTTCTTCCGAAGACGGAGCAACCGAGGTCTCAACCGACGACGGAACGGTGGACTCAACCGACGAAGTTGTGGATTCTACCGACGGTGCGGTAGATTCCGGCGTCGAAGTTGTGGATGTCGTGCCGCTGCATGCTGCGAACATGGTGATTACCATGACGAGCGCAAGAAGGACGACAATGGCCTTTTTCTTCATGCGAAAATCTCCTTTTTTTATTTGAGGTTTTACCCCATTGAAAGGCATTTTATCATATTCTTTATGTCTTGTTAATATAATTTTTTCATGTTCTTACATCTATCCTATTTTTGAAATTGAGTACAACGAATTTTGTGCAAATTTTAATAATATTATTTGTTTTTTTGTGCATTTTGTTTTAATTAAATGTAACCCAATGTTATATTTATAACCTTTTTCTGTCAGCAAACGACACAAAAGAGCCCGGTGAAAACCGGGCTCATTTGTTTGAAACTTGAAAGCGTCAGGTCTGATGCAATCAAACTTGATACATCAGGGATCTACAGAAATTATCAGGTGTAGGACTGATAATCGTTGACCCAACCCCACTGCTCGTTGGCTTCCTGAAGGACCTTGTCGCCGCCGACAGCTGCCATGCTCTTCTTGTAAGTCGCAAAGAGTTTGTCGACTGTGATGCTGGTCTTGATGAATCCGTCAAAGATGAAGGATGTCTGATAGGAGACGATCTCGCCGGAATGCTTGACATAGGTCGAAGAATAGTTCTGAACGGCCTTGTAGCCCTCGGGCAGGATGATGACACGGCCCGCTGCGATAGCGGCCTGGGTCATTGC
>Ga0116163_1000036_pt1 | contig 96371 bp, 79 predicted proteins | sample AD_UKC107_MetaG_FD_89889 | JGI IMG/M metagenome (GOLD analysis project Ga0116163, IMG submission 89889) | Active sludge microbial communities of municipal wastewater-treating anaerobic digesters from Hong Kong - AD_UKC107_MetaG | ecosystem: Engineered > Bioreactor > Anaerobic > Digestate...
ACAGAAGGTAACCTTCACAGTGACGCCATACACAGTCACCCAGAGCGGGGCGACAAGGTGTACAGGGATGCCTTACAGTGTAGATGTATGGGTAGAGCCGACACCAAGGGTATATGGCTCAATTGATGATGATGACATTTGTAACAACACACTGATTACTTATACACTTTCATCTCCCACAATTGCTACAGTCGGGATAAGATTCAACATAAATGTTATAAATGATTATCCTACTGAGATAACCGGACATTCAGATCATGCAAATATTGCCCTTCCCTTCAGCCACAGTGAGGGACTTTCAAATTCAGGTGATACTGCAAGGATGATAATGTACGTTATTTCACCATTCCTTCTGGATGGAAATAACAATCCGAAATGTCCGGGCATAAATGACACAATTAAGATATGGGTTAACCCGACACCACGGGCAACGCCAATAAATGCAATTCCGGAAATGTGTTATGGTGAATCGACAATGATTACACTTAATTCACCAACAGTGATGACATCAGGTGTGATCGAATTCAATTATAATACAACAGTTTCAGATCCGGGTATTGTTGGAGACATGCCCGTACAGATCAACCGTCCGGTGGGCGAACAGCTTATTTTTGATTATGAGAACAACACCGACACAATTCACTCCGTATTTTATCACATAACTCCGGTAAATAATATTTCCGGATGCCTCGCCGGCCCTGTAAATACCCAGGAAGTCATGGTTCATCCTCATCCATTACAGAGTATGGCGCCCACGGTTCTGTTTACCTGTTATGGAGGAAGCAACGGTATTTTAACTTCAGTTTTGTCAAGAAACTCCAAACCTCATAAGATATTCTGGGACAGGCCATCTTTAGGCTTTGGAGATACCACTTATTATACAGATGAAAACATTGATGACCTTACTATACGTTATACAGGCCAGTACACTGTGACAGTAACAGATGCATTCGGATGCGAGAATACCAGTCAGATGGAGGAAGTTGTTGGTGTAATATTCCAGAGTCTTTTACAGGTTATAGAATATCCTACTGGCTACGGAACAACATGTCCTGATGAAAACACCGGTCGCCTCTATCTCTGGGAAGACCAGGGATCGACAGGTTCTCCGCCTTTTGACTACTGGCTTGTTCATAACAGCAACGACACAATTGTTACGGGCATCTTCCCCGACAAGGATGTACCGCACACTATTGAAAATCTTCCTCCGGGCCACTATGAGTTGTTTGTCAGGGATGCTAACGGATGTCTGAATGAAATGACACACCCCAATGCATATATAATTCCTCCTCAGCCTGTTACTGTTACCTTTGGAAGCACAGAATATGCAGGAGGGTATAATGTTTCATGCCGCAATTACAACGATGGTAATGTATGGGTAAGTTCGGTAAGTGGTGGAAATCCGGGAGGATACACCTTTGAATGGTATGATTCAGACTGGAATCTTCTTGTCACTAATGACACACTTGCGAATATCCCGGCCGGAAAGTATTATCTTGTAACTTCAGATGTGTACTGCAGCAAAGTGGACAGTGTTGAGCTGATACAGCCACCGGGCATGGATCTCGTATCTTATGATCTTCATTATACATCCGATTCAGCATATAACATATCATGTAACGGAGGCAGTGATGGCAGTATTAACATTTATGTTACAGGAGGATCAGGGCAATTATCTTATTTCTGGACTGACAGTGCATCCTATACTGCTTCCACTCCGGCTATAACCGGACTCAAAGCGGCAACCTATGTTTGTAAGGTAACTGATGAAAACGGATGTGTCCTCAGACTTTTACCTGGATCTGAATTACCCAATTTTACTCTGACAGAACCTGATCCGGTAGAAATAACAGGAAACCTGTCATTATTTGCTTCAGGACATAATATAAATTGTTCGGGAGGTACTGGTTCTGTTGATATTTCTGTAACAGGTGGCAGCGGTCCGGGGACATATCTTTACAGCTGGAGTACAGAAAACGGATCGGGAATTGTCCAGGGTGATGAAGACCAGACGGTCCTTACTGCAGGCACGTATACCTTGAATATAACTGATATGTATGGCTGTCCTGCACAGTATGACACAACTCTGACAGAACCACTTCCGCTTGTCTCAATACTTGAACCGAAACATATTACTTGTGCAGCACCAGGACTGGATAATGGTGAGATCGACCTGACTGTGAGCGGCGGGGCATCTCCTTATTCATATTTGTGGTCAAATTTATCTACATCCGAAGATCTGACAGGGCTTACAACCGGAGAATATTCAGTTATTATTACGGATATTAACGGATGTCAGCTTACAGATACCGTAATTGTAAACCTGCCTCCAGACGTGAAATTCTCCTATACGTTATCTGATCATAACGGCAACGGTTTTAACATTAGCTGTTACGGCGGTTCTGATGGTTCGATAAGTATTACACCTGCGGGCGGTCTGGCTCCCTTTGAATATAACTGGACCGGACCTTCCGGATTCACTTCTTCTTCACCAGATTTAAATGGATTAAGTGCAGGTGACTACAGTCTTCTGATTACAGACTCAAATTATTGTACCACTGATACGATTTTCACTCTGGCAGAGCCGGGAGAACTTAATCTAACATTTGAGCCCTCACACAGCATTGCCGGGGATTATAATATCAATTGTGCCGGAGAGAACACCGGTTCAATAAATGTCATTACGGAAAATGCTGTCGGTGATGTTTCATATCTATGGTCCGACGGCGGAACAACACAACTCAGGGAAAACATTCCGGCCGGAACTTATAGTGTTATCATTACAGACTCAAATTTCTGTGTTGCCCGTGATTCAATTACGCTTACCGAGCCGGATTCTATAATCCTTGCATTCAGTGTTAAACAGCCATGGTGTCCAGATAAACCAGACGGAGAGATCAGACTTGATCCTTCAGGTGGTGTTGTCGGGACAGACTACACTTATTTATGGTCCGATAATTCAACCTCGCGTAACCTGACAAATGTTGCCGCAGGATGGTATTCTGTTACAGTTACAGATATCAACGGATGTGCGGTTAAAGATTCACTGAACCTTAAACCGGTGAAAGAGGTTTGTCTTATCATTCCGAACGCTATTTCCCCGAATGGTGACCTGGTAAATGATGTCTGGAACATTGGTGAAATAGAGCTTTATCCCGAGATTGAGATAAAAATATTCAATCGCTGGGGTATTCTTGTCTGGAACTCGGAGAAGGGATATCCTCAGCCTTGGGATGGGAAGAGCAGAGGTAATCCTCTTCCGATAGATTCTTACCATTATATTATAGACCTCCATAACGGAACTAAACCAATGATTGGAAACGTGACGATAGTACGATAAAATATTGCTAATTTTATTTTCCCGTGAAGAGAATAGCTGTCATAACTGTTTTATTTCTCCTGGTCACTTTAACCGGAAGGGCTCAGCAGCTTCCTCTTTACAGTCAGTACCTGTATAACAAGTTCCTTATAAATCCCGCAGTAGCAGGCAGTGACGGATATACAAGCTTCAATCTTACCGCGCGTGAACAATGGGTGGGATATTATGGTGCTCCAAGAACTTTTTCATTCAGTGCCCAGGCACGTTTGCTGAAAAGAAGCTATATAATCAGGAATAGAAGACCGGGAAGAACTGTTTATCGTCCATCCACTGACGGAAGAGTGGGTCTTGGAGCTTACATTTTCAGCGACAGGAACGGTCTGATACAGCGTACCGGGTTCCAGGCTGCCTATTCATACCATATCTGGCTGCAAAATGAAACACAAATGTCAATGGGTCTTGCCTTTACTGGCTACCATTATAAAATCGATGAGAAACAGATCAACTTTGAAGATCCTAATGAGCCATGGCTGAATGATAATCTCAGGAGAGGTATTTTTGTTCCCGACGCATCAGTCGGTTTTTACCTTCTCAACGCCAGGTATAATGTGGGATTTTCTGCTGAGCAACTATTCAGGGCAGCAGCACGGGTAGGAGAGGAAGCTTACAGAAACTACAGGCTCGACAGGCATTTCTATCTCTTCGGCTCCTATTTCTTTGAACTGACATACAGACATGAACTACAGCCTGCAATTCTTTTTATGATGTCGGAGCAATTAAAGCCACAGGCAGATATCGGTCTTAATTATAATTTTGACCAGACTTTCTGGGCAGGTCTTGCATACCGTACCAGCGGTGCTCTGGTTGCCAATCTGGGCGTGAAATATCAAAATCTCTTCATAGGTTATGCCTTTGATTTCACTCTGCAGGAAATACAAAGAGTCACTTATGGAACCCATGAGCTGACAATGGCTTTGAAATTCGGTGACAGTGCAAGGAAATACAGGTGGCTCGACCGGTATTAATTGCTTTCCGGGACTTTTTCCAGGAAATATACAAGAGAACTGCTTCTCTTTATGTTCCGGAGGCTCCTCATGAAGAACCATAATCCTTTCATGCTTCCTTTGATCAGAAAAAATTTCGATCCTCTGTACTTTTCGCTAAGTATAGAAATATAAAATACGTCAAGTGGAAGTTTCCGGATCGCTGTGATCTTAAAGCCTGAATTATTCGCAAAAATATTAAAGGATGCCGGGTAGAAATGCCATAGGTGCCGTGGCACATCGAAGGCAGCCCAGAATTTTCTGAAGTGTTCCGTATCAGCTGATTTGCAGTTTGGTAATGCGACTACACATTTTCCTTCACTCCTTAAAAGGCGTCTGATTTCCGAAAAATATGTTTTCGGATCATGAAAATGCTCAAGAACATGCCACAGGGTTATACAATCGTAACTGTTTTCTGGTAATGAGGTAATTTTCTCCGGAGAGATTACCTCCAGTTTATGATTATTTACAGAAAAATCCCTCGCCTTGTCATTAATCTCTATTCCTCTGACTTTCCACCCGCTTCTTTGCATTTCAAGCAGAAAATGCCCTGTGCCGCTTCCTATATCAAGGAGATCTCCATTTCTGCGTCCTGTATTATGCGTTATCATTCTTCTCTTTGATCTGAGCATGAATTTTCTTGCCAGCATGTATATAGATCCGATAAACCCCATTGCCGAGTCATTGTGCGAGAAATAATCCTCCGATTCATAATACCTTACGGAAGATATCTCATCGGGGTGATCCTGGGTAAAAATCAGGCCGCAGTCTGAGCAGATGAAAAGAGAGAAGGGCTCCTGGCTCAGGAAAAAATCATTCGTCTGAATCCATGCCCCAATCTTTAGCGAATTACAGAGCGGACAGTTTTTGTAACTAATCATTTTCTGATGGCCGGTTTCTAAATATCTTCATGGCTCCGTATCCTGCCAGAAGTACTATAAGCAATATTGAACTGGCTAAAGAGATACTGTTTCCGGTTTTATAGGATGCCGGTTCAAAGGAGAATCTAATTTTATGTTCTCCGGCAGGGACCTCCATTCCCCTCAAAACGTAATTTGCCCTGAAATACCGGCTCTCTGTTCCGTCGACATAACACTTCCATCCGGCAGGATAATAAATTTCAGAAAATACTACCATTCTTTCTCCTGAGGCGGAGAAACTGTATATCAGTTCATTTGCCTTGTAGCTTATAAGTTTAATTTGGTCTTCAGGTTCGACCTGATATGAATCCCGGGTCAGCTGGTCACTGAATAACCTGTCCACCACCGCTTCCTCTTTCGGATTTATTCTGTTAAGTATTGAAAGTTCCTCATTCGCATTCCCGGCAATCAGGGATTTTCTGACGAACCAGGCATTTCCGAGTGCATGTTCGTTCAGGAGGGGAGGGGCTTCAGGATGATAAATAACATATTTTGTATTAAGCATGTTTAAAACGGGAGTCTTGCTGAATATCTTCAATACCTCCGCCTCAGAAGTTACATTGCTTGCAATGGAGTCGAAACGGAAAATATCTCTGCCCAGTGCAGAATCGATAAGTTCCTGGTATCTTTTCAGTTTGGCTCCGTGATAGCCGCCGATCGACTTATGAAACCATGATGTGGGACTGTTGTCGTTAAATGTGGAAACTGAACGGTTCCAAACTCTGAAATCAGAGGGATCCTTTAGAATAAAAGCATCAGCTGCAGATGGTGAGAATGATTTCTGAAGTATCGACGGACGAACGAACCTGTCAGCATTCAGGTATCTCCTGTCAACACTCCAGAGATCGATTAATATCAGCAGCCCGATGATCAGAACCGAATATTCTTTTTTTATCTTCTCAAACACAACGGCTAACAGAGTACCGCCTGCCATCAGTATGAATATCAGCGACCGGAAAGCATCATTTCTTAAAAGACCCTTTCTGTCGGCAATAAGTGCGTTTTTGAAAATATCAGGATAATCAACTTCATACTCATTGAGGAAGGAACCCGCTAGCGAAGGTATTATAAGAAAGAGGAGAGCGACTCCGCCTGTTACTCCCAAAGCAGTCAATAATCCCCTGATCATTTTCTTTTTCGGAATACCGGAGTTGTAAAATTCCTTTAACGCAAGCATACCAAGAAGAGGAATGGTTATTTGTGCTATGATGAGAATAAATGTCACGGACCTGAACTTATTATAGCCGGGGAAATAATCGATGAAAAGGTGGGAAAGAGGCATAAAATAACGACCCCATGCCAGCATAATCGACAGAACAGTTACAATCAGCAGCCACCACATATCCCTCCCCCTGATAAGTACAAGTCCCAGAACGAACAGGAAAATAATAACAGCCCCGATATAGTGTGGCCCTTCTGTTGAAGGCTGCGGCCCCCAGTACTTACCCATCATATTTGCAGCCTCGGTATTGCCATTTTGCTTTAACAGCCTGACTATTTCCGAGTCGCGGTCGAATGGATGGCTTGAACCTCCTTTGAAATCCGGAATAAGGAGGTTAAAGGTCTCTCCAACACCATAACTCCATTGAACTATATAGTCTTTCTTTAAACCTGAAGTCTCATATTCGGAATCTATTATCAGATCTGATTTCCCCCGCATTGAATATTTGCCATATTCATAGGTGGTATATAGGAAGGCGAAATTAATTCCTATTCCAATTATAAAAGGGATAATCATGATCGCAGAAGTCCTGAAGAATTTTATCAATACTTTTTCTTTTATGGCATAAATGAATTCTATGATCAGGAAAACAAGTATTATCATAAATCCGTAATAGGTCACCTGCGGATGATTTGCGAGCAGTTCAAGCGCCAGTATAAATGCCGTGAAGATGGCCCCTTTGATGGCATCCTTCCTGTAGGCATACCATACTCCTCCTATGAGGGGAGCCAGATAGGCCAGAGCCACAGCCTGGGTATTATGGCCTGCAGCGATAATCTGGAACAGGAATGATGACAGTCCATACCCAACTGCACCAACAATTGCTAGCCATGGATTGACCCCGAACATTAGCAGCAGAATATAAAAACCTGCCATTGAAAGAAAAACCACTGCCACCGGCATCCCGAATATCCTGAGAACCTTATCAATATGCCGGAACAGATTGCCCGGATATACGGTCGAAATAAGGTATGCCGGCATGCCACTGAAGAGGGAATTGGTCCAAAGAGGTTCTTCACCGTATTCTGCTCTGAAATCCGAAATCTCCTTTGCATTTATTTTCGCGACCATCGAATCATTGGCTTTCAGAACCTTTCCTTCAATAACCGGATAGAAATAAGCGAATGAAAGAATCGTGAATAACAAAACCGCCACGACATGAGGTAAATAAGACTTAATCTTCATCTTTAATTTCTTTTAATGACATTAAATTTTTTTTCAGCATACTGAGGTCAGACCATTTTCTTGCAAAACCTTTTATGGCATCAATTTCTACGGGTTCGTAAAATTTGAAAAAATGGAGAACAACAGGGAAGAGAAACGCAAACAGAAATTTTAAGGGAAGGCGGAGTGCAAGATCAAGATTGTTTAATACGAGACTTGAAAGCGCAAATAAAGTTCCAATGACGAAAAGTATCCCCAGCTTCTTGATTTCATAGGGAATATAATATGCTTTCTGGGCAAAAATGTAGCACCCGAACCAGTAAGCAAACTGCGACAAAAGCGTGGCCACAGCAGCCCCCATAATATTCCATAGAGGGATCAGGATGATGTTAAGGATGAGGTTAATGATGGTGGATGCCACCACTATGACTCCAAATGTCCTGCTTTTTTTAGCAATATGAAGACCATAAACAGTGACTTCCTTCAGATTTGTAAAGAAAATGGCCAGACAGAGAACAGGGACAATTGCAATAGCTCCCCAGAAATCTCTGGAAGTTGAGATAAGTTTAATCACTTCCATGGAAAACAGAGAGGCCCCAACAATAGCTACCATAGTAACAAAAGAAGTGTATGTAAGAATTTTGGAATAGTACCTTTTGTTATCGGGAGAATCCATCTTCTTAAGGAAAGCAGGAAGTATTGCGAGCTTGACAGAATCAACCAGAACCAGCTTAATTACGCTTGACACCTTAATTGCAAGTGTGTACAGAGCCACCGCCGTCAAAGCTGACATTGAATTAAGTGAAAAACGATCTATTACATTCAGCAGGACCGCCGCCAGGCCGCCAACAAACAATGGGAAACCATATACATTCATTTCCCTTAATACCCTCCAGTTGAAAAACAACTTGCAATTATTTGTGGTATATCCTCCGAGCATCAGCAAAAAAAGGACATTCCCTATAACCTGAGCAAGATAGATGCCTTCAATACCCATCTTCCTGACAAGAATGAAAAAAAGTGTCAGCCCGAGAACTACAACCAGCTTCACAATGTTTGTGACGGTGTAAAGTGAAGATCTTGACTGGAGCCTCATAAGTGTGCTGATGAGGTAGTTTACAGACTGAACTGCAGATGCAATAATAAGCAGAACGATTGCCTTTGCCCAGTCAGTCGAATGAAAGAGAATCTCAGAGAAGCTATCCGAGAAGGGGATCAGAATAATACATAGCACAAGTGAGACAACCAGCTGGGAAATAAGGATCATGAAGAAAATGCCCTTCTGATTGTCGCGGTGATCCTTATCCCAGTACCATCGGGTAAAACTCTGCTGAAGAGAAAATGACAGGAAGGCCAGTAACACCATACCTGAGATTTCAAGCATTCCGATTACCCCGAAATCTTCAGTGGAAAAGAATTTCTTGTTGGTATATATCGGTATCAGAACCAGGCCCACCAGTTTAACGGCCATGTTTCCGAATCCGTAAATCGCGGTATCCTTAACGGTTGACTTTATTGATCCTATCATGAAAATATCCGATCATCAATTGACCGATCCTGTTACGATTATGCTGTTAAAATAAAAATAAGGATATTTTACAGGAAGATGGAGAATATACTTCAGCTTCCTCAAAACCAGCCCGGTAAAATTCAGTTTAATAAGGTTTGCATAATACATTTTTTCAGGAATATAGCCCGCAGCAAAAATAACTTTATTAATTGTATAGGGGGTGAACGAGAACCTGTGATCAGTGTTAATGTTCTCAATATATCCCAGCATATCCCTGAAATGATGTTTATTGTAGATATTGGGTACTGTAATTACAAAACGGCTGACATAATCTCCGTATTTCTCCTTAAAAACCTCAAGGAAATCAACCGGATTGTCAAGATGCTCTATTATCTCACCAAATACAACATAATCCCATTTCCTGCTTTTTACCGGCATTAGATCATCTGACAGGATATTGCCATGATATACGTTCTTATAACCCAGCTTATTTCTGATATATTCAATACTTTCCCTGTCGATATCAATCCCGATACAATCCGATGAATTGTCGGTTATCAGCTTATGGAGCCATTTGTCATTCTTTATTTTATTATCAATGATCTGAATGTGATCTGAACATCCGACATGGATCACACTCTTGTTTTTTACTATCTCTGTTATCTGAGCTTCTCTTGAGATTATCGGATATTTATCCCGCCTTATCTGAACCTTTAGCCCCGTATCGATTATATCTCCCCTCAGATACCTTATTATTCCTTCTTCTATCTTCATCAGCTTGCTGACTTCATAATGATGTCAATATTATTTATAAAATCTTTAAAATTCGTAAAAGCATTGAAATTCATTTTCCAGTTATCATAAATTGCTTTTTTCATCCTTCTTTTTTCATCAGGTTCCATAAGCAGGATGTTTACAATATGTCCCGCCAGTTCTTCGATAGTAAAGTCTACCGGAATAAGTATCCCGGTTTGTTCTCCGATGATCTCGCCGGTGCCTCCGGTGTCGGTGGCAATTACCGGGATACCGAAACTTTGGGCTTCCATAATACTAACGGGGATACCTTCAGAAGAACTTGTATTTACCAACAGGTCAGGTATGTTTTCACTGTAAAATTTCATTATCTGATCATTCATTACCCTGCCCATGAATTTATATTCTATCCCGCTGTAATTCCCAAGGACACTTCCGGCAAGGGTCTTAAGCTCATCTTCCAGAGGACCCTCCCCGAAATGATTCCATATTATCCTTTTTGATATTTTTACCAGACTCAGCGCCCGGATCAGAAGATGTACCCTCTTAACCTTAATCAGGCTCGAGCATGAAACGATCCTGAAAGCCTGACTTTCATTCGTTTCAGATATGAGAGGCAACGTGTTGATAATACCCAGTCGGGATACAATATTTTTATCATGTATCAGGCCATGAGTCTTTTCGAAGTATTTTTTCCCGTGTCCGGAAATGAAAAATATTGCATTCAGCTTAATGAATGTATGCCTGACAAGAGGCAAATAACCATCCTCTGCTTCTTCTTCATAAAGATCTACCCTGTGGGCCCTGGTTATCCTTACAGCATTGACATTATCGAGCATACAAATTGCCCTGGCACCAGCATTCATCCAGTAAGAATAGAGGAGGACTTCTCCTTCCGGTCTTTCAGTTTTTATTACATCACTGATAAAGTCCCTTAGCTGCAGGCTCTTTATGATGGCTTTAAGAAGAGACAGCTTTTTTTTCAGACCGGTATTTTTACCTTTTTCCTTCCTGAACTGTAACTCCTCCCGAATCAGTTGACTGGTCTTTCTGATATTTTTTAGCAGCAATATGGGTATCTGCAGGTATTCCTTCAATGATGAGGAAGGATTATGCCGGTAAAGCCTGACGTCCTGTGGAATGGGCTTCAGCTTTTTAAGGTTTACATTCCGGGTAATGATGATTTTTCTGTCGAAGGCTGAGTATAAAAACGGAAATTCAGAATCAATAAAGGCTTCACCCGGCTCATAGGGGAACCGCGAGGTTATGAATATCAGGGTTCTCATTATCTGGCCTGTAGCTATAAGTAATTCTGTGTTTGCGGGGTAAATTTAATACTTTTACATTTGAAGTCGTGTTAACTGCATTCACGTATGAAAAAATCGGAAAAGATAAAACTGCTGATTTCAAGTCCCTGGAAGATATTGAACAGCGGACTTAATGTGCAGAAGGAAGAGTACTATCATGAACGTAATCTGAAAAGATATGGTATGGACAGGCTCCCGACAGTGGATCTTTGTGAGTTGTTCCCGTGCTTCAGCGAAACAGTCCATAACTATACTTATCTTGACGGGACGTCACTTCCAGTGGATATAATGCTTCTGAAATCTCTGGCACGGCAATATGAAAGATGTGCATATCTTGAAATTGGAAGCTGGAGAGGTGAAAGTTTATCAAATATTTATGAGGTGACAGATGATTGCACCTCAGTAACACTTTCAGAAGCAGAGATGCTTCAAATAGGTAAGAATATCAATTATGCAAAGGTGCATGGTATTTTTACAAAGAACCTGAAAGATCTCAAAACCATTGAACAAAACTCAAGGTCTTTCGATTTCGGATCCCTGAACAGGAAGTTCGACCTTATCTTCATTGACGGTGACCATTCATATGAAGGTGTTCTCAACGACACCCGGAAAACACTTTCACTGCGCCGCAACAGTAAATCAGTTATAGTGTGGCACGACTACGGTATGTCGACAGAGATGGTTCGATACTCAGTGCTTGCGGGTATCCTGGATGGCATCCCGAAGGAATTACACCAGAATCTTTATCATGTTTCTAATACTCTTTGTGCTGTCTACATCGAGAACGGGAGTTTTAACACCTATTTCACAAACTTCCCGTCAACGCCCAACAAGGTGTTCACTATTGAGATGAGAGCACATAAAAAAGGAGAATAGATACATCATGCAGAGCATGGCTGCAAAGTGATTTATTCAGAATTGGCAGTTCCCTGCCCGGAAAATTTACCATAAAGTTTCTGAAGCCTTTTCGCGTCAAAATCCCAGTTATATTTCTTTATTACCCATTCCCTGGCTTCAGAAGGATTGAAGCTCATTCCGGATTTGGTTGCAGTCTTTAATTTTTCAGCAAGATCATCAACATTATCAAATTGGTATAGCAGACCTGCTGATGTCTCTTTGATAATTCTTTCCAGAGGTCTGCAGTTTGATGCAAGGACAGGAATCCCCGCATACATGTAATGAAACAATTTATGGGGAATGGTGGAGTCGGTATGACTGCTTTTTATATGAGGTATCAGTGCAAGATCTGCCTGTGAGATCAGTTCATAAATCTTTTCCTGGGGCTGCCACCCCGTGAAAATTATCATGTTGCCAACATTTAACCTGTAAGCCAGATCCTTAAGCTTCTGCAGGTAGGGTCCCGTGCCGGCAACCACTAATTCAACGTTGTTTTTTTCCTCTTCCAGCCGCGATAGCGCTTCAATCACAAACTGAATGCCCCTGTGGAAGGTGACCCCGCCCTCATAAATCAATCTTTTTTTCCCCTGACTTTGTTTCCCTGATGGTTGCACTTTTGCGGAATGACGAATATTGATGGTATTGGAGATGATCTCAATTTTTTCTTCCGGCACACCAAGTCCCTTAATCCTCTCAGCAGCCTCATCTGCAACCACAATTACTGCATCAGCCAGGCTTGTATATTCCTTTTCATAATTCTTCCACTTTCTTATGCTGCAAAGAAATCTTCCGGCCAGACTCCGGGTGTGGGGTGAAATGCTGAGCAGCCCCGGCCAGTTTTCATGAAGATCGAGAATAAACGGTATTCTGAAGGTTTTTCTTATTTCTGCTCCAATGATGCTTAATGGAAGATCATGTACATGGATGGCTTCAAATTTTTCCTGTGAAAAGATGTCTGAAATATACTTTCTCCAGAAATTAAAATAGAAAGAAAATTTCAGAGAACCGACACTGCTTTTGAAAATGAATTTGCTGATAGCCTGTCTGTGTATTGTTACCCGGCCCAGGTTCTCCAGTGCGGGTTTCCCTGTTTGCGTTGTACATGCCAGGTGGACCTCATGACCTGCATCTGACAGTGCCTCAATTTCGTTTTCCACTCTTACGTCGTGTGGAAAATCTGCTTCGAGCAGCATGAGTATTTTCATCTTAACAAGCTAATTGTCACGAAGATTTTAATATATCGTTGAGGTCGTTAATACCGAGAAATGTTATTCCTCCGTTAGCTGCACATTCTCTGTCGCTGTCTCTGTCGCCGATGAAAATGGCATCATCCTTACCGGTACGGGTATTTTTCAGAATATAAAATAAACCTTCCGGAGAGGGTTTGGGCTCCAGCTCGTCGGCAAAAATGAATTCAATGTTCTCATCAAGTCCGTTCCAGTTGATACTTCTTATCTTGTTCCTTTGCTGTACAGGATTTCCGTTCGTGAGCACGAACAGGGTCTTCCCCTTATCTCTCAGATAAATAAGAAATTCTCTCATCCGTGGATTGAGAGCAATATTTTTTTCAGCTTTATAGTTGCGTAAAACATTCAGACAATCATCAAGCAGCTCTCCTTCGAGATTGTTCATTTCCAGAAATTTATCAAACAGATTTGTTCGGCCTTCGGTTAAAAAGATATTTTTCAGGTTTTCAGAGAGATCATCTTCACTGAGCGACGGATATAGAGATGAAATGTCTGCTGCTATTTTACTGTATGCCCCAAACAGGTAATCCCGCTCATTGTAGAGAGTGTTGTCGAGGTCAAAAATAAAAAGCGAAAATTTGTCAAGGTCAGAAATCGATCTTATTTCCATCAGCATCAATAAATAATTCATCCCAGTATCGTAACATTTTCAGCCCCCATTTGATTTCAGGGACTGAAAAAGATTCACCCAGTCCAGCCTTTACAGCCTCATAAACCATGTTCTCACCGGCAGCAGTGCACAGGACTATAGTTCCCTGTACTCTCGGATTTGATTCAATTATCTTTGGGATACCGTTAATGTCTCTTTTAAACTGAAGTCCGATATTGCCGTTAAGGTTTAATCCTTCGACAATCTGTTTAGAATAATCAATTATCTCCTTATCATGTACCACCGTTCCCGCAAAACTTATGCCCATTTTAATATGGTCGCGGCTACGTGGTATGGCAGAGATAAACCTGCCATTGCTGCAGAGTACATCCACACTGTATTCAGCACCCGGCAGATATTCCATCACAATCAGTTCAGGGAAGCTGCCGGCTTCTTTACAGATTGAAAGGAACTCATTGAATGAGATGTATATGTTGTTTGGTTTTTCATGTATCAGCGACCATAACCTGTCCTTTCCGTCGTCGATAATCCTGAAGCCCCTGAGCCCGTTAGAGACAGGAGGTTTGAAACATATCTTCCTTTCCGGATAACCCAGCGCGGCAGCGGCCCTGATGAATTCTTCTTCTGAAGCCGCCTGGAAAAAGTCAGGAGCGGGAATTTCGTTTTCCCTGCAGAATTTCATCAGAAGAAATTTATTATTTGCTGTTTCAAGTGCTTTGGGATTCGACACAGAAACATAGATTCCATGCTCAGAAAAGAGTTCCCTGTTTCTGGCAAATGGCATCAGTTCCCGGGTTACAAGCGGAATGATCACGTCTGCCACTTCGCTGATGCAAATATTCAGAACCGAGTCAATGAAATCGTCCGCTTCAGCCTGCGGAAGTCCATACAGCCTGTCAAGCATTCCGGCACCCGATGAGTTTTGTGGACTGGCATCCCCTCCAATAACTGATATTTTTCTTTCGGTGACTTTTCTAAGCGATTTAATGATACCGGGCGCCCCTGGGGCACCGGCACCTGTGATAAAGACCTTTATACTTTTCATCTCTCCCATGTAATAAAATAACTTGCAGGGCAGATGATCAGATTACCCAGCGGATCACCTCAAAAGCCTCTGCATATTCCGCCCCTATCTGTACCCCTCTCGCCTTTGCCAGCGACCTCACAAAGTCGGCAGTCACATAGCTTCTCCCTTTCTGCGATTCATAGCATTTCAGAGCATTTATTTTATTCTGAAGGTGACGTTCCTCTAGTCTGACGAAGCATGTGGTGTTAAATGTCAGGTTGTTCCATATCAGCTCATAACCCAGGATCGTTGTTGTTTTGAACGCTCTCAAACCTTCCTGCGACAGAGTCATATGATCCTGGTGGATATCGTTCAGACTGGGCATAAGGATCAGATCGTAAGGAACCCTCTTTCTTAGCATTATAAGATCTTCAAGTATCTCTTGTCTGCAGTAATTCAGCTTTCTGACCTGGTAATCGAAAATGATCAGGTTCTCAGGATCGATACCTAGTTTTTTTGTTGCCTTCCTGACTTCTTTCTTAAGTATGTCTCCCGGCATCCCTTCAGGAACAGAATCTTTGGCTGTGGAGAAGGCTGCGTACCACACCTTTGCTTTTTTCTCAAGAAACCAGCTTATGGTTCCACCTGCCCCCAGTTCACCGTCATCGGTATGGGGCGCCAGTACAAGAATATTTTTTATGTTGCCGGGTATCATAACAATATTATTATTTTAAATATCTGGCCTGTAAAGACTGTCTCATTTAACTGAGGTATCCTTCAAATTTCGTTAAGTTTTTTAATATATCATAATGAAGCTTCAGTTTGAACCTTCATGCTCAAGCAGGTCTGCAATTTTGGATGTGAGCCTCCTTCTGGAAAATTCTTCGGGCAGCATCCCGGTTACTGTGAAGCTTCCTGTCATTATATTAACTAAAAACTCTGTCATCCCAGCCGAATCGTCATAGTCGAAACAGCGGCCAAATCCTCCTTTTTCAAGTATTTCTGCCGTATCACCGTCGACGGGTCCCAGGGCCAGAACCGGCTTTCCTGTGGCAATATATTCAAACAATTTTCCTGGGAGAAAACTCCTGTTGCCGGGGTCTTTTGCAAGTACCAGTAAGAGCACCGATGCCGACATCATCTGTCTGATCACTGTGCTGTGATCTGAGTAGGGCAGGAATTCCGCCGGCTCTTTTCCCGGAAGCTCAATGAACCTTTCTTTATGAACATCTGAGATGTGGCCGGTAAATCTTATCCTGATGTCATTTCCTGTATCAATTAAATTTCTGACAGCTGTTAAAAAACCGTCAAGAGGGTATGAGTCCGATATCGTTCCGGTATATGATATTGTGAACATATCCGGTGATAAAGAAGTAACATCTTCAAAATCAGCTTCATCATAACCATTGTGAATGACCCGTATTTTTTTTGCCTGAAGAGATATTTTATCTTCAAAGTGCCTGCCAAGAGCAGGACCTACGGTTGTAATGATATCAGCCTTTTCCAGAACGGTCCGTTCATAGTGTCTGTCGAGAGCTTTTGAAAAAAATGTCGGGTAGAACAGGTCATAGTAATAAATGTCTGTCCATGGATCACGAAGGTCTGCTATCCATTTAATCGATGGATATCTTCTTTTCAGCGCTAAACCTGTCAGTTGTGTGGAATGGGGAGGACTGGTAGTAATGATGCTTGTGATGTCTTCATCTTCGATCAGGCGGCATGCTTTTCTTAGGGCATGATGGTTCCATCCTCTTCTGGGATCGGGGATGAAAAAATTACCTCTTACGAACCGTGAAATTTTCCCCCGCAATGAATCATCTCTGTTGGTGGCAAATCCTCCTGATGGCACTTTCGATTTGTCACTTCCGTATAGTCTGAACCAGTCAGTCGCCCTGGTCCGGTACACCCTTGTGACCTCTGGCACATCCCTTTCCAGCGAAGGATCCAAAGCAGGGTACGATGCATACCGTGGATCGACTGTCAGGATGAATGGCTCCCATCCGTACAGGGGCAGATATTTTGAGAATTTAAGCCATCGCTGAACTCCGGCACCACCACTGGGCGGCCAGTAATAGGTGATTATCAGCACCTTTTTCATACTATAGCTTTTTCAGCAGGCTTGATATACTGACTTTTTCAGAAATGATGTCAGTGAGCCTGCTTATGTCGACACGTTCCTGTTCCATCGTGTCGCGATACCTTATGGTTACTGTACTGTCTTCAACAGTCTGATGATCAATTGTTATACAATATGGTGTTCCGATCGCGTCCTGTCTTCTGTAACGCCTTCCGATAGAATCCTTATCGTCGTACTGGCAATTGAAAAGGAACCGCAGATCCTTAACTATCTTTTCGGCTATTTCGGGGAGTCCGTCCTTTTTTACCAGGGGCATGACAGCCAGTTTGACAGGTGCCAGTACCGAAGGGAGCCTCAACACCACTCGGGTGTCGGACGACCCGTCTTCTTTTTTCAGTTCTTCCTCCGTATAGGCAGCCGAAATGATCTGCAGGAACATCCTGTCAACACCAATTGATGTTTCAATAACGTAGGGAACATATGATACTCCTTTTTCAGGATCGAAATACTGCATTTTTTTTCCGCTGTATTCCTGGTGCTGTTTTAGGTCGTAATCGGTTCTTGAATGTATTCCTTCAACCTCTTTAAAACCAAAGGGGAACCTGAATTCAATATCGGTGGCAGCGTTGGCATAATGCGCAAGCTTAACATGATCATGGAACCTGTATTTTTCTTCCCCAAAGCCAAGGGCCTGATGCCATTTCATGCGGATTTCCTTCCAGTGGCTGAACCATCCAAGCTCGGTGCCCGGCTGCACAAAGAACTGCATCTCCATCTGCTCGAACTCCCTCATCCTGAAGATGAACTGCCGCGCAACGATCTCATTTCTGAAAGCCTTGCCAATCTGCGCAATGCCAAAGGGGAGCTTCATCCTCCCTGTTTTCTGAACATTGAGAAAGTTAACAAAGATACCCTGAGCTGTTTCAGGTCGCAGGTATACCTTTCCGGCTCCGTCAGAAGCCGATCCCATTTCTGTTGCAAACATCAGGTTAAACTGCCTGACATCCGTCCAGTTCCTTGTACCTGAAACAGGACATACTATTTCATTATCGATGATCATCTGCTTCAGCTCCGCAAGATCCGATGCATTCATCGCTCTGTTAAACCGGTCATTCAGATCATCTATTTTTTTCTGGTTATCCAGAACCCTCGGGTTCGTTTCCCTGAACTTCGTCTCATCAAAAGCTTCCCCGAACCTTTCCCGTGCTTTTCCTATCTCCCTGCTTATCTTCTCTTCAAATTTAGCCAGATGCTCTTCAATGAGCACATCTGCACGGTATCTCTTCTTCGAGTCTTTATTGTCGATAAGCGGGTCGTTAAAAGCATCCACATGACCGGAAGCTTTCCATATTGTCGGATGCATGAAAATAGCCGAATCAATTCCGACGATATTTTCATTCATAAGAACCATGCTGTCCCACCAGTATTTCTTGATATTGTTTTTCAGTTCGACTCCATACTGGCCGTAATCATATACTGCACTGAGCCCGTCATATATCTCACTTGACGGGAAAACATATCCGTACTCCTTACAGTGTGCTACAAGTTTTTTGAAAACATCTTCCTGAGCCATAATTATTTTCTGTGTTCTATATGGAACGCAAAAGTATATTAAAAAGTTTGGTTTTCCAATCCTGCCATACAGAGCGCAATATTGCTATCTTTACCTGTTATTATCCGGCAATGATATGAAGATTAGAACCGATTTTCTTGTTATTGGATCAGGCATAGCAGGACTTACCTTTGCCCTGAAGGCTTCGGCTTACGGAAAGGTTGCCATTGTGACCAAGTCGAAACTGGATGACACCAACACCCGTTATGCACAGGGAGGTATAGCAGCTGTATTCAGCAAACCCGACAATTTTGAAAAACACATCAGGGATACACTGGTGGCAGGCGACGGATTCTGTAATGAAGAAGTTGTAAGAATGGTTGTCAGGGAAGCTCCTGAAAGAATAGATGATTTTATCCGTCTGGGTGTTCCTTTCGACAAAAGAAAGGACGGCTCATATGACCTTGCACGTGAAGGAGGTCATTCTGAACACCGGATACTTCACCACAAGGATAAAACCGGAGAAGCTATCCAGAAAACACTTATGAAGAAGGCAAGGAAGGATCCTAACATAGAAATCTACGAAAATCATTTTGCTATTGAAATCCTGACACAGCACCACCAGGGTAAGGTAATAAAACGCAATGACACCGGGATCCAGTGTTTTGGTGCGTATGTCGCAGACCTTGAAAATCAGAGAGTTATTGAATTTCTGTCAAAGATCACGATTATGGCTACCGGGGGGATCGGTAATGTATATCTTACAACCACCAACCCCGAAATTGCAACCGGAGATGGTATTGCAATGGTTTACAGAGCTAAGGGAACAATAGAAAATATGGAATTTGTTCAGTTTCACCCTACATCTCTCTATGACCCGAATAAAAGACCATCTTTCCTTATAACGGAAGCTCTGAGAGGATTCGGGGCAGTCCTTAAAAACATGAGAGGTGAACAGTTCATGAACCGTTACGACAGCCGGGGCTCACTCGCACCCAGAGATATTGTCGCAAGGGCTATTGATAACGAAATGAAAATCTGGGGCGATGATCATGTCTGGCTCGACTGCACCCATCTCGACCCCGATGCTCTGCTGGACCATTTCCCGAATGTTCACGGTCATTGCCAGTCACGAGGGATCGACATTACCACGGATATGATCCCTGTGGTCCCTGCCCAGCACTATTCCTGCGGAGGAATAAAGGTGGATAATGACGGTCAGACCAACATTGACAGGCTCTATGCACTTGGAGAAGTATCTTCAACAGGACTTCACGGGGCAAACAGACTTGCCTCAAACTCACTTATTGAAGCTGCCGTCTACAGTCACAGGGCTGCGGTGCATGCTGCCAAAAGATTAAAAAAACTTGACTTTCAGGAGAAAATACCAGAATGGGATTATAAGGGGGCTACCCATCTGGAGGAAATGGTTCTCATAACACAGAGCATAAAGGAGTTGCAGATGATAATGAGCAATTACGTCGGTATAGTAAGATCAAATCTGCGACTTGAGCGTGCAATGGTAAGACTGGAGATCCTTTATCAGGAAACTGAGAGCCTTTACAAGCGCTCACTTATCTCACAGAAGATATGCGAACTACGTAACCTTATAAATGTAGGATATATCATAATCAAACATGCGCAGGAACGAAAGGAAAGCATAGGACTCCATTATTCAATAGACTATCCAAAAAAAACAACGGGAACAGGCGACCTTTGAAGACCCGACTGATAATTAAAATATGATAATTTTATTTGTCTCAACGATAATTACATGATTCTGACAGGCTATGAACCATCTCGAAAGTTCATTTCAGGGTAAAAACACTTTCTGGCGCTATCTGCTGATGCTGGCTGCTATTTTTGCGGCAACAAATACAATCGGAGCTATCCCCCTTTTATTAAGCATAGGAATAAGGGTTGTAAAAGATCCGGGCGTGGCTGAAAAACTGGCCGGCAATGCGAACGATCCCTCCATACTCGGAATCGACCCCAACCTTTACCTCCTGGAAATGATCTTCCCCTTTATAATCGGACTGGCAGCATTCTGGCTGCTTATCTATCCTCTGAACGGCAGAAGCATTAAACAGGTAATAAACGGTACAGGCACTTTCAGATGGGGGAGGCTTCTGATCTCAGCAGCCGTATGGACCCTCTTTGCTGCAATATATCTGTTCGCTTCATTAAAGATCGATCCCGGTAATTACTCTCTTAACAACACTTCCCGGACCCTGATTCCGCTGATATTGATCTCGGTGCTTCTGATACCTTTTCAAGCCGCATGGGAAGAAATAATTTTCAGAGGGTACCTTATGCAGGGGCTCACGGTATGGATGAGAAACAGGTGGATGCCTGTGGTGGCAACATCAGTTCTTTTCGCATTGATGCATGTTATCAACCCGGAAGTCAAGGAATACGGTTTCTGGAATATGATGCCCCAGTATCTTCTTTTCGGACTGATATTCGGAGTGATGACAGTTCTGGATGACGGAGCGGAAGCAGCTATAGGCGCTCATGCGGCAAACAATGCCTTCCTGTCGGTTATGGTTACCAGCAAAGGATCCGTTCTTCAGACACCTGCAGTATATGAACAGCATACATACTACCCCATGACAGAGTTTTTACTGATGCTGATAATGGGGATGCTGATACTGTTGTTGCTGAAATTTATATTCAGATGGAAAAACACTGTTGTCCTGCTGGGAAAGGTTGAGCCTCCTGTGTCAGAAGTACAATCGCTTCAGATATCGTAAACTGATGTCCGCTCGTCGGTGCGGAATCCGTCCCATTTATGTCTTATTTCACCGAGGATGGTCTTTATCTCACCGGGATCCGTTGTAGTCAGAAGTCTGAGTCTCGTTTCCCTGAAATGCGGAAGTCCCTTGAAATAATTCGAAAGATGCCTTCTCATTTCAAATATCGCCCTGCTTCCCTCCTTGTATTCGAGTGATTTTTCAAGATGAAGAAGCGCAAGATCGGTTTTTTCATTAACAGTGGGCTCGGGCAGGATGACACCAGTGCTGAGATAATTTTTAATATCGCGGAAGATCCAGGGTCTTCCAACAGCAGCACGACCTATCATTATGCCATCAACACCGTAGCGGTCGAACATCTCTTTTACCCTGAGGGGACCGTCAATGTCGCCATTGCCTATGACAGGTATCTTAATTGCGGGATTGTTCTTAACAGCCCCTATAAGAGTCCAGTCGGCTGATCCTTTGTAAAACTGCGTCCTGGTCCGTCCGTGAATCGTAAGAGCCTGAATACCTGCATCCTGAAGCCTTAAGGCGACATCCATTATGTTCCTGTTCTCTTCATCCCATCCTAGACGTGTTTTTACTGTAACAGGAAGCTTTACCGCCTTAACAATTGCTGAAGTCATTTCTGTCATCAGCGGTATGTTTTTCAGCATACCTGCACCGGCTCCCCTGTTGGCTATCTTTTTTACCGGACAGCCGAAATTTATATCTATCGATTCAGGCCCTGCCTCTTCTGCCATAATGGCTGCCTCAACCATTGGACCGGTCAGATGCCCGTAAAGCTGAATACCTATCGGTCTTTCATGTTCATATATATCCAGTTTCCTTATGCTTTTGGAGCCTTCTCTTATCAGTCCGTCGGATGAAATGAACTCAGTAAACATGAAATCAGCACCGTACATCTTGCATATCATACGGAATGAAGGATCTGTGATATCCTCCATGGGTGCAAGAAACAAGGGGTAACTGCCCAGATCTGTTGTACCGATTTTCAAGACTCCGAAATTTACGATTCTTCCTTGCTGCCGGCTGCGGCATTTTCAAGCTCACTCCTGCGGAAACAGTATACTATGCCGTATTCCTCACATGCTTTTCTTTTCAACTCATCGGGAAGCGAGTCAAAGGAGGCCTCCACCTCATTCCATATTTCAAGGATGATCTGATCGGCTTCCTTCCTCATTTCAGCCGTCTTTTCATTATAGTCCAGGGTTTTCTTTGTAATGGTTTTGTGAAAGTTATATTCATCGAGAAAGTTAACATACCAGACTTTTACCAGTGCAATAGTAGGATTGGTTATCGGACTTCCTCCTTTTCTTAACCGGTATTCCTCTCCTTCAATAATTCTTTTTCCCCAGCTCATAAGTTCATTTTCAGAATTCATTGCCGGTACTGTCGATACACCGGAGGGAAGTCCGAAATATGCCCTTGTCTCTTCGGGCAGATCTCCCCTGTATATTGCCATGTTCATCACTCTTACAAAATGAGAAAGATAAAGCCTGGCCTTTCGGGTAGCTTCATAATAATCCTTGCTCTTATTGTTTTGTGATGTCATTGACTGACGCTGCAGGTTAATTATGTTGGCAAACAGAGGAAGAAATTTGTGAAGCCTGACTATTGTTTTAGCCTGGTAGGCAAGTTTATGAGGAGGTACTTCTCTCCCTTTCTCCAGGGCGCGCCTGAGTGCACGTAATCTGGCAGCATCTGTGTTTGGCAATCTTCTGTACGGCATATTGAAAATCCTGTTGACAATTTGTTGATAACCCCATGCGAATATAATATTATTTTGTTAACAACAAATGCCATTCGCATAATAATTGCGTTGATAATTAAATTATTCCGAAGAAGACCCCGGAAAAATACAGCTTTAACCGGTATGATTGTTAATTATCATGATTATCCCGGTTTGTTTCCTAAGAATGATGGTGCTAAATTAGAAGTCTTATTATAAACTAAAACCGGAAATCATGTTTAAAGCCGAAGTGTACATAAAAAGAAGAGATGAGCTAAGAAAGAAAATGAAAAAAGGACTTGCACTGTTCCCGGGGAATGTTGAATCACCGATGAATTATCCGGCCAATACCTATCATTTCAGGCAGGACAGCGACTTCCTGTATTATTTCGGACTTGATCTGCCTGGATTTGCAGGAATTATGGATTTCGATACCGGCAAAGAAACGATATTCGGCAACGATTTTGACATGGACGATATAATCTGGATGGGGCCTCAGCCAACGGTGAGCGAGCTTGCAGCCAGATGCGGGGTGGAAGAAACCGCTCCGATGGCGAAGCTTGAAGAGACTGTCTCGCGGGCGCTTTCGAAAAAACGACAGATCCATTTTCTGCCTCCTTACCGGGGTGAAACAAAAATGATTCTGGGCAACATCCTCAAGGAAAATCCATGCATGATGAAGACACTAGCTTCGGTAGATCTGATAAAGGCAGTAGTCTCAATGCGTTCGATTAAGAGTGATGAAGAAATAGCAGAAATAGAGAAAGCTGTAGCTATTGCCCGTGATATGCATGTTACAGCCATGAAAATGTGTAAACCGGGCACACGTGAACAGGAAATATTTGGTGCTATAGAAGGGATAGCCCTGGCAAAGGGAGCAGGCACTTCCTTTCCGATAATCCTGAGTGTCAACGGTCAGACTCTTCACAACCATTCCCATGCCAATATTCTCAGGAAGGGGAAAATGATGGTCACTGATGCAGGTGCTGAAACAATCATGCATTATTCCTCCGACATTACCAGAACGACACCGGTAGGAGGTAAGTTCAGCAGTATCCAGAAGGATATTTATGAAATAGTCCTTAAGGCTAATACTGAATCAATAAATGCCACAGGTCCGGGAATGTCGAACCGTGACCTTCATTTTCATGCCTGCAGAATAATTGCGACAGGTTTAAAGGACCTTGGCCTGATGAAAGGGGATACTGAAGAAGCTGTCATGGCTGGTGCTCATGCCCTTTTTATGCCTCATGGCCTGGGTCATATGATGGGACTCGATGTTCACGATATGGAAGCTCTCGGAGAGAATTTTGTGGGATATAATGATGAAGTCAGGCGAAGTGATCAGTTCGGACTGGCCTTTCTGAGATTTGCGCTGCAATATGTTCCCGGACACGTGTTCACCGTTGAGCCGGGTTGTTATTTTATACCGGAACTGATCGCAAAATGGAAAGCAGAGAAGAAATTCACCGGTTTTATTAATTACTCCGGGATCGACAAATACATGCAGGTGGGAGGTGTACGTATTGAAGATGATGTGCTTATAACCCCCAAAGGACATAAGCTTCTTGGAAAACCCATTCCAAAGACCGTTAAAGAAATAGAAACGGTCTGCTCATAGTTTCATTTTGAGACGTTTATTTGCTATAGGAGATATTCATGGATGCTTTGAAACATTCCATGAGCTTGTCATAAACAGGATCAGGATAAAAAAAAGTGACAGGCTTATCCTGCTCGGAGATTATATCGACAGGGGCCCCCGGAGCAGGGAAGTGACTGACTTAATAATGGATCTCATCAAAAAAGGGTTTGACGTGACTCCGCTGGCCGGAAACCATGAAGCCATGCTCCTTGAATCCTACACCGATCCCGGAATGATATACCAGTGGTACATGAATAGCGGAGAAACAACTTTGCAGAGCATGGGTGTTGATGATGTCAGGAAGATAGGTAAGGAGTATCTCGATTTTTTTTCAGACATGAAATTCTTTGAGTCTGCAGGAGACTTTCTGTTTGTGCATGCCGGCTTCAATGATAATCTTGATGACCCGTTTTCAGATACTTATCACATGATCTGGTCAAGCCACCCTTCTTACTCAAATCCACTGCTTTCAGGCAAAACGATAGTACACGGGCACAGGCCAAAGACAACTGAATTCGTAAAACAAAAAATTACGGAGCGGTCCGGGGTGATACCCATCGATACCGGGTGTGTTTATGGCAGGGAATTGGGTTACGGTTTCCTTTCGGCTCTTGAAGTAAACACAATGGAACTTGTGACTGTGCCAAAACTTGATCCCTGAAAAGAGTAATTGTCATTGATCCCCGGTCAGCGAGTTGTTAAAAAGCCTTGTAATATTCTCTTTTTAATCTGGCAATGTTCGTCAGTTTGATCTGTTTGGGGCACTCCGCTTCACAGGCTCCGGTGTTGGAGCAGTTTCCAAATCCGAGTTTATCCATTTCCTCAACCATCGACCTGACACGTTCTTTTGCTTCAACTTTGCCCTGTGGCAGAAGGGCAAACTGTGAGATCCTGGCCGACACAAAAAGCATGGCTGAAGCATTTTTGCATGCAGCCACACAGGCACCGCAGCCTATACAAATTCCTGAATTGAAAGCTTCGTCCGAGTCGTGTTTTTTTACCAGGATGGAATTTGCTTCCGGTGCAGAACCTGTATTCACGGAAATAAATCCACCAGCGGTCTGTATTTTATCCAGGGACGAACGGTCGACGATCAGATCCTTTATCACGGGAAATGGTTTTGCTCTCCATGGCTCAACGGTTATTGTTTCACCGTCCCTGAAATGTCTCATCGAAAGAAGACAAGTGGTTACGCCCGGAACAGGACCGTGCGGATGCCCGTTAATATACATTCCGCAGGAACCGCATATACCTTCCCTGCAATCGTGATCAAAGGCAACCGGATCCTTATTTTCTTCTGCCACTCTTTTATTGAGAGCGTCAAGCATCTCAAGAAATGACATCTCAGGTGATACATTGTCAATTTCGTAAGTTACGAAAGCGCCTTTGGATTCTGAATTCTTCTGGCGCCATATCTTTAATGTAAATCTCATATCTTTAAATACTTAGATGTCTTCCAATCATACCATCATTTCAGTTATTGGGTCCTGCCAGTCTTTTTGATTTGTATGTAACTGACTTCCACAACTTCTTATTTATAACTTCTTACTTTCATTTCCACGTTCTCAAACCTGAGTTCTTCCCTGTGCAAAACATGTGGTTTACCAGCGCCGGCATATTCCCATGCTGCCACATAGGCGAATTTTTCATCATTTCTCAGAGCTTCACCGTCGGTGGTTTGATATTCTTCCCTGAAATGGGCTCCGCATGATTCCTCTCTAGCAAGGGCATCATTAACAAGAAGTCTGGCCAGTTCAAAGAAGTCAGCCACCCTGTTGGCTTTTTCAAGTTCACTGTTCATTTCATCCACGGTCCCCGGTACTGTAAGATCTTGCCAGAATTCCTCTTCCAGTTCGCTGATCAGTTCAAGGGCTCTGGTCAGTCCCTCCCTGTTCCTTATCATTCCGCAATAATCCCACATGATCTTCCCGAGGCGTTTGTGGAACGAAGCTGCTGTCTGCTTTCCTTCTATCGAAACAAGTTTTTCAAGTTTCTCCTTTACAGTACTTTCCGCTTCATCGAATTCCGGACTGTCGGTGGATATCTTTGGAATACGTATCTGGTCCGACAGGTAATTACCTATTGTTACAGGAAGGATGAAATACCCGTCGCCGGCGATCTGCATTAAAGAACTGGCTCCCAGCCGGTTCGCGCCATGGTCTGAGAAGTTTGCCTCACCAATGGCATACAACCCGGGGATAGTAGTCATCAGTTCATAGTCGACCCATAGACCTCCCATAGTGTAGTGTCCGGCGGGATAAATGCGCATAGGTTCTGAATACGGATCGGTTCCTGTAATAGTACTGTACATTTCGAACAGGTTCCCGTATTTGTTTTCAATGGCTGTTTTGCCCTGTTTTTTAATTGCATCTCTGAAGTCGAGGTAAACAGCAAGGCCGGTTTGACCCACACCGTAACCCGCATCGCAGCGCTCCTTTGCTGCGCGGGAGGCAATATCACGTGGCACCAGGTTCCCAAAAGCCGGATACCTTCGTTCGAGGTAATAATCTCTTTCCTCCTCGGGGATTTCATTTGGTTGACGCCTGTCACCTTTTGTCTTCGGCACCCAGATCCTTCCGTCATTACGGAGCGATTCCGACATCAGTGTCAGCTTCGACTGAAACTCGTTTAGCTGGGGTATGGATGTAGGGTGGATCTGGATAAAACTCGGATTCGCAAAGAAGGCACCTCTTTTATGTGCTTTCCAGGCAGCAGAACCGTTTGAATTTACTGCCAGGGTGGACAGATAAAAAATAGTTCCATAGCCGCCCGTTGCCAGTACAACGGCATGTGCGCCATAGCGTTCCAGTTTGCCCGTAATGAGGTTGCGGACAATTATTCCGCGGGCCCGGCCATCAATCACCACCAGATCAAGCATCTCCCTCCGTGGGTACATTGTGACGGTTCCCTTTTTTATCTGGCGGTTCAGCGAAGAGTAAGCCCCAAGTAAACATTGTTGTCCTGTCTGTCCTTTTGCATAAAAAGTACGGGATACCTGAACTCCACCAAATGACCTTGTGGTGAGTGTCCCTCCGTAATCCCTCGCGAAAGGAACCCCCAGGGCGGTGAAATGATCAATCACCTGGTTGCTTACCTCAGCAGCCCTGTATACATTTCCTTCCCGCGACCTGTAGTCACCTCCCTTGATCATATCCAGGAAGAGACGGTAGACACTGTCTCCGTCATTCTGATAGTTTTTTGCTGCATTCATCCCTCCCTGTGATGCAATGGCATGAGCTCTTCGCGGAGTATCGTTGTAGCAGAACACCTTAACATTATAACCCAGTTCGCCGAGGGCTGAAGCAGCTCCTGATCCGGCCACTCCGGTACCCACAACAATGATCTCCAGTTTCTTTTTATTGGCCGGGCTGACAAGTTTAACATTTGCCTTGTAGGTGGTCCATTTTTCTGCGAGCGGACCTTCGGGTATTTTAGAGACAAGTTTTTCCATTTTGAAGACAGTTTCTATCTGAAAAGCCAGAGAATTAATGAAATAGACGCAAAACCAGCAGGGATAACTATTGCATAGATCCATGCGATGACATCCACAACCGTTTTCCATATCCTGTTATCCAGTCCGAGAGTCTGAAATGCCGACGAGAAGGCATGAAACAAATGAAGCCCGAGAAGGACGAAACAAACAAGATAAATGATATTGTAAAGAGGTATTCTGAAAAGATCATGGGCAACAGTATAAAAATCTTCAGCGTTTCCTTCCACCAGTCCTAACCGCATGAAATAAAAATTGAAAAAATGTATTACCAGGAAGGTTAAGACTGCAGCCCCGGTCCAGATCATGAACCTTGAGAAAAAGAATGTCTCCGACCTGGTTGCCACACTGTATCTGACAGGCCTGGCTGTCCAGTTCATTATCTGCAGATAGATACCGTAAAGAAAATGTATGATCAGAGCCGTAAAAAGTACTATCTCAATGATTTTAATGACCGGGAATGTTGCCATAAAATGAGCCGCCCTGTTAAAGGGATCGGGATCACTTTTAAGCAACAGGAAATTAATAGCCAGGTGAACAGGCAGGAACATCAGCAGGAAAAGCCCTGCCAGCGCCATCACAAATTTTTTAGATACGGATGAAAAAATTATTTTATTCATTGTATTTAAAATTGTTACTATGTTTATAAGTGATCAGGTCTTTATAAAGTTAGAACAAATTATCCTTATAGCAAAAGAGAAAACCCCATTCTAACCGATTATTGAATTAACTTAGTGGGTAATTTCAGGATATGGGCAGTTTTTTTGACTATATGTCGGGCAGAATCCATTACCATGATCATGGCAGCGGACCTGTTGTGGTTCTCATTCACGGATATCTTGAATCCTCGGAAATATGGGGAAATTTTGCCGTCAGACTTGCCGAAAGGTACAGAGTAATTGCCATCGATCTCCCGGGCCATGGCAGATCAGACACCTTTGGCGAAGAGCATTCCATGGCCTTTATGGCAACAGTCATCTCCTCACTGATGGATTATCTGGTTGTTAGTAAAGCTTTCATTGCTGGTCATTCAATGGGAGGATATGTGGTACTTGCTTTTACATCCCTGTTTCCGGAGCGCCAGTCGGGTTTGTGCCTCCTTCATTCCCATCCTTTTGCCGACAGCCCGGAAGTTATTCAGAAAAGATTGAATGAGATCGAAATGGTTAAGAAGGGTCTGAATAATATTTTTATTCCGCAAGCCATATCAAAAATGTATTCTGCAGATAATCTCACGAAGTTTCCTGAAGCTGTAAAGCGTTCCCTGGAGATAGCATCATCAGCACCCCCGGAGGGGATAATCGCAGTATTGAACGGTATGATGAAAAGACCATCGGGACTTGATATTGCAGAATCCGGGCTGATTCCTTTTCTTTGGATACTGGGGGCAAAGGACAATTATATGGATGCCGCAGCAATGGTGAAAAGAGTCAAGCTGCCGGAGAATGCCCTGGCAGTCATACTGAATAATTCCGGACACATGGGATTCGTTGAGGAAGAAGATATGACCCTCAGAATCCTGACAGAGTTCATGGAAAGTATTGACAGAAAATTACCGGATAGGGGTCAGAGCTGATACTGAACAAAAAAAATATTTCTGAGGCCGGCAGTTCTGATTATTTTTCTTCGAGGTATTCAATCGCATACATAAGGGTTTTATCGATATTCTGCCAGATTGGATAAAAACCCTTGTTGTCGAGAATATTGCGTGCTATATATGCTTTTATCTGTGTATGGATGATGAATGAAGATTCTTTAAGTCCTTCCGGATCGGGCGTAACATTATTGACCGTCGCATAACGGATGAACTGACCGATAAGGCCCTGTTTGTCGAGGAACTTTTCAAATTCATCAGCTTCAAGATGTTGCTTCAGTGTTTCCCGGTTGTTCTCTGTGTACATCAGAGCAAACGGGTAGATGAGAGGTCTGACCCTGATAAAGTATGAGGTTATTCCTGTGGTGTCGACAGGTACGAAATAGTCGGGCATTATACCTCCTCCTCCGTAAACGGTCCTTCCTCCGGTAGTTTTAAATTTGAGGGAATCGGCAAAACGGATGCTGTCGGAGTTTTCAAATTCACCATTCATAAATCTGGTGTTCAGGTCTTCATAGTACTCCTCAAATCCGTTATCGTAAGGTTTTTGTATTGATCTGCCTGAAGGTGTGTAGTATCGGGCTATGGTCAGTCTCATGCCCGATCCGTCGGGGAAGATGACAGGTTCCTGGACAAGACCCTTGCCAAAGGAACGCCGGCCTATTATTGTTCCGCGGTCGTTGTCCTGTATGGCACCTGCGAGTATCTCGCTTGCTGAGGCACTCCACTCGTCAATAAGAATTACCAGATCTCCTTTTTCGAATTCACCGTTCCCGGTTGCCCGTGCTTCGTTTCGCATCTGAGTGCGACCTTTGGTATAGACTATCAGCTGGTTTTTCTGGAGGAATTCGTTCGCTATCTGTATGGAAGCATCCATCACACCTCCTGAATTACCTCTCAGATCCAGGATAAGTTTTGTCATGTTACTGTTCCTGAGCTCACGTAACCCGGTCATGAATTCAGAATATGTCGATTCGGCAAAATTGTTGATCTTAATATAGCCGGTTGTTTCGCTGATCATGTAGGCAACGTCAACACTGTAAATGGGAATCTTATCCCTGGTAATGCTGAAGGGGATCAGTTCCGGATGTCCCCTGCGAAGCACCTTAACATTAACTACTGTTCCCCTGGGTCCTTTCAGCATACCCATGACATCTTCATCGCGGATACCCTTTCCGGCAATCAGAGAATCATTAACGTACAGTATTTTATCGCCGGCCTGCAGTCCGATCTTCTCGGAAGGCCCCCCCGGTATTGTGCTTATTACCAGTATGGTGTCAGTCAGCATGTTGAAGGATATTCCTATGCCTTCGAAATTTCCCTGTATCGACTCATTGGCTCTCTTAAGATCACGTGCCGGTATATAAACGGAATGAGGGTCGAGGTTTTTCAGAATGTCAGGGATAGTCTTTTCAACCAGATCCTCCCGTTTGACATCATCCACATAATCAGATGCTATCGTATTTAAGATCATATTGATCTTGTCATTCCTTGCCCTGATACCCGGATTCTGGGGAAGGCTTGTCTTACGGGGGAGGTAAATGCCAATAAGTATACCTGTAATTACAGCGAAAGCAATTATCAGGGGCAGAAAAATGGTTTTTGCCGAATTATTCCTGTTCATAAATGTCTTTTTCGGGATCAATAAATACCAGTTCGATTCCGGCCCTCTTCAGAATATCAAGTCCGTCGGTGACCCTGTATCTGTTACAGTAGACCACTCTTTTTATGCCCGACTGGATAATAAGCTTCGCACATTCCATACATGGCGATGTGGTGACATAGAGAGTTGAGTTCTCGCTGGAATTATTTGATTTTGCGACCTTGGTAATGGCGTTTGCTTCAGCATGAAGGACATAAGGCTTGGTAATATTGTTCTCATCCTCGCATACATTCTCAAAACCTGCAGGTGTTCCATTGTAACCATCTGAAATTATCATCTTCCCTTTTACAATTAGGGCACCCACTTTCCTTCTTTTACAATAAGAATTCTCAGCCCAGATACGCGCCATTTCAAGGTATCGCCTGTCAAAAATTTTCTGTTTCTCTCCGTATGGCCGGATGATGTTCTCAGCTTCCATGATTTTCCGGATAACAAAGGGCTCAAAGTTAAGAATAAATTATTTACACGGGCTCCCCGAAAGAAGTTAGTATCTTTTTAAATAAGTTGATAATATTTTCCGGAGGACCCCGTTTTTAAATCATACTGTCTTTTTTTTGCAAAAAATTCATAGTAATAGATGATTTACCAGAAGTTAATAATGATTAATACCATGAAAAGAGTTTTAATATTGGTTTTTACAGCAGCTGTCTGGACAGGTCTGGCTGCACAGGATAAATTCACTGACACGCGCGACGGGAATACCTACAGGACAATAACTGTAGCCGGTTCTACCTGGATGGCGGAGAATCTGAAATATGTCGGCACGGAAAAGGGTGCGAATTATTTTGACAATAATCCGGGAAACATGAAAGCTTACGGTGTATTGTATGAATGGAATACGGCTATGGAGGTCTGCCCCGATGGCTGGCATCTGCCAACAGGAAACGAATACCGGCACCTTCTTGACTATATCTTTACCGCTGACAATACAAAAAAACAAGGCCCGGGCCCCGATCTGATGGGTTTCCAGCTTGCCGGAATGAAAAATCATGAGGGAATATTCACCGAAATGGATGAAGGAGGCTATTACTGGACATCGACAGAATACACCCCTAATGAAGCCGAATTTTTCAGCTGTATTATCGTGAACGGGAATCCTGTTATCGACATTTCCAGAAAAGAGGATATGCCGGATATTCACGGAGCTGAGAAAACCAATAAGTATTCGGTGAGATGCGTTAGAAACCAGCAATAAAAACCCTCATCATACTTGTATAATCTGATATTTATTCGTATATTTACTAAATACGATCTTCAATAAATCAATATCTTCGTATTATCAGCAGGGTGTCAGTTGTTCCATCAGAAAGGGAATGATCCTTCCCGAATTTTACTCCATCGTGAATTTTCTGTGAGCAGGATGCGGAACAACTGTTTTTGTAAGCGGAAAATAATATATTAGCACTGCAAAAAACTTAAAAGGATCCCGCCATGAACATCTTTCCTCAGAATTTTCCTGCCGAACTTTTCAACAACTGGCTGCTGTTAATGTTATCAGTGGCTGTAATCTGTTTTGTGGTCAGCGAGATCACCTGCAATTACAGCCAGGTCGACAAACTCTGGAGCCTGATGCCCATTGCCTATGCATGGATGAGCGTTGCATGGGCACCATCACCGAGAATCTTGATTATGGCCATACTCGTAACAGTATGGGGACTGCGTCTGAGTTATAATTTTTACCGAAAGGGAGGTTATCATATTATTCCGTGGAAAGGAGAAGAAGACTATCGCTGGAAATTCCTGAGGGAACAGCCGTTGTTTAAGAGCAGACTTCGATTCGGTATTTTCAATCTTCTTTTTATTTCCCTGTACCAGAATCTCCTGATACTTTTATTTTCAACACCCCTTCTGCTGGCAGCTTCAAATCCTGCACAGGATCTCTTCATTACCGATTATATTGCCGCTATGCTTATGCTGGGCTTCATCATTACCGAATCAGTCGCCGACAACCAGCTGTTCAGGTTTTACCGCGAGAAAAATAAAGGAGTGGAAAAGGCCGAAATCTTCAGGGATTCTGTCAGAAAAGGTTTTATGACCGAGGGCCTCTGGAAATATTCAAGACATCCCAACTTTGCATCCGAACAGGCTATATGGATCTCCTTTTATATGCTTGGAGTCGCAGCCTCAGGAGAATGGCTGAATTTCAGCATCTCAGGTCCATTACTGCTGGTTCTGCTTTTCATAGGAAGCTCGGCTCTCACTGAAAGTATCAGCAGTAAGAAATATCCTGAATATGCGGCTTATAAAAGAAGTGTCCCGAAATTCCTGCCGAAGCTATTCAGATGAAAGGATGTTCAATTCACATAGAAATCAACTGCCGAGTAAATTAGCTTCAGTAAGAAAATGAAGAGGTTTGTGAAACAGGCAGCCATTAATCCGTCAGCTTTATCAAAGTCTGTTTCCTGGATTCAGGATCATCATCATAAACGATATTGAATATGTAAACTCCGGGATCCCAGTTCATTCCGATCTTATATTCTGCCGGTTTACCCGAATTATAAAGAAGCCTTCCGTTCTGATCGAAGACATTTATACGTGAAATGGCCGAAGCATTGGTAAGATAAAATCCATCTGCCGAAGGATTCGGATATGCTATTATCCTGTCGAGTGAAAGAGAATTGACAGGATACTCTGAGGTATATTCTAATGAAAGGCTTTTTCCTGCGTCGTCACCCTGAGGCAGCGTGATACTTATCGAAGTGCTGTTGTCAGGATTTATTGTCGAAAACGGACCTGTAAGCTTTTTTGTGATCCTGACATTTACAGTCTCCTGGGAAGCAGCAGGATCGGCAATCGTTAATTTGAATTTACTCTGGATGATATTTGTTTCCACAAGCATGAGACAGGGTTGATCGGTTGTGATAAAAATTCCCGGGCCCAGAGTTACCGTTCCTGCCTTGTAAAAGGCAATACCCCACAACCCTGAATCCAGGTCTCTGACAGCCTGAATATCAGGGGTGTTAATAACCACTCTCAGCGGACAGTATCTGATCCAGCCCTCAAATTCTTCTTCACTCATCGAGGGTGCAACAACATATTCATAACTGCCCTGCCCGGGTCTTATGCCATGAGATAACCAGGTGCTGAAGACTTTATGGGTAACAGTTGCCTCTGATTGTGACAGGTTTATGTCTGACCATTTCCCTGTCTGTAACATGTTCCTCACGAAAACGTTGCCTCCTGAAGGGAAAAAATACCCGACATCGTCGTGGTAAACCCATTTAAGGCCACCTGTAAAATTCATCTCTGAATTGTCAACTTCAGTTTTCCCATCTCCTGAAGCTACAATAACCCTGCCTGAAGAAAAACACTGATTTATGGTTGTGATAATTTCCTGGTTTGTTGTTGAACTGATGTCTGCTCCCATACAGAACATAGCCACGGGGGAGAAGAACCATGCTTTCCTGCCCTTTACGCCTTCCCATGAATAGTCATAAGCAGCCATTCCGTGAACGCCGTCTGACACACCTCCTGCAAATTCACTTGCCGACCTGTTATAAGTGGGTCCTGTCTGAGGGAGACCCTGCACTTCTTCATTCGCACTGGTAACACCGGGAATCTTCGCCCAGTCCCATACCGGATAGATATTACGGTATTCATCACCCTCGGTCATTATGCACGTAGTTCCCCATGAGAACCATTTACGTTTGAGATTTTCATTGTTCATCCTTTCTGTTCCAATCGTTCTTCTGGAAGGCACTCTTGCCGACAGGTAGAAGTCGCTGCCGTGCTGTACCATTATATCAGATTTCCAGAAATGTCTGTTGCCGGGTTCCTGGAATGGCAAATTTCCGTTTATGAAATTCACCATAGCCGTAAGCTCTGCTCTGCATGGCGGATCTGTCGATATGATGCGGTTTACCGAATTCCGTAATGATATGGATGAACCGGCTCCTGACCTTGATATCTCACGACCTATGGCCCCGAAATCGAAAGCTGACCTGTGAATAAGCCACTGGTAACCATCGAGAAGGGCATCACATATTATTTGCATTCTGTCCGGGCTCATACCGTATTTCGTGCCGGCCGACAAAACCGTGAAATCAGACATATATGCAAGGAATGAACTGCCATAACCCCCTGAATAAAGCTGAGGCCCATGCTGGTGAAAGCTGTAATCGGTTTTAATTCCTTCTGCTTTGCCGGGCATTATTGCTATCTCCTCAAATGCACTCTGAAAATTCTCTTCAAGCACTGCATCGTTTTCAAATATGCATGCCTTATTTACAGAACTCGTTAAAAGCCATATTTTATTAGCTCCGGTGGTTGAAAAAGTCCAGATAGCAGACGATTCACTGTAATATTTCAAGAGCGTATCGGCATAAAAGCGGAGTGGCTCATCCTCTATACCGTAGCCATCACCACTTTTCATCAATACCAGGGCAGGCCCGAAGTTGAGAGGAGCTCCTATTGCATTGTACCACCAGTTCGACGAAACAGGTCCGGCCATAATATAGTAGTCGAGAATTTTCAGAATACGTCCCCTGACAAAAGTATTCCGGTAATGAATGCTGGACGGTTTGTTGTATGCACGGCAGATCTTTAAAAGTCTCGATGAATGATTGACCGGAGGCCAGTTAGTCGTCGCGTTGCTCGAATAATCAATATCATTCCATGAACCGTCGTCTCCAAGTGATGATAAAAGATCCGTTACTTCATCGTCATTTACAGTCTGTGAGATCTGGTTATCCCTAATTCTGCCTGTAATCAGTCCGGGTTGAGAGAAAATGTCGGAAACACCTGTCCAGCACAGGATTACCAGTCCTAATATAAGACATCTGATGAGAGAATATTTCATAAATATATAACGAAATTCAATTTGTTCAGGATTCGTAAATTTGTATATAAGGAGACCAAAACCAATCTCATATAATGCACATGGCCCATAACTGCCGCCCGTGTGCAGAACACAAAGTTATTACAATATTCCGCCCATGAAACCAACAACAAGAATTAATGATATTAAAATTTACCCTACTTGCAGTTTTTGGCATAGCGATGGCCCACTTTGAGGGGGTTGTGGTGGTCTATCTGCGAAAGGCTTTGGGAATCAGGGAGACAGAATCAAACAAGGTGTCGGTTGAAAAATTCCCCGAAAGATATCTTCACATTGAAATGACCCGCGAGGCTGCCACTATTATCATGCTGCTGGTAATAGCGTATCTGGCAGGGGCTACCTGGATGGAAAAGGGCGTTATGTTCCTCTGGACATTTGCTTTCTGGGATCTCTTCTACTACCTCTCATTGTATTTGGTTATTGGATGGCCGCCCTCACTGAAAACTATCGATGTCCTCTTTCTCATTCCTGTTCCGTGGATAGCTCCGGTGTGGTTCCCGGTCATGATCTCCTCAGGCACCATATTAACGATCGTTTTATTGATGATTTTTGGAGTTTTCTGAGCTCAGGCAGGCTGTGTTGAAAAATTGTTGATTAATGGCAGTGCACCTGCACAATTGCAATTAATCACAGGTTTTATCAGTGTTTGTCTCCTGAATCTGACAGACAGTCAAAATATTGATTCAATCACTTGCCGGAGGCCCTAAAAATAACCAATTTTGCATAAGAGAAGTAAGTACGGGGATATAGTTTATAATTTCTGAGAAGAAAACACTTTCCTGATGAAAATACTGATTTGTGAAGACAATAAGCTTGCCTCCAAAACCCTCGAAGTGGTTATCAGGAAGGAAGGATATCTTACCGAGACAGCCGTTGACGGGAATGATGCAATTGAACTTCTGCGAAATAATATTTACGACATGGTGATAATGGATATTCATCTGCCATTTCACAGTGGCCTCGAGCTTGTAAGATACATGCGGAAAGAATTGAAAAGCAAGACCCCGGTGCTTATTGTTACTGCGTTCAGTGACCCCCAGATGCAGTCTCAGGCAAACGAACTTGGGATAAGTGGTTACGTTGTTAAACCTTTTAATCCTGCTGACCTGCTAACTCAGATCAGGGAAATCTTAATGAAATGAACCTGAACAGATCTTTTGTTCGATTCATCTCTGCAATATCCGTTGCAGTATTTTTAATTACCGGTAATCTGCATTCTCAGGAAATCACAAATCCTGAATCTGAATATCTGCTTATCAGGGCAATGGCTTTTGACGGCAAGCTTGATTCGGCAGCTGCCGGCGCCCGTAAACTTGTCAAAGCATTCCCTGATTACGGAGATGCAAGAATTCTCCTGGGACGGATACTGGCCTGGAAGCACGACTATCAGAATGCTTCCGCCGTGATCGACACGCTTTTACTTAAAGAACCCGATAATGCTGATGCTCTCTCTGCAAAAAGAGACATCACACTCTGGTCCAAAGACAACACAGCCGTGGTAACGGACATAAGAGCAGGCTACCAGTTTGACCAGTTCAGCAAGCCCTATACCAGGTTCTGGCAGGTCTTTAAGGCAGGTGCCGGTCATAAATTCAACTGGGGACAGGCATCGGCAGGGATAAACATCGGACATGTGAATATCGGAGATCCCGATCCTGATGTCGCCACCGAAGTGCAGATCGAAGCCGAAGCATGGCCGCATCTGTCAGATAAAAATTATGCGTTTTTCGCCTATGCATTCAGTCCCGGCACATATTTTCCCCGGCACAGGGCTGCTGCGGAACTATGGCAGGTTTTGCCTGCCGGATGGGCACTTTCGGCAGGAATGAATTATTACTACTTCGACCGCAGTGCCTTTATAGCCCTGGCTTCAGTAGAGAAATATGTAAAACAATTCTGGTTCTCAGTTAAAGGGTTCATTTATTTCAAGGATGACGGACCAACAACATCAGTTTATCTGAATGCCCGCAGATACTTCAATAACATTGATTACCTGCAAATTACACTGGGCACGGGAACGGCTCCCGACGAACCCTTTGACATACAGGCCGACCTCGCTCGACTGAGTGCCACCAGCATACGCCTTGCCTGGAACACTTCACTGACAGATAAACTTGTAATGAGGCTGGGGACAGGATATTCCCGTGAAGAGTATGCAGAAAATGTTCGGAGAAACAGGTTCGAAGGAGGTGTGAGTTTTATTTACGCTCTCAGGATGAAATAATGAAAATAATCTCGCTGATAATATTATATTTCATTCCGGTGGGCTTTATCCTGCCTTTTGAACATGATGTATCTGTTTCTCATGAAAACAGGGCTGATACGACATTCCTGCTGGCTGTCCTCGACACTCCTCCTCCCTTATCTGCTCTCGACTATGATGTTGCAGAATTGAAGGTGACAGGTTTCATAACTTCCTCCGCAAATGAATACCCCGTTCAGCTTGGTGCATTCAGACTTAAAATTAATGCTGAAGCTTTTCTCAATGAGGTGATTGAATATGTCGACAGGAATGCGGTCATGATGAGAGAAGACGGACTTTTCAAGGTCAAAATTACCGGTCATCCGGAACCCCGCAAAGTGCCTGCAAAAATCAATTTGCCGGTTCATAAGACTAAAGTTGCACTGATTGAAGCGGGTATAACCGGTAATGACAGTATCCCGGCGGCTTTGAAGACATCCGATACCCTTTCAGGTCAGACAAATTATACTGATACTGCCGGATCCTTTCCTGCCGTCGACCCGGCTACCGGAAAAATATTGATCCTCGGATCGGATAACCCCTGGCTCAGCCGAATTGAATATTTCGGCAAATCCATCGCATTCATTAATGCATTGATACTGACGATCATAATATCGCTGGGCTCGATGCTTGTACTCCTTCTTGTAATACTTCTCAATCGAAGGAGAATGGAAAGGGAAGCCCGGCTGCACCAGTTCCTTCTTGAAAAATATCAGGGACTGATAGTGGATTATCTCTTCGGAACCGCATCGGCTGACGATTTCAGACCTATAGCCTCCGATAACTACAGGCGGCAGGTGCTAATCGACCAGATGATCGACGTCAGTATCAACCTGAAAGGAGAAGAAGCAAAAAAACTGACCGGCCTGTACAAGCATCTTGGCCTTGACAGGGATTCGATCGACAGGGCTCACGACAGGCGTTGGCATAAAAAAATAAAAGGATTCAGGGAGCTTGCCTTCATGAATATAAAAGATGCCAACGAGGCTATCTATAAAGCTCTTAATTCTTCCAATGAAATCCTCAGGATGGAAGCACAGATAGCCCTTGTAAGACTTGGAAACGATGAACCATTTGAGTTCCTCTCGCACCTTGAACGGCCATTCTCTCTGTGGGAACAGATCACACTTCATGAACTGATCATTCAGCACGACATTATAATTCCTTCTTTTAAAAAATGGCTCGACTCACCAAATTATACAGTCGTTATGTTCGCCCTGAGGATGATCAGGGAATTCAGACAGGCCGATGCTGAAGATGAGATCAGGAAAGTGCTTCTTCATCCTGAATCACTTGTAAGACAACTTGCTGTCCAGGTGGCAGGTGACCTCGAAATGAGATCCACCCTCGATGTCATGAAGCATATGTACAAGAATCAGGATTACAATATCTGCCTGGAGATAATCAGGTCGATGGGTAAGATGCCAGATCTTTCGATGCTGGGATTCCTGAAACTCGTTCTCGACAAGGAAGACGACGTTCAGCTGCAGATCGAAGCCACAAAAGCTATTGAGAACAACGGCGAAGAAGGAGTCAAGACTCTTGTCAAATTAATGAAATCGGAATACAAGAACTATAACATAATTGTAAGACACGTGCTCGACAGAAGGATTTTCTGATAACCATGGATATTATTTTCGGATACATAGTATTTTTCCTTACCCTGTTCATCTTCGGATCCTATCTTCTGCTTGGTATTTTCTCAGCCATGGCTCTCCGGAAATATCTCAGGAAAAACAGCTATGTGAATTACAACTCACTTGTCCTGTCACCTCTGAGTCCGCGGATATCCATCATAGCACCGGCCTTCAATGAGAGCAAGACCATCATTGACAATGTCCGGACCCTGCTTTCATTGTATTACAATAATTTCGAAGTGATCATCGTGAACGACGGCTCTTCCGATGATACCTTTACGAAAATTAAAGAGGCTTACGACCTGGTAAGGGTAAATTATTATTTCGATTACAGGATCCCCTGCGAAAGGATCAAAGGCGTTTACAAGTCGAAGAACCCTTCATACACAAGGCTCACCGTTATTGACAAGAACAACGGAGGTAAAGCCGACTCGCTCAACGCCGGAATAAATATCTGCAAAAGTCCGCTCTTCGTCTCCATCGACGCCGATTCAATCATCGAATCCGATTCTATTCTTAAACTCGTAAAACCCTTTCTCGAGGAGAAAGAAAAGAAGGTCATCGGAACGGGAGGAGTGATCAGGATTGTCAACTCTTGCGATATCGAGAGAGGACATATACGACAGATAAATGTTCCTCGCAAGTTTCTCCCCCGGCTACAGGTACTTGAATACACAAGGGCTTTCCTCCTCGGCAGGATGGCATGGAGCCACCTCGACGGACTTATGCTCATTTCCGGGGCCATGGGTATCTTCGACCGTGAAACGGTTATCAGGGCAGGCGGTTACAGTATTAAGACCGTGGGAGAAGATATGGAACTGGTACTGAGGATGAGACGGTACATGGCCGAAAACGACCTGAAATATGAGGTGACATATATACCCGATCCGCTTTGCTGGACCGAAGTGCCATCAGATCTCAAATCGATGAGGAAACAACGGACAAGGTGGACCAGGGGGCTTGTGGAGTCTCTGAAGACACACCGCAAAATGTTCCTCAATAAGAAATACAAACGCCTCGGCATGCTTGGTTATCCATACTGGCTGTTCTTCGAATGGCTCTCTCCGCTGATAGCATTCGCCGGTTTTGTATATACTTTGATACTGATAATAACAGGTTCCATCAACTGGCCTTTTTATCTTCTTCTCTTCATTTTCGTTTATTCATTCGCAGTGCTGCTCTCTGCCTGGGCTGTTCTTTTTGAAGAGATCACCTTCCATAAATACCGGCGGAAAAGAGATGTTTTCCGGCTTATCGCAACGGCTTTCATGGAACCATTCTTCTATCCTGTACATACCTATTATGCCGTAAGGGGAAACCTTGAAGCGCTGAGGGGCAAGAAAAGCTGGGGCAAAGCCGAGAGAAGCGGTTTTGATAAGAAGAAGAAAAGGATCAGGGTCATGACCGTCAGGGGTCAGTCGGCGAACCGCGGGAAAACGGAAAGTCCGGTTTCAACAACATGAAGTGACCCTTTTTCCCTGTAATGGTTCGGGGGCACAATAAGCCAGGTATCCCAGTTATATCTGGTGAGAGAAGTTGTCACATTCCCCTTGTAAGAAACCGAAACAGCTATTCCGTCGGAAAGACTCGAATAGATGATGAAGCTTCTTCCCCCGTCGAATGATTCAGCCCCGTCGTTGACTTTCATCTGTGTCGGATCGTAATAATGCAGCATGGTCCATGGCAGCCTGATCTTTAATTTGTTGCCTTTCCATGCAGCTGCATTCCTTTCACCTTCGGTAAATAAATCCGAGGCTTCCACCGGCACTTTCCCTATGTCGTGCCAGGTAAGCTCAAAACCGTCGTTGATCCATCGCATCACCTTCCATGGAGCCCCGTCGCTGACGATGCTTTCATATTTCTGTACCAGCGGATCTGTGAGGTTGAAACGTGGTGTCAGTCCATTCATATCGTAGGCTTCTGTCACATAATGCAGTGCGGTATCTTCTCCTGCAACAAATTCAAACAGGAATTCAGATCTGCGTGAGAGGATCTCTCCTTCAGGCAGAGTTGATTCACCGATGTTTGCCGAATAAGTGTCGAATGCTATAAATACTGTATCTCCTGTTGAAAGGGGCTGACTGAATTCGGTATTCAGATAGAAAAAGCTGTTGTCGTGTGTTGCCTCAACCTTTGTGACACTGCCGGAGGGATTATCTGTACTGTATGCCACAAAGGGAAGCGCTTCAGTCTGGTCGAAGCCTATCAGTCCGAAATTCTGCTCAGGAGAGGTAAGGTTATGCCACAACTGCCTCGTGGCAATCATGACCTCACCTGACTCGAAACCGTAGGCTTCAAGATACTCGACGATCCACGTCCTCTTGAACCATTCATCCATCCAGGAAAACATAAAACCTCCTCCACAGCCGGCACTTAGAATATTATGCATCATCCTGATGTTCTTTTCCCCCTGCTGGATCTCGGAATAGCCTCCGTGGTCCATGCCGCTGAATGACTGATGCGCACTTCCCCAGCTAGAGGGCACTCCGAATTCTCCTATCACCAGAGGAATACCGGTATAATGATCCCTGAGGTCGGTGAGATACCCCAGATAACTGTTTGGCCCGTTTCCGTCGCTGTAAGCCTGGTATTCCGGTTCAAGACTTATGAAGTTGGGATAGTACGGATATGCATGGTAGGTTGCAAAGAGACCTGCCCTCAGATTCGATCTGTTGATCAAAGTGATATCGATGGTAGCAACATCTTCATCGGTATGTATTTCAGAAGGGTGTTCGAGCGGATCGAGAGTAGGCCAGCTCGACATGCTCACCGGCCTGTTGACATCGTAGGTCTGATATTCATAGGTTACAACTTCATCAAGCATGGCTGCTGTAAAAACCTCCGAAGCCGGAGCGCCTGAGATACTAAGCTGGCTTCCCTGGTACGCTGTTGAAGAAGGATGGAATTTGTTTGTACTGTCAACCTCCTGAGGCATTATCTCCCTGCCGATAATGTAACCTGCCGTCCACCTCGAGACATTAGTTGCATACTTACCGTAAGCCCTGCCGGGTCTGAAAGCAATGCTTTTATTGCCGTGTATGCAGTCAATTACTTCCCTGATGCCCTCACGGAATGGATCCGACCTGAGCATCAGGTCATAATCGGCAGGATTCGATCCGTCTTCGATCTCGTCGAGCCATATCCCCTGGAATAGCAGCAGAGGATCATTCGGATGTCTCTCATTATATTCGGCAAGTTTCTCATAGAACACCGGGGGATGCAGGGTGTATATCCTTATACTGTTGAACCCCGTTTCTGCCATACGTGAAATCCATTTTTCGTACATATCGCCGGTGATGGCATAGGCAATCTCACCGGGGAAGTAACCCGGAGGTGATGATCCGAGATTGATACCTTTTAAAAGAAGAGGCCTGTATCCGGTTTCGAAATGCATATTTATGTTATCTTCTCCTGAAATGAAGGGAAGAGACACAGCCGCACACAATTCAAAATTGATCACAGTGTCGTGCCTGATGATAATGTCGGTAAGTCGCACCGGGTAGTAATCATCGCAGCTTACCGATGTTACCACAGGGATTTTTACTACTGAAGGATCGGCCGGTTTGGGGACCGGAGGAAGCATTACCGGTTCAAGCGAACTTCCTGAGGGAAATGAAGTTACGCCTGCTGCTTTGATAAGTCTTCCCGAATATGTTTTTCCTCCGAATGTTATCGCATATACATAATAACCCTGGCGCACAGGGACGCTTGCGCCGTTCGCTCCGTCCCAGATGATCCTGTAGCTTCCTGCCTGAACACCCGGAAAGGAAAGTTCGTTGATCTTATGGCCGGCCATGGAGTATACCGAAAACATTATATCACCATTGCTGTTTATTATGAAAGGTATGTTTACAGAGTGAGAAAATGGATTGGGGAATGGAGTGCCCAGCTCAAGTTGCCTGTCAAGCTCACCGTAAATGCCTGAAAGCCGTAGTGTATAGTATCCGTCGGTACCCGATATGGCAGAATAGCTGAAACTTGATGTTCTCATCATGACCAGGGCATCCGGAATTCCATTACCGCTGCTTCCTGTAACACGGCCTGTCACGTAGATATCTTTTCCCGAAGCACTGCCCCACAACAATACCAGAAGGGTAAGAATAGCAGTAATTCTTCCTGTAAAGCTCACTGTTTCATTATGTGTGAATGAACTGGAAAGCTTCAAAGCAGTTGTTTTGGGGTAAATGTAAAAAAATTACAATCCTTTGAACAGACAAGTTTTTAACCTTTGGGATAACTTAATAACTTTGTTTTCAACAAAAAGCTTTTATGGACATTATATTCAGGCATCTTGAGAAAAATGACAATCCGGACATAGCCAGCCTGATACGCTCAGTTTTCAGGGAATTCGGAATTGCGCGCCCGGGAACGGTTTACTTCGATCCTACCACCGACGATCTTTACACGCTTTTCAGTACAGGAGGATCAGAATACTGGATAGCAGTGGACAATGGAAAAATAATAGGAGGCTGTGGCGTCTATCCGACTCCGGGATTACCGGAAGGATGTGCCGAACTGCAGAAATTATATCTTCTCACGGGGTACAGGGGAAAAGGAATAGGAAGACAACTCATGGAACTATCCTTCGATTCTGCAAGGCGACTCGGTTATAAACAGATCTATCTCGAATCGCTCCCTGAACTGGGGAGGGCCATAAGCCTTTACAGGAAAGCCGGTTTTGTTGATATTCCCGGTCCGATGGGCAATTCAGGCCACTTTGGATGCACCATCTGGATGCTCAAAGACCTTTAGAAGGCGGTTCCCTTTCGACCTGGTCTTCCCGGGGGAGATCAGTTACTTCAGCGTAAAAAATCACCGATCATGCCGGGAAGAAAGATCGCATTAAGTCCCCACTGAGCAACACTGTTTGTACTTATACGCGGGTTTTCATCGATTTCGTTCAGCACAACCGGCGGCGATATCATGACTGTTGAATACATCGACCGGTAATTACCGGTCCTGCCGCGGAATTCCGACCAGGCTCTTTCTGCAAGCGACAGATCTTCTTTTACCATTGCCGCGTATGCAGTCAGCCTTGGAACAAGGAAGCTGTTTGTGGGTATGTTTGCCTTTTTAGGAGAACGCCCCGGGTCGTTTCGCGGCATTGAATAGTATTCACAGTACTCCAGCCACGATTGCCTGAATTTTCTGTGATCGAGGAATGTAAACAGTTCGAACATCATTTCGGCTCCTCCCATTATCGTTGCGAGGTGAGAGGTATGGACTTCCCTGCTCTGGTCTTTTTCGAGAGTGATGACACCTGTTTCAGGATCCAGTCCGAAGACTCCCTTTCCCGAGAACATTCCGGCAGGCATACGCGAGAAACCATCCATACCTGCTACGATTTTGTCTCTCCATTTTGTGTCGCCAGTTCTTTCCCATTCTGTCATCCAGTTCGATACCAGGCTTATCCAGTCGGGGCCGAAGCGCAGACGTGCAGGGGCCTTAACCGGTGCCTGTTCGAAAGGCAGAGCAAGTCTCATGGGATCGAGAGTCACGATGCTCTTTTCGGCATCGATCATCTCCCTCATAACATCGCCTGTCCGGTTATCGGCTGTGATATAGTAGTAAAACCTCCGGAACGCTGCCTGTGCGATACGCGATTCTTTGGCACCGCAGCCCCAGTGCGACACATTATGACGGGAGCCGAGTCCTTTAAGAGGTCCGGCATGATATGAGTCCACCTCTCCCGTATGCCGTGTCATAGCTTCTGCCATCCTGAAGGTTTCTGCATCGCCGGTTCTGAGGAAACTGTACCACAGCCACATGTCGGGTGCAAGTTCCGAATTGTCCCAGGCCATGCCTCCTATATCGTAACGCCATACATGCCTCTGGGGATCCTGTGAATGCATTATATCTCCGTAATTCCAGAATCCGTACCATGAGTGCTGGTCGATCATCTTACGGTAATATAAAATACTGCTGTCGAGCTGGTTTTCCATCCATTCCCTTGCGGGAGCGGAACGGTCGGGCAGGCTCCACAGGGTACCGAAGGCCCCTGCCTGATGATAGTATTCAGGTGTGCACACCAGACGGGGAGGGAAAGCTCCCTCCTGGCTCATCATCGCTAACTTTTCATTTGATGGCACGGAATCGACAGGCATGAGAGTCAGTTCGCTGGTACGGGCTATTCCGTACGGTGTGCTGAGTCCTTCCTGGACATCCTCGTAAGTTGAGTTCAGTCCGTGGGCGATGGTATCATAATGTCTGAGATCCATTGGTGGACCTTCAGCCGACCACATGGATACTTTCAGAGTGGCTTCAGGGCTTCTTGCATTATTAATTTCAAGAGAAGAAGGGTATGATTGCCAGAAATTTTTCAGGCTCACGGCCAGCCCTCCGCTTACATCGCCTGCATATACCAGTCCTTCAGCCCTGTGCCCTGCCGAAGCCTGAAGCCAGCTTGCTTCCGTGCCTGTACGCTTGACTATCGTGAATCCGTTGAGCGACACCTGTGATAGTTTGAAAGCATCCCATACGGCAAAATCTGTAAGAAGTTGCTGATTGGGAATAGTAAAGGTTGACTGGTCGGGCACCCTTTTGCCTTTCATCTGAACCTGGTAGGGATTTCTCATGCCCGAATGCATCAGCATGCGGCGGCCGACAAGAGGCTGAATGGGTTCATGCCAGACACCCCCTTTTTCGCCCGAAAAAGCAACATGCCTGTTCTGGACTTCCTCCCTGAAAGGCACATTGAAAGTGACTCCCAGCCCGCTTATAAAATCCTTCTTTTCATCACCGTCGAAAACAATTGAATGGACCATTTTCACTTCCGGCTGTCCGGCATAGAGATACAGATATACCGAGAATGGCAGCCATTCCCGCGACCCGTTTACCTGAATGTGCTTTCCTTCGATCTTTACCACTGCAATGACAGGACCGCTTTGTTCAAGGCTGACCCTTGTTGTGTTGCCTGTGAAATGCTGATAACGGATAATATCTGATCCTTCAGTCCGGCTTCTGTTCTCAAGAGTACAGAAAAGCTGAACCTTTCCAGCAGTGGCAGTTCCATTCAGAAGCATCTCGTCAATCATGACGGTGCCTGTCAGGGGGATACTTATATCGAGAACCCCGGTATTGATCCGAAGATTATCATCAGTACGGTTTATTTCAATCCCTTTTTCCACCGCTGAGGCAGCTGTTTTTACAATGGTAAAAGGTCCTTTTTCAGCTTCTGTCATCGATACGGCCATGGCGCTCCATTTCACCGATCCATCCGGCCAGAATGCAAGCGGCCAAGTCTGCACCGGTATCCGGCTGCCTGAAGAGGTACTGAGAAGGAAAGTCTGATCACGGGTCACGTGGCCCTTTTTCCATGGTACACCCCAGCTGAAACCCTGAGGTTTTTCCGGAGTGTCTTTAAGCCATTTCAGGGGAGCTTCCTGGGCTGATACTCCTGAAATACAGATTGCTGTCAGTATAAGAAACAAATATCTTTTCATACGTGGATTATTACGGATTACGGTTTTTAAAGATATTTAATGGCTGCTTAGGATCAAAGGGGCGAACATATTATTTGGTTTATTTTAAAATCTTCCCGGAACGTATGTGTCAATCTTTTTTTATATTTAAAGAAAAAATACATGCATATCCTGCAAAAGCTTATACCGCCCGACAGGTGGAAGCTACCGGTTATCATTGCCGGAGCGGTTTTTTCAGGATTGTCCCTTTATGCTTTCTGGATCTCGAATGCGCCCTCCTATCTGGGAGATAAACCTGAAACATGTGTTAACTGCCATATCATGGCGCCTCAGTACGCAACCTGGTCTCACAGCTCTCACCGCGAGGTGACCCATTGCAACGATTGTCATGTTCCTCATAATAACGTGGTCAGCAAATACTACTTCAAGGCAAAGGACGGATTGAGGCATGCAACAATATTCACTCTCAGGACAGAGCCCCAGGTAATTTTTATTAAGGATGCCGGGAAGGAGGTCGTTCACAAAAACTGCATCAGATGTCATAGGGATCTTATTACCGACAGCAGGCTGATGGGATATAACAACATTACCCAGGAGAACAGGGAAAGCAGGGAATGCTGGGATTGTCACATGGAGACGCCACATGGAAGTGTCAACAGCCTGTCGAGTGTTCCCTGGGCAAGGGTTCCTCTTCCGCTGTCGCCTGTGCCGGATTGGCTTGATAAGCTTGTTGAATAATAAATACTATACTATATGCGGTCAGTTCAGGAAATTATCAAAGAACGTCCATGGGTGGGGTGGATCATTTTTCTTGCCACCACCGTTGTTGTTTTTCTCCTCGGAATGCTTGCCTCTTCCATTATCGAAAGGAGGGCGGAAGCCGTTTTTGCCTATACCCCCGAGATAAAATATCCTGAGACAGAACCCCGGCTCGATGTCTGGAAAGATCTCTTCCCGAGGGAATACGACACTTATCTGAAGACAGCCGACACAGGATTCAGAAGCCGTTACAACGGTAGTGCCCAAATCGACATGCTGGAAGAATCACCGCGAATGGTCGTTTTGTGGGCAGGGTATTCATTCTCAAAGGATTACCGGCAGGGGAGGGGACATCTTCATGCCGTTGAGGATATCAGGAACACTCTTCGTACCGGCGGAGTTCCCAGTCCCCAGCCAAACACCTGCTGGACCTGTAAAAGCCCCGATGTGCCGAGGGTAATGAAAGAAACAGGCGCGGCAGGATTTTATTCCGGCACCTGGGACACCAAAGGAAAGGAAATCATCAATCCTATCGGTTGCACCGACTGTCATGATGCAAAGACGATGAACCTACGGATATCTAGGCCCGCGCTGGTTGAGGCTTTTGAATCGCGGGGAATAGATATTTCGAAAGCTACACATCAGGAGATGAGAAGCCTGGTATGTGCACAGTGTCATGTGGAATATTATTTCAATAAACAGAAAATTGAAGGGGTTCAATATCTGACTTTTCCATGGCAGAAAGGAATGTCAACAGAGGATATGGAAAGCTACTATGATGAGATGGAATTTTCGGACTGGACCCATGCCCTGAGCCGTGCTCCCATGCTCAAGGCCCAGCATCCCGACTATGAAGTATTTCTTACCGGTGTTCATGCTTCAAGGGGAATTTCCTGTGCCGACTGTCACATGCCTTTTATCAGCGAGGGCGGACAGAAATTCACGGATCATCACCTGCAGAGCCCGCTGAACAATGTTGCAAACTCCTGCCAGGTCTGTCACAGGGAAGAAACTGATAGGCTTATTCAGGATGTATATCTGAGGCAGGACAAGATCATCGAAAACCGTGATGAACTCGAGAAGCTTCTTGTGAGATGCCATGTGGAGGCAAAGACGGCCTGGGATCTTGGTGCTACAGAGAATCAGATGAAGGATATTCTTCAGTGTATCAGGAAAGCTCAGTGGAGGTGGGATTTCAGTGCAGCCGGACATGGCAATTCATTTCATTCGCCTGTGGAGACAGGCCGGATCATAACAAGAGGTATAACCTATGCCCTGGAGGCCAGGGTTCTGCTTGCACGTGTGCTTGCCTCGCTGGGTAATAACAGGGAAGTGCCCTATCCCGATATCAGCACAAAGGCTAAGGCACAGGCTTTCATCGGTCTCGACATGAAGAAGCTTAACGAAGAGAAAAACGCTTTCCTGAAGAATGTTGTCCCTCGATGGCTCAGGGAAGGACAGGAGAGGGAGGAAGGGTATCTGAAGTGAGAAATGGGAGGTGCTGAGGCGGTTTCAGTCATGAAAAATGATATTGTTTATTGGGGTTTTGTATAAAAGACTAAATTTGAATATAACATTTTACCCCCTATGTACAGGCAGACCCTTGTATTCCTGCTGGCAGGAATTCTTTCAGGAGTGAGTGCAAATTCCCATCCAGCAATCAGGTCGGTTGCCGTTACGGAATTTTCATCAAATGGATTCACTGAAACATACTCATGGATTGGAGGATCGTGTGCCGATGTGATTATTGACCGGATTTCTTCAGACAAAAGCATACGGGTTGTCGAACGTGAACAGCTAAGCAGGATCATCGAGGAGCTAAAGCTTCAGATGGGAGGACTTGTTAACAGTGAGGCAGTTGTCGAAACAGGTAATCTTATTGGTGTGACATATTTCATTACCGGCAGCATCTCAAAATTTGATGAGCAGGTAATCCTGTCGAGCCGTTCCTATTCTGTAGAGACCGGCGAAATTTTGAGTACCAACACAATACGCGGGTTACTTAAAGACCTTTTCACATTACAGGAGGAAATGGCATCAAAGATAAGTTCTGATCTTAAGCTGATAACTAATGTAGAAGGGGGAATTCATAAACCACTTCAGAATTTTGAGCTTTATCAGAAGACAGAATATCTGAAGAAAATGGCAGAAAGTGTTCCGGTATTTAATCTTGATCCGCGCAGGAAGATCAGGACCAGTGAATATCTCAATTCAATCCGGCAATGTGACGAGTTAATTGCAGCTAATAATGACTATTATCTTCCTCATTATTACAAAGGTTTATTTGCCATGCACCTGGGTGAATTTGAGATTGCCGGGAATGAGACCAGGATTGCAACCGAATTGTCTTCACATAACTATGAAGCACTTATCCTGAGGGCTTCGGTATTTTTTAATTCAGGTAATACACAGGAGGCAGAGGCTCTGCTTGAAGAAATAACAGAACATTTTCCTGAATTGCCTGAAGGATGGTTTCTTCTTTCAAAGGTACAGACTGCAGGAAATGCAAATGCAAAAGCAACAGAGAGTCTTGTCAGATCCCTGTTGGGAAGAAAGATTATGCCACAGGCATTGGCGGGGCTCAGGTCGGGATTAAGTATTTCGCCGCCTGCCTCAAACCGGTTTTCATCGGAGAGTCTGTACAATGTTGCAAGGTTATACGAGGCTTTCTGGTCAAAGGGCAGGGAGCCGGCTGAAATAGTTAATATTGCCAGATTATTGAATGAGCAATACCCCGATTTTTACCTGCCGTTATTTTTTATCGGTAGGGCTGAATATAAGTCTAAGAAATATGACGGCTCAGTTAATTCATTCCTGGAATGTCTCAGCTATTATCCACAATTTCCTGAAGCTCACAGGGATCTCGCTCTGTCATTATTTTCACTTAAAAATTGTGACAGAGCTGAACAGCACGTAAGGTTATATATGCAGTTTTCAGATGCCGTAACCGACTACGATATCATTGAAGAAGCAAGGAAAAAATGTAAATAGGGTCATTATGAGTTACAGGATAATTTTCGGTTTAACGCTGGTGCTGGCTCTTACGGCAGGTGAAGCTTCTGGTATCAGCCCAGCGGGAAAAGGAATAAAGGATTTGTCGCGCAAGCCAAAACCCGGATTCGGAATTACACTGTCGGGAGGTTCTTTCCATACTTTCACTACATGGACCGATACATATTTTGATGAGGATGACCTTAACATACGCACATTCTGGCATGGTGGCGGAGGATTGATCGTTGATTTTCCGCTGTCGCGAAGCACCAGGCTTCTGATAAATCCGGAATTCATGCTTGTGGATCTCGATAGACCTCTGATCGCATCTGACCTTTCAATACAACAATTCCTTTCAAGGTCATTTTTTATACAGATAGGAGGTACTGCTCATCTCGATGATTTCAGATACGGAGGCGCAGGCCCTTCTTTTGGAATGGGTTTTAAAGCCGGAGGCCGCTTCTCTTTTTATCTTCAGGGGAAAGCATACTATAAAAAATTGTCTGAAACCGGCGAATTCGTCAGTTCAAGTTCATTTCAGGTGCCTGCTTCATTCGTTGTGAGGTTCGATATAGCAAGAACATTCAAAAAGATCAGGACAGCCCCCGAAATGACCAGGGAGATACCGGCTGAAGATGAGATGAAACAACCTGAACCTGAAAATATACAGGGACACCCTCCGGTTAAAGAACCTGAAATCACTGTTAAGGAACAGATCCGGGAACCGGAAGTTCCTGTACCGGAATTGCCCGCCGACACAATCGACAACAGGCAATTACCGGAAGGTCTCATTTTAGAAAAAGCAGAAAGTGAATTACATGCCGGGGATACAGCCATATCAACAACCAGGGTAAATTATTCGGGATATTCCTATGAAGACCTTGTAATAATACTCGAAAAAGCTGTTCGGGAAGAGGATTATTACAAGGCGGAAAAGATACAGGATGAAATAAGCAAAAGAGAAAGGGGCGTTGATCTGAAAGAGATCCCGACAGGCAGGCTTGAGGAGTTGCTGCAGCAGGCACTGAAGACAGAAGATTATCTCAGGGCAGCTGCTATCCAGGATGAGATAAACAGAAGGAAATAAACCAAATATTAATATTATCCTGTTATGAGAAAATTATTATTCCCGGGGTTTTTATTTCTCTCAGCCCTGATATTGTTGTCATCCTGCGGAACTACCGGGAATGGCATTCTGTATTCAGAAAGATCCATAACTCCTTCGGATGTGAAATACCAGCGTGTGGCAATATTGCCTAACCGGTTACCGCTAAACCTCACAGATCCTGAAATGTGGAGAAAATATAACTGGGAGGTTATGCAGACCCGTTTTATTAAAGAGGGATTTCAGGTCATAGACTATAATACATCCGTGGAAATGTTCAGCAGGTCAGGTCTCCCGTTGGAGGACACTAAAATTTCACGCGACAAATATGCCGAACTCGCTGAAGAGATGAACGCTGATATTCTGATATTCCCGTTTTATGGGACGAGCTTCAGAATATCAGGTATCACCGACAAGAATAATTTTGAAGTTACAGGCTCACTTCAGGTTTATCTCAGAGATCAGAATGATTTCATGACAAGGATCGATTTTGAGGGAAATAACTATTTCAGGTCCTTCAGTAAAATTATGCCTATAGGACTGGGAGCCTTCTTCGTTTTATTTAATCTGATTATTACTGATCCCGATGCAATGATCGTTGGAGCGATTGGTTCAGGTGCCGGTTATTTGGCAGCATTAGTGCCTTTGTTTACCCCCCCGCGAGTAAGATGGGAAAGAGCTTTCCGGTATTCGATAAACAAGGGTCTCGATCAGTTCTTTGCCAGGTATCAGGGTAAGGGGGGCACAGGTGCTGCTCCAATGACTGTTAAACCTGTGAATGCTGTTCCTGAAAGGACTGTTCCTCAGAAGGAAACTGTCACTCCGGAACCTGAAACGATCAAAACTCAACAGGTACAGGAGAAGCCCCTTTCCTGGTATTCTGTTGAGGAGCTTGAAAAAATGAAGCAAGAGGCTGTTGATGCCAAGGATTTTCGCAAGGCTGCAGCTATTAAGGAAGAGATCGATAAACGTATAAAATGATTTCTTTCCGGAAAATATCACCTGTATCACTGTTACTGGCATTTACATTTTCATCAGTATTCTGCCAGAAAGGAGTAAGTATTCTTTCAGAGGAAAAGAACCTTGGAGAAATAATAGCAATCCAGGTCCTCACCCCGGTATTGAAAGAAGCACTTTCAGATGAAGGTTATATTTTCAACGGTGATACCGGTAGCGGACACATGACCGTCGGTTTAAAAGTGTCAACGCGTACGGGCTCTGAGTCGATGGGGATCTACACAAGCTTTGCCGACGTTCTTGTAACTGTCAGCTCTCAGGGCAGTAATAAATCAGAAGAGAAAACATTTACAGGGATCAGGGGAGCCGGTCTGGGATTTGACCACGCAGGTATTGATGCGATTCAAAAAAGTGCTGCAAAGGTGATTCCTGAAATAATACGGATGCTGAAAGAACTTATGAAGAACCAGCCGGAAGATCAATTAGTATCTGTTGCCAGACCTGCCGGGAATGATTCAAAGGATCTGACACCTCCTGAAATAAATATAGTGTCACCTGTCCTCAACCGGAACAATTATGCCTCAACCAGGAATCCGGGGATCGTAATTGAAGGATTCGTTCATGATGAGAGTGGACTTTCAGGCCTTTATATTAATGATCAGTCTGTAGAGCTGAATGAAAGCGGCCATTTCGTCTTCAGGATGGATCTGGAAAAGGGAATTACCCGGATATCCGTCACAGCAGACGATGTTTTCAATAACAGGAAAGGGATACTGTTTTCTGTCCTGCGGTCCGACTCACCGGAGCCCCTTGAAGGAGAGCATTCCGGACCGGGGAGTGCAGTTGGAAAATATTTTGCCTTGCTGATAGCTGTAAATGAATATAAGGATCCGGGTATAGTGAGCCTGGATAATCCTGTTTCTGACGCAGAAGGGCTCTATAGTACTATAACAACTTTCTATTCATTTGATCCTCAAAATATTATATTCCTGAAAAATCCTGACAGATCGGAGATCATTATAGCCTTTGATGAGATATCCAAGAAGATAACACGTGATGACAATCTCCTCATTTTCTACGCTGGTCACGGATTATGGGATAATAAGAAAAGGCTGGGGTACTGGTTACCTGCTGATGCGGGAAGATCGAATACTGCTTTCTGGATATATAATTCCACAATTCAGGATCTTATAAAGAGCATTCCCGCAAGGCATACCCTTCTTATTGCTGATGCCTGTTTCAGCGGAAGTATTTTTAAGACCAGGAAGGCATTCAGTGATGCTCCTCAAAGCATCGAGAAGCTTTATGATTTACCCAGCCGGAAAGCCATGACCAGCGGTATGATGACCGAAGTTCCCGATAAGAGTGTTTTCCTTGAATACCTGAACAGGCGCCTCCGTGAAAATACGGAAACATATCTCTCTTCGCAGGATCTGTTTACAAGCTTCAGGGAGGCTGTACTGAATAACAGCCCTAATACTCCGCAATACGGGATAATCCAGGACACTGGCGATGAAGGAGGCGATTTTATCTTTGTAAGAAAGTCACGTTGATTTTACCGCAGTATCATTTCCCGGGGATCATAAAGGCTTCCGGGAGCTTTTACAGATGAACTGTTTTTCGTTTCCGTATTTGGGAAAACCAGATATCTGAATTCATCACCATGAGCCGTCCCTCCTGATCCCAGGAAGAATTTTTCCATATAGCCGTCATAATCATTTGTACGTGAACTCCAGGAAAGTACTGCGTAACCCAGGTTCATGCCTTCAATATAAAGATCGGAAATTCCATGATTGTCTTCAATAGATTTCAGGATAGCTTCGGGTATCCCGGGAATTAAGAATTCACGAATAGATGGAGAAACATAAACAGTCCAGGATACCCTGAATCCATTGGCATTTAGAAAATCATAGGAATGTGACCAGAAGAATGAAGCAAGATGTACAATCTGGTCTGATGAGAAATCATATTTTAAATTATTATAAAAGCTTTTTTCCTGCAGATAGAACTCTCCGTCCATCAGGCTGGCATGAACCGGTGGGGTTGCGGAATAGATCAGGCATATTGATTCTTTGTCAACAGGATAACCGGCATCATTATGAAAACCGGAGAGCTCCGTTATGGAATAGTTGTTTGCAAGGAATGTAGACGGGTAATTTAACTGAGCGGGAGGTGTGGTGAAATCCGAGTCAAAAAGATGAAACTGAGGACTTGAAAAATCATTTATATAAAACCTGTCAAATTCGATATGGAATGAATTGAAGGATTTTTTGTTGAAATTAACGGAGCCTGATGTGAATGTATTGTTCATGTCAGCCAGGCTTATTGTCGTTGTCTGATCGGGGACCAGGTTATCAACGAATTTGTAAAAATTGCCCGAAGGGGTATTTAATCTGATGAAAATACAGCGTGGTAAATTATCATACAAGGTAAAATAATATGTGCGGGTATTCAGGTCACCATAATTAATTGTGCTTTTTACACTGCTTATCGTAAAGGAATTATAGGGAGGCACATTGGTAAATTTAATAATGGCCGGTCCGATTGATACTGAAGGCGGATATGGAATGTCATAGTATTTTGAAAATGGTAAAATGCCGATATAAGTATTCAGGGAAATATATTTGACATTGCCGGATTCCCTGACATAGACTCTTGTAAGATCAAACCTGTTATATGCACCGTTTTTAGCTCTGCTTACCTCAAAAAAGTCATTTTGGGAGACACTGAGTTCTTTTGAAGCCAGTAGTTTTCCATCCATGGAGTTTGCATAATGGTACACATTACTGTAACCCGAAAAAATATTTTCGGGATAGCTTAGTGAAATAAGGTTTTCAGTGTTGTCCAGGTTCCATGTTTCTTCGTCGTTGCAGGATATTAATAAAAGGTTCTGCTGCAAGTACGATACTCAGTAGTTTACGATTCATATTTTCTTAATTAAAGGTCTTCCGGAAAAGTATTTTTACGGACCTCTGAAAGGTCAGTATGGTCAAAGTTAAACAAAATCTTTACACGGCAGCAGAACGGTGGAAGCAGAAAATGATTAACAACATTCATTTATGAGAGAATGCGATTATTTGGGCTTCAGGAATAATTTGCAGGTAAAGAGCTTTCATTCCACACTGCAGGTTCGTTTCCGACTTATTCGGGACGAGTTGTCTGGATTTTTGCTGCCCATAAATGTCGGGTTGCTCCTGACTGAGCCTGTCTGATCGCTGAAATACCTACATTTTATTCAGACAGCCGCCGGGTCATTTAAACTATTGCATGTGTATCTCACTAAAATAATAGAAACAAAATACTGCCAGGAAGAAAGATCTCAGATAGTTTAAACGCTTATTACCAGAGAAAAACGACTCTTATCCATATTGTCCGGAACAGATATGTATTATTAATGGCAGATGAAATCTGGAACAAATTATTAGTAATTTTAAATTCTTATAAACGAACTTAAAAACTGAAGTTATGAAGAGAATACTATTAACAGCCGTACTGATATTACTAATCATCAATAGCTGCAAAAAAGAAAAGGAAGGACTCGCCAGGTTTGTCATCGGAAACTGGAAATCCCAGGAACTTACAATAGATTCTCAAAGTGAAGGACAACCGGCTCCCGTCGGGTGTTACTCAATATCTTTTAAAGCTGATGACACCTATGTACTAACCTTCGAAGGGATTGATTGCGGGGCTGACAGGTATAGCGTCAACGGTAATGAAATAAGCCTCGGGAAATTCAGGTATGATCCTCTTTGGGACTCCCCTATGGAACCTGCAACATTTAACGTAAACTGGGTCGACGGTGAAACACAAATGACCTGGACCGACTTCCCTGGCCAGATTGATATAATCTGGACAAAGCAGTAGATTAACCGGTGGTGCAACCAAATAACATTGTCTTCTTTCGTAAACTAGTCTCTCGCGCAAGTGCTATTGCCCGACTCTTTGGAATTCTTGAATTCCATGATCAGCGCAGAAAGGCTGAATCCTGTTTTGGAAAGTTAAAGTATTAGGGTAAAAAAGCTTAAGCACGAGCTTAGACTATAAATCCTAATTTACCTGTGTAAAATAGTCTCCGGTTATTTAATTGCTCATTCTGTTTTTCCCCACTGGCAGGGAAGTCTATCATTCTTTAATAAAATAAAGTCGGTTGTCGTTCACAAGGTAAAATAATGGTGCAACCATGATTTTGGGATAACGTAGGCGAAGTCTTTTGGTTTCATTTAAGATAAAGTCAGTTTCATTACTAATTTCGAACATTGGGGCAAAATGGGAAAAGTGCTCCTCAGCCCTATCTCTTTCCCAACCTGCCGATGTGACCAACCCGTCAATAAAATCATTTTTACGGGAGACCAGATTTACCATACCACAATTGTTGTGACCTATCAGAACAATGTGTCTGACCTGGCCTACTCCGATAGCATATGAAACCTTAAACTCACTGTACCTTAAATTGGCTCCACCCGAACGTATAATAAAAGCGAAGTTGTCAGGGATATGCAAATGCTTTCTGTTATCCATGCACATCCCGATCAGAAGGCGGGCTTTATCATAAATTTCGGGAGGCCGGTTCAGGTTGTGATATTCCAGAAGTAATCCAACAGGCGTATGCCGGTATTCAGGAAGAATGTCTGCGGCTGAATTAATTGAAATAAGTTTTTCCAAATTATCCGGATTATAGATTTTTCACCCAAATATAAAGATTAGTGCAAAAACTGGAATCAATTTAATATATTTCAGCGCAGTGACTTTTTTGATAAGAATTTGCTGCAGCATGATTTTTGTAAATGTCCGCAGAACTTATTTTAATCCTGAATGTTATTAGAGTGATAATAATATTAACGAAAAATGATAGCTATGAAAACAATAATCAGATATTTTCTGTTTTCCATTTTGGTTTTTTCCATTCTTAAAACCGAAAAACTGAATGCCCAGACAGAAATTGACATCGAATCAGGGCTGGTGGCAACAGGTTATAACGATGTAAGGATACCGGGTAACACAGGTACTTTCTTTTCACTTAAGGATGATTTAACACCTGATCCGGCTGTATTCCTCAGGGCCAGGATCAGTTATACAATAAAATCGAGACATACGCTTTCCCTGCTCTATGCGCCTCTGACGATTGCCTCCGGAGGCAGTATTGCCGAGGATGTTGTGTTTGAGGGGGAGGAATTCGCCGGGAATACAGCACTTACGGGTAAGTATAAATTTAATTCCTACAGGCTTACTTACAGGTATAAGCTGGTAAATAAACCAAAACTCGAATTCGGACTTGGCTTCACTGCAAAGATACGTGATGCAAGTATCTCCCTTGAATCGGCAGATCTTACCTCAGTTAAGACTAACGTAGGATTTGTGCCGATAATTAATTTCAGACTTTTTTGGAAGCCTGATGACAGGTTCGGTTTTCTTCTTGACGGTGATGCTCTTGCAGCCCCGCAGGGCAGGGCTGAAGATGTGCAGGCAGCTGTTACATATAAAGTTTCGGAAAATATCGGACTCAGGGCCGGATACAGGCTTCTGGAAGGAGGAGCAGATAATGACGAGGTGTATAATTTTGCATTATTCCATTATGCATCACTTGGACTGACCCTGATGTTCTGACATTATTTACGTAACTTTTACCAATATTCAGTGTACTCATGAAGCCTATAAAAGAAGGTGATACGATACCTTATTTTTCGCTTCCCGACCAGGATGGGAATATGGTAAATATCTCTGATTATCTTGGGAAAAGGCAACTGGTAATTTTCTTCTATCCACAGGACGGGAGTCTCAGCTGTACGCGCGAAGCATGTTATTTCCGCGATCTTATGGACGTATTCGAAGAAGCAGATGCTGAAATTATCGGGATCAGCGGACAATCAGTTGAAAGCCACAAGAACTTTGCAACAGCCAACAATCTGAAATACAGGTTGCTGGCTGACACCCGGGATGAGGTACGAAAACTTTTCGGAGTGCCTTCGACAATGTTCGGATTGATACCTGGTCGCGTTACTTATGTTACTGACCGGGACGGGAAGGTTGTATTTGTTTTTAATTCGCAGACAGAAATACAGCGGCACGCTGATGAGGCTCTCAAGATATGCCTTTTATTGAAAAAGAACTACCGGGGATAATTGAAATAACACGTTCAGCCATCTATCCTTTGTAAGCTTTATGAATCCGGATTTGTTTTGGTTCGCTGATTTAATAGTTGAACAAATACAGAGCCAGGATTCTTTGGTTCAAGTATGCTCGCTCTCGCTCAGACACTTTTTTTGTACCCGGAGTGGGAATCGAACCCACACGATATTGCTATCACTGGTGTTTGAGACCAGCGCGTCTACCAATTCCGCCATCCGGGCTTCTGTTTATAGTCAGGTAAACTTTTATAAAAAACATTATTAAAAAGAACAGGTGCCTGATTGAATATCCGGATGGCGGAATTGTCCTCCCCTGCATTCCGGCTCCTCGCTGTCCCGGCATACCATGCCGGGACGAAACACTCGGCCCTGCCATCCGGGCTATTAAAGTCTTGCAGTCTTGCAGTCTTTTCATACCCGCCGTAGCTTTCTTTGACCTCCGTAGCGCCAGCGAAGGAGGGGCAGTATTGATGGCACTGCAAATATATAATATTTAATGGTTCTGAAGCCCACTTCCCTGAGTTGTGGGGGCCAGCTTCAACAGCTCCACCTTCCTGAATTCAACCGGATGACTTTCAGCCTGTAGACATATATACCCTTCCTTTACGGGAGTGCCGTCGGGAACGGGATAATCAGCAGGTTTGTTAGTGCCTCCCACCTGAGGCTTGTAGTAGGTCAGAACCGTATCTCCTTCAATAATATGGTGAATGACCTCATCGCCCAGAACGACAAACTCAGCATGAACCCAGACATCGCCATGATAGGTTTCTGATGATGAATTAATACAGTGCTGGGTTATCACCTGGTCGTTCATCACGATGTGTGTTCCTGGAGTACAGACATTACCCGTGGAACGTTTGGCGACTCCATCGCCTCCGAGGAACTGTGCTTCTACCGACACCGGAAAATCCTGATCGGTGAGCATCGAAGCCGCCGATTGGGAATGAAGCATGACACCGCTGTTACGGAAAGCCCATCCCTGGCCTCCCTCAACCTGATCGCCCACGAACCTGTACTCTATCCTGAGCTTGTAATGTGAAAAAGGTTCCCTGTAGAAAATGTGACCGTACTCACCGTTGAATTTCTCATATTCATCATACCTTACAACCATTGCGCCGTTTTCAACCCTGAACGTGTTTTTATAATTCACGTTAAGAGGCGAGCCCTTGATCTTAATGTCCCAGCCGGTGAGGTCTTTGCCATTGAACAGCTGAATCCAGTTCTCCTTTTCAGTCTTCTTCGTGCCGCAGGAGACTGCCAGAAGAAATACAGCAATGATTAGTATCGATTTATTCATATAGTCTTTTTTATGCCGCGAAGTTCACAAGTATTATACCCGAAACCCGCGAAGTTTATAATATTTTTAAAATGTAGCTTCTTCTCCTTCGCCCTGCGCCCTTCGCCCTTCGCCCAACCTTCGCTGAAGCTACGGTTGGCAAAGCCTGTGCCCTTCGCTACTTCCCCAGCATCTCCCTGATAGCTTTTTCTATCCCTGCCCGGTCGAAACCACACTCCCTGTACAATTCTTCAGGGCTTCCCTGTTCAACAAAATAATCCGGTATACCCAGTCGTCTTACGTCGGCAGTATAAAGGTTATCACACATAAATTCTATCACAGCGCTGCCGAATCCTCCTTTCAGAACACCGTCTTCAACGGTCAGTATCTTTTTAAAATTCCTGAATACCGAATGCAATACCTCCGTGTCGAGCGGAGCTGCAAATCTCATGTCATAATGCATTACTGACACCGACTCATTATTTAGTTTTCTGATAGCTTCTGCAACATCGTTACCGGGATGGCCGATGCTCAGAACAGCCACCTCACTGCCCTTACTGATAAGTCTTGCCTTGCCGACGGGGATCTCTTCAAATGGTTTTATCCAGTCGGTTATGATTGCGCTTCCCCTGGGGTAGCGGATCGAGAAAGGTCCGCTGTTCTTTTCAAGCTGTGCCGTGTACATAAGGTTTCTGAGCTCGACTGCATCCATCGGAGCACTCACCACCATGTTGGGGATCGAACGCATAAAGGCTATATCGAAGAATCCGTGGTGTGTGGCACCGTCGTATCCTACTATTCCCCCCCGGTCGATACAGAAGACCACATGAAGTTTCTGGATGGCCACGTCGTGAATCACCTGGTCGTAAGCCCTCTGAATAAATGAAGAGTAGATGTTGCAGAAGGGGATCATTCCCTGTGTTGCTAGTCCGGCGGAGAAAGTTACTGCATGCTGCTCGGCTATGCCGACATCGAAGGTTCTTTCGGGGATCTCCTTCATCATTATACAGAGAGAGCAGCCCGTAGGCATGGCAGGTGTTATCCCTGCTATCTTTTTATTTTCTCTGGCCAGTTCAAGAATGGTTTTTCCGAAAACATCCTGGTACAGGGGAGGGGTATTTTTGGATGCAGATGAGATGATCTGCCCGGTATTTTTATCGAATTTGCCAGGGGCATGAAATGTTGTCTGATTCTCCTCAGCCTGCCGGAATCCTTTTCCTTTCACGGTCATGCAGTGGAGAAGCTTTGGGCCGGGAATTCTTTTAAGGTCTTCAAGGACTTTTATCAGGTGCATAAGGTCATGCCCGTCGATAGGTCCGAAATACCTGAAGCCAAGACCTTCAAACAGGTTGCTCTTGTCGAGTATCGTGCTCTTGAACCCTGCTTCAAGCTGGGCGGCGAGTGTCCGTGCTTTTGGTCCAACCTTGCCGGCCTTGCCGAGAAAATTCCACACACGGTCCTTGAACCTGTTATAGGATCTGCTGGTAGTTATATCGAGAAGATATTCCTTAAGGGCTCCCACGTTAGGATCGATGGCTATCTTATTGTCGTTCAGTATCACCAGAAGATCCGATTTGGCGGTACCGGCATTGTTAAGTCCTTCAAAAGCTTCACCGGCAGTCATGGCACCATCGCCTATTACAGCCACCACATGCCTGTTTTCCCCGTTGCGTTTTGCGGCCACAGCCATCCCGAGAGCTGCAGAAATGGAGGTTGACGAATGGCCTGTTCCGAAGGCGTCATATTCACTTTCAGCCATTTTCGGGAATCCGCTTATACCCTTGTATTTTCTGTTAGTGTCGAAATTGTCCCGCCTGCCTGTCAGGATTTTATGTCCGTAGGCCTGATGACCCACGTCCCACACGAGCTTATCGTAAGGAGTATTGAAAACATAATGCAGCGCTACTGTTAGCTCTACAACACCCAGGCTTGCTCCGAAATGACCCGGATTACAGCTCACGGAGTCGATAATGAAATGACGAAGTTCTTCGCACACCTGCGCCAGGCCGGCCTGATCGAGTTTTCTCAGGTCTTCTGGAGAATCGATATTTTGCAGCAGGTTCCTTTCAGTTTCCATCATTGTTGAAATAATCTGCAAATATAACAATTATTATTGCCTCCATCCTGAAGGAGCATCCGGTGTATTTTCTTATTTTTGCTCTGGCCGGTTCTATAAAATTATTACCGGTAAGGGGTGTTGATTATCTGATAAATATATAAAAGACATGAAAAATTCTGTTGCAATATTTGTTTCGCTTTTACTGATGATGGGAGCCATATCGTGCGTCCCGGGGAACAAGTACAGGACACTTCAGGATACCAGCAGGCTGTATATGAATGAAAGAGATGAATTCAAAACCGAAAATATCAGCCTGGGGATGGCAAACAGGGAACTTGAAGCAAAAATGACTGTTCTGGAGAAGCAGCTGGGAACAATAAATGAAGACCTGTTAAAAGCTCAGGCCGAACGTGACAGGGCTCTTGACGATTTCAACAAGATATCCTCCAAATATACAGAACTTCAGAACGCCCAGGAAGACCTTATAAGGGGTAATGTGAAGGAGACACAGGCGCTTATTTCCGAATTGCAGGCAGCCCAGAAGGATCTCCAGGAGAAAGAAGCACTTATGCGTCAGCTTGAACAAAACCTCGACAGCAAGAAAGCTTCGCTTGATGAGCTTTCTTTCGAGCTGGAGAAGCGTAATGCCAGGCTCGTGGAACTCGAAAAGATCCTTGATGCACAGAAGCGGATAGCCCAGGACCTCAAGGACAAGGTTTCTGAGGCGCTGCTGGGTTTTGAGAATAACGGTCTGACGGTTACCAACAGGGATGGTAAAGTATATGTTTCACTTGATGAAAAACTCCTTTTCAAAAGTGCAAGCTGGGACATCGATGCCAACGGGCGAACTGCCCTGAAGAAACTTGCAGGTGTTCTCGAAAGAAACCCCGATATACAGGTGACAATTGAAGGCCATACTGACAATGTCCCCTATCGTCCTTCTGCAAGTGAACTTAAGGATAACTGGGACCTCAGTGTGAAAAGGGCGACGACGGTCGTAAGGGTGCTTCTTGAAGGTTCATCTATTGATCCTAAAAGACTTACTGCAGCAGGAAGAAGCGAATATATGCCTGTTGATGCCAGGAACACATCTGATGCACGTCAGAAGAACAGAAGAACGGAAGTCGTTCTTACCCCTGATCTGACAAGACTCTACGAACTTATAAACAAGTATTAGATATTTCATTCCCCCGGGAACTCAAGAAGCCTGGCTTTCATGTCTTCAAGAGCCTGAAGCAGGTTTTCCTCCGGTTTGAGGAAATCCTGATCGCCCCAGAAGAGATAATCATAATCTGTTATTGTCCTGGAGAATACCGAATGGATCGGAGCAAGCTCCTCCCTTTCAAAACGGGCTACATTATCTGTTCTGATACTGGTTACGGCAAGTTCAAAAAACACATTGAACTGGCTGCTGAACAGCTTTTTCTTCTTTCTGGAATTGAAGGCAAGGTCTCCCCTCACATGGTTCAGGAAATACCTGCCGTTGACTTTACGGTACGATACCGAGTATTTCACTGAAACGGGCCATGTGTCAAAGCCCCGTGAAGGACCTGCCACAAACGATTCTTTAACCTTGTCGATATATGCGGGATTCAGTTCGAATTCGGCATTTATCAGGGCAAAATCATAGGTGTTAATGTATAAAGTACCCCTGAAAAGAGGTTCCTGAATATCGGGACGCTGTTCAAAATCTATCACATATACCGGTTCGTTGTCTTTTATGACTATATCTGTCATCCTGTATATGTAGCTAGTCATACCCGGCGGTTCGAAGAAATCAAATCCGTTTTTCATGATGTCGAGCTTCAGCGAACTGCTAAGTCCTGCCTTAAGCCTTACAGCGAGTGTATCCGTTAATGTTGTGTTCTCGGTTTTCCTGCTCCTGATAATCCTTATCTGGTCTGAAAGCAGAGAGTTCGTGTATGAGCCCTTATGTATCTGAAGGATGGCCTCTGAATAAGTCTGCAGATCTTTCTTTTTCAGTACTCCTTCCCTGTAAAAACCTGTCATCAGTGCAGGACGGTTTCCGTAGTTGCGTGTTACGGCGTTCCTGCTTTTATAAATGATCTCCTGTGGCACCTGTGTCCTGATAATGATCTCGGGGATAGAAATGAATTCCCTCATCAGACTGATCCGGAAGTTATTCCCTATAGCCTGTTCCACAGGGATCTCCCTGTTAATATAACCAAGATATGACACCACGATGGTGTCGGTTACAGATTCGCGTGTAACATTCAGGCCGAATTCACCTCCTGCATTTGTGACGGTTCCTTTACCCTTGTTCTTTATCGCTATTGTCGCAAAGGGCAGAGCTTCGCCTGTCTCTGAATCGTTTACGGTTCCGGTAATAAAGTAGCGTTCAGAGCTGAAAAGTGAATCTGTCTTTGCTCTTCTTTCGGGAAGTGCCTTGGAAATAATAATATACTTGTCGATTACCGTGTAATTAAGAGAATCATTTTTAAGGAGACTGTCGAGTATTAACAGGAGCGGCTGCCTGTTGAAATGAAATAATGCACGGTCTTCGGTATTGATGAGGCGGCTGTCGTACGTAAAATTATAACCGGTCTTTTTTGTAATAATATTCAGAGCTGAGCCGGTCTTTATATTTCCTTCCCTGAATGTGAAAACAGAATCCAGTATCCCGGTCTGAGCCGCCGCGTAATGAAGGAAGTTAAGGGCAAGAAACAAGGCAACGGCCTGTAATTTTTTAATAATATTGCTACTAACGGGCAGCATACCCCCGGAATGAGCTATCTTTTTGAAAGATGGTAAACATCACCATCTTTTACATAACTGAGGTTAAAGCTAGTACAAATTAACCGAATAATGGTATCCCTCGACTCTATATCTATCGCAGAGGTCCACTTGTTTTGGAGGATTGATACATCGTCAACGGTTATGTCCATGTCAAAAACTCTTTTCAGATCGGCGAACACCATATCGAGTGTTTGCCCGTCGTAAATAAGTTTACCGGTATTCCATGCCATGTAATTCGGATTATTGTTCAGTGTTTTGTCCGTATGCTCCGGGTCTAGAATCCCGATGTAACCGGGTTCCACCACTATGCCTTTATTACCTGAATTGTCAGAAAGCATCACTTTTCCCGACTGAACAAAGACTTCCACAGCCGAATCCTGGTTTTTCGTTATTACATTAAAGGAAGTACCTATTACTTTTACACTCGCTTTTCCTGCGTCGATAATAAAAGGACATGATGGATCAGATGTTATTTCGAAGAATGCTTCACCTGAAAGGGACACCTTCCTTATATTTCTGCCGAATTTTGCGTTGTAGGTAAGGCTCGTGTTATGGTTCAGTGATATCAGGCTGCCGTCGGGTAGTGTTATCTTTTTGGTTTTTTGCAAGTTGTCAGTTCTGGCAACGATGGGTTTCGTAAGCGAACCGTTATTGCGGATCAGTAAAGCTGCAGTGCCAAGGGTTGCAAGCACCAGAATGGCAGCAGCTATCTTCAGGGTGATCGCCGGGAGGAAAAACTTATGATGCTTCACTTCTTGTTCAGGAACAGTTTCATCTGTTTTTGACGATACAATATTCCATGCACTGTCGACATCGATTATTGTATCATCAGTGAGTTGAGGCAGCATTTCATTTAGTGCCCTGTCAATTAATTCTTCTTTTTCCGTTTTCTCTTTCATCATTCCTTCAATTCTTTTCTGAATTCTCTGAGAGCCCTGCTCATATCGGCTTCAACCGTTTTTACCGAGATTGCCAGTTTATCGGCTATTTCATTATATTTCAGGCCATCAAACCGGTTCATGCAGAATATCTGCACGCATCTTTCCGGGAGTTTTTCCAGGATGCCTGCTATCCTGAATTGTAATTCGTTGTATTTCAATATCTCTTCAGGAGTTCCGTTATCAACCGTACTGTTACCGCTAACTTCTTTCTCATGCCTGCCTTTCACCCTGTTATGTTCGAGCTGGCGGAGGCACCTGTTGTGAACCGCACGGAAGAGATACCCGTTTAAAGAACTTTTTATTTTCAGTTTATGTCTGTCGTTCCAGAGTTTTACGAAGAGGTCCTGTACTATCTCTTCGGCTGAATCATGATCTCTGACAAATGTTTTTGCATATTTTACCAGGGAGCTATAGGAGGACCGGAAGAGTGATTCGAATTCTTTCCTCTCACCTTTTCTGATCCTCCTTAGCGTTTCAGTGTCCCTGTTCATAGGCATTTCATTCTTCAAGATCGTCCCTGTCGCTGAATTTCAGTTTCCGGCTCAGCTTACGGATTGCCGATTCTATGCTCTGATCGGGTTCAATTACGTTGTAATCGCCCCAGAAGTCAGGATCGGCAAAAGCACTTACCTTCTCTGTAAAGACGTCTGAATATCTTAGTTTTTCCTTACCGGCAAATTTAATAACTTCTTCTTCTGTTCTGTCGGTGATGGCTATTTCTGCCATGGTTGTATAATATGTATTAAAAAGTTTCTTTTTCCAGTTTACCTTGAACCTGACTTCCGCTCTCGAGTAGGCGAAGTACCATTTTCCGTCCTGTTCGCGGTATTTGGTCCTGTAGGTTGCAATTTCAGGTGTAACCTCCATCCCAAGTGGCTTCTTTCTGATAAAGATCGACTGGGCTGCTTCCTTATCTTCAAGATTGAATCCGAATTCTGCTTCTGTCAGAGCATAAGAATCCATTTCAATATACAGGTTTCCCATGAAAAGCGGAATGTCTACCGACGGTCGCTGATAAAACTCAATCACATAGTGAGGTTTGCCGTCAATTTCTATTACATTGGAGAGAGTATAATTGTAATATTTCATGGCATCGGTAGTGAAAATAGCTTCGCCGCTTTTGACAATATCAAGTTCCAGGGTGCTTACTGGCCCTCCCTGAAGCTTGAACAGGACCGTATCCATCTTTTCGACATCGGAACTTTTTCTTCCCTTGTACATTCTGGCATAGTCGAAGCGAAGATCATTGGCATAAGGAGCTTTGAAGATCTCTACCACAGCTTCACCAAGCGACACATAGTTTCTGTTTCTTCTGATTGTCTCCCGGTAGAAGGCTGTCATGAGATTGGGTATGGTTGCATAGTTGTCGTCGATCCTTGTCAGCGCCCGTCTCACAATTTCTTCAGGATCAATAGGTCTTACAATGATCTCCCTGATAGGGATGGGAGCCGGTTCGAGTGAGATTACGTTCTTATAGCCTCCGTCGCGTAATGAACTGATAGGCACAACCTTGTTCTTATACCCGATAAACGAGAACTCCAGGTTTCCGCCTGTTAGTGATTCAGCTATCTTAAGGGTGAATTCACCGTCAATATTGGTTACAATTGCTACATTGGCTCCGGAAACCGCTACCGAGGCAAAGATCAGCGGGGATCCGGTTTCCTCGTCGACTACCTTACCTTTTATTATGAGATAAGTGTCCTGATCTGCCTTTTTCTTTCTCTCTCCTGCAGAAGCTGTTGTGGAAAATAATACAATCCCCAGGATTACCAGGAACGAATAAAACGAAATGTTCTTAAGTGTTTTCATGGCTGCCTTTAATTAGTTATTACTGTGTGCAAGAATTTTTCTGTTTTCTTTTCACCATTAAGACACTTAAAAGGGTGTTTTACCCTATGAGGATTAAAAAAAAATATTCGTATCTTGAAATTTTATTCCGGAATGGGGAGCCCCGTACAACGTTATGTAAATGCATCTGTTGCTGCATTTTCCTATTTGCAGGCCTCGTTATCGCATAAACCTGTTGTTTCCGGGATGCCTCCGGCACTGGGTGTGGAATTAACGAATCATTGCAACCTGCATTGTCCGGAATGCAGTTGCGGATCCGGGCTGATGAAACGAGCAAAAGGGTTCATGGATACTGAACTTTTTGAAAAGATCATCAGCGAACTGGGATCTTACCTGCTGAACATAAACCTCTGTTTTCAGGGTGAGTCAATGCTACACCCTCAGTTTTTCAAGATTCTTGCAAAATGCAGGGAAGTCCATTCCACACTCTCCACAAACGGCCATCTCCTGTCACCTGATAATGCTGCGAAAATAGTACGGTCAGGTCTTGACAAGCTGATTGTAAGCCTGGACGGTATGGACCAGGAAACCTACTCTTCTTACAGGGTTGGCGGAAACCTTGAGACTGTGCTGACCGGCATAAAAAACATCCAGGAAGCGCGATCACGTTCTTCATCACCGATGAAGCTGGAGATACAGTTCATAGTGAACCGTCATAATGAGCATCAGATTGACCAGGTACGCGGTTTTGCTAAGACGATGAAAGCGTCTCTTCATCTTAAGTCGATGCAGATCATAAACGACCATACTCATGAATTCTGGCTTCCCTCCATTTCAGGATATTCCAGGTACAGGAAGACAGGAGAAGGTTATCCGGTTAAAAGCCGTTTGCCGGACAGGTGTGCAAGGCTCTGGTTCAACCCTGTTGTAACCTGGGACGGAAATGTAATTCCATGCTGCTTCGACAAGGATGCCGAACATATTATGGGAAACCTGCAGGAAGAATCATTCCGGGATATCTGGAACGGACCGAGATACAGGCTTTTCCGCAGGAGCCTGCTGTCAGAAAGAGCCATGATCGACATCTGCAGGAACTGTACCTCGGGTCTGGAGATTAGTTCATTGGGCAGATTTTTTAAATATTAATATAATTTATTTATCATGAGACTTTTCAGAATAATACTGTTCTCCCTGCTCACGGTAATTGTTGCAGGGATGGGTGCCGCGTTAATTTTGGTCAGCAGTATTAAGAAGGGAGCTCTTCCCGTATATGAGGGTGAGCTGGAAATTTCCGGCCTGGGCGGAAAGGTAACGGTTTACCGCGACGAAAGAGGTATGCCGCATATCTATGCCTCAGATGAAGAAGATCTTTACCGTGCAGTGGGATTTGTAATGGCCCAGGAGAGGCTCTGGCAGATGGACCTTATAAGACGGGTCACCACCGGGAGATTATCAGAGATCTTCGGGAAAGATTATGTTCAGACCGACCTGTTCCTGCGCAGCCTTGAGATGACAGCCAAATCGAAAATGGTGCTGAGCGGTGAATCACATGAGATAATGACAGCCATACAAGCCTATTGCGACGGGGTGAATGCCTATATTGATGTTTCAGGGAGAAAACTGCCTCCCGAGTTCAGGATACTCTCCTACAGGCCGGATCCCTGGAAACCTGAGGATGTTGCAAATATAATAGGGTATATGGGATGGGATCTTGCATCAGCGAACCTTTCATCCGACATTTCGTACCACAGACTTATGAAGCGGTTCGGCCCCGAGAAGGCTGTTGAGCTTATACCCGACTGGAAAACGGTCGATTCCTATGTGTTTCCTGACTTTAGCCTGGCAGAGGAAGATCTCAGAGAAGCGGAAGAATTCATATCTCAGCTCGACAAAATTGATGCTCTTGGAATAGGATCTTTCAGTGGAAGCAATAACTGGGCTGTAGCCGGGAAACGTACCGCAACAGGGAAGCCCGTCCTTTGTAACGATATGCATCTGGGGCTTGGATCTCCGGGGATATGGATTCAGATGCACCAGGTGGTGAAGGGGAAACTGAACGTAACCGGAGTTGTGGTCCCCGGTCAGCCATTTGTAGTTGGAGGTCACAACGAAAGGATAGCCTGGGGTTTGACAAACCTGATGGTCGACGATATTGACCTTTTCTCTGAAAAAATCAATCCCGGGAATGAAAACCAGTATTATTTCAATGGTGAATGGAGGGACCTTCAGATAAGAAAGGAGGTCGTAAAAATAAAAGGAGAGAAAGCTCAGACCCATGAGCTGAAATTCACTCACCGTGGCCCCATAGTATCCGGCTTCAGGGAAGTGAACGACGCTGTGCTTTCTATGCGGTGGAGCGGCTATGACCATAGCGATGAGCTCCGGTCGGTATATCTCCTGAACCGTGCCCGGAATATTGAAGATTTCAGATCTGCAATCGCCACTTTCAGATCGATAAGCCAGAATTTCGTTTATGCCGATGTCGAGGGTAACATAGGACTTAACACCGGAGGGGGGATACCTGTGCGTAAAGGAACAGGGACAATGATACGCCCGGGAGAAACTGATGAATTTGACTGGAAAGATTATGTTCCCTTCGGGCAGCTTCCGTATGAGTACAATCCTGAACGGGGATATGTGGCATCAGCCAATAATAAGACAGTATCTGATGACTATCCCTGGTATATAAGTTCCGGTTTTGCCCTTCCATACAGGATCGACAGGATAAGACAAATGCTTGATGAGAAGGAGGTATTTGACATAGACGATTTTAAAAAAATGATCACAGACCAGCATTCTTCGTATGCCAGCCTGTTAACGCCTTTTATTCTTAAGCTGACGGACAGGAAGGGAGATTTTAACGAAACCGAAAATGAGGCTCTTGCTGCCCTAAGAGATTGGGATTACAATATGGCTGCCGGACTGGTGGCACCGACGGTATTTGAATATTTCAGGATGAGCTTCATCAGGCTCCTTCTGGGCGATGAGCTTGGTGACCTGGCAGAAGGTTTCTATGGAGTGTCGAGTGATTATTACATATACAGGATACTTAACGCTGGTCCTGATGAATGGGTCGATAATATTGAAACCCCTGAAAAGGAAACACTTGATGATATTATTCTGGCAGGTTTCAGGGATTGTGTTGCAAGGTTAACAAGCGATCGGGGGAATGATAAGTCTGAATGGGAATGGGGCAGGATTCACCGGCTTGTACTTTCGCATCCACTTGGTTCTGTGAAACTTATCGATCTTCTTTTTGGATTCAATTCCGTCAGTTATCAGGTAGGAGGGAGCAGTCATACGGTATGTCCTTATGCATATTCTCCCGGCTTCATAGTTGATCACGGAGCTTCAGAACGTCATATCTTCAATACTGCTGACTGGGATGAGTCGTTTACGGTCATTCCAACAGGGGCCTCCGGGGTTCCGTCAGCTGAGTTCTATCTTTCGCAGACAGAAAAATATGTTAACATGGAATTTTACAGGGATCCTTTTTCAGATGAGGCCGTAAGAGAGGCTTCCAGGTATACTCTGTTGCTTATTCCAGCGAAATAAAAGATGTCAGACTGTCATTACATCTTTTTCCTTCAGGCCGATAACCTTATCGATTTTTTCGGAGTAGCTGTTTGTAAGTTCCTGAACGTTGTCGACAGCATTTTTCTCGATGTCTTCCGGTAGTCCCTCTTTCATCAGGGATTTAAGCTCGTCGTTGGCCCATTTACGTGCATTGCGGATACTTATTTTGGCTGTTTCGCCCTCGTTCCTCACCTGTTTTACCAGCTGATGTCTTCTTTCTTCTGTAAGGGGAGGGATATTTATCCGGATCACTTCACCGTTATTTACCGGCACCAGTCCGATATTTGCTGCCATTATTGCTTTTTCTATTGTACCCAGCATTGATTTTTCCCAGGGCTGGATAAGGATGGTTTTAGCATCGGGTGTGTTGATATTTGAAACCTGCGACAGTGGCGAATTAACGCCATAATAATCAACCGAAACGCCATCGAGAAGAGCCGGATTGGACCTTCCGGCGCGAAGTCTTGCGAGCTCGTGTTCCAGGTGTTCCAGGGCTTTCTGCATCCTGTCTTTGGTCTCTTCTATAATTAGTTCAACATCTTCGTTCATAGTCTGATTATTTTAAGATTCTGCATAAAAACAATGAGTGCAGGAAAACAAAAATAATAAAATAGCCTTAAATACAAAGATTATCAGGTAGAAATAAGAGTTCCTGTCTTTATGCCGTTAACCACTTTCATGAGATTGCCCGAAGTGTTCATGTCGAAAACCACAATGGGCATTTTGTTGTCGCGGCACATGGTGAATGCCGTTGAATCCATCACCATCAGGCGGCGGGTCAGCACCTCTTCATACGTTATTGTTTCAAACCTCCTGGCTTTGGGATCCTTTTCAGGATCGGCAGAATAGACGCCGTCAACCCTTGTGCCTTTCAGCAGAACATCTGCTCCTGTTTCGACGGCTCGCAGTGCAGCAGCAGTATCAGTTGTAAAAAAAGGATTACCGGTACCTCCGGCGATGATACAAACCGTGCTTTTTTGCATCTCGCTCACTACTTCATTTCTTCTGTACAGCTCGCCCACCGGTTCCATTCTGACCGCAGTATAAACTTTTGCCCTGCCTCCGAGCCTGGCAATGGCACTCTGTAGGGCAAGGCTGTTGATGACTGTTGCCAGCATTCCCATCTGATCACCGGTCACCCTGTCGACTCCTGACTTTGTTCCGCTCAAACCCCTGAAAATATTGCCGCCTCCTATCACGACTGCCATTTCACATCCCTGCCTGATTACATCAATTATCTGTCCTGCATATTCGTCCAGAACATCTTCGTTGATGCCATGTCCTGATTTTCCGGCAAGTGATTCGCCACTCAGCTTTAGCAGGATGCGAGAGTATCTCATAGTGTTTCAATTTCAGGTAAAGATAGTTTTTTTACGGCTATGTTCCGGTATAAATAAAAAAGGTGTCCTTTGCTGATGAGGACACCTTTTAATAAATGAACTTTGATTCAAACTATATGTTTAGGGTAAAGCGTTTGAAAGCTGTCACGGTGAGTTCTTTGTTGACTGACTTCAGGTATTGTCCCACTGTCTGCTTGTTGTCTTTGATGAATTCCTGGTTCAGCAGCGTGCTTTCCTTGTAGAATTTTGAAAGTTTGCCCTGTGCGATCTTTTCCAGCATTTCTTCGGGTTTGCCGTCACGTCTGGCCTGCTCTTTGCCAATTTCAATTTCACGTGCTATAACCTCTTCAGAAACATCTCCCCTGTCAACTGCTACAGGATTCATGGCTGCAATCTGCATAGCCACATCCTTGTAAACCTGCAGGTCGAGACCTGATTTGTTGAATCCTGCCAGGGTTGCCAGTTTGTTTCCGGGATGTATATAAGCCTGAACAAATTCAGCTTCAATCTTGTCGAAATAGGACAGTTCAATTTTTTCTCCTATGATTCCGAGATACTCGATAACTTTTTCGTTAACGCTGGCACCATCCATGCTCAGACCTTTGAGATCATCAAGATCAGAAGGTTTATTCATGAGTGCAAAGTCGAGGATTTTTGTCGCAAAAGTTATGAAACCTTCATTTTTTGCAACAAAGTCTGATTCACTGTTAAGGACCATCATAGCTCCGTACTTGCCGTCGGGAGTTACTTTTGCAAGCACAACACCTTCGGATGCATCTCTGTCGGCCCGTTTGCTGGCAACTGCCTGTCCCTTTTTTCTGATTATTTCAACTGCCTTATCGAAATTACCATCTGCTTCCTCAAGTGCTTTTTTACAGTCCATCATGCCTGCCAGTGTCATTCTTCTGAGCCTGGCAACATCTGCTGAAGTTATTGTAGCCATTAAATTTTCTTTTAGATAAATAGTGAATATTATTCTTCCTCCTCTTCTTCTGTGTCACCGGCTTCTGTTCCGGCTTCATCCTCTTCCTCATCTGCTTCAGGTGAATCTGTCTCCTCATGGGTTTCTTCTTCTTCCTGAGCTTCCTTCATCTTACGGTATGAGCTTGTGATATCGTCTTCCTCCTCATCGTGGGCGGCTCCTCTTCTTTCCCTTGCTGGTTCTTTGTCCTTTTCAGTCTTTCTTTCGTTCAGACCTTCTTCAACAGCCTGGCAGAGGATATCAACGATTAGTGAAATTGATTTTGAGGCATCGTCGTTTGCCGGTATGGGGAAGTCGATATCGGAAGGATCGGAGTTGGTGTCGACCATTGCAATGACAGGTATGCCGAGACGTTTAGCTTCTTTAACGGCAATATGCTCTTTGCATACGTCAACGATGAACAAGGCAGAGGGCAGACGTGTAAGATCGACAATGCTTCCCAGGTTTTTCTCCAGCTTCGCTCTCTGACGTGTTACCTGGAGTCTTTCTCTTTTAGAAAGATTTGTGAAGGTGCCGTCGCTGGCCATCTTGTCGATAGATCCCATTTTCTTTACAGCTTTCCTTATGGTCGGGAAGTTGGTTAGCATTCCTCCGGGCCACCTCTCTGTAACGAAAGGCATGTTGATGTTCCTGACTTTTTCGGCAACGATTTCTTTTGCCTGTTTTTTTGTTGCTACAAAGAGGATTTTCTTACCCGATCTGGCAATGTGTTTCATTGCTGCGGCAGCTTCATCCAGTTTGGTTATTGTTTTTTCAAGGTCAATGATATGGATGCCGTTTCGCTCCATAAAAATATAGGGAGCCATAGCCGGATTCCATTTTCTTTTAAGGTGTCCGAAATGTACACCTGCGTCAAGCAGTGTTTTAAAGTCTGTTCTGGGCATTTTATTTAATTTAAGTTTACATTCCTGTTTATCAACTGCATAGTAGCCACGGTTTGAGTGAGTCTTTGCAGTTTAGATACTAAACTTGATCATCGTGCTGATGTCGGAAATCCTAACGTTTGCTGAACTGGAATCTTTTGCGGGCTTTGGGACGACCCGGTTTCTTTCTTTCCACTTCTCTTGGATTACGGGTGAGAAAGCCGTTTGATTTAAGCGACTTTTTGTTTTCTTCATCAGCTATGACGAGAGCACGTGAGATTCCAAGCCTTAGTGCCTCAGCCTGACCTTTCACTCCGCCTCCCTCAAGATTCACGTTGATATCGTATTTATCGCCGGCATTTAAAACGAGCAGAGGCTGGGTGACAACGTACTGGAGAATCTCGGATCCGAAATATTCCCTGTAATCCCTGCCGTTGACTGTTATGTTTCCCTTACCGTCGCTGAGATATACTCTCGCAACAGCTGCTTTTCTTCTTCCAATCGCATTGATCGATTCCATATTGCTCTCTTAGCTGTTTTTTATTTCTATTTTTTTGGGTTTCTGTGCTTCATGGGGATGCACGTTGCCGGCATATACATGCAGATTCCTGAAAAGGGCACTGCCCAGACGATTTTTCGGGAGCATACCCTTGACAGCTATTTCAACCAGGCTGACGGGATTCTTTTTAAGCATTTCTTCAGCGGTTGTAAATCTCTGACCACCAGGATATCCGGTATGGCGAACATATTCTTTCTTACTCCATTTCTCTCCGGTCAGAACAACCTTATCGGCATTTATGACTATCACATTATCACCGCAATCAACATGAGGGGTAAAGTTGGTCTTGTGCTTACCTCTCAGCATATTCGCAACAAGACTTGACATACGACCCAAAACTGCTCCTTCTGCATCAATCAGAACCCACTCCTTGTTAACAGTTGCCTTGTTTGCCGATACTGTTTTATAACTTAAGGTATCCACGTGCTATTAGTTTTTAATTGATATTCTTATACTTAACTAAAAAACCCCTTTAATTCGGGAATGCAAAAATACAACATATTTATTAAAAAAAAAGAATATTGCCTGATTTTATTAGCTTTATGAAAAGTAAGATTATTTTTATTGCCCAGAAGAAAAGTAACTATGATAAGATTGACCAGAAATGACAGAACCTTCATTATGAAGGCTGTTGAGATCGCAAAACAGGGGATAGAAAAAGGTTACGGTCCCTTCGGTGCCCTGATCACAAGGAAAGGAAAAATAATTACTGAAGCAAACAATAAAGTTGTACTTTCTTCCGACCCCACAGCACATGCAGAAATTCTTGCAATAAGAAAGGCCTCCGAAATACTGGAGACCCACGATCTGAGCGACTGTGTGCTCTATTGTTCGTGTGAACCCTGCCCGATGTGCCTTGGTGCAGTGTACTGGGCAGGGATAAAAAAGATTATTTATGCCTCCGGCCGGAAGGATGCCGAAATGGCAGGTTTCAGCGACAGCATGATATATGATGAGATAATGCTTGAGCCCGGAAATAGGAGTATTTCCTTCATCTGTGTTTCTGATGCCGGAGGACAGGAAGTGTTTGCAAAATGGGAAGAATTTGATGACAGGATCCCTTACTGATATGATTACGGGAAAACGTCTTATGCGCGATTTTTTTATCCGTGATGTCCTTCTGGTCGCACCGGAACTGATAGGGAAGTTATTGGTAGTAAGGGATGAAAAAGGTGCTTACGGAAGGTATATTATTACCGAGACTGAAGCATACAGGGGCGATGGCGACGAGGCGTGCCATGCAAGCAGGGGAAGAACAGCACGGACAGAAGTCATGTACCACGAGGGAGGAAGGATATACGTATATTTTGTTTACGGCATGTACTGGATGCTGAACTTCGTGACCGGCGAAAGAGATAATCCCCAGGCTGCACTGATAAGAGGAATAGAAGGTTTTAGTGGTCCGGGAAAACTTACCCGTGAGCTCAGGATTGACAAGTCATATTATGGCGAGGACATGATATCCTCAGAGAAGATATGGGTTGAGGATGCGGGAATAAGGAAGGATTTTAAGACAGGACCCAGGATAGGAATCAATTACGCCGGAGAGACCTGGAGAAACAAGCAATGGAGGTTCTTTGTGTAATAACAAGCTAAATATGAAAGGCATAGTTGATGATCGTCAGTTTATTCCTCAGGTTAAAATGTTGTTAAATCGATATTAGTAAAGGATCAGATTGCAATTTTTTACGTTCTTTGTCCTTCTAAAATGTTATAATATTATGGATTCAGTAAAGGCCTCCTACAGCCGGTGGAATAATATTACCGGCTGGTTGATGTTCCTTGTCTCCGCAGTGGTCTATCTGATCACTGTCGAGCCGACTGTAAGTTTTTGGGATTGTGGCGAATTTATTCTCTCGGCTTACGGGCTTCAGGTAGGACATCCTCCCGGAGCACCCCTGTTCCTGATGGTAGGACGTATTGCAACCCTTTTTTCACTGGGTGATGCATCAAAGGCTGCTCTGATGGTCAACTCTCTCTCTGCACTGTGCAGCGCTTTCACTATTCTTTTTCTCTTCTGGACTATTACACACCTTGTACGGAGGGTTTACACCCGGTCAAATCCTCTCGAAGCCCGCCATATTCCGGTAATTATTGCAAGCGGCGTAATAGGTGCCCTTACATACACCTTCTCCGACACTTTCTGGTTTTCTGCCGTTGAGGGGGAGCTTTATTCAATGTCCTCGCTGATGCTTGGACTGGTGTTCTGGGCGATGCTTAAATGGGAGGAAGAAGCAGATGACCCTTCTTCAGGACGATGGATAATACTGATAGCATATATCATGGGACTCGGACTGGGAATACACCGGCTGAACCTGCTTGTAATTCCTGTTCTGGTCCTGGTTTTTTATTTCAGGAAATATGAACTGTCAGCAAAAGGCTTTTTCAGGGCTCTTCTGGTCGCTGTTGTCCTTCTCGGACTTATGGTCTTTATCCTGATACCGGGTGTCCCTAAGGTGGCAGGATGGTTTGAACTGCTTTTTGTAAATGTATTCGGGCTGCCCTACAATTCCGGATTGCTAATTTTCATAGCAGCTGTGATAGCATCACTTGTTGCCCTGATAAGATTTTCACAAAGAAAAGGGAAGGTCATACTCAACTATATTGTTACAGGACTTACAGTCATCATGATCGGCTATTCATCCTATGCCATGATAGTGATAAGATCTTCTGCAAGGCCGCCAATGAACCAGAATAATCCTTCCGACATCTTCGCCCTTTCATACTATATTAACATGCAGCAGTACGGAACTTCACCCAAGTTCCATGGTCCTTATTACAGCGCTCCTGCCGAGGATGTCAGAAATGTGGTGGCCGGTTACAACAAAGTGGATGGCAGGTACAAGCCTTTTTACAGGCCGGAATACATCTATAATGAAAAATTCACCACCGTCTTTCCCCGTATGTACAGCCCCGAAGATCATCACAGGAAATCATATGAATACTGGGGAAAGGTGAAGGGACGGAAATATACCCTTACTTACGGCTCCGGCAAGGAGACGGTAGTATGTCCTACATTCGGCGAAAACCTCCGTTTCTTTTTCAGATATCAGACCGGCTTCATGTATTTGCGTTATTTCATGTGGAACTTTGCAGGAAGACAAAATGACATTCAGGGAAACGGCAACATTCTCCACGGGAACTGGATCAGCGGGATAAAATTCATCGACGAAATAAGACTTGGGGACCAGGATGCTCTTCCACAGGATCTTAAAGAAAATCCCGCCAGGAATACTTATTTCTTCCTTCCTCTGCTGATCGGACTGATGGGAGCAATATGGCAGTACAGGACCGACCGGAAAGGATTCATTCTGATCCTTACATTTTTTATCATGACAGGGTTTGCTGTTATCCTGTATCTTAACCAGTATCCAAACCAGCCGAGAGAACGTGACTATGCCTATGCAGGGTCATTTTATGCTTTCGCGGCATGGGCGGGAATGGGATTCATGTATCTGTACGATCTGATACGAAAGTATTCATCGCACCGGGTAACACCGGTAATATTGTTCATCCTCATAATGGCCGCATCCCCCTTACTGCTGGCTGTCGAAAACTGGGATGACCATGACCGCTCAGGACGCTATACGGCACGTGACATTGCCTCCAATTATCTTCAGTCGTGCGCCCCTGATGCAGTCCTCTTTACCTATGGCGACAACGATTCATTCCCTGTTTGGTACATACAGGACGTCGAAAGACTGAGAACAGATGTGCGTGTGGTAAACCTCAGCTATTTACAGGCAGGATGGTATATACAGATGATGAGACAGAAAGCATTCGATTCCGATCCGCTGCCCTTTTCCCTTGAACCCGCAAAATATATCGAGGGTGAAAGAACCCAGATGCCTGTCAATACGACTGTTGACAGAGCTGTCAATATTAAAGAGATTGTAAGGTTTCTCGGAGCTGACGACAGGAAATTTCAAATCGACATAAGCGGAAGAGGCGATTATGCAAATTATCTCCCCACGAACAAATTAGTGATAGATGTCGATTCTGTCAGCGTATTGAATAACGGAACGGTAAAAGAATATTTCAGCGACAGGATTGTTTCTCCCATGATCTGGGAATATTCTGCCAGAGATGCCATGAAGGGCGACCTTGCAATTATGGACCTGATAGCAACCAACAACTGGGAACGGCCCGTGTATTTTTCAACAACAGTTCCCGGAAGCCAGTACAAAGGTCTGGAAAATTATTTCGTCCAGGAAGGAATGGCATACAGAATTGTACCTGTCAGGATTGAGACATCAGGGAATGCCGATTTCGGTATGATCGATCCACATGTAATGTACGACAACATGATGAACAGGTTCAAATGGGGCAACGCCGGTGATCCTTCAGTATATCTCGACGAAAATAACCGAAGGATGTTCGGGAATTTCAGGAGGCTCTTCGCAAATCTCGGCAACACGCTTCTTCAATCCGGAGATACACTCAGGGCCGTTGAGGCTGTAAGAAGAGGTCATGAGATCGTGCCTTCATCAAAAATGCCCGACGACTTTTTTTCAACAGGCCTTGCCGAAGTCCTTATCAGGGCCGGTAAAGTGGAAGAGGGAGAGGAGATATTATACAGGATTATGGAATATGCCTCGGAGCACCTCGATTATCTGCTTGCTGTCGACAATAATTCAAGATATGACCTCGACATGGAAATAGGGATCAATTTCCAGTCGCTTCTTGATATTTACTACATGGCTGATGATCTCAAACTTACTGCAATTAAAGAAGCAGCAGAGCCACTGGTAAATAAATATTATGGTGAATTCTATCCTTCGAACAGGTGAAACTGAGAATTCCGGGATTTCCCTTCCCTGCTGAACTTCTGTTTCCGGGGGCGGTTTTCAGGATCTCATCAACAGAGAAGGTCCTCTGTCTTACCTTTGACGATGGCCCTCATCCTGGTTCAACTCCCGGCTTGCTAAGAATACTGGATGAGACAGGTGTGAAAGCAGTTTTTTTTTGCAGCGGAAGGCAGGCTGAGAAATACCCCGAACTGTTAGATGCAATTAAAAAGCACGGTCACTCAGTTGGCAACCATGGCTACGCTCACCGGAGCGGATGGAAAACCGGACTGAAAGAATATTGTGCCGATGTTTACAAGGCTTCATCCCTTACATCAGATACCCTTTTCCGTCCTCCTTACGGAAGGATTCTTCCCTGTCAGTACCGAAGGCTATCAAAGTCATTCACGATAGTCTTATGGGATATTATGCCCTTCGATTATGATAAAAAATACGGAGCAGCCAGGTCTTCCCGATTACTTTCACGAAATATCAGGCCCGGTTCGGTAATTGTTCTCCATGATACCCCGGCTTCTTCATGCAGGTCATTTCTGAGTGATTTCATCCGTCAATCCATTAAAAGAGGTTTCAGGTTTGAACTTATTCCTCAAAATATCTGAGTTTTGTATTTAAGATTGAAGTATTACATTTGGACAGGCTAAAAACATATTTTAATGAACATTCTCGTACTTGGTTCAGGAGGAAGAGAACACTCAATAGTATGGAAGCTTTCCCAAAGCAGGAAAGTGAGCAGGATTTACACCGGTCCCGGTAATGCAGGGACGGCAGCTCTTGGGATAAATCTGCCCCTTGATCCCGGTGATTTTGAAGCAGTGAAAAAGGCCGTTATCGAAAACAGTATTGATATGGTGGTCGTAGGTCCTGAAGCTCCTCTGGTTGACGGAATCTATGATTTTTTTATTGCCGATTCATCAGTAAGGCATATTTCCGTGATAGGACCCGGCCGTTCGGCTGCAAGACTGGAAGGAAGCAAGGATTTCGCAAAATCATTTCTGACCCGTCACAACATTCCTACAGCAGCATTCAAAAGCTTCGACATTAACAATATTACTGAGGTCGCAGATTTTCTGCATACCCTTAAACCCCCTTATGTAATTAAGGCTGATGGACTTGCGGCAGGTAAAGGGGTTTTAATAATCGACAATTTCCACACCGCGGAAAATGAAGTCAGGGAAATCCTGAACGGTAAATTCGGGAAAGCCGGCAGCAAGGTCGTCGTTGAACAATATCTGAAGGGGATTGAATTGTCTGTTTTCATCGTTACCGACGGAAATACTTATAAGCTACTGCCTGAAGCCAAGGATTACAAACGCATTGGAAGGGGTGATACCGGCCTCAATACAGGAGGTATGGGAGCCGTTTCTCCGGTACCCTTTGCTGACAAGGATTTTATGGATAAAGTCATAGCCTCCATTATAGAACCTACCATGAAGGGATTGAAAGATGACGGCATCGTATATAAGGGGTTCATTTTCTTCGGACTGATGAATGTTGACGGTAATCCTTATGTTATAGAATATAATGCACGTATGGGAGATCCTGAATCTGAGGTAATTATCCCAAGGATAAAATCAGACTTCTTTGAACTCCTTGAGGGAGTTGCACAGGGTAAGCTTCAGGAAAAGGAACTTGAGATTGATGAAAGATTTGTTACGACGGTTATGATTTCATCAGGAGGCTATCCCGGAGGTTATGAGAAGGGAAAAACGATCTCAGGTCTGGATAAAACAAGGGATTGTGTTGTTTTCCATGCCGGGACAAAGCCGTCCGGCGATCAGGTTGTGACATCCGGAGGCCGTGTTCTCGCTGTCACATCATGGGGCATGACGATGCAGGAAGCTCTTGAGGGATCATACCGGAACGTCTCGGAGATATCTTTTGATGATATGTATTTCAGGGAAGATATTGGTTTTGACTTGAAAAATTATTGATGCTTTCGGTTTTTAAAGGGACAGGTCCCGGAGTTATAGCTGCAACAGTGATCGCTCTGTTGTTGTTGTGGATCCATCCGCTTGCATATCCTGCAGGCCCGGGAGATCTGATCTATGAAGTACAGCCGATGCCTCTTTACGAATTCCTGAAAGTGATTTTAGGTCATTCACCTTTGCCGGGAGTGATTACTTCCTTCCTCTTCCTTTCATTTATGCTCTTCCTGCTGGTGCATTTCAATACTACGGTGTTCTTCATAAACCAGCGTACCTTTCTGCCTGCCATAGTATATCTGCTCCTTACTTCACTGTTGCCGGATAACCAGGTTTTAAACCCGGTGTTACCGGCAGCCTTGCTGCTTATGCTTGCAATGATGAGGATTATGGATGCTTACAGGAAGCAGGGTGTTGCGTACAATTTTTTCGATGCCGCTTTTCTTATCGGCACTGGAAGTATGCTGTATGCAGGATTATTATGGTTTGGCGTTCTCACAATAGTGGGTATTGCCATTCTCAGGAGGGTAACGCTGTCGGAGATACTGCTTTCACTGATCGGAATTCTTACCCCTTATTTAATTGTGGCCGGATTTTATTTTGTTTCGGGACGCGAGGTTATGGAACTCCTTGAAGTCACGGGAAAGAACCTGTTTGAAAAGGCAGTTTCATTTGAATTTTCACCTGAACAGGTTGTGGCGCTTATAAGTTCAGGAATACTTCTTATTGTAAGTATTGTTTTCCTTATGGCACGTATACATGCAAAAAAGATCAGATCGAGAAAGACTTTTTTTCTTCTTCTCTGGGGATTGCTGATATCAGTGCCGGTATATTTTGCAATACCTTCAGTGTCGGTAGAAATTATGTGGATAGCAGCCATCCCTGCATCCTACATCATAACACACTATTTTGTATTTTCATCTTCCCGGGTGATGCCGCGGCTGATCTTTTCCGGACTTGTTCTGATGGTTGTTATGGTGCAGCTTTTTTCCCTATTTAACCATTGACACAACGCCTACTCCCGATCCCTGCAAACCGTCTTTAAAGTCGTAGTTAAGCTGATAGATGCCGCTCCTGTTGCAAACCAGTTCGACTGATTTATAAGTTTTCCCTGTATTTGAATCAAACGATGACAGCACAACCTGGTTAGCATCGTTTTTGATGGTAAGAACAAGCTCTCCTTCCGATCCTTCAGCTGTGCAAAGGGAGAATTTATATCTTGTATTCTTCCACAGCGACATCTGGGTTTTGTAGCGGAATTCGCCCGGTGCCTGGGCCTTGCCGAGCTGGATCCGGAAATCTTTCAGATATTTTGTGTTTGGACCGGCATTCATAACGCATTGTGCCACCAGAGGATCTGTGCTCTGTCCGAAGGCAATCATGCCTGCCGTAAGCAAAAATAAAGTGATTAGATATTTTTTCATTTTAGTTATTTGCTATTAGCTTGTTTCTGACACTCTCAGTTATTTCAATAATATCTTTAAGCTGGTCATCGGTCATTTCAACGACGCTGGTTTCGGTCTGTTCAACAATAAGTGCGCCATCGACCTCCCTGCTTACAGGTTCCCCAAGGGTATATGTGATCTTAACATCCCTGTATGACTGTTTTATTTCCTGAAGATCGCGACAAAGCTCTCCAAATTCCGGATCGCGGTTGCAATATGGATTAGCAAGCAATATAAGATCATTAAGAATTATCTTCTGTTCTCCTATCCTGTCTCTTAGAACAGGGTCAGGATATTCGGTCATCACTTGCGTTGCAAGGTACTGTCCCTCAATCCATACTCCGATTATCATCAAGGCTGAAAGTTGGCCACGGTCATTGTCCCGAAGGTACTTATCAATCTGGGTGTAGGAGTCGATTGACATGAAAAGCAGTGAATCGAGGTTAGACTTGCTTAGAGAGAGCCTCTTAATAGTCTCAAAATCGAAGAACTGTCCGACTTTTATCCCTTCGGCGAGTTTTCGTATCGAGGAAAGGATGTCGATTGATGAACCTGTTTTTTCATACATGTTGAGATAGCCCAGGTCAGCTCCAAGTATCCCCAGGGTGAATGCTTTGTCGAAAGAGGTTGTCTGCCTGTTAGGGTCGACTGAGGAAGCAAGGTATTCAGGGGAGAATGGAACCGCCAGCGTTTGAAGGAGATTTGCTATTTCGACAGGAGAAGAAATGTTTTTTGCAATTTCTTCAATAGCTTCTGTGCTTAACTTTTCAGCTTCATCAAGAGGAATGGTGTCTTCTTCAGGGAATACAAACTGTGAATCGCTGTTTGATCTGTTTCTGCACGTCAGGCAGGTAAATGTGATCAGGATCATAAATAAAAAAGCCGTTCCTTTCATCAGGATAACAGGTTAATTTATACAAAAATATAAAAAATCATTTTACCAGCGTTCTGAATAGCTTCTTTCGCAGCCTCAATCTTTCAAAATATCTTACGGCTCTTCCAAGGAGGTCAAAATACAGGATTATGTAAAGCGCTATAGTACTCGACAGCACAAGACCGGTATTGAATATGAAGGTGTCTGTCCTGCCGCCCAGAAAATATTTTGAAGGTGCAAAGAAATGGGTTCTGAACCTGGGGAAGCCTTTACCTGATGGATCGAGGTATACGGGGTCGGTATTCTGTACTATGGAATTTTTATATATCAGTATTTTATTCCTTTCGTAATATTTTGTAACTATTTCCTCAAGTTTAAAGTTGTAATATTCGTCGCGGAGCTTATCAAGGGCAGTCCTGTTGAGGTTATAGAAGGTGTCCTTTCTGTCGCTGGCTGCATTTGAAACCCGGCTGAATGTCTCATCGAGCCTTTTCAGATACGCCTTCACCGAGTCGGCAATGTTCTGGTTGAACCGGTCATCTGTAAGACTCTCAGTCCATGGGAACTGCGGAAGGCCATAAAGAGAACTCATCTTTTCCAGCTCGTTCCTTACAAGTGGCAGCCTGTTAAGATGAGGAGGCTTAACATTCGACGGAAGTTCCGACATGTCCTGTGTTCTTATGGTATAAGCCCTTAGGTCCCTGATGCTTGCATCAAGGGCCCTCTTTATTTCCGGGATCCTGTGCACCTTGTTGAAGTCGGCCTGGCTGATTTTTTTCTGCAGATCGTAAAATGTTTTTCCTTCGCGGGTGAATTCACAGGTGCTGTATCTGTTATCCTTGAACTGTGACACCATGAGCGCTTCGTAGGTCCATCGCGTCGGCATAAGCTCTGCAATTACAGGCACTTTTTCTACACTGCCGATCTTCCTGTTGAGCTTATCGAAGGGGAACATAGCCCCGCTCAGCACCATCATTGGTATTATGAGCAGGGGAATAATGATATAAATTGTTATTGCCGAGTTGAATGATGCTGAAATGTTAAGTCCGACCATGTTTGCGCAGAAAGCCGTTGTGAAAAGGGCTACCCAGTAGTAAAAGAACATACCTCTGAGACCCAGGATCGGATTTGCCACAGAAATGAAAAGAAATGACTGGACAGCCGAAATAATGACAAGTATTGTGATCTTGGAAAAAAGGTAGCTTGTCCGGCTCAGGTTAAGGAATCTTTCCCTTTTCAGTATTTTACGGTCGCGGAATATTTCCTCGGCACTAATTGTAAGCCCCAGAAAGAGAGCTACTATCAGGCTCATGAAAATATAAATCGGGATGTTCTCATTTTCAGAAAAGATATAGATATCTGAGTCGGGGTTGGGGATATACCTGATTATGAAGGAGAGTATGAATCCTAGCACGGGAGCCTCAAGCAGGGTAAGCATTATATACTGCCGGTTGGCCAGTTTGCTCTTGAGATCCCTTATAAAATAAATGAGATACTGCTTCAGAAGTCCCGGGCGATCAAGGTTTTTGTGAGGAGGCTCCTTTACTTCCGGTACATTAACAAGCGGGTGTCTCTCACGGAATTTCCCGGCCCATTCCCGCGGCAGGACCTTTCTTTTATCTGTGTACTGCCCGAATTCATCAACAACATGAGCTTCGATGATATTAAAAATAGCTTCTGTGTTAACGTTTCCACACTGTGGACATTCACCTATCTGAGAGTTTATCTGGGCATCAAGAGTCTTAAAATGGACAACTGCATTTACAGGGTTCCCGTAATAAACCATACTTCCTCCCTGGTCGAGTATGATTATCTTGTCAAACATCTTGAAAATTTCCGAAGATGGCTGATGTATCACGGTAAAGATCAGCTTTCCCTTCAGAGTCAGGTCACGAAGCAGATCCATTAATGTTTCTGAATCACGCGACGACAATCCTGACGTAGGCTCGTCGAGAAACAGAATTGAAGGCTCTCTTATAAGTTCGAGTGCAATGTTAAGCCTTTTTCTCTGTCCCCCGCTGATCACTTTATTGAAAGGAGAACCGACCTTCAGATCTCTTTTATCCAGCAGGCCGAGATTAGACAAGGTATGATCGACAATCTCCGTGATCTCCTTCCTGCTCTTGTTTCTGAAGCACTGACAGGCAGCAAAATAGAGGTTATCAAAAACGGTGAGATCTTCCATGAGAAGGTCATCCTGCGGTACAAATCCGAGAACGCCTTCCAGGGCCCTGTTGTCATTGATGACATCGAGCCCGTTAATTTTTACTGATCCTGAAGTTGGTTTTTCGATGCCGCTGAGCAGATTGAGAAGCGTGGTCTTTCCCGAACCACTGGCGCCAAGAATACCAACAAGACTTCCTTCGTCAATGGAGAAACTTACATCGTCAATTGCGTGATGACCTTCGATAAACTTGAGGGTAAGGTTTTCGACACTGAAGGAAAGCTTGTGAATGATGATATCAGACAGAAAAGTCGAACTGATATCACTATAATAAATAGGATATCCCTGGGAAGATCTTAAAGTGCTTCCTTTGGCGAATGAATATATCTGTCCCGGAATAATCGGGAGGCCGTTGAGATACAGCTGTTCGTCCGACCTGTATTTCACGAAATAAAGATCCACGCTGGTGATCCTCAGGAAAAAGATGCTCGTATCAAGATATCCCGACAGCATCCTTTTACACAGGTCGCACTCCTTGTGCTCAGGATACAATGACAGTATTGAATTGTTATCAAGTTTCTCCGGCGTGTCATATCTTACAAACTGTTCCGTTGCTGTAAATTCTTCTGCCGTAATCCTGAACACTTCTGCAACAGTGTTAATAATATTCATTCTTTGGGGCGTAAACCGGCGGTCGGCATTTACCAGCTCGAAGAGCCTCATGAGTACGACAACTTTCTGCTCCTGGTTGAGAGTCCGGTTGATTTTTTTGCAGATGCCCAGAATTTTAACGGAATCTTTTACGGATGGCGGGCCGGGCTCCTTCCGGGCCGATGATTCACGAACAGGTCCTGCATGTTCATCGAAGAATGTCAGATACTCCGTTACACTTTCCTGTGAGAGCTGTTTGGTGAGGAAAGCTGTTACATAATCTCGCTCACTTATTATTATTCCTCCATCCTGCTTTACAATAAGCGCGAACAATTCCATTAATGCCTTCAGGATCTCCTCACTCATAAAAAGCCTGTGTAATTCCTGGTTTCAGATAGCCGAAGATATGAAAAATCTATCTTTTCTTTAACGGTAATCTGAATTTTCTCTGTAACCACCCGGGTATCAGTGAAGCTCCTATTATAAGATAAGGATAATAACTGACCATTCTCCAGATAATCGTCATGGCCAGTGCAATGCTTCCCACATGCAGGGGGTCGGCAGGTATGGCATCGGAAATATATCTTCCAAGTATAACTTCTGCAAAACCGCTGCCTCCCGGTGTAGGGCTCATGATCATCATTATCCAGGTCACTAGCTGCCGGGCAAATATCAGGAAATGATCATCGATAATAAAAAAAGCAACCAGAATGGCATTGATTACCCAGTACCGCGATGTCCATGAAAGAAAGGTTGCCAGAAGTGCCTTGACCCAGAAGAAAGGCGGTTTTTTCTTCAGTTCGCGTGAACTTACGACAATGTCATCACCTGCCCTGGCTGCAGCACTGCTCCACCTTCTCAGGAAGGGAAGCCTGAAAAACCAGAGGATGATCTTTTTTATACCTTCAGGATTGATAAAAAGTCCCCATCCGATAAGAAGGACCCAGGCTAAAATTATCGCATATCCTCCGATTGCAACAAACATTAGGTTATTGAATAAAGCCACCCCGGTCCCTGAGGCTGTTGTAGTAAAGAGGATCTCACCTCCGACAATAAGCAGAATGACAGGGAACATTATCACAAAATAGAGTTCATCAAGAAAAGAAGTCGCCAGAACCACTGAGGTGCTTCGCCCCACTGTAATACCCTCCTTATGTATAAATACAACTGCAACGGCAGTCCCCCCTACTGTCGAGGGTGTTACCGCCGAAGTGAATTCCCAGAGCATTATTACCCTCAGGGCCTGCTTCCATGTAAGATCTTTTTCAGAAAGGATCCTTAACCTGATCACGTATCCCAGATCCCTGCCTATCATACAAAGCCATGCAATCATAAGCCAGAATACCGACCGCCATGTGAATTCAATCTCTCTGAAAACGCTGATATTGACGTCTTTAAAAATCAGCCAGAGTACAACTATCAGACCCAGTACCACCGGTATCAGTATCCTCCGGGGATGTAATTGCCGGGCAATTTCCGAATCCTGTGTTGATTCCATGAGGGGCCAAAGATTCAACAAATTTGCTTCAATTCCAAAAAAGAATATATCCTTTGAATTCACTACTTTTGAAAGAAACTTGTTCAAAAAAATCATCAGTAATGAAAAGCCTGTCAGCATACACGTTCCTGTTTCTCATGTGCATACTGCTTATTCCGGTGCAGGATATTTCCGGTCAGCAGCACGAAAGAGTCATTGAAAACTTCAATTACGGCTGGAAATTCCATAAAGGAGAAATTGCCGGAGCTCATGATATTACATTTAACGATTCCGGATGGAGGGATCTGGATCTTCCACACGACTGGAGTATCGAAGGCCCATTCAGCAGGGATAATTCGAGTTGTACAGCTTACCTGCCTGGTGGAACAGGATGGTACAGGAAATCCTTTACCCTGCCTTCTGAAGGTCGTGGAAGAAAGGTTTTTATATACTTCGACGGCGTTTATAACAACAGTGAGGTGTGGATTAACGGACATTTTCTTGGCAAAAGGCCAAACGGCTATATATCTTTTGTTTACGATTTATCACCTCATTTAAACCCGGGCGGGGAAAATGTAATTGCAGTTAAGGTCGACCATACCCTGGATGCAGATTCGCGATGGTATACCGGTTCAGGGATATACCGCGACGTTCATCTCATATATACCGGGCTGGTTCATGCCAAATGGTGGGGAGTAAGCTACACTACACCCGATGTGTCTGCTGACGGAGCAAGTCTCTCTGTAAAAACCGATATTGTAAATGAATCAGGGAAGAAAGCCAGGGTGAAAGTCACATGGAAGCTGATGAGGGAGAAATCCCTGATCGTTTCATCGTCGGCTGCATCTGTGATTTCCGCCGGTGGTGAAACGACCGTCAGCAGGATAATAAATGTCCCTGACCCCGATCTGTGGAATGTCGATTCCCCCGACCTGTATTCCCTGGTTACTGAAATTAAAAGCGGAAAGACAATCGACAGGATTGATATCCCTGTAGGCTTTCGTACTATAAGGTTCGATGCTGACAGCGGATTTTTCCTCAACGGGAAGAATTTAAAACTTAAAGGTATCTGCATGCATCACGATGCAGGCGCCCTTGGAGCTGCAGTTCCCGGTGAAGAGCTGGCAAGAAGGCTGGATATTCTAAAGGAAATGGGATGCAATGCGATCAGGACAAGTCACAATCCTTTTTCTCCCGGCTTCATGGACCTTTGCGACAAAAAAGGCTTCCTTGTCATCGGTGAGATCTTCGACGAATGGGAACTACCAAAGAAGAAATGGCTTCAGGGATGGAATGTAGGAACTCCGGGCAGGGAAGGTTATGCCGAATATTTTAAAGAGTGGGCAAAACAGGACCTTGAAGATTTTGTTCTCAGGGACCGCAACCACCCGTCGCTTATTATGTGGAGCATAGGAAATGAAGTCGATTACCCTAACGATCCATACACTCATCCAATACTGAATACAGAAGCAAATCCCCAGACCTGGGCAAAATTCAGCGAAAGTCTGCCTCATGCCGACAGACTGGGCGAAGTAGCCCGCGAACTAGTATCAGTGATTAAGAGACTGGATACCACCAGACCAGTAACGGCAGGACTTGCGTCAGCATTAATGTCGAATGAAACAGGGTATGCTGCCGCTCTCGATGTGGCAGGGTATAATTACCAGGAGTTCAGGTATGAGCAGGACCACAGGAAATATCCTGACAGACCTCTCTACGGCAGCGAAAACGGGATGACCCTTGAGATGTGGAATTATGTGGCAGACAATGATTATATCATGGGCCAGTTCCTCTGGACAGGTTTTGAATATCTTGGAGAAGCAGGACGCTATCCCATGCGATCAAACACTGCCGGAGTGATAGATCTGGCTGGTAACAAAAAGCCGGAGTTTTTCTTCAGGCAGAGTTTGTGGAGTGATAAGCCAATGGTCTTTATCGGGACCACCGACAGACTTGACGAAAGGAGGAAACCGGGTCTGTGGGATCACAAAAGAGTGGATCCTGTATGGAATTATGAAAGGGGAAAGATGGTAAGTGTAAATGCTTTTTCAAACTGTGAAGAGGTGGAACTTTTACTGAACGAAAAGTCGCTGGGCACAAAAAAAATGGTTGATTTTCCCAACAGGGCCATCAGCTGGGAATTGCCTTTTGAAAAAGGAGAACTTACTGCCATATCAAAAAATGGAGGAAAGGAAGTTGCCCGTCATAGCCTGAGAACAACAGGTGAAGCTGCAAGGATTTCTGCTGCAGTCAGGGAAAGTATTCTTAGAGCCGACAGGACTGACATAAGCCATATATTTGTTACCCTGCAGGACAAAGACGGGAATGTTGTCTATGATGCCGGGAATGAAGTAACATGTGAGATCTCAGGTCCTGCGAGGCTAATAGGCATGGAAGATTCAAATCCTGCGAATACTGAAGATTACAGGGACAACCGTCAGCATGCATTTCACGGGCGTTTGCTGGTTTATGTGCAGGCAGAAGACAAAGAGGGGAAGGTAACCATTAAGTTAACCTCCCCCGGTCTCACTGATGCCGTAGTGGAACTAACGGCAAAAAAATAGTAGTTTACTTCTTGTAGTAAGCAGCGGTGGTCTTCATTTCACCTCCGTCGCGGTTCCTCCTTGTAGATTCAACGAGAAGGACTTTTCCTCCTTCAGTAAGTTTCCATGTCTCCGAGGTGTTCATTGTCCTCGATTCACCGTTCATCTCAAAAGTCATGCTCGAGGCTATGGTCATTGAATTCTTGTCGGCCGACCAGGTAACTGTTGATTTCCGTGTTGAGTTGAACATCGGATTTTCGCTGGGAGTACCGTCAATGTTGTATTTGGCGTTGGTCTTCATCTCCTGACCGTCGCGGCCCGGCATGGTGCTTTCAACCGAAAGTACATTGCCACTGACTGTCACAACCATAGTGGTTGCTGCAAAACGAAACTGACTTTCCCCGAAATTACTCTTGGATTCGTTGAAAGCCCAGGTGCCTGCAAAATTTGCCTGACCCATAAGCCCTGCGGAGATCAGGGTTAAAGCAAGTGATAGAAATAATCTCATAACATGTAAAGTGTTGGTTAATACTATTGAATGATTCTAGAAAATACCATGCCAGAAATTCTTTCAGCTCTGATTACGTCAATTGAATGACATAACAAATCCGGATTTTATTCCCAATGTTATAAAAATGAAAAGAAACGAAGTTATTATAGCTAGTTAATTAATGTTAAAACCTGAAGTTATAATATCTCCGGATTAAGTTTGAAAAGGTAGAGTGTGGAAGGATCAGGCCAGGGTTCGGGTCTGGCCCTGTCGCGGTTGCTGGGAAGAGTCTCCCATTTAAGTATATACCTTACACCGGGTTCTCCGCTGGCTCCGTCATCTGAAGAAGTCCGTAGGGATAAGCCCGGGAATGTGCCTTCCGGTTTCATCCCTGCCGTGACAGGAGGGCTTTTTTTGACTGTCCCGATAACATTAAACTCATTATCAAGTAAAAATGTTCCCGTTCCGTAGATTTTATGATAGTAACTGACCTCATAATTTCCGTCATTTCTTCTGTTGAAACCGTTGATCCTAACTTCAAAAACGATGCTCCCTCCTCCTGAAAACTCCCACCTGTAATCCCAGTCGGTAATCACCTTGTATGTCCATCCCTTCCTGTTGTGGCTGGCAACGTATAGCTGGAGATACCCCGTACTGTCATATTTATGGTATACAAACACCGGGTTCTTATTTTCATCAAGACAGAGCCGGGCTGCCAGGTTTATAATACCTCCTTTAACCGGTATGGGATCGACAATCAGTGATCTGTTGTTGATCGTTGCAGGTAGATCAACACGCTCATCATTGACATTATACCAGTTTTTCAGGTCGGGACTCTTCATATAGGAAAGGTCGTGATTTGTTGAGCAGTCGGGAGTATCGCGCCAGACCCAGTAAAGATGATACCATCCGTCGGAAAAAATTGCGGGTTGCGACTGGTACGCATTCATCAGTCCAAGTCCGTCGGTGAGAGGTGTGTCAAGTAACCGCGACCACCGGTTTGTTTCACATGACCAGATATTGTATATCTCATTTCCATTACCGCTGGAGCCGTCACGGTAGTGAAAAATAAGCTGACCGTCACTTGTTTTCATGAACTTCGGGTAGGTACAGCGGTCTTCTTCACTGGCGACCATTTCCTTTACCAGTTCAAGAGAAAAGATATCTCCGGGTATTGAGCTTCTGAAGTATGTAAGCGGATGTACATGCATGTTTCCGGACAGATGGATATAGCCCTTTTTGTCGATGGCCATGGTAATGTAATTATGACTGTCCCAGCCAAGTACGGTACTTATACCTCCGGAACTCTCACGATACAGAGGAGGCATTATCTGCAGACTGAAATTATCATCAGAAAGGTCACGCTGTCCTACTACCATATTCCTGTTTGAATTGTAGTAGGCAATATACTGGCGCGAATTATGAGTCAGAAGACAAAACCCCACCGGGTGACCTGCCCAGACACTGTCGATTGTGATGCTTTGGACTATCTTTTCCTGTGTGCCTGTTTCGTCAATTTCTATAAGGGTACTGGTTCCTTCCTTATGCTGCAGGTTTCCTGACTGATTGCATGAAACAGCCATTGACAGGAATATGGCAATAACAATAACACTTTGCATGGGAGAAATGAATATCATGTTAAAAATTATTGAGCAGGTTTATGCTATGCAATTTAATAATATTGAGCTGTTCTCCTTCTCTTCATGACATTTTTTAACTGATTCCGGAATTTGCCGGTGTAAATACTGATTTCTGAAATGCTCAATTTGCGTTAATGTTTCCTGTCTTTTATCAATTCCTGGCTGCCGTTTGTCAAAAACAAATTTTTCAGCAAATCATGGAAAAGGAAGGGTAGGCTGATGTGTAATAAAATTATTATCAGTCAATTGACTCATTACCCCGGTCTGTGCACATTAAGGCAGGCCATATCTCCCGGTCAATTCAGCCCCTGTTTTGACGAAAGTCCCTCCTGTTTAGGTTAACGGTACATAAGGGTATATGTCCGTCCGGTTTGCGTTGATTAACAGATTCATAATTGCTCGCAAAAGCCCATTTAATGGACGTTCCAGACTTGACGGATGTTGTCTGTGGGCTTATCTTTACTCAACAGAAATGCAGAAAAAAATGGAAGAGGTAACAATCATAAACAGCCGTACCGGGACCGTAAGAAAACCGGAGAGTGCCTCCCACCATGAGAGTGTAAATATAAGATCAGGGAATAATGGCTCATTTGCCAACCTGATCTCCCAGTGCGGGATCAATTTCTTCATGTATCTTAAAAATCTCAATATTTCCAACAGAAACGACATCCTGGTACTTCCCTCTAATAATCACTACTACTACGACGGTAAAGAGCTGGGAAGCATAAAGGTTTTAGTAAATCTGAAAAAATTGAACCTCATAAAGCATGTTGAGCTGTTCCTTAATATGCTGGTAAGGGTTCTTCCCGCAGGGACAGATTTTGTAGGATGTTTTTCGGAGCCGGCTGCCGGGAATAACAGAAAGCATTATTTCGGAAAATATACTATGCTTTTCACAAGACTGATAAGTCTCTTTGATCCTGCATCCGACAGGGCTATGGACAGGGATTCTGTAAGAAGACTTCTGGAAAGAAGCGGTTTTGTGCCTGTAGACATGAGAGAAATGAACGGGATCACATATTTCTGTTGCAGGAGTATTGGAGCACCACATAATTAGGCAGGTATCACTTTGCTGAAAAAGGCGATCTATGAAAGTACATTTTCAGATACGGTCGGAAGAAACAGGAATCCTACTTCTCAGGCAGAGAAGAATCGCCAAAGCATTGCGCTGGTGGCTCAGGGAGAACGGCATCACTTATCAGCATGAATTTTTCTTCCCCCGCTCTTTTTATCTTATCCGTTCGGAAGATCTCAGAACTCAAAGCCAGATATCAGGATCAGCCGTAAACTCTGAACGGAACTGATCCTTCCATCTATTTTGTTTTTCGTACCAGGTCCGCAGGTTCCTTCAAATCCCGGAGAAGATCTGTCATATGTGCTGTTTATTTAACAATCTTGGTTATTTTTGTAAATCGTTGAATCCAGGGGGATCTTGTTTTATTTATAAATGGACCAGGGAGATAAATTACATATCTTACCTACGGGTAATACGCCTGAGGTTTTTCTCGACCCGGCAGGTGTCATTAAGATAAGGGGAAGAGGGTTGTTTTCACATAAGACAAAGCTTCCGGAAAAAGTAATGACATGGCTTGATTCATACCTTGAAGATCCGGCCGATACAACCGACGTGATCGTAGCCTTTGAATATCTCAACAGCTTCAGCACAAGGGTGCTGACATCCATCTTTCAGAAAATTAAGGGGCTTGCCATGGCAGGGAAGAAATATGTGATCCACTGGTATTATGAATCGGATGATGATGACATACTTGAACGTGGAGAATACATTGCGTCAACCCTTGACATTCCCATTCACTTCGTCGTCATCAGGGATCCGGGTACTGTCTGAGTCTTTCTTTATTTCGCCTTCTTTCTGATTTTGTTGATTTCTTTCTGCTGAGCTGTGATGATCTCCTCCATTTCACGCATCCTGTCGTTCATCATAATGATCTGAAGTTGAAGGTTTTCTATCGTCTCCAGTGTTTCAAAAGCCATTCTTGTCATATCCACGGTATTACCGTTTTCCTCTTTTTCTTTTATGGCCGATGTAACCCAGGGAAGATGCCTGTTCCCTGCCAGAAAAGTCTTTACTTCTTCGGTGGAGAGCAACGGGTAATCTTTCCCGAAAACAAAGTCTGGTTTTGAATAGGCAACACCGTTTGCTGATCCGTCGGTTCCACCGTAATAAACACTACCTGTTGCCCTTATGCTTCCGTCAACATCAAGGTCGTACTGGGGAAGCCATGTCTTGATCCCCACCCTGTTCATTGTCGGATTAAGAATAATATGTTCATCGGTATTGCTGCCCTGCATAACCAGCTGCCCGCCCGAAAAAGTGAAGTCCAGAAAACCCGGAGAACCGTCTGTTCTCATGGCTATCCAGTCGTTTGTGGCAGGTTCATAAAGTCTTATCCTGTTGCCTGCAACATCGAGCTTGTACTGAGGAGAAGTATTACCGATTGCTACATTCTGTTCCGTTCCTTTTATCATAAGACCAACATTTGCCGTTGATCCTGGTCCGTCAGACTGTCTAAAAACCTCTACTCATTGTTGATAACTCTGGCTGTAAGGAGTTTAACAGGAAACTGGAGTTTTGTACCTTAATTACATGAAATTCATACAAGGACATAACAGAACTCAG
>Ga0116163_1000052_pt1 | contig 78876 bp, 84 predicted proteins | sample AD_UKC107_MetaG_FD_89889 | JGI IMG/M metagenome (GOLD analysis project Ga0116163, IMG submission 89889) | Active sludge microbial communities of municipal wastewater-treating anaerobic digesters from Hong Kong - AD_UKC107_MetaG | ecosystem: Engineered > Bioreactor > Anaerobic > Digestate...
GAAGTATTAATACACAAGTTGTGCTGTCTTTTGGGATAATACTGCTTGTTATAACACTTGCGATGGGGTTGTCAGGATACATGTTTTCGAAGCAGGGGATGAATAACATGAAGAGGCTTCATGAGGAAACCCTGTTATCCAAACTGGATTGTGATGCAGGGAACGTGTATAAGGCGTTTACCAATTTCTTTGGACAACTTGGAGTTGATGGAGAAAAGTTTTTTGATGAAGAGGGGCGTGAAATAAATGGCAATACCGAGTTTGTCGACTCCGTACTCGAAAATTACGGGAATCTGACTACAATTTTCGTGAAATCTGGGAACGATTTTAAACGGATTTCAACAAACATCATGGAAGCAAATGGACAAAGAGCAATAGGGACTATGCTTGGGAAAGATAGTGCGGCCTATGAGACGATCATCAATGGGAAGACTTATACCGGTCAAGCGATGATTCTTGGGAAATCCTATTTAACACTGTATAAACCGCTTATAATCAATAAAGAAGTCAAAGGGATCCTTTTTATCGGTCTTGAGGATGAAGACATTAAGAATCAGATGAACGTCTTTTTCGATCATCTTTGGACTGTTAATATGATTATCACGGTTATTGCGATGATCTTTGGCTTATCAATTGTATATTTTATCTCCCAAAGAATAACCACTCCTATTAAGAAATTGTCAGAAACACTGAAGAAAGTTACCGATTATGATTTGACAGATGACAGAGATGATTATCTCGATAAAATTCTCTCCAATCGGACGGAAATCGGTGATATGGCAAGAGATATACAATCGATGAAAAATAATCTGAAATTGCTTGCCAATGAGATGAAGGAACAATCCGACTTTCTCGAAACATCGGCGGAAAAAATGATGGAAATATCTAATTCACAGCAATCCGGCTCTTTACATCTTGCGGAAATAGTCAGGGATACTGAAAATGAAACTGCAACAACGAATAGTTCTATTCAGGAAGTGTCCGTGGGAATAGAAAACATTACCGAAAGTGCCCAGGAAATATCCAATGCGACCGCTGAAATATCCGTTCAAACAGAGCAAACTTCAGAACTGACAAATTCAAGGTTGAAGATCATGAAAGAGGTGATCGGAACTATAGAAAAGACTTCCGATCAGATGGAGAAGACCGCGGAAATAACTTCCGATCTCAGCAATAAGACGGAGAACGTTGGAGAGATTGTTAACACCATTTCATCCTTTGCGGAACAGACGAATCTGTTGGCTCTGAATGCTGCAATTGAGGCCGCAAGAGCCGGAGAAGCCGGAAAAGGATTCGCCGTTGTTGCCGATGAAATCCGAAAACTGGCAGAGGAGAGTAAACGGGCAACGATAGATATCAGCAATATATTAGAACAAATTACAGCGAGTGTCAAAGATGTGAATTCTGCCACCGATATAACCGCTGAACTGGTAAAAAGTGTTACATTTAAATCGGAGAGCATTTCCACACAGTTTGGAAAGATTGCGGAAAATATAGGGAAAGTATCCGAGAATATTGTCAGACTTTCTTCTTCCTCGGAAGAACAAACGGCTTCAACGGAAGAAATATCAGCGGCGATGGATTCTTCCGCAAAGGCAGTGGAAATCATTTCGGAAAAATTGAATACTATCTCTCAGAATGCGGTGAATCAGTCAAAACAGTCCGATCATTTGTCAGAGGCAGCTCGAAAGGTAATGGATATTACGGAACATCTCAGAGGCGAGATTAATAAGTTCAAATTGTAAGAATCTGATAAAAGAAAATACTGTGAAAAGTGGCTTTCATAAAGAACGCCACTTTTTTTTCAGGAAAGGTTTCAAGGACACGCAGGGTTTGGATTGAAATACTAAAAAACACCTTTCTTTTAAAGGCTTGGACTTTTGAAGTACAGCTGTTTTACATTCGTACGGCCTTTAGTAGGAATATTATCATAAATCTTTCCCGGACGATAATCGACTGACAAACCGATATTTCCTTTTGAAGACGCCAAGTTATTTTAAAGCTGTTCGCTCACACGGTGGTCTGGCGACTTCTTGCCTTCATTAGTGTATTCCACAAAACCATGCATTTTCATTTAATGAGCAATGTGAATAGATATAAAATAAATCATACTACGAAAATTATACATAAAAATGATTTTTCTCTCTATATAATAGTATAGATACATATTTATAATATATGTGTCTTTCTGTTTGTTGACAATAGTCTATCTTGGTGATAAAATATAATGATCTACATATGGTAGAGGAGTCTACCATTATAACTGACCGTAGAGAAAGATTTTTATGGAGGTGATTAAAATACTCGAGATAGAGAATTTAAGTTTTAATGTGGAGGGTAAGAAGATACTGAAAGAGATCAGTTATACCTTTGAACCCGGAAAATTATATACCATTCTGGGAAATAACGGGGCCGGAAAATCAACGCTTGCAAAACTGATTATGGGATTAAACGGATATTATCAAAACCATTCGGGTGAAATATACCTGAATCAGGAGGAAATTTCACAACTAAAAGTCGATGAAAGAGCCAAAAGGGGAATCGCTTATACCTATCAGGAACCGGTTAGATTTAAAGGGATCCTGATAAGAGATTATCTGAAGATAAGCAGTCCGGAACGGATAATGAATGAAACAGAACTTGGAAAAGTCTTAAATCTTGTTGGCCTGAGTACGGAATATCTCTCGAGAAAGGTGGATCATTCCCTTTCCGGTGGAGAGAGAAAGCGGGTTGAACTGGCTTCGGCGATGATGATGAAACCGAAGATAATATTTTTCGATGAACCGGATTCCGGAATAGACATGATGTCAAACAAGATGCTGAAAGATATGTTCAATGAAATGAAAGAAAGCGGAACGACAGTCGTATCCATTACACATCGTGAAGAAATATCACTGATAGCCGATCATGCCCTGTTGATCTGTGATGGAAAATTGGTAGCGGATGACAAACCTGAAATAGTAAACAGGATTTACAAGGAAAACTGTGATGCCTGTGATCATGTCAACAATCCTGACAAAACCTGGAGGAATTTAAATGAATGAAATTAGATTAAAGCAGGTTTATAATCGCCTTTTTGAGGGTGATTTTGAAGAAAAAGATACGATATTTATCGATAAAGACAATGTATTGTACGATATCCGTACACCGGGTATAACAGTACAATCAAAAGGCGAAAGCAATCTTGTGAAACTTGATATTAAGGTAGAGGAAGGGGTTAAGCCTGAAAAACCGGTGTTTTTATGTGTCGGCTTTCTTGAGAGTAGTGGAAACCAATACATCGAATATTCTTTTGATATTGGAAAGAATGCTGAGGTAGAGTTCATTTCACATTGTTTCTTCCCTTATACAGATGTCTTTCTGCACACGATGAAATCTGAGATGACTATTGGTGAGAATGCAAAAGTCTACTATGAGGATGTTCATTATCACAGTGAATCGGGTAACGTGATGGTGGAGTCCGATTATAAGATTGACGTTCAGAAAAATGCTGAGATTAAAAATCTCTTTGAACTGGTCAAAACCAGAGTCGGGAAGCTGGATATTTCAATGGATATCACACTTCATGAATCGGCTAAGGGCTATGCGGAGACAAAGATCAGGGAGCAGAAAGATGATACTTGCCATGTCAAAGAGATCATCCGTCTTGAAGGGGATCATTCCAACGGCATGGCAAAGACCTTTATCATTGGTGAAGATGAATCAAAGGCAGAGGTCCTGAATGAGGTCTACGGAACCGGTCAGTATTCGAAAGGTCATATCGAATGTGACGAGATAATCGCCGGTGAAAAAGTCGTATTGAGTACAATTCCAAAATTGCTTGTTTCAAACAACACCTCGGAGATCACGCATGAAGCGGCAGTCGGAAGAGTTAATTCTGAACAGCTCGAAACTCTGATGTCAAAGGGGTTGTCCGAAGAAGAGGCCTCAGACATGATTATTGAGGGCATATTGAATAGTTGAGCGTAATCTTAAACAGGGGAAATGCCGGATTCATGAATTTATTTCTCCTGCTTTTTTGATTATAAGGGAGCTTTACCGGAATTTCAGGAACGGGTGGCCTTCGTTTTTGCCTTAATATACCTGAAGTCTTCGGGAATTTCCTCAAGATTAATCTCATCATGAACCGCACAAGTTCCGGCTTCTTTGGCGACTTCATAATACCATTGCTTATATTTCAACAGATCAAGCGCTTCATTCAATTCGGCTATTTCCCTTTCCACAACTTTCTGCTGTTCTCTGAACATTTCAAGTCGTTCATCAATCGTAGAATCTCCCTGCATGGCATAATCCAGATACTTTTTAATTTCCTTGATGGTCATTCCTGTTTTCTTCAGACATTTTATGATATAAATCCATCCAAAATCTTCGTCCTTGAACATACGAATGCCTCCTTCACTTCTTTCGACGAAGGGTAATAGGCCTTCTTTGGCATAAAAACGAAGTGTGTGGGCGGATATATTCACCTTTTCAGACATCTCACCGATAGTGTAGTACATATTTAACCTCCATTTTACAATAATTGCACTTGACTTAGAGTTTACTCTCAAGAGTATGATCATTATAGCATGACCTGGATGATAAAACAAACGATGAAAAAAATCATTTAATCAAAGAGAAGACATACAATAATAATGATTAATAACAGGGAGGAATGAGTATGAATTTTCGTGAATTTGGAAAGACGGGAGAAAAGCTGTCTGCAATAGGACTTGGCTGTATGGGAATGAGCATGTCATATGGGACACCGAATGATGCTGAAAGTCTTGCTACCTTAAGACGTTCATTGGAGCTTGGAATCAATTTCTGGGATACGGCGGATATTTATGGGGACGGTGTAAACGAGGAACTGATAGCACCTGTACTTCATGAAAACAGGAATCAGATTTTTCTCGCAACAAAATTTGGTTTCAGAAAAAACGCAGAGGCGGCAGCGTATCTCGATGGTTCGGTAAAGTGGGTCCGTCAGGCCGTTGAAGGCAGCTTGAAGCGATTAAGGATAGAAACGATAGATCTTTACTATCTGCACAGAGTCGATCCGAAAACACCCGTTGAAGAGACCGTTGATGCAATGGCGCAACTGGTAAAAGAAGGGAAAATCAGATATATCGGCTTGAGTGAATGTACCGTTGAAGACTTGAAGAGGGCAAACGCCGTCCATCCCATTTCAGCCGTTCAGAGTGAATATTCACTGGTAGAAAGAACGGTCGAAAGAAACGGTATCCTGGAACTGACGAAAGAAATAGGGGCGGCCTTTGTACCGTTTGCCCCACTTGGCAGGGGATTGATTACCAATAAACTGAATCTTGACACACTGAAAGAAACAGACTTCAGATACAACATTCCAAGGTATAATGGAGAACATCGAAAAAATAACGAAGATCTCGTAACGGAACTGACTGATTTTGCAAAAACAAGATTCAACGCAACGACAGCACAGCTATCACTTGCATGGGTTCTGGCTCAAGGTGATCATATCATTCCAATTCCGGGAACAAAGCGACGCAAGTATCTTGAAGAAAACGCTGCAGCCGTCGATGTTCAGCTTTGTGAAGAAGATTTGAACACGATTGATGCCATCCTGAAAAGATATCCGAATATTGGGGAAAGATATGCGTTAAGGGAAAGTAAATTTATAAAAAAGTGAAATGAATCAAGACAATTGATAAAAAAATAGGGAGGTAATTAAGAAATGTCATATAACTGCTATATACCAACAAATATCATGTTTGGAACGGGTCGATTAAACGATTTATACACACAGAATATGCCCGGTAAAAAGGCGATGATCGTTATATCAAATGGTAAATCCGTTCATGTCAACGGATCCCTGGTCCGAACAGAGGAACAGTTGAAAAAGGCGGGCGTTGAATATGCCGTATATGATAAGATTCAAGCCAATCCTTTGAAAGACACGGTTATGGAAGGCGCCGCTGCTGTTCGTGACAATGGGTGTGATTTCATCGTTGCCCTTGGCGGTGGAAGTGTCATGGATGCTTCAAAGGGAATAGCCCTTTCTGCAACCAATGAAGGTGATCTGTGGGATTATATGTTCGGGGGTACCGGTAAAGGCATCCCGGCCCAAAACGCACCGTTGCCCATCATTGCCATTACAACGACAGCGGGGACCGGTTCTGAAGTGGATTGTGCGGGTGTTATCACGAATCCTGACACACAAGAGAAAATGGGACTTGTTCATGGCGGATTGTTTCCGGTTATCGCCATAGTGGATCCTGAGTTGATGAAGACCGTTCCTTCAAAATTCACGGCATATCAGGGCTTTGATGCGCTTTTTCACAGTACCGAGGTCTACATTTCAACAGCTGCCAATCTGATGAGTGATATGGTGGCATCCACAGCAATCACGAATATTGGGAAATATCTTCCACGTGCGGTAAAAGACGGAACGGATCTCGAAGCAAGAGAACATGTGGCGTTCGCCAACACGATGTCCGGGTATTCCATGATGACGGGTTGCTGTACCAGTGAACATTCAATGGAACATGCCATGAGTGCTTTTCATCAGAATCTTCCACACGGTGCCGGTTTGATCATGATTTCAAAAGAATATTACACCTATTTTATAAACAAGCGGGTGTGTGATGATCGTTTTATTCAGATGGCCAAATTCCTTGGAAGGGAAGAGGCCAACGATCCAATGGATTTTATCACAGCGCTTGTAGAATTACAGGAAGCCTGTGGAGTTGCTGATCTGAAGATGTCGGAGTATGGTATCACACGCGATGAACTAAATGAGATGGCAGAGAATGCCCGTGAAACGATGGGGCGCTTGTTTTTGGCTGATCCTGTCCCCATGAATCATGAAGACTGTGTGGAGATCTACCGCAAATCGTATAGATGATGAGAAAAAAGGAGGAGATTTTGATGGATTATGTGACGTTGAACAACGGTGTGCAGATGCCAGTGCTCGGTTATGGGGTCTATCAGATAGCGGATTTGGATGAATGTGAACGTTGTGTTCTTGATGCCATAGAGGTTGGATATCGCTCGATTGATACCGCTCAGGCTTATTACAACGAAGAAGCTGTGGGAAGGGCTGTCAAAAAGAGCGGCTTGCCAAGAGAGGAATTCTTTGTTACAACAAAGATTTGGATTTCAAATGGAGGTTATGAAAGGGCTGCCGCTTCTATCGAAGAATCGTTGAGAAAACTGCAGATGGATTATATTGATCTGTTGCTTATTCATCAGCCCTTCAACGATTATTACGGAACTTATCGTGCCATGCAGGAGGCTTATAGGGCCGGCAAACTTGGAAGTATCGGTGTGTCAAACTTCTATCCAGACCGCCTGATTGATTTCTGCAATTTTGTTGATGTCGTTCCGGCCGTCAATCAGGTGGAAACACACGTGTTCCAGCAGCAGAAAAAGGCGCATGAAATCATGGAGAAATATAACGTACAGCATGAATCGTGGGGCCCGTTTGCAGAAGGACGAAAGGATTTCTTCTCAAATGAGGTTCTGAATGAAATCGGCAAAAAGTATGGAAAATCAGCTTCACAGGTAGCCCTCCGTTTTCTGATTCAGAATGATGTGGTTGTTATTCCGAAGACGGTTCATAAAGAACGTATGGAACAGAATTTTAACGTGTTTGATTTTAGACTTACGGAATCGGATCTGCAGCTTATTTCGGCTCTTGATGAAGAACAGAGTGCCTTTTTCTCCCATTATGATCCACAAACAGTAGAATTTATTATAAACTTTAAGAAATGAGAAGGGGGGATTGACGATGAAAAGAGTAACCGCGGGAAGAGAGACTTTGGGGGAGTTTGCCCCTAAATTTGCCGAGATGAACGATGATGTTTTATTTGGCCAGATATGGTCAAGAGAAGAGGAACTTTCCCACCGTGATCGAAGTATGATTACCGTTACCGCCTTGATGAGCAGTGGGATTCTTGACAGTTCGCTCACATTCCATTTGTTGGAGGCCAAAAAGAATGGGATTACAAAAAAGGAAATAGCCGAGATTCTGACACATCTGGCGTTTTACGTTGGATGGCCAAAGGCATGGGCTGTCTTCAGGATGGCAAAAGAGGTTTACGAAGACTGAATCTTATTTATTATCGAAATCAGTGTTGCCGGATTCTGTCCTTTTGCTTTCTTCAGTGTATATCAACGTTTTACTTGCGGCAGAATTAAATATGTTGTACAAGTGTGGTTGAAGAGAATTGGCACGATTGAATAAGGAGGTTATTCGATTGAAGATGAAAATATTATCTGTATTCCTGTTATCGTGTATGATATTCACCCTTTCTGGCTTAGGAGATGATACCGTGAACCTATCAAACAAACCGATCAGGATAAAAATTACCGTTGATGAACGGGTATTGATGGCGACTTTGATTGACAACGCTACTACTCGCACTTTGATTTCTATGTTTCCATTAACGATTTCTATGATGGATCTGTATTCAAGGGAAATGTGCTATCGTTTTTCAGAGTCTCTTCCCGCCAATGAGGTTGAGAGAAGTGGTTATGAAGTTGGAGACCTGAGCTATTGGACACCCGGGCACAGTCTGGTGATTTTCTACAAACAGAATGGTGAAATCATCAGTAATTTACAGAAGATAGGGCACTTTGAGTCGAGTGTGGCGGTCTTTGAACAGATCGGAACTGTTGATGTGACGTTTGAGTTGTTTGATGAATAGCTTCCATCCATAAACGAGCCTCCCCTTTTAAGAAAGCGGGGGAGGCTTTTAAGAATCTGTTCAATTTATCCCGTTGAATGGAGTCTGATCATAATCTTTTTTCAAAGAGATGGGTCATTCTGCGTATGAAAAGTCTGCTTCTGATTTTATACTGAGTTTTTTGAAAAACATCATCCCGAGAATCAGGCTACTTATAAAAGTCAACAGGTCAGAAAATGGCTGAATCCAGTATATTCCCTTTAACCCAAAGAGTGATGAAAAAATGAAGGCAGCGGGGATAAAGAAAATACCCTGTCTTGCCATACTCAAAAAACCACCTTCTTTTCCCTTACCGCAGGCAAGAAACAGAGTGGCCAGTATAATCTGTACTCCAAATGTTGGTAATACGCTGCTTCCAGCAAATAATGCTTCTTTTGCTATTGTAATAACGGCTGTGCTTTTTGTGAACATCGTGATCAATGGCTCTGAGAAGAGATAATTGATAAACGTTGTGACAAGACAGATTATTGTGGCATAGATCATAGATAATAGAGAAAGTCTTTTTAATCTGAGGCTGTTTCCCGCACCATAATTATAGCCTGCTATCGGCTGGAATCCCTTTGAGAACCCAAAGATGATAAACATTCCAATGTTCAGTATTCTTATGACAATGCCCATTCCCGCAACGGCATCGGTTCCGTACGCACTCGCCAGAACGTTAATAATTCCTGTGGAAACGGTTGTCAGAAGCTGAAACATAAAACTTGGAATACCTATTTTAAGAATTTCCTTGAACATCTCAACGTCTGGTTTCATTTGACGCAGGCTTAAAGAAACAGTGCTCTTTCCGGATTTATAATACCAGACGAATAATAGCCAAGTGAAGATTCTGGATAAAATCGTTGCCACCGCAGCACCACCGATACCCATTCCAACATTGAATATCAGCAGGGGATCGAGTAAAATATTCAACCCGCCTCCTATTGACATTGCAATCATTGTGAAAAAAGGTGCTCCCTGTGCCCTGATGATATTTCCCAATGTGACGTTAAGAACAACGAAAATAGAACCGATGAGATACGGTATCATATATTCTCGGGCATATTCCAAGGTCTTTCCGGTTGCTCCGAATAACTTCAGAAGCGGTGTCAGTGTTAACAGAAAAAATATTGTCAGAAGTACAGAAATAATCACGCTGAAAAAGACTGAGACACTGACGGATTTTTCAGCCCTTCGGTTATTCTTTTGGCCGAGAAGTCTTGAAATATAAGAGCTCCCCCCTACTCCGAAAATCATTCCAACACCGATAAAAAACATGGTGAATGGAAATGTTATAGATGCCGCTGCCATCTGTTCCGTTCCAAGCTGACCGATAAATATGGCATCTACAAAATTAAACAGCGCATTGATCAGCATTCCAATGATTGCCGGTATACAGAATTTCAACAACAGCTTTGATGGTTTTTCTTCATTAAACATAAATTCTTTTGTACTCATATGACCTCCTGGTATGTATATACACTATACGTTTAGATACTAAACAATTGGTTAAAAAAATTTAGATGTGATTATTCATCATATCATCCATAAGATCAAGGAACTTGTTGATCAGTTTCAGTTGCTCTTCATCAAGATTGTTGAAAAATTCAAAGAGCTCACCATCTGTTTTCTTATGATTCTCTATATGTGTTTCATACGCCGTTCTACCTTTTTCAGTCAAATAGACGAGTATCCGTGTCTGATTTGATTCATCAATTTCTTTTGTGATAAAGCCTTTACTTTGCAATTTCTTCAAGACTTGAGATATGGCCCCTTTCGTTACACCAAAAAGTTCTGCAATGTGCATCACATGAATTCCAGGATGATTCCCAATGATATGAATCACATGGATTTCACTTCTGTAAAGGTCAAAATCCGTTCCATATTTAAAACTTTTTTTTGCGTTTTTGCCAGCCTTTTCTATCAGTGCTGAAAGTTGATCACTGATTCTGTCTTTCAATTCTTTATACACAATCTGATTGTATAGTACCTAAACAAAAAAGTCAAGAGAGTAAAAAAAAACCTGAACCCATTCATGGTAACGATTAAGTTAATCAGAAAAACACCTTGACTTAGAGTTTACTCTCGGTGATACAATCCAATCATCTTCCTTTTGAAGGTAATAAGCTGGATGATAAACAATAAAATAATGAAAGGTGATCATGAAAATGAAGGGAAAGATCTTAATTGTGTATTATTCTCACTCGGGGAATACTGCAAAGATGGCGGAATTAATAACAAAACAAATCGATGGGACACTTTGTGAACTTATGCCTGAAAAGGCTTATCCGAATGATTATAACTCTGTCTTGCAACAATCAAAAGAAGAAATTGCCTCAGGATTTCATCCGAAACTTAAAAATGACTTTTCGCAGCTTGAGTCATATGGTACCGTTTTTATCGGAACCCCAAACTGGTGTAGTACGATTGCACCGCCACTTGCTACATTTCTCGACAATCAGGATTTAGCCGGGAAGACGGTTATTACCTTCTGTACTCATGGAGGTGGATCATGGGGACGGATGGAACGTGATATTGCCGACTTATGTCCTGATTTTCGAATCCTGAAAGGCCTTGCGGTATACAGTGTGAATTCTTCTGAGGAAAGGATTATCGACTGGTTGAAAGAGATAGGTATCAGATGAGCCCATATGTAATTACCTGATCTTTAAAATCAAGAATGACTAAAAGCCCCCTCAACGATGAGGGGGTAGAGTGAAAAAATTATTTGTTACGAAATATTGTATGCCGATAAATAATATCGAGCTCCGTGGAATTCCGGTTCTATTTTACATCCGGAAGCATCGTGGTCATCATTTTTGCTCCGGACATTAATTCACTATAAAGAGTTTCTTCTTCCATGTTTTCTGCTTTGTAACAAGTAGGCCACCAGCTTGAAAGACTTGGATCTGTTACGAGATAATCGATACTTGCATTTCCATATCTCATATGCATGTGTTTTGCACCTTCACCATGTCCGTGATATGGGAAAAGAACAAGGTATTTATAACCTGCATTAATAGCTTCTGTTGTCTCTGTCTTGAAAATATTCCAAGTTAATTCGTAATCTCCCCACATCGTTGTGAATGATCCAACGTAATCATATTCTCCTGTGTACATGTTATCAAATACAACTGTTCTTGCATCGTCCAGAACTTCCCATGTGAAGAAAGTTGTATAATACATCTTATCAACAAAAAGTTTAACCATCTGTGCATCGTAGCCTTCTTTATACTGAGCAATTTCAAAAGCATATGCGTTCATTCTTGTTCCTGAAAGAATCTTAGTCGTTGAAATGTTCACACCTTTCCAACCACTGAGATCTGTAACTTTTTCTGCTGCTTCAGTAGCGGCAAACATCATTCCCATAAGCATTACAACTGTTACCATGATCAAAAGAAACTTCTTCATTTAAAAACATCTCCTTGTTTTAATGGGCCATCCCCCAAATACTGTATTTAGTCGAAGTAATATATATCGCTATGTATATAATATCTCAACCGATAAGAATTATACATAGTTAAATATTGCATGTCAACATATAATAAAATCCTATATATGTTATTAACATATAGAGTTCTCCGATAATATACGCATAAAATATGAATTACAGCAGTGTAGTTACCTGATGGTAAAGATTTATTTGAAATATTGGAAAGAACACAAGTCGAAAAAAGGTCCAAAAAAGTGCTCAGATAATGCTTATACAATAATGAATTAATGCATAAAATGGTTTGTTGTATATATGCACAACACATATATGTGCAAAATAAAGAGGTTGACATATCGGATTTAATTATATATAATTCTTATCGGTTGTTGTATAAAATACCGGCATAAAGATATAATATATAACAATAAATATAAGGAGGTGACTTCTATGAAAAAAATATTAATCTTGCTTATGGTTTTGTCTACTGCAGTGGTATTTGCACACACACCTCTGTTACTCGTTGAAGATAATGGTGATGGAACGCTTTATGCAGAGGCTGGATTTTCGGATGGATCAGGTGCGCAGGGGATTGATTGCAGACTGGAAGATGAGGATGGAAATATTATCTGGGAAGGTAAGTTTGATGATTTCAGTTCTGTTGAAATCGAAATACCGGAGATATCAAAGTATTTTGTTGTAATGGATGCTGGCCCGGGACATGTTGTGAAAAAAGAAGGTCCAACAAAAAAAGCAACAGAGGAAGAACCGGCTGTTGAGGAAGAAAATAAATCTGAATCGACAGTAGCTCCTGTTCAACAGACGCCAGTACAGACATCAGCCGTTCAGACGGCACCTGTAACTTACACAAGCCCGGCATCTTACTATCCAGTCAGAGATTATGGCAGTGCGAAGGTTGAAGTAAAGGAATTTACAGCGCAGTTGACGCTTGTATCAGTGTTTCTTGGCATTATCGCAATATGCATGATCTTTGTTGTGTTCATGCTGATGATCATTGCAATCAGACAGAAGAGATAATCTATTTAAAGGGAGAGGATTTAAGATGAAAAGAGTTTTAATGATAGCGATAGCGCTTGCTTTAGTTGCTTCAGCAACTTTTGCCCACTTTCAGATGATTTATACACCGGATGTTTTTCTCAGCGAAGATGAATCCAGTAAGATAGATCTTGAACTGATCTTCACACATCCGGGTGGTGGAACGCACGATTCTATTCCGGAACCGCTTACAATGAACATGGCTCAACCGACTAAATTTGGTGTATGGAACAAGGGAGAATTCACAGAGCTTACAGATCAGCTGGAAAAATTCACTTTCACACACGGTGAAAGATCAGCAGATGCTTACAGAATGAGTTACAGATGCAGGGGAATGGGAGACTTCATGTTTACACTTGAACCGGGTGCGTATTATGAGGCTTCTGAGGGCATCTACATCACGCAGTATTCAAAGATCATCGTTAACAGAGCCGGACTTCCCACAGACTGGGCAGAAGAAACGGGTATGAAGGCAGAAATTGTCCCGCTTAACTGGCCGATCAACCTTTACGCAGGAACAACGTTCAGAGGAATTGTCATGATGGATGGAGAACCCGTTGCAAATGCGGAAATCGAAGTAGAGTACCTCAACAAAAAGGCTTTTAAGGGAGCTTTTGACGATGATGCACCCATTTTAGATTTTGATGGCGGTGAGAGTCCTGCAATGGCTTTTGCCACAAATGAAAATGGAGAATTTTCATTCTCGTTCCCATGGGCTGGCTGGTGGGGATTCGTAGCCCTGATGGAAGGTGAACCCATCGACGGAACAGATCAGGAAGTCGGTGCCGCCATATTCATGAAGGTGGAAAATAATCCATTTTAAACTATAAGGCTTATTTATTCAAGGGTGATTTTAAAATCACCCTTGAGTGTTAATCATAAGAAGGTGTTTTTATGAGAGGAATATGTTATTTAAGTGATATAAAGGAAAAAATGAATATGAGAATCATAGCCCATACCGGTGATGAGTCTGTTGCAAGACGATTATCCGATATGGGACTTGCTCAGGGAATGGAGTTTGAAATTCTCATACCGGGTGTGAACAACTCCCCTTATCTCGTTGCGGTAGATCACACACGACTTGCCATTGAGGAGGATCTTGCGAGAAATCTCAGAGTGGAGTGCATTCATCAGTGCAGACATGGCGAGAGAAGGGCGAGAAGACATGAGAACAGACAGAAAAGAAGAGGGTTGGGGTGGTTTTTGAATGAGCGAAAAGCTGAGTCTTGATAATATCAAACCTGGAGAAAAATGTAAGATTGTCAGTATTACACTGGGGAGTGCAGAGTCACAAAGACTTCTCGATATGGGATTCTTGAGGGGGACCGAACTCGATGTAATACGAAATGCCCCTTTTGCCGATCCCCTTGAAGTGGATATAAGAGGGGCACATGTCAGTTTGAGACATAATGAGGCAAAGTTGCTGGTGGTAGAAAGAGTATGAGCAGAGAATTTACGATAGCACTCACCGGTCAGCCGAATGCGGGAAAATCGACGCTCTTTAATGCGTTAACGGGTGCGAGGCAGTTTATTGCCAATTATCCCGGAGTTACCGTCGAAAAAAAGACCGGTGTTTATAAATACAATTCGGATAAATTCACCGTGATTGATCTCCCTGGAACGTACAGTCTGACAGCTTATTCACTCGAAGAAAGGGTGGCAAGGGCGGTTATTCTCGAAGAGAAACCGGAACTTGCCATACATGTCATGGATGCTTCCAATCTGGCGCGAAGTCTCAGTTTCACATTTCAGCTTGCTGAACTCGGTTGTCCGGTAATCGTTGCTCTTAATATGCTCGATGTGGCCAAGGCAAGGGGAGTAGAGATAGACGTTGAGAGATTTCAAAAGGAACTCGGATTGAGAGTATCACCGATCATTGCCAATAAGGCAAAAGGTGTTGATGAATTAAGGCAACAGATTTATGAAATGTGTGATGCTTCGGCAAACGGGAATCCGTTAAAGAGTGTCATGAATGTTGATTATGGTAAGCAGCTTGAAGAGGTGATTGGTGAGATAGAAGTGGAGCTGGAACAGCTCGATGATCTTTACGACTTGCCAAAAAGATGGCTTGCCATCAAATGGATGGAAAATGATACGGAGATAGAGAATCTCATCATGGGGAAAAGATTGTCAAATCCGATATTTGCAAAGCTCAGTGGTGATAATGATGGATAACAGAGAGACAATCGTAAAGAAATTAAAGACTATCAGGGACGATTTTAATAAAAATTCTGAAGTCAACGCACAGATACACATTGCGGAATCGAGATATTTTAAGGCACAGTCCATCATCGATGCCTCAACAAAATCTGATGGCTCTAAGAAAAAGACATTAACGGATAAGATTGATGCAATTGTCTGTCACAGGTTCTTCGGTCCCATCATCCTGATCCTGACACTACTTGGGGTCTATGAACTGGCAATCGTTCAGGGGTACAATCTGACAAATTACTGGTGGCCGGTGCTTGGAGTCTTTCAGGATGCCGTGGAATCTATTCTGCCACAATCCGGGTTCTTTGCCGATCCGTTGATCACTTCACTTGTCATGTGGGTTGTTCAGGGGATTAACTCCGTTTTGAATTATATCCCAATATTCATAATACTCTTTGCCCTTGTGGCTATCATGGAAGATTCCGGGTATATGGCACGTATCGCCTTTATCCTCGACAGAATATTCAAACCGTTCGGGCTTCACGGACAATCCGCCCTTCCCCTGATGCTTGGTGGTTTGTATGTGGGAGGCTGTGCCATTCCCGGGATCATGTCAACAAGGGCGATAAAGGATGAAAAGGCCAGACTGGCGACCATTCTCGTTGTTCCGCTGATGAATTGTCTCGCAAAGATTCCATTCTATGTCCTGCTGATTGATATATTTTTTATCGAACATGCCGGTTTCATGATGTTTATGATATCGACCATCACTATATTTGTAGCCTTGATCGTCAGTAAAATCCTGTCACTTACCGTGTTGAAGAATTATGAAACGGCACCGTTTCTGATGGAGATGCCGGCTTATCACGTGCCTTCACTGACAAATGTTCTCAGAAGAGTTGTAGAAAGAACCTGGTCATTCCTGAAAAAGGTCTTGACTATCATTATCCTTGTGATGATCGCATTGTATTTCCTTCTGAACTTCCCGGGTGTGGGAAAAGACAATCAAATTACATATGAAGAGGAAGTTCAAGGCGTGGTGGAAGACTTTGTTGCCTCACTGGGATCATCAAGTACCTATGCCGGCAGTTTTGACACGGTAGAAGAAATGGGAGATTATTTTGCTTTCAGTGCGAGATACGGCGACGCGAAGCGAAATGTCTCAGATGAGGCTTTATTAAAGGATATCAACCTGAAATATCTTCTGCTGGATCCTGAATATTTCAAAGTGGTGGTAAAAGGTTCTTTTGAACTTGATGAAGAAATCCTTGAGGGATTTGAGTTGTACAAGACCGATTATGAAAAGGCCCTTTCGGAATTCAGAACTTATACAGCCTATCTATCCGCAGAGGAAACCGTATTCGAATCTAATCGATTCTACGAAGCCTGGGAGAATGCAAATCCTGTGTTTTTCAGTATCTTAAGGAGTGGAAAGATATCTGTCAGTGGAACAAAAATCACCGACGGCGAAGCAAAGAACGTGGCTAAGCTGTTGAAAACAACTGACCGTGACAGAAAGACACTTCAGAAACTGTATCACGATGAAACGTTGCGAACGAGTTATCTTGGGACACTTGGTATATGGTTGGAACCGGTGACCAAATATCTCGGCTTTAATTGGAAGATCAACGTCGGATTGATCAGTGCACTCGCGGCGAAGGAAAATACCGTGGCCACATTGGGAAGTATCTATCAGTCAGATTCTGATGAAGAAGCACAGCAGCTCGGTGAGAAGATGGCTGAGCAGGAAGAAGGGATGACACCGCTTCATGCAGCGGCCATGATCATCTTCATGGCTCTTTATCCGCCGTGTCTCGCCACGTTGATCACGATCAGTGCCGAAGCCGGTTTTAAATGGATGTTCTTCTCGCTGATTTACCAGACCATCATTGGATTTATCTTTGCGTTCCTCATCTTTACCGGTGGGTCTCTACTTGGTCTAAGTGGGTTGCAATCAATGCTCGTCCTCTATATAATACTCTTTGTCCTGCTTATTATCATGGGACTTGTAAAACCAAAAAATAAAAAGGTAGTGGTTTGATGGAATTACTCATTACAAGTTGCGGTTTTGGTCTGTTCATCGTTTGTCCGAGAATGGCTGCAATGATGCATATTATCAGCAAGAACACATCGGTCTCGATGCTCTCAACCGTTTTGTTGGGAATACTCTTTTCGGTTCCCATTATGTTGCTCATGGTTTTTGTGTTTAACAAGTTCGGACTATGGGGAGCACTCGCCTTATGTGTACTGACTGATCTCGGAGCGGCTTTATTTATGAAGGAAATCAGCGTAAAGGCGGGGATAGAGACCTTTATCGTTGCCCTGTTTGTGATTCTTGGCGTTAAATTGGCACCGATGATCTCATCGTTGTTTATTAAGAAGTAAAATAACTACCTGTTTGAATTTATAAAGTGAAATCCCCTCATGTCTGGATGAGGGGATTTTTTTGGAAAAAAGAAGGTGCAAATATGAGACACGAGGAGAAGGTATGGGATAGATTTTCGGGCCTTTATGACAAGATTATCAAGAAAGATGAACAGGCATACGATGTTATGATAAAAAAGATGGCTGCCACAATCGATCGGCATGACAAGGTTCTGGAGATTGCTACCGGGACGGGAATTATTGCGTTGTCCCTTTCTGAAACGCTTGAGAATATAACGGCGATAGATTTTTCGGAAAAAATGATCGCAATAGCGAGACGAAAAGCCGAAAAAATACGGAATGAGAAGATACAGTTTGAGGTTCAGGATGCCTGTAATATGAATTTTCAGGATAACCAGTTTGATGTTGTCATTATTTCGAATGCCTTACACATCATGCCTGATCCCGAAAGGGTACTTTCTGAGATTAAGCGGGTTTTGAAGAATGACGGAAGACTTATTGCCCCGACTTTTATGCATAAAAAAAGTAAAAATGCAAAACTATTTTCAAAACTGGCTGCTCTTGTTGGATTTAAAGCCTATCATGAATGGGATGAAAAAAGGTATTGTGCTTTTTTAGGAGAGAATGGTTTTAATAATGTCAACTCAACAATTCTTAAATCTTCGTTCAATATTGCCTATGCGACGGCTATTTTAGAAGATCTTAATGTGTGATAGATGATTAATAAAACAGTGGAGGTTTAAATTTTATGAATAAACCCGATGGTGTCAGTGATACGTTGTTTGTCCCACTTGAAGGTCGATTGTATGCAACGGAAAGATATCCTGAATTACTCAAGGATAAGGAATTACTTCGTCTGAATAAGCAATTTCCGGATTTATTGAAAAAACAATCGAATCAGACGGAATACACCCTTCTTGCCAGTGCCTGCCGTGCCGTTAATCTCGATAATGTTACCAGAAGATTTTTGGCAGAGCATCCGAAGGGGACGGTGGTCAACATCGGTGCAGGGATGGAAACTGCCTTTTCAAGGGTGGATAATGGAAAAGTACGCTGGTACGATCTGGATCTTCCCAGCGTTATCGAAAAGAGAAGACAGTATATCTGCGAAACGGAAAGAAACAGGTTTATACCCCTATCGGTCTTCGATAGTTCCTGGATGAGACGGATTGATCAAATGAACCCATCGGCAGTTCTGATCATCGCTGCCGGACTATTTTATTATTTTAAAGAAGAAACCGTTGTTGGGCTGATCGACGATATGAAAAGACAGATCCGGAATGTAGAGATTGTATTTGATGCCGTCTGTGCGAAAGGACTGAAACGGTCGAACAGGTTTGTCAAAAGAACGGGAAATAGGAATGCCCTGATGCATTTTTGTGTCGATAAACCGGAGGACTTCTTTAAGAAGATTAACGGCGGCGCACACTCAATTGAGGCCTATCCCTTTTACAGGGATGTGTTGAAGATGATTAGCCGAAAATGTTCTTTTAAGACAAGACTGATTATGTCGATCTCTGATCACTTGAAAATGGTTTGGGTGATTCATGCAAAACTGTAGTTTAGACGAAATTCCCCTCAGAAAGAGGGGAATTTTGACTGTTTATTCAGTGGCAAATTCTCTCTTTTTCTTTATCGTATCAAATTTTCTGTATTCCCCAATCAGTAAGGCAAGCGTCAGTACAAATACCACAAAATCCGTAATCGGTGAAGCCATCCAAACGCCTGATATTCCCATCAACCTTGGCAACAGGAGGACCATCGGGATAAAGATGGCGATTTGTCTGAGGAGTACAAGGATGCTGGCCTTTTTAGCCGATCCGATGGCCTGGAAGAATGTAAGTCCCATGATCATCATTCCGAGTGAGGGAAAAATGCAGAATATCAATCTCAAAGATCCGATCCCTTCAGAAACTATAGTGGTATCTTTGATGAATAATCCGAGGAACGTTGATGGAAACAGTTCTATTGGAATCCAGAAAAACATTGCCAGCATCGTTGAACTGATTAGAAAGACGTTGGTTATCTTCTTCACCCTTTCGTAATCACCCGCACCATAATTCGTTCCAACCGCAGGCTGCAGCCCTTGACTCATTCCCCAAAGGGGGATGAATGAAAACATCTGAAGTCTTAGCGCTGCTCCGATTAAAATGATCTGTGTGTCACCGCCGTATCTTGATGCCGCATTGTACAACAAGGTCTGCTGGACGAATGACATCACCTGCATCAGCATTGCTGAAAAGCCTATTGAAAAAATCTGAGGCAGCAGGCTTCTTTCAAGTCGGACCTTGTGTATCCTGATTGTCTTACTCTTCCTGACAAAATAAAGTAATGTGATAATCGCCTGCGTAATCTGAGAAATAACCGTTGCCGCCGCGGCACCGAGTATGCCATTGTCTCCGAAAGACAAGATCATCAGCGGGTCAAGGGCAATGTTCAGAATGGCCCCGATCATCATAAAACTCATCGCCTTTTTCATGATCCCCTCGCCACGCATGACCATGTTGGCGCTTTGCGCGAAGTTTACAAACAATGAACCGATAAAGATAACCCTGAGATACTTTTCCGCCAGATTCAGAATTTCGCCTTCCGCTCCGCTGAGCATGAGGAGTTGTCTCGTAAAAATCATTCCAACCGCGGTTACAACGGCGGAAAGTATTGCCACGAGTACGATCAGATTCCCCATGATCTTGTTGACGGTAACCGTATCCTTCTTTCCGACTGCTCTCGATAATACCGATGCGGATCCTATTCCAACGAGTGTGGCAATTCCACTGTTGAACAACGTAAAGGGATAGGCAACTGAAACGGCTCCCATAGCAGAGGTCCCAATCATCTGTCCGACAAATATCGCATCCATGAATGAATACAATCCAATGACCAGCATTCCTATGATGGAGGGAATGCAGAGCTTGAACATCAGTTTCCATGGATTTTGTCTCAGTAATTCCATTCTCATTTCATTCATTTTCTCTCTCCTTTTATGTCATATTTTAAATAGACGATAGCGTCGATTCATATGTAAAAAAATAATCGTATCAAGATACCTTAAAATTACGTGTTTTTCTGAATGAGAAACTCCATACAGGTATTGTACATGAGTGAATAAATACGTTTTTCCTGTTTTTTCATTATCTCTTTGTCCTGAAAGAGGTTTCGAGTAAACAACAGCCCATTTACGAGATGTTCGTAAAAGACCAGCGTTTCTTCCGAGTCTTGTAATTTAAAATTCGGAAGATATTTTTTTATCTTCTTTTCTATGATTTCAAACGTTTCCTTTTCTATTGCACGGTAAAGCTCTCTGAACTCATCGTCATACAACATTTCACAGGCAAACATAACATAAAGACTCCTTTCGGGTGTCTGTTCCTGTATTCTTACGAGGGTCATTCGGGCAACGAGATCACATATTTCCTCTATCGTCGGTGTTTCACTCAGCTTGAACTGTGCAAGATAATTATAATTCCCTCGCTTCATCATGGCAAAGATGATTTCTTTTGTACTTTTATAATAATGATAGAATCCCCCCTTGGAGAGACTGGTCGCCTTGATGATGTCCTCCATGGTAGTATGCCTGTACCCTTTTTCAAGAAAAACTTTAAGAGCGGCAGCTTGGATTTCTTTTATTCGATCCTCTCTGGATTTTCTGACATATGCACTCATAGTAACTCCTTTTAAAAAATACAATCGACGTATTCGTCAGTTGTGTAGATAGATTATCATATTTAATAAAATATGTCAAGGTATATAAGATATATCATCATGTAATAGTTTAATATGTCTTACTTCTGATTTCTGAAAAAAAGATGTTGATGAAAAGTGAAAAAAGGACTCGTTCGGATGAACGTGACTCCAAAAAGATGTTATATGCTATTCGACGGGTTTTACTTATCGGTGAATTTACAGAATATTTTCGTCTATCCTTCTGGTGAGGCTGTATGTGTAAGGTGTAAAATGGGTGTTCCAGAAGGCGGCTCCAGAAATATTGAAGGATTCAAAATCAACGCCGCATAATCTGTAATCAACATCAATCAGGAATTTCTGGACGGCGTTCAACATTGTAGCGCCGATACCTTTTCCTCTATGACTTTCGTCAACATAGGCACCGGTAATGTTCATCATGTGTGGATGTTCCGTGATGTAATTTTCTCCTTCTTCCTCTATCCTGATGAAACCGACGGGCTGCTTTTCGAGAAAGGCAATCCATAAATAACGGCGATTTTCATTCAGCCAATCTTTTAATTGCCGTATGGGGGCAGGATTTTCCCTTGGCATGAACATGGGAGAGTTGTTGAAATATAATTGATCCTTGCGATAGATCTCTTCAAGGCTGTCCAGACCATCCACTGTGGCCATCCTTATAACGATTTCTGAATTTATTTGTTTGATTTCAGAGGGGATGCGTATGGCATCCACACATCTGTTTCCGAAACCAAGATCAAACCATGTTCTGACCAGTTCCTCATCTTTTGAAAAAACAGTGATGACGTGTGAAAGGATATCTTCCCGTACCCAGTTCTCAGCGGCAAAGGCATACATCTTCTGATAAAGTGCCACCCTGTCCGTTACTTCAGGGGAGATGCCATGACCGTGCAGGGGAATGTAAATCCCATCGGCCGATCCAAAGTATCTTTTTACGCGATAGCCTGCAAGAAAAGCGATCAACCGGTTTCCTTCATAAAAGGCAAAACCACTGCCTTTTTCAAAGAGATGCGCGGTCTTTTGCGCTAACGACTTTCTGTGATCATCGGCTTCCGGTAGATATTCCAGTATCTTTTTCTGTCTTTTATATTCGGAAAGGAGCAGATCAACCGCTCCTTCAACCGAATTCTCTATTCTTTTTATAAACAAATTTTGTCCTTTTAGTTCATATGCCTTACGCCGGTTACGTTAACCGTGTTTCCGTTGTAATTGATACTTCCGTTGATGCTGTTTTCACCGACCGTAAAACCGGTGAGATTCAGATGATTTCCGTTCATCGTGTTGGTAGCGGAGAATGAAAATGTGTTGTTGATAATAGTGGTTGAGATGGAATTAAAACCTGTGCTGTCAATATCCCAGCCCTGTCCGGGTATCTCAACGATAACATCCGGTACCCATGACTCCATGTCTTCAAGAGTCAGTGTTCCAGCCGGTGTAATCAGACTGTAGATCCCGTCAATAGAGTACTGTGGCGGTGTCGGAGTTGGTGTGGGATCTGGTCCGAAGATGCTACAGGCCGAGAATAGTAAAATAACACTTAAAGCTGATAAAAGTAAAATCGTTTTTTTCATGTTTCCCCCCTATGAGTATAGATTTATTCCTTTACGGAACCACTTGTCAGCCCCGCTACGATATATTTCTGTGCGAAGGCAAAGACGATAATTGTCGGAATTAAAGAGATGACGATTCCCGCAGCCATTACATTCCACTGGATTCCTGCCTTTGAAACGAATGAATACAGTGCAACCGGAACGGTCATCTTCGAATCACTGTTCAAAAATAAGGCTGCCGTGAAGATTTCATTCCAGTTCTGTACAAATGAGAAACTGAAAATAGCCGCCACACCCGGAAGCATCAACGGCAGTGTTACCTTGAACAGTGCTTTCAGACGGGTACACCCATCTATCAATGCGGATTCCTCCAGCGATTCGGGAATACGCATAAAGAAGCTTCTGGCCATAATAGTGCTGAAGGCGGCACCGAGTCCTATGTAAACCAGGATGATGCCCCATAATTTATTGATCAGCTTTAAATGAGCAAACATCGAATACTGTGGGATCATCAGCAGATAGGCCGGAATCATCTGAACGAAAAAAAGAAAGATGATCAATGGCGTCTTACCTCTGAATTTGGTCCTTGCAAGGACATAGCCACTCAGCAGGGCAATCAGGGTGGATATGATCGAAGCACTCATGGAAACGAGCATACTGTTTCCAAAATACTTTCCAAAATTGGCAAAACCAAAGAGATATTCGTAGGACTCCCAGCTTATCCGTGACGGCCAGTATTTAATAGGGAAAGTGTAGATTTCATCCGGTGGTTTAATCGACGTGATGAAAATCCATACAAGTGGAAAAAGTGCCAGAATTAGATAAAAAGCCAATCCGAGCCCCCTGAGCACCCCAAAGGTGTTCTTCTTCATCCTGCTCATATTTCCACCTCCTTACTGCCCGAGAATTTCAGGTACAAAACCGTATACAGCAGGAGAAAAACCGTGATGATGACACCTACCGCCGAAGCCTTACTGTAATCATTCTCATAATATATGATGTTAATCATGTGTGTGGAAAGGATTTCCGTACTTTTGGCCGGCCCCCCTCTTGTCATACCGTATATGACATCTGGGAAATTCATGATCCAGATGGAACGCACGAGTACGGTGCTGACGATGGTAGGCCTGATATAAGGGAGTGTAATCTTGAATAATTTATTCCAGGCATTGGCACCGTCAATTTCAGCCGCCTCGTAAACCGTTTCCGGTATCGATTGCAGGGCGGCAAGCGACATGATCGCAAAGAATGGGATACCATACCAGATGTTGACAAGGAGGACCGAGAACATCGCCATATTCGGTTCCGACAGGAATTGAATGCCCTCTTGTATCAGATTCATTTTTATCAGAATGTCGTTTACTATACCAAACTGTCCGTTTAAAAGCCATGACCACAGAAGACCGATGGCAAAACCGGACAGCGCCCATGGGTAAAAAACGAGCCCGGAATAAACTCCCCTGCCCTTAAAGGGTTTTCTGAGCAACAGGGCAAGGCCGAGACCGAGTATGAGCTGAAAGAATACGGATACGACGATCCAGACCACCGTGTTCCAGACAATAGGAAGAAAATCCGGATCCATGATGATCTCCTCAAAGTTGTCCCATCCAATAAACTTTATTCTGTTAAAAGTGAATACCGTGTAATTCTGAAAAGCCAGTATTATCCCCTTGATCGTGGGATATATCGAAAGGAAGCCGATAACCGAGAAAACCGGTAAAAGCATCCAGAAGATAAACCATCCTTTTTTTCTGTTTTTCATCTTTTCCTCATCCTGTTTTAATTTTAAAAAAACAAGCGGGAAATCACTTCCCCGCTCATTATATCAAATCAATTATTGCAAATCAAAGACCTGCGTCTTTCCAGAATTCCGTCCATTCTTCAAGCGCCTGTTCCGGTGTCATCTTTCCGAGGAGTATTTTCTGCTGCGTTTCTCCCTGAAGCTGATACCATTCATACCAGGATTCGTTTGCAAGTGGGTAATCTGTGAACTGATACTTTTCCGTGTCGTTGAACATAGCTTCCCAGCCATCGAACGTTGCACTGCTGAAATATTCGTCATTTTCGTAAACTCTCAAATCTGTTGGAAGCGCTCCATAATTCTTACAGAAATAAGCACCGATTTCAGGTGAGTTGAAGAATTCGATGAATTTCCATGCAAGATCCTTGTTCTCTGAGTAATTCGGGATTGCCCATCCGCCAAATCCGAATGTTGGATAGGCCTTTCCACCAGGGCCTGTTGGAAGTGGGGCAGTCTTGTAGTTTTCCACACCCATAAGGCTGTTAAGAAGTCCTGTGGTATCGGGATCCTGGAAAAGAAGGGGCGTAACACCGGAAACGAATGAGTTGATCTGATCGTCAAATCCCCAGTTGATAGAATCCTTCGGAGCGGTTTTGTAATAAAGATCGAGATAGAAATTCAACCCTTCGAGGGCTCTTTCATCTTCAAAGATGATCTTGCCATCCGTAGTCTTGTACATACATGTCGGGTCGATATCATCAAAGAATGAGGTCAAAACGAGATCCATGAAGTTAACCGGATCGATCCCTCTCCAGTCGAATCCGTACTGTGCGGCATCCGCATCAGCAAGCTGTGTACAGTAAGCCATGAGTTCATCCATCGTTGTAGGAGGTGTTGTGATGCCATATTTTTCAAGTGTATCCGGTTTGTAGAAAAGTGTCTTAACGTATACGGCATTCGGCATGACGTAAGCGGTGTTGTTGGCAATCCTGGCTGACTTTACAACGCCATCGATCAGATGTTCGGTCATGTTGGACTTGGCGATGTAGGGTTCGAGTGATTCAAGTTTCCCCATTGCTACCATATTTCCAAGCGACCAGTCCCCTACCTCTATGATATCGAGTGGCTGTTCGGTGCTGACCATGAGGAAAATCTTGTTATAAGCCGTTTCATAAGGTGGTGAAATGAGTTCTACCGTTACTCCCGGATTCTGCTCTTCAAATTGATCTGCGATAGTTTCGAGAATCTTCGTTCTTTCCGGACTTGTGAATACCTGAATGACTCTTAACGTTACATCTTTTGCTGATAAAGCGGTTACCATAAGACATAAAGCAATTAAAAGGACAACAAAGCGTTTCATCTTCCTACCTCCTAAATTTTGGGTTGTTTAAAACTTGCATCAACGATAAAAAATTATAGCACAGTATGAGCTGAAATCAAGATTTGTCAAGAAATGAACACTCAATCTGAAACAGTGTAAAATTTTTTACGGGGCAAACTTACTAATAATTTGAGTTGAAACGAATTGTATCATTATACAATCATTTCAATCAGAAGATCAACCAGTTTTTTCCGCTCTTCTCCTTCAAAAAACCAGGTACACAAATAGCCAAACAACTCTGAACTATGGATCTTCCTGCAGAAACGGGCAATCTTCATATAATCCAGATCAGAAAAGCGTTCGTTCAGGACTTCTTCAATATCAAAACGCCAGGGGGTTGTTGAATAACGGATATACTGTCTGAAGTAGATGTTCAGTTTTTAAATTATCAGGGAATATGGAATCGTGTATGGCTCCCGTTCTTTGTGGAGATGACTTCGAGATAGGCATCTATTCGCTCTTTTAATTCGGCAACATGTGAAATGATGCCGACAAGCCGTCCCTGTGACTGCAGTTCCATCAGGGTTTTAATCGCACTGTCGAGTGATTCCGAATCAAGGCTGCCAAAGCCTTCGTCGATGAACAGTGTTTCCAGACTGACACCGCCTGCATGAGACTGAACGACTTCGGATAATCCCAGTGCCATAGCGAGTGAAGCCTTGAAACCTTCGCCGCCTGAGAGCGTTTTAACGTGTCTGGATTCGCCGGTGTACTGGTCGAAGACTTCTATGTCGAGCCCGCTGGTACTCCTGAGATTCGCCGCCTCTGTCTGCCGGCTGAGATAGTATCTGCCATCTGTCATCTTCTCAAGCCTCTGGTTGGCTGCTATCAGGATGTCATCCAGAAAGGCTGTCTGAACGAAGCGTTCGAATGTGATGCGATAGGCATTTTTTCCGGAACTGATATTCTTAAGATACCCGTAGATTTCATATTCGCCGTATATCTCATTTCTTGTCTCGTTTAAGGTATTCAGGCTGTTTAAACGGTTATCGTTGTTCTGAATTTGCTCCGTGATCAAAGCAATGCTGCTTTCCGTGTCGACAATCTTTTTTTCAAGGGTAATCTTCTGTTCTTCAAGTTCAAGAAGGTTTGGTCGCATGATCTCTTTTAATTCACCGCTTAAAAATATGAATCTGTTTTTTTTCTCGTCATGCTTTTTTCTGAATTCGAAAATATCACTTTCAATTTCTCTGATCGACTCTTTTGTCATTTTAGCATTGCGGTAGGTTTCTATGGAATCAAAATGGTTTTCCGTTATCGACGTTTCAAAGAGTATTTTCTGTTTCTCCATCTTTTCCCGCAGACTTTCCAGCTGTTTCTGAAGCTCTTCCCGTTTTGCCTGTAAGGCAGCAAACCGGATAGTCACCACGGAAAGTTCTTTTGTACAGTTTGTTATTTTATTGTCGAGCTCACCGGTCAAATTGTTTTTTAACCTTATTTCCTGTCTTAAGGCTGAAAGGCTGAGGAATTTCTCGGGAACTTTTTCTTTTATCGCCGTTAATCTGGTCTCATTTTTTATATATTCGGTGTTTTCTTCCGTACTTTTTTTGACAAGGATTTCTTTCTTTTCTCTGAGTGTGATGAGTTCGTTCTCTGCAGTTTCCAGTTTCTGCTTATTTGTCTTGAGAATCCTCTCCGCATCGTTTATCGTATTCATCTCAGAACTCAGATGATTGAATTCTTCGTTGAGCTGTTTATTTCTGTCTACTGTATTTTCTGTCAGCTTGTTGACTATCGCCTCATTTTCTTCTAACCGGCGCTCTTTTGCCGTACAGACCTCTATCCAGACTTTCTGCATCTCCTCCTTTGTTTCCAGACCGTTATTCAGGATGATCTTCAGGGTTCCCTGCAGCTGATTGGTACTTGTTTTCTTTTCCTCGAGTTCTGCCTCGAGTTTTTCTATCTGAGTTTCATCGATTACAACACTGCGTTTTGCAGGTGCAGGATGATGTATGGAACCGCAAACGGGACAGGGCTCGTCTGCGTTAAGTGTGTTTGCAAGTGTAAAGGCCAGGTTCTTCTTAACAGCCTCTTTCAGTTTTTGTAAGTGTTCTGCCTTTTCGTTTATCTCCTTCCTTGCTTTTTTAGTCTCAGCATTCTGAGTCTTGTAATCATCGGCCAGCTTTTCTCTTTTCACGCTCAACCGTTCGTATTGGGAAAGTAAATCCGTCAATGTCTTGTTTTTATATTTTTCATCCTTATTCTTGTTCAGCTTTGAGATGATCAGATCCTTTTTTTCCGGCAGATCTTCTACTGCATTTATCTCAGCTTTAATCGTGGTGATCAGGCTATTTTGACTGACAACGCTCTCTTCTGTCTTCTGAATTTCTTTTTCGAGGCTTGCTATATTCGTTTTCTGCTTTGCGGCTTCTTTCTGGATTTCCTGAACGGACAGGACTTCTTTTTCATATTCCGACAGGGTGCTGGTCTGTATCTTTAACTGTTCCAGCAAGGGTTTCCATTCGTTTTCCGCTTTCTGATTCAACAGGCTGATCTGTTTCAGCTCTGCCTCCGTTTTATTGAATTCCGTCGTAATCTCATTCAGTTCTTTTTCTTTCTGCCGGTTTTCATTTAAATACTGGTTCAGGAGGAATTCCTTGTCTAAGACAAGTAAAGCGTTTTTTGCCATTTGAAGCTTTTCTTCAAGCCGTCTGATTTCAGTGTTTCTCTCTTCCAGTTTTTTTAACTCCGTATCGAGTTGTTCGCGTTCGTTAAATTTTTCAAGAAGGAGTTTCGCTTCCGCAATTGCCTCTTCTATCTTTTTTTTCTGCTCCGAGATTTTTTCGGATTCGTTCTTCAGTTGTGCGGTCTGCACACGTTTATATTCGATAAACCTGGTCAGTTCCTGAATAAACGAATCGAGGCCGTTGGTATTTGATCGCAGTTCTAAAAAATCGTTCTCCTCTTCTTCGGAGACTCTTACTTCGTCTATCTGATGATGGATATCGGAATTCACCGTGTTGAGTTTGATGTTCAGTTTCTTTTCCCGGGCTTTCAGTTTTTCCTCAAAGAGTTGATATTTTTCCGTCATGAACAGTTTCTGAAGGATCTTCTGCCGCTCGTCACTCTTGGATGTCAGAAGCTCTCTGAAGGCCCCCTGTGGAAGCATGATAATCTGTTTGAACTGATTGGCATCCAGACCGATCAATTCGGTTAATTTTTCGTTGACATCCCTGATCTTCCTTGACGCGATGAGCCGGATCTCATTTCCCTCTATATCCGTCTCATAAAACGAGGCTTCGGCGGGTTGTGTGGTAAATCCGTCCCCCCTCTGTTTTTTTCTTTGCTGCTCAGGAATACGGCTGACCCTGTAGTATTTTCCGGACAATGAGAAATCGAAGACGACATGGGTGATCTCTTCTTCATCGGCAAAGTCACTGATGAGATTTTTATCATCCCTGTCCCCGCTGCTGGCTTCTCCGTAGAGCGCATAGGTGATGGCATCAAAAATGGTAGTCTTTCCCGCACCGGTATTTCCCGTGATCAAAAACAGGTTGTTTGATTCGAGTTTTCTGAAATCAACTGTTTCTTCCGCTTTATAAGGTCCGAAGGCCTTCATACTCAGTTTGACCGGTCTCATTTCATCATTCCCTCTTGGTAGATTTCGTCGAAGATAGAGGTTACGGCCCGCCTCATCTCATCCGAAAATTCATCACCGGTTTCTCCAACCTGCTCAAAAAAGGCTTCAAACAACTCGACATCGTTTTTGGATTCCCGCTGTTTCACCGTCATTCTCGATTCCGTATCGAGTGCAGAGTAGACCCTCTCTAACTTCATGATATTCGGATAGATCTCTCGGAGCCGTCCGATGGGATTCATAACCGCTTTTTCATTTTCAAGTACCGCCATGATAAAGTCCTCTCTGTTTTCATCTTTTTTCCCATTCAGGATCAGTTCGTCTATTTTACCCCGTATTATCCGCATGTCCCTTGAAGACTGCAATATTTTTCGCTCGATTTCAACTGATCCGTTTTCATCAATCGTTATCACGGAATATCCTTTTTCATGTGTTGTTTCCGAAAAGGAATATTTCATGAGAGAGCCGGAATAATGAACCGTATGATCTATGGTCTGAGGCCTATGCAGGTGCCCGAGTGCGGTATATGAGAACGTTTTAAAAAGGGAGGCAGCCACAACCCCTGATCCGCCGACAGAAAGAGGTCTTTCTGAATCACTTTCCTCACCGCCGGCCACGAAGGCGTGTCCGATGAGGACTGAACGGGTATGATTTTTCATCTTTTCAGTGATGGACCGGATGATCTTTTCATAAGCCTGCTGGTGAGTGTGGATGTCATCATCCTGCAGATACACCTTGGCTTCAGCCGGGTCAAGATAGGGAAGCAGGTAGAAGTCCACCTCTCCGAATTTATCATAGAGTGTGACGGGTATTTCGAGTTTTTCGAGCTTTCCCCTGACAAACAAGCCGTTTGCCTTCATGAATTCACTCCCGAAATGTATTCTTTCGGCACTGTCATGATTTCCGGCTATCATAAAAACCGGTGTCTTCAGTTCAAAGATAAGCCGTTTTAATGTGCTGTCGAGCAGTTCTACCGCTTCAGAAGGGGGAGAAGCCCTGTCATAGATATCTCCGGCGATGATTATCGCATCCGGTTTTTCCGTTTCCATTGCCATGAGAAATTGTTCTATAACGATCTTCTGGTCTTCTATCAGGCGTGTCTGAAAGATGATCTTGCCGAGATGCCAGTCTGCGGTGTGTATTATTTTCACCTGTTCACCCAGCTGTTATACCCTTTTTTTAAATGGTAGATCTTTTTGAATCCGAGTTCTTTCATCGTTTTCAGTGCTCTGCTGCTTCTACTACCTGAACGGCAGTAAATGAGATAGGTCTTTTCCTTGTCGAGTTTATCGAGTTGAGCGACAAAGTCTGAATCGTAATAATTAATATTGACGGCCTCTTCGATATGACCGGATTCGTATTCCGAGGGTGATCTGACATCGATGATGATGAAATCAGGGTTGTCGGTATAGTTTTTTATGAGCTCTTCAGCCTGTCTAACGGATACATCGGTGAAAAAGGTATCTGAGACGGCCTTTGAAGCCCCGAAGAGAAATGCACAGGAACACAATAATGAGGTTATAAGGATAAAGAATTTTTTCATACAATCACTCTCCGTTTTCTTTTAGAACTATTATAACATTTTTATTTTAAAGAACTTTTCTGAGGGACTGAAAATGACCGTTATTCACATTGTGTTATAATTAAATACTTCAAAATACAGGAGGCTTTTCAGATGAGTACAGTCACGAAACATTTTACTGATAAAGAAATCGATAAACTGAAGGAAATGGCAAGAAGCTGCAGAGGCGATGTACTTAAGATGACGACGCTGTCGAAGTCGGGACATCCCGGTGGTTCACTTTCTTCGATGGAGATGTATATAGCCGTATACGCGTATGCAAATGTATTTCCAAAGAATCCGTGGAAGAAGGAAAGGGATCGTATCGTCGTCAGTCACGGACATACTTCGCCCGGTGTTTATGCAGTTCTTGGGAGAATGGGCTTTTTCAATATAGACGAAGCCATCAGCGGTTTCAGACATGTGAATTCTATCTTTGAGGGACATGTGACAAGGGGGATTCCGGGTGTGGAATGGACAACGGGAAATCTTGGACAGGGACTTTCTGCCGGGCTGGGGTTTGCCATAGCTTCTGAAGTTCACGGGAATGAATACCGAACTTATGTTCTGATGGGTGATGCCGAACAGGCAAAGGGACAGGTTGCAGAAGCGAGACGTACCGCTTCAAAATACGGACTGAATAATCTGACCGTGTTGATAGATCTCAACGATGCTCAGATCAACGGACGTACCCGTGATGTCATGCCTGTCAATATCAAGGGGAACTATGAGGCTGATGGTTGGGATGTCATAGAGGTACAGGGCCATGATTTCAAAAAACTCTTTGCGGCGCTTGACGAAGCGGCAAGAAATACGTTGAAGCCAACGGCAATCCTGTGTTATACACAGATGGGACATGGCATCTCCTTTATGGAAAACGATGCCTCATGGCATGGGAAACCGTTGTCTGAAGAACAGCTTTATAAGGCTCTCGATGAATTAAAACTGGATATGGATTTTGACAGATATAAGGAAATGAGAGACAAACTGGAAATTAAGGCCCATGAGAAAATAATGCTGGAATACAAGGTGGATATCAATCCCGGAACCCCTAAAACGTACCGGACGGATACCAAACTGGACAACAGGAGCGCTTTCGGAAATGCATTGAAAGATCTGGGGCAGATCAACGAGAAATCAAAGACTCCGATTACGGTTATCGATTGTGATCTGATGCCTTCTACGAAGACAGAGGCCTTCGCAAAGGCGTATCCGGACAGATTTTTCCAGTTTGGTGTAGCGGAACACAACGCTGCGGCAGCTGCCGGGACCATGTCTGCGGAGGAAATGGTGACTTTCTTCACCGACTTCGGGATGTTTGGCATCGATGAGGTTTACAATCAGCAGAGGCTGAATGATATCAACCATACCAATCTGAAAGTAGCCGTAACACATGTTGGGACGGATACGGGAGAAGACGGCAAGACACATCATTGTATCGATTATGTCGGTGGACCGGCTAATTTCTTTCACTTTAGGACGATCGTTCCCGGAGATCCCAATCAGACCGACCGGGCCATCAGATATGCCGCTTCTCAATACGGTAATTATATCGTAGCGGTCGGGAGAAGTAAACTGAACCCGATTACCGATATGGAAGGTAACCCATTCTTTGCGGGAGACTATAAGTTTGAATACGGAAAAATAGATGAAATCAGAGAGTGTAAACATGCCAACGCCGTTATCGTTACGATGGGGGCAACCTTGCCGGAAGCGGTTGCCGCAGCGGATAATATGAACGCCAATGGGTTTCATATCGGTGTGCTGAATTGTTCCTGCCCTACTGAACTCTGGAAGCAGAATTTTTATCTCGAGGAAAAGATCTCGAATAAGATCATCTTAACGGTGGAAGATCACAATATCTGGACAGGACTTGGCTCTCTGCTTGATGATGCCATCTTCAGAAATAATATCGTGGTTGCCTCCAAATACCGCCTTGGTATAGACGATTATTCCGTATCGGGCAGCAAAGAACACCTGTTTAAATTGTTTAAACTGGATGCCGAGGGGATTGAATCGGAACTGACCGAAACTTTGAAATAACCACTTTTAAACGGATAAGTTGGATTGACTTATCCGTTTTCTGTTTTTCCAGCATAGAAGAAATGAGGTCCTTAATTTAAAGAGTCTTCTAAATGGCTATGATAATTGTTGAGCTTTTGAATAAGGTGACAGGCTAACGAAGGAAAGAATTCACCACCTCTAAGGAGAGAGTGATCGGGTGGTGAATCCTGTGCTGATGATAAGTGAGAAAACAATCTGTTTCCTTCTGAAAAAAGCAGTCTCAAATGAAGCTTAAAAGAAAGTAAATAAGAAGCTTGTCTAATCGAGTTGGTGTTTCAATTCTATAGATTAATAACGTTTCCAGCATATCTCCAGACCGTTATTCAGTTTGAAGCTGATCCCTTCGATTTTATTCTTAACGGAATTTTCATCGGGTACGATGTCATCATAGGCAACGTACATGGAGAAATCCTGCAAATCTATTTCCTTGTATCTGGAATCAATCAGTTCCGTTTTATTTGTACAGAGATACAAGACTTTGTCTATGATCATAGCCATTATCTTTCCCGCTCTTTCACAAAGCCAGTAAACTTCGAATCCCATCCTTTTAAGATATTTCAGAACCGGGATCTTCTCTTTTTCACTCGTGGTGATAGAAAAGCCCGTTTCGGGATCCACAATCATTTCATCGCCCGGATATCGTTCCTCCTCAAGTGTTAATAACTTTTCGCTGATGGATCTTAAAGTGGGTTTCATAAGTCTGTCCTCCTTCTCCTGTAATCTTGTTTCTCCTGATTTCGTTCTTACGGGTATATTATAAGCGATGAATTGTGAGGAAAAAGTGAAGAAAAAAAGATTGAATTTTGCTGTACTATATGTTATAATACAGATGTATCGGAGGTGTATGTGTTTGTGGATAAAAATCGAACTTAGATCGCCATTACCCGTTTATGAGCAGATAAAAGTGGGAATAAAGGAGGCTATTCTCTCAGGGAAATGTGAGAAGGAAGAACTCATCCCCTCAATAAGAGAACTCGCAAAGGAAATCAAGGTGAACCCGAATACTGTTGCAAGAGCCTATAGAGAACTTGAGCAAGAAGGGGTAATATTTTCAAGGCAGGGGATAGGATTTATGATAAATGTGAGTACTGCGGAAATCAAAGAACAATTTTTAAGTGAGCTTGAAAAAGAGTTGAGAATTCCGTTGAAAAGACTGAAGAAGTCCGGAATTGCTCTTGAAGAAGTTCAGAAGGTGGTTGGGGCTATATGGGAAATGGAATAATCGATTATTCGGAGAAATTCGCCTTGCAGATCAACGGGTTAAGCAAGATCTACAGAAACGAGGTGCATGCCGTCAAAGATCTTGATCTGAATATTTACGAAGGCGAGGTGCATGCCCTTCTCGGACCGAACGGAGCCGGGAAAACGACGACAATCAAGGCGATACTTGGTTTTATTGCCTATGAGGGAGATGTGAAAGTACTTGGTGAAGGGATAGACCTCGTGCGTGAAAACGTGGCTTTCGTGCCGGAAGAAAAGAATTTTTACGAATTCCTGACTCCTTATCGTACGATTAAAATCTGTAAGGGAATCATTCCTCAATTTGATGAAAATAAAGCCTTTGAATATATGAAACGTTTTTCGCTGCCCATGGAAAAGAAGATCAGCAGTTTTTCGAACGGAATGAAGACTTCCCTGTATCTGAGCATTTGTTTTGCCCAGAAGGCTTCTCTGTATATCTTTGATGAACCGACCTGGGGGCTGGATCCCATAAGAAATAATGATATCCTCGATATGATCAGAGATCTCGTGATCGATGGGAAAACAGTCCTGTACACTTCACATATAATTTCAGATGTTGAGAAGATTGCGGACCGGATCTCTGTGATGCATGAAGGGAGAAGGTTGTTTACGGGGTACGTTGATGATATCAAGGGCGATTTCCGGGTCTTTTATCTGCCGACAGACTTTCAGGGACTCGAGACTCTGAGGTATCTTTCCGGTAAAAGGGAAAGGGAAAGAACCGTCATCCTGACGGATGATGGTGAAACGATAGAACGGCTCGAACATTCTTCTGAAGTGGAAATGAGTGTACCTGATATGGAGATGTTCTTTCAGATTTTGCTCAGGGGGAAAAATTATGTTTAAAAAGACACTTTATGAGATGAGGTTTCGTCTCACGGTTTTTATCGTTCTTTTTTTTGTGCTCTTACTTGGATTGATTTTTACGAGACCGGTTATTGGAAATCTTATGGTTTCGATGGATATGAACAGCGAAGAAGTGAAAGAACTTCCGGATATATTAAAAGGTTTTGCCGATGGCAAGGAATTTGAGCAGCTAAAGGATGATGATCAGTTTTTTCTTCTGTCCCAATGGTATGGAAAAAATTTTGGACAATTTCTCCCATTTTTTGCCTTGATTATTGCCTTTCCGGTCTTTTCAAGAGAAACCGAGAAAAAAACCATCTATTTTTTACTCTCCAGGAGAAACAGGAAGGAAATCTATGATTCAAAGGTCCTGTCGGGATATTATGTAATGATCCTGATCGTTGTTGTTTTCGATTTTCTGGCACCCGTAGCGATGATGCTTTCCGGTTACGATATCCTCTTTAACGGAAACCTGATTAGGCTGATCGTTCAGCAGCTCATTGCCGCCTCATTCTTTTATTTTCTTTTTATTCTTTTTTCCATAATCTTTAACGATCAGATGAAACCGGTTATCCTCGGAATCGTTCTTATAGTGGCCTTGCCTTTTTCTTCCCTGATAAACGGGATTGCCTGGTTGAACCTCTATCCTTATGTCTTCGGTGAAACCGTGTTGAGTTCCGGCGACTTTGACTGGATGAGATCGCTCGTCCTGACAGGTCTTTCCATCTTCCTGTATCTTGGGGGAAGACGTCTGTTTCTGAAAAAAGAGTTCTGAAGTTACTTTGTAAATTCGAAGTGATTTAAGATTCCGGTTAACGCCTCGGTGAAATGTTTAACGGCTTCCATTTTCCAGATATGCTCCGAAGGGTTGAACATTTCACGATATTCTTTTATGTAGCGGGATTTATAGCTTTGAGCAACGTAATTTCTTCTGATTTTTCGCATATTTACCGTGTTTCTTATAGATCTGAAAAGACCGATGAAGTCTTCGCCAAGTGTTCCGAATTCAAATGAACAGGCGTAAACGTCTTTATCGGGAACGAGCAACCTGCGCTGATGATAGACATAATCTATCATATCTCCACTCACATGGTAAAATTCCTCTTTTTCGGTCTTTTTGATGTCGGCATAATCAAACAGTTGCTTCAGTGCGGCTACTTTTTTTTCTTCGAGTGCGGAATTGACGATAGACATTTTTTCCTTTTCACCTAAACCGGAACGTAAGTCGATAAAAACGATTTTTTCATATTTGTCTTTCAACACGGTTTTTACGAGGTCTATCATGATTTCGGTAGATCTTTCGTATTCCTTTCCTCCATAGTACAAACCGTTCGGATAGGCATACTGGCCACCCATCACAGCGGTTTTGAACCCTTCGCCGCCGGAACGAATAAGCTGACCGATTGTGGAAAAAAAGAAATCTACCCGGTTGAAGAGTGGATCGGCGAGTGCACAACTGCTTTCCAGATAATCCCTTGCCTTTTCATATTCTTCATTTTCTTTAAGATTCTGCCAGTTCCTGACGAAATTTCTGTTTAAATCCACATTATGCTCATTCGTATGGATAAAATTCTTCATTCCGAATGGATTTAAGGAATGAATCATGATGACGGATGTGTTGTCGGTGTCTATCTTCTCCGTGAATTTTTCCGAGAAGCATCTGATCATCGCCGCTCCGACATAGCCTTCTATACCATGTAGTCCGGATGAAATGACAAGCAGATTTTTTTTCTCATGAGCGTTAAAACGCGCGATATCTACAAATAACCCTTCCAGGATCTCTTCGCTTCTGAGGGATGCAGAACCCCAAAATTCCTTGTTTTTCTCGAAATCCGACAGGAACTGCTCTCTTGATTCTTCGTAAGTTTTACTGAAGTAGTTTAAAAATTCCATGTTATTCCCCCTCAAAACTTGATATGATAAATGAATAAAGCGCGAGATAATTATATAACAAGTCGTACCTCAAAATGAAAAAGAATCGAATTCTATCTTATAAGAAGATGATGCTGATCATAATCGGTACGATCAGTGAGAGGACGACTCCCTGTCCAAATGCAATCAAGGTGTTTTTTTTGGAGGTGGATTTTGAAATCAGACTGAGCAGGACATCCATGGAGGTTGCTCCGGCCAGGGAAATGGCCGCACGCTGATTGATTTTCGAAAGGATGGGGATAAAAATAATCGATATGAGCTCTCTGAAGACATTTGAGATGAACGATATTGTTCCGAGCAAAGGCGAATACAGCTGAGAGATCATGACGCCGGAAAGGGAATACCAGCCAAATCCTGCAGCTGCCCCTATCAACTCTTTTGGGGAATAGGGCAGAAAAAAGGAAAGGATAAAGGCAAACGTAAGCGTACCCACTATGGTCAGAAGGGATTGTATCAGTATATGCCGGATATTCATTTTTATCTTTGACAATATTCCCTCTTCGCGGCCTATGTCGATCCCTACCAGGAATACGAGAAGCATCAGGATGAGCGTGATGAGATCGGAAGGGATGACGAGACCGGTAAATCGGCCGATCGCTATTCCAAGTGTAAGAGAACCGGTCATGATAAGGATATCAGTCAACACGCTCATCTTCTTCGGTTTTGGAGAAAAGTCTGGTGTAAATGAACGTGGCGATAAAACTTCCCGCTGTGGCGAATAAAGCGATTAAAAAGGCGTGAAAACCGATGCCGGTCAGATTGCTGAATATTTCTTCAGAAGTGCCGATCTCCGTTCCCATGGAAAATAAGAGAATACAAGTCAGAATGGGTAATATCTTGAATCTTGTCAGAAAATTCAGCCTTTTCTTAAGACCGAACAGCATGCCTATGGAAAATGCCAGGATGATCATCAGTAAAATTATCATTTAACCTCCATACGTCTCATTCAATATACTTTTTAGCTCAGATCTTTTCTTCATTTCATTTGAGGAAAATTGATCATATCTTTCAGTTTATCCACCGATACCAAGAGTACTTCAGCGATAAAACTCTATTTATTTTTCAATCTCTTTTTTCACTCATCTTTGACATCTTTTTGTTTGCTATCCGTATAGATATATTACTACAAATTCATTATCTAAACTTGTATTTTTAATGAAGATTTGACTAAGTGCCTACTGGAATTTGGTATAATATAAAAATTAAGCTCGCTAAATAAAGTTTAGGGGAAAAAGCAAAGGTGATTGGGTGAAATCCTATCGAAAAGAACTTTGGTTTAATACGAGTAAGAGAAGAGAGTTTATAAACATCACGTCGGAAATAGAGAAATGTCTTCAAGAAAGTGGAATAACCGAAGGATTGCTGCTGTGTAATGCCATGCATATCACGGCGAGTGTATTTATCAACGACGATGAAGCCGGGCTTCACTACGATTATGAGCAATGGCTTGAAAGATTGGCACCGGAAAAGCCATACGGTCAGTATCGGCATAATGGATTTGAGAATAACGCCGATGCGCATATGAAAAGACAGGTGATGGGAAGGGAAGTTGTTGTGGCGATTACCGACGGAAGATTTGATTTTGGCCCCTGGGAACAGATCTTTTATGGTGAATTTGATGGTAAAAGACGCAAAAGGGTGCTTGTGAAGATAATCGGAGAATGACATGCCATGAAAACTGAAGAAATAAGGAGCATTATCAAGCGAATCAAAGATAAAATCGAATAGCTTGACATAGCGAAGAAAATGTGGTAATATTTATACTGAAGGTCAACGAATAGGCTCGATTTTGAGTTTGGTAATTTGTGTTCGACCATCCCCCGTAGCAAGGGCTGTCAGACGAATCTTGGCAGCCTCTTTTTTTTTATTATGTCAATTATTATGGGATTAAAATCATTCCCATCGAGAATCGTGTATGATTGATTGAATTCGATAGAGTCTTATGATAAAAAAGAAGAAGGCCTTTTAAATAAAGGCCTTCTTCTTTTTTATACGTCGATACTTACATACTTACAGTGCGACGTCAAATCTTTTTCTGTTTGGATCGGGAAGCTTTTCGGCGAGACTCCCCTCTTTTTTCATGGCTTCTATCCATGTATCACGCAATTCTTTTATATAATCGGATACCTCATCGATGATCTTGATATCTTTTTTCATGTTTGCATCTAACAGCCTTTTATAAATATAATTATACAAGCCTCTCAGATTCTTTGAGATCTCTCCACCTTTCTCCATATCGAGAGAAATGTTCAGTTCCATTATTATGTCCTGTACCCTTACCAGTTTATCGTTTGCAAGAGAGATATCAGAGGCATCTATGGCGTTTCTTGCCTGAGCCAGGAAGTTTATTGCACCCGTATACAACATCTCTACCAGCTTCGCCGGTGTAGCGGTTTCGATTGCCTTTTCTATGTAATCGTTTTTCTTGACAACGACAACTTGTTCTGTTTTCTGTTCCTGTACAACGTTGCTCTTTTTTATTCCAGGCCTGAGATGCCCGTATGTAGAAGCCTGATTCATCTAATCACCCCAAATAGTCTAAGCTTTCCGTTGCTTTAGTATTTCTTTTGATTTTGTAAATAAATCTCCATAATAACTGATCGCTTCCGGAAAATCCGTCTCAAGTAGTTGAGAAAGTTCATTCCAATCCTTCTCCATGATAGCGGTATTCATCTTTTCAAGGATACTGTGTAGCTCTGCTTTCTTTGACTGAAGCCCGGGATAATCATTTTCATCCGTTCCGGTTAAAGCAAAGAGATTAACCTTCATGGTCTCCAGCGCCTTCAAACCTTCCTGGATGTTTTTCAACCCCTCAACACTCGCTGCACTTCCGGTCTTGATCTCATTTGCAAATACGGGTAAAGCCGTTTCAAATTGTGTGATATATCCTTCGAGATTTGAGAGGAGGTTCAGTGTAAATGGCACGAGCTCTTCAAAATCCAGTACGATTTCTTCTCCTCCGTCAAATGAAGCGTTATAAATTTCATCTATCATGGAAACGGGGACTTCGTTGTTGTTGATGACAACTCTCGATAAAATCTTGTTTGTCAATTTGTTATCCTCATAAAAATCCTTAAAAGTCTCATATCTTTCTTTTTCAAACGTAATAGCGTTACCGTTGATCGAAGCCTTAATCATTTCTATCACTCCTCATGTTTATTTATCGGAAAGATACTTTTTTACTTTAGAAAGAGCCATCAGGATGGCTGCATTTGTCTTTGAGTCATTAATCTTTCCCTTTTCTGCCATTTCCCTCAATTCCTTCCATTTAATCTGTCTGAGGTTCAGAAATTCATCTTCGTCAGGATCAGCTCTCCCGGGAGTCAGATTTGTAGCGAGATAAAGATGGATTTTTTCATTTGAAAAACCAGCCGTCGTGTAAATATATCCGAGTTCCACGATCTCTTCGGCTATAAACCCGGTTTCCTCTCTCAGTTCTCTTACGGCGCATTCAAACGGGGTTTCACCGGCATCCAGTTTCCCGGCGGGTATTTCCAACAGAATCTTTTCAATTGGTTTTCTGAATTGTTCGACAAGATAACAGTTTCCGTCTCTGTCAACGGGAAGTACCGCAACTGCTCCCTTGTGTTCGACCACCTCTCTTGTTGATACGGCACCGTTCTCCAGCTCAACGGTGTCGATTCTGACGTTGATGATTTTTCCATGATATTTGTATTCTCTCTTTATTTCCTTTTCGGTTAGTTTATTCATAAGCGCTTCCTTCCTGTTTTATTCTGAAAGATAATAACATGATATAGATGATAAATATATTTTTCTTAGTGAAATGATAGAGATATACGGAATGTTTATTGTAATTCTTTGTCATTGTAATAAAAAAGGAGAATTTTTCTTTTGCGACTTGACAAGACGAATTAAATATGATAATATTCTTTCGCATTGAACATGGATGCCCCCTTAGTTTAATGGATAAAACAGTGGATTCCTAATCCGCCGATATAGGTTCGATTCCTATAGGGGGTACCAGTGAAGGTCATAAACATTGACATATATTTTATGAGCGGGGACGTGGTGCAGTTGGTTTAGCATGCCGGACTGTCACTCCGGTGGCCGCGAGTTCGAGTCTCGTCGTCCCCGCCATTCATAAATCACCTTAGTTAACATGCGTGGGGACGTGGTGCAGTTGGTTTAGCATGCCGGACTGTCACTCCGGTGGCCGCGAGTTCGAGTCTCGTCGTCCCCGCCATTTATAAATCGCTTTAGTTAACATGTGTGGGGACGTGGTGCAGTTGGTTTAGCATGCCGGACTGTCACTCCGGTGGCCGCGAGTTCGAGTCTCGTCGTCCCCGCCATTTTAATTTTCTCAGGAGTTTCTATGCTCCCCTTTCTTTCTGACTTCAAGGAGTTAATATGTGGACTGTTTTAATGGTCACGATAATATGGTTTAGTTTGACTTTCAAGTTCGGTATCGAATCCCTGTATCCCTTAATTGTTATTGATATATTTATATATTTTTTATCACGTAAATTCTCAGACAAAAAGAGTGGTTCTTTACAATTCAGATATCTTGCAGGTTTTATTGTCAGTTTTTTTCAATCGTTTTATCAGTCGATCAGAATTTTATACTTTCTTTTAAGAGGAAGGCTTTTCCGTGGGATATATGAAACGAAGGTTGGAGAGATCAGCCGTCTTGATCTGTTTTTTTTATCGATGGGGATCACGATAGTTCCCAATACCATTTATATAGACAGATTTGGTGATGTCCTTCTTGTTCATAAGATAGATCAGACTGAAAAGGCTGCACATAAGGCTGAACCGGTTTTATTTACCGGAAGAGTGAAAGAATAAAAACACAATTTATCTTACATAAATGGAAGTATTAGTGTTATAATGAGTTCGAATCTGTTTTTTTGTATTTAAAATCAATTGATGAAGATTATAGAAACGGAAAAAATTTCCGCTCGTTATTTTTGTTGAAAAACCTTGAGGAGGTGTTTTGATGAAATTCTTTCTTGATACTGCAAATCTGGATATGATCAACGCCGCAAAGGATTATGGCCTGCTGGATGGTGTTACGACTAATCCCAGCCTCATTGCAAAAGAGGGAATACAGGATTATCATGGACATATTCGCCGGATTTGCGATATCACCCTCGGTCCGGTGAGTGCTGAAGTCATTTCCGAAGAGTATGGCGCTATTCTTTCTGAAGCGAGAGAGCTTGCCACCATCAGTGAGTATGTCGTTGTCAAGGTTCCAATGACAAAAAACGGCATCAAGGCTGTAAGAACACTTGAGCTGGAAGGTATTCAGACGAATGTCACGCTCGTGTTCTCTCCTTCTCAGGCATTACTCGCTGCAAAGGCCGGTGCCAGTTTTATCAGCCCGTTTCTCGGGAGAATAGATGATATTTCATGGGATTGTATGGAGATGCTGGAAAAAACGTTAGAGATTATGAACGTCTATGATTTCAAATCCGAAATTATAGCCGCAAGTATTAGGAGCCCGAAACACGTTGTAGAAGCTGCGCAAATGGGGTGTCATATCGCTACAATACCTTTTGGTGTGCTTGAACAGATGTTTTTACACCCTTTAACCGATAAAGGAATAAGAAAATTTTTAGATGACTGGAATACACTTAAAAATAATCCAGGAAAGGAATGATGAAATTGCCGCGTAAGAAAGCTGAAAAAACTGAGGCAAAGAAGACAAAAACGGAAAATCTTTCTGAAGTAGAGGAGATAGAAGAATTAACTAAACCGGCTGTTCTTGAAGATACACCGGAGGAGGAAGTCAAGCTGAACGACGAAATTCTCCCCGATGAGGAAATGGTTGAAGAAGATAATGCGAGAAAAGATAATATACAGGAAATGGATGTCGATATTAGAAAACTGAGTGGTATGAATATCAGAGATTTATATGTTCTGGCGAAGAAATACAAGATTACCGGTTTTACCAGGATGAGGAAAAATGATCTGGTTTTTGCCATTCTGCAGGCTCAGGCGAAGAATTTCGGTTACTTCTTCAACGAAGGTGTTCTCGACATCATCGCGAATGAAGGGTATGGATTTTTAAGGACCGGCAACATGCTTCCGGGGAACAATGATGATATCTATGTTTCGCAGTCTCAGATCCGAAAGTTCAGTCTTAACACGGGAGATATTGTTTCTGGTCAGGTCAGGGCTCCGAAAGAGGGCGAAAAGTATTTCGCGCTTCTGAGGATTGAAGCGGTTAATTACAGACCGCCGGAAGAGGTCTTTGACAGAGTTGCCTTCCCGAATCTTACACCTATCCATCCCAATGAACCGTTCAAGATAGAACATGACAGAAAAAATTATAGTACGAGAATCATGGATATATTCTCTCCGATAGGAAAAGGTCAGAGAGGTCTTATCGTTGCTCCACCTAAAACCGGTAAAACTACCATGCTGAAAGATATCGCCAACGGTATCGCCAAGAACCATCCGGATACAAAGCGTATCGTTTTGCTGATAGATGAAAGACCTGAGGAAGTAACGGATATTACGAGATCGGTTGATGCACAGGTCTTTGCCGCACCGTTTGACATGCCACCGGAAAAACAGATAAAAGTGGCTCAGTTGACACTTTCGATGGCCAAACGGCTTGCCGAATACAAGAATGATGTCGTTATTTTGCTGGACAGTATTACCAGACTTGCAAGGGCTTACAACAATGTGGTCCCCCCAAGCGGAAAACTGCTTTCAGGTGGTGTGGATCCAAAGGCACTTTACGGTCCAAAATATTTCTTCGGTGCTGCGAGAAACATCGAAGAAGGTGGAAGTATCACGATTGTTGCGACTGCACTCGTTGATACGGGAAGTAAGATGGATGAAGTCATCTTTGAAGAATTCAAGGGAACCGGTAACATGGAACTGATTCTTTCAAGACAGCTTTCCAATAAACGTATATTCCCCGCCATCAATATCAATCTGTCGAGTACAAGAAAAGAAGAACTCCTCTTGTCACCTGATGAACTGAAGAAAACCTGGCTCCTCAGAAAGATGTTCTCTACTATGAGTGAAGAGGAAGGTTTGAATCTTATATTAAGAAAATTAAAAGAAACTGAGACAAATGAATTTTTCTTTGAATTATTGGACAGAGAAAAGAATCGCCATTGACATTTTAGTTTTAATCGTGTAGAATAGACTCGCGAAACTTAAGAGGGCAATCACGTTTCGCAGTTTGCCGGGGTGGCGGAATTGGCAGACGCGCATGATTCAGGTTCATGTGGGAATTATTCCTGTGCGGGTTCAAGTCCCGCCCTCGGCACCACTTGTTTGTTGTTTGCAAAAGCAGTATGGAGGTGAATTTCATGCCCATTTACAGGTATCGTTGTGAAAAATGCGGACATGAAGAGAAGAGATTACAATCTATCAATTCTGATCCGTTAGAGGTGTGTGAGATCTGTGGTGGAAAGATGGTCAAGCAGATTGGCATGATCGGGATAAAGTTTAACGGTAGCGGATATTATGTAAATGATACGAGTTCCGCTAAGAAGACGACGACACATCCCGGGGCGGCATCGGATAAGAAGAGCGATGCGAAGATGACGAAGTCATCCGAGAAGAAAACTACAGAACAGAAAGCGGTGTAGCTTTATAATAAAAAAAGCCCCTCTCTTTTAAGAGAGGGGCTTTTTTTTGAAATGAAGATCTCCGTTGAAAGAAGACAAGCGTGATATAATCACATCATCTTAAATTAAACAGGTGGCATTTGTATTGGATAAAAATCTGATTGTTCACAATAAACATATTCTCATCCTGATGATCATCAGTTTTTCCATGATTACTTTTCTTTCATTTTTGTTTGGGTTGCTGAATGCGAGAGAAGATCAGGAAATTTTCAGATCATTCATCACCGATGAGATGAAATCATTTATCAAATCGGAGGTTACAAACCGATATAATCAGTTGGATTATGATTTGAAGAGGATAGAAAATGAAGACCGCCAACGGATTAAGGAAAGGATGAATGATATTTATCTGATTTATCATACGCTTTTCGCGGAAGAGTTTAAGATGGAGGACCCGCGACAGGTATTACTGAATGGTTTGATGACTATTGACGATATTGATACAGAAGAGGTATTTTATATGCTGACGCCGGAGGGTGTCTTTATCAGATCACCGTTGGATAGCCTTCCTATGGGGATAGATTGTAATGATATGGAAGAGCTAACAGACAGATCGCTTCTAAACGATTTCCTTTCCTGTGTGGGGTTGGAAGAAGGGGTGTTCTGCACCTACGACTTATCGGTTAAAGAGGACGAAAGGCCGAAGAGAATGACTTTCTACAGCCGGTATTTTCCGTGTTGCGATGTCATTGTTGTTGTGGGCAGATGCGGTGAAGACATCAATAATCGTTTAAAAAGCGAGACTTATAACAGTATTCAGAATTATTACGAACAGGAAGAACTTTATATGTTCATCTTTGATTTTGATGCGAATATACTGGTACATTCCGATACTCAGCTGATAGGTGAGAATTTCTACGAGATCAATAATTCTGAGGGGATATTTGCCCATGAGGCCATTATGGAACTCCTGAATGAAGCGGATGAAGGGTTTGTCGAATACCGATTTAACAAAAAGAACAGCTCCGTTATCAGTAAGAAGGTCGCCTATGTCAAAAAGATAGCGGATTGGGATGTTTATACGGGAATGGGATTTTATATTGACGATATAGACGCTGAGGTCAGAAGACAGTCCGAGATTTTTCTGAGGGGACAGCTTATAGAGATGCTTCTCCTGTTAATGATCTTTTTAATTACCACGTTGATTTTAATCTTTATGATTCGTAAAAGGCTTAAGCTGCAAAAGCAACAGATCAAAGAAGATGAAGTGGTCTTTACCGAATTGTTTCAAACCTCCAATGAGGGATTGGTTATTGTAAATCTGAAGGGTATTGTACTTTATTCAAACGAAAAGGCAAAGAATCTTTTCAGGGATAAGTGTAACGAGTCTTTTACTTCAGATGGTCATCTGAATGGGAAGAAGATTTCAGAGGAAATCATGGAGCTTCCGTTGAATGAGGTAGAAAAGAGATATGTCAATTATCAATGCCGCGAATTCAACTATTTAAATCAGAATGTCTTTATTTATTATCTGTCGGATATTACGGAAGATTATCTCAGTATGACTGATCTGAAGGCGCAGGCCCTGAAGGATCCCTTGACTGGATTGTCAAACAGGCGTAAATTTAATGAAGATGTTGCAAAGTATATGAATGATATCCATTCGGGTAAGTTCTTGTGCATCGCACTTCTTGATATTGATCATTTTAAGAAGGTGAATGATTCGTTTGGACATGAAAAGGGCGATGACATACTAAAGCTGTTTGCAGACTGTTTTACGAACGGATTACGCCCACAGGATCGGCTTTATCGTTATGGTGGCGAAGAATTCATCCTTGTTCTGAGAGATGTAGAAGTCGTGAAGGCCATTAACATTATCAACAGGATCAAAATCGAATTTGGAGAACGAAGCAGCGAGATCACGGGGTATTCGGTAACTTTTAGTGCGGGGCTCGTAAAGCCATTTGACGTATCACGGTATAGTTCAGTCTCTGAGCTGATCCAAAAATGCGACGAATTGCTGTACCTTGCTAAAAGTAACGGGAGAAATCGAATAGAGATTAATCTATAAAAAGAACCCCTTCTTTTTAAAGAAGGGGTTCTTATGGAGCGGCCGACGGGGCTCGAACCCGCAACCCTCAGCTTGGGAAGCTAATATTCTACCAATTGAACTACAGCCGCAAACCATCAGATACTCAACATGAAACCTCCCTATTCTATCTTAAAAAGATGTTCTTGTCAAGTGTTAATGAATGCCATCTTCCTTTTCATCAGACTTCAGTTTCAGAAATACCTCTACTATTTCGGGATCCAGTGCTTTTCCGGAATTTTGTGCAATCCTCTCAAGGGCTTCTCCGTCATCTTCGGTTTTCATCGACTCATAAGATCTGTATCGAATATTGTCATATGAATCCGCAACGGTGATAATCCGTGAAATAATGGGGATGTTTTTCCCTTCAAGTCGATCCGGATACCCCTTACCATCCCATCTCTCATGATGATGTCTGACACAGGATGAAATATCTTCCAGTTCATCGTTTGTACAGATTATCTTTTCGCCCCACAGGGAATGATTCTGAAAAAGTTCGAATTCTTTTGCGGTCATCCGGCCTCTTTTAGAGCGCAGGGAATAGGGGAGAAAGATCTTTCCTATATCGTGAATCATCGCCACCCAATAAATTTTGATGATATCGCTTTGTGGCAGTTTCAAGGCTTCGCCTATTTCAACGGCTGTTTTTGCCACTCTCTCCGAATGTCCCTTTTCGTTTTTATCGTATAATTCGAGTATATTGACGAGGGATAGGATGAGATTCTGCTGAAAATCCTGTGTGTATTTTTCATATTTGTTTCTGATGATCTTTGTGGAGAGGATGTATCCGAAATTGTTCAGAAGCATAATAAACGAATCATCTGTCTGGCATTCGTCTTTCAGAAGAATGATGACGGCACCGATATTCTGCTGTTCCCCTTTTACCGGAAAAAAGAAAATCTTTTTATCACTTTTGTCGAATCCCTCAAATAAAACGGACTTTTCAAGTGTCAGAACCTTCTGTCTGTTGAAATCTATTCCGAGTTCATCTATTGTTATTCGTTCACCTTTGGCAAATGATTTGATCAGGACTTTTTCTATTTCCGGAACTAATTTTTTCATTGCCTGCTCTATATTTTTTTCACTGCCCGATGCTATTGCCGAGTAAAATTCACTGTTTGTTTCATTTTGTCTTCTCACTGATTCCATAATGGATTGATAACGTTTTTTTTCAGCCTCTATCTGTGTATTCAGGAAGACTATTTCATCTTCTTTTTCGATTACTTTGCGCGCCTCTTGTTCACTTTCTTTTTTCGCCTTCAGGCTCTTTTTTCTGCCTGAGAAGTTTTTAAACAGAGAAAAAGTCAAAAGGCAGACAAGTAATAGAACAATAACGGGAAATGCCGTTAAATAAAATGATTCTTCCGTATAAGGTTCAGCAGAAAACACTGATATTTCACAAAGAAACATCAGTGTACACAAGATGAATTTTCTTACATTAATGACAGGACCCATGGCAGCCGGAGCAGCTTGATGAAGAGCAGCTGCAGGACTGTGATTCGGATTGCTGCGAATCCGAACAGCATTTTGCTTGACTCGTATGCATCTTTTTTAATTTGTTTTTACTCCATGCATCGAGCTTATCGGTATTTGGTTTTTTTAAACCTAATGCCTTACAAAAGAGTTGAACGGCTCTGTCAGTGGTACAATTCCATTTTTTTTCAATCTCTGAGATTACCATCTCGTTTTCTATGATTGCCTTTGTTTTACTGTCCATTATTACACTTCCTTTAAAATTTTCTAATTGGCTGGGAGCCAGATATTATATTTTGATATTACATTGGAGATTTTCTGTGCATCCATTTTTACCAGTTTTGTATCACCAAAATTGAAAAAGAGCAGATAGGTATTTTCATAATTTCCGCTTGTTATTTTGAAATTTCTCGGAATCACGATGGTTTTATCCTCTATCATTGTCTGAGGTTGTTTGTAATAATAAAACCTTTCCTCAGAGAGCCCGGGATTTATATTTTTTGCGAAGAGTACCTTGGAATTTCCTTCGACGGAAATATAAACGGGATTCGAACCGCTGATAAAAAGCCTTGCAAAGGCCACTTTTGAAAAATCATTTTCCTGACGGGCATTTATTATATCGTCTATGCCTACGATATATTCATTCATCAAGTTTGAAGCGATCAGCGTTTTATTGATTACCCCGTTGGGTTTTAACAATTCGGAATTTTCTTCTGTCTGTTGTTTGATTTCCTGATACCATTCATTGTACTTGGCACTCATGGCATTCATACGGTCGGTTACGGCATTTTCCGTTTCGATCATCCTGAAAAAGGCCATAAGGGCGATGACAACGGCTATGATCATGAGAAAATACGGGAGAAATCCCGTTCTGGTTTTTACCCCGTCCCCCTTAAAGGGAGTCTTTTCCTTAGTTGAAGGGAGTGCTCGTTTTTCTTTCCTGCCATCCATTTTCATCGATGATGTTGAGGGTCTGTTTTCTGTTTCCGCAGGGTGTTCTACAGGTCTTTCTCTTTTTTCATCAACGCTGTGTATTATTTTTTCTCTTTTAACGGGTTTCTCGATCCTGATCTTCTTTTTTTCTTGTCTTTCCTGGTTGGTATTATTACCTGAACCTGGACCCGGAATATAAACCATTTATCTTATCCTCCCTGAAAGCCAGTTTTCGTAGTAGCTGATCGTTTCGTTGTTATACTCAAAGATCTCTTTGAATTTCCTTTTACATTTCTGTATGGTATTATCCACTTTCTTTCGCTTCATCTGTTTGATCTCGGAGATGTCGTCGTAGGAATATTTATCGAGAAAGAGGTTAAAGACTTCGAATTCTTCTTCCGAAACGGCATCTTGAAGCATGGATATCGTCTTTTCTACTATCGTCGAATCGTGATAGGGATTTTCGTAAACATCGAGCAGCTCTTTTGTAACAAAATAGGTCCCTTCTTCATCCTCTTCGGATTCATGAAGAATCTCTTCGAATGATACGGATTCGGACAGCATCTTGTTTTTCTTTCTGTTGAGATAGGTGAGAAACGACTTCATCTCTGAGTTGATACTCATCCATGCAAACGTATTAAAATTGGATTTTTTTTCGCTGCTGTAATAAAAAATTGCTTTCAGAAGACCGACAAACCCATTTTGAATTATATCACTTTTTTCAGCCCAGGTACCAAAATACTGCTGTGAAAGCTTGTAAACCATATCCCTGTACCGTTCGACAATCAGTTCAATGGCTTCTTGAGTACCCGTCTGAGCGTATTCAATCAGTTCTTCCGTGCTCATTTTTCTCAGTTTATATATTATCATCTTATGTCACTTGCTTTTTTTATCTTTTGTTGATCCTTTATCGCTACCCGTAGAGATGATTTTCTGAGTCCCTTTTTTACTTTCTGAATAAAATAATCCGGCAACAACAAAGACTCCTCCGATGATGGTGATGGTATGAGGAATATCCTTTAACACAATGGCCTGTGAAACGGCGGTGATTAACGGCATGATATAGATGGCATTTGTTGTTTTTCTTGATCCCAGTTTTCTTATCGATTCATTCCAGAAATAATAGGCGAGACTTGAACAGATCAACCCGAGATACAGCATACTGAGAATGATGCGCCAGTCGGTGAAAAGGATAAGGTAATCAAAAGGGTGCGAGACATACTCGATAAGCGATGATGGAATCAGCATCAAAAAACCCCAGAATGTGATGGATCTCGTAAGTGTCAACGTGTCTGCCGGACCGTATATCTTCTTTTCAAGAGCCTTCTGCTTTTCAATCTGAACGACGTGGTGGGTGTACATGAGCCAGGCGATCACCGCGCCAAATGTCAGAAGGTCACCAATCGGATTTACCTCCAGTCTGAACTGATCTCCAATGATAACAACGGCAACACCGGTAAAGGCTATCAGTGATCCGGTCAGATGCCTTTTGTCGATTCTTACCTTTGAAAAGACCCTGAGGAAGATGAGGTTGAAGAGGGGAATCGTGCTGATAATCAGTGAAACGTTGGTCGGCGATGTGTATTTTAAAGCGTAGTTCTCGAATATGAAATAAAGAGTTATCCCCCATAAGCCACCGAAAAATCTGTCTTTTAATTTTCCCTGTGGCTTTTTCCCCTTTGTTAAAAGCGCGAGAACCAGCCAGGCAAGCAGAAATCTTATCAATGCAGTATTAACAGGCGGCAGAACTTCTACGATAACCGTTGTGGCTATAAAGGAAACGCCCCAGAAAAAAGCCGCTGACCATAAATAAATATGATATCTCATAATCATTCCTCTCGCCATAAATAAGATGGATTGAAATAAACGGTCCATTCCGATAAATTCTGCTGTATCAGATAAAGAGTGGGACTATAAGCCGGATTCTGTAATAGATGGTCATTTATCTATGCGGTCTACCCGAAAAGATAGAGCGGGCCGCTCGCCTTTTCTGTTTGACCTTGCTCAAGACGGGGGTTAACAAGCCAATGGATTGCTCCATTGCTGGTGAGCTCTTACCTCACCTTTCCATCCTTGCCATAAAATGGCGGTTTGCTTTTCTATATCCCTGACCAGGGATCACTCCCTCCGATTGTTACTCGGCGTCCTGCCCTGAGAGTCCGGACTTTCCTCCGGAAAAATTCCGGCGACCATCCGTCCCACTCGATTTATAAACCTCAGAATTTTACCATATTTTCAGTCAAAAAAGATCTTTTCTATCGTCTCTTTTACGGCATGATGATTATTATCGGCAACAATCATCTTACAATGATCTTTAATTTCACGCAGGGCGTTGTCGGTTGCAACCGGAAGCCCCACTTTCCTCATCAACGGGAGGTCGTTGAAATTATCTCCTATGAATACGGTCTTTGAGGCTGTCGTGTTGTATTCCTCAAGCAGCGGTTCGAGCGCGTTGCCCTTGGAAACTTTTGACCCGAGAACTTCGAGAAAACAGCTGCCATCGGGCATCGGATAGGAAACGGAGGTGATTTGGTCTCCGTACGTCGCATTGATCTTATCCTGAAATACTTTGACATGCGGAACATCACCGATGATTGCGAACTGTCCTATTTCTTCATGAGTGTCGATGAAGGGGATCAGACTGTCTACGATGCTGATCCTGTTTCTGTTGTGCTCAAAATAGTTTTCGTAGAGGGTTCCCGTCCATGAGTGCGTTTCGGTGTACATATCCTTAAGGTTTTTATCACGAATATCGTTATATCTCGCAAACAAAGTGATAAAAAGATTTCTTTCCTTAGCCTCCAAATAGATCTCGCCTGCAATTGATGAATTTAAACCAATTTCACTTAAAATCCTCCGTGTGGGGAAATCCATGACAATGGCTCCGTTTTGAAGTGCGACGAGGCCATCTATTTCAAGTTCTTCAAGATATCTGACTGCAGAGGAAAAATTTCTTCCTGTAAACACGGTGAATTTTATTCCCTTTGATCTTAATCGTCCAATGGCTTCAAGATTCTCCGCTGAAATATTTTTCTGATCATCAAGAAGTGTGCCATCGAGGTCTGTGATAAACAACTCAAACATTTTTCATCTCCAGTAAATAAGCTGATCGGGTACAGGGGTATCCGGGATTTTCCGGATGCCCCTTTGTTTAACGCTGATTAAGTGTTCTGTAATTAAAATTCTTTGAATTTATTTCCCGGAACACCACAAACGGGACATTTTTCCGGTGCGGCTTCCTCTGCCGTGTGACCACAGACCGGACAGATGAAGATCTTCTTTGCCGGGTAGTCTTCTCCCTTATCGGTTAGTTCTTTTGCTTTTCTGTACATATCCTCGTGTATCTTTTCGGCTTCAAGGGCGTAATGACAGCTTCTCTGTGCCTGTTTTTCCTCCTGGAATATTGCAACTTCATGATAAACCGGGTACATTTCCTCTACTTCATGATTCTCGCCGTCGATACACTGCTGTATGTTTTCCGGTGCGGAACCGACGAGTCCAAGGGCTTTCAGGTGATTTTTGGCGTGAACGTATTCTGCATATGAAATGGCCTTAAAGAGGTTTGCAAGACCACTCATTCCTTTAGCTTCTGCTTCTTCTGCAAAGATTGCGTATTTCATGTGTGCCTGTGATTCACCGGCAAATGCATCGAGTAAAAAGGCTTTTGTCATTTCTCTCATGTTATTCCCTCCCAGATAAAAATTCTATACAATTATAGCATGAGAATTTATGATATAATTTTAAAAGACTTATAACGGGAGTTTTAACGGTTGTACATCAGACTGTTTTCGACGGTTTGATGAGCCGCTTGTAAATATAAAAAGATTGAGGTGTGAAAATGAAAAAAAATGTTTTGGGTCCAACTTTTGAAGAAATGCTTCATCCGGAAAAGATTGATCGCGTAACAAGGGAAAAGGCCTTGAAGGCAATGACTGAAGATCCGCTTGATCCCATAAATTTTTTCAATATCACCTGGAAAGACCGTGAAAATAAGATCAGATACTTTGTGGTTCCGAGGGAGCTGACGGGTGTTGATGCGAATATAGTCGTTCTATACGGAAAAGACTTTCCGACACAGAGCCACAAAGTGGGAGCTACCTATTCCATATTAATGGAGAAGGTATTAAGAGGTGAAGTGGATGTTGAAAAGGACAGACTGATCTGGCCGTCTACGGGAAATTACGGAATTGGCGGGGCATGGGTTGGCTGCCGGATGAATTTCAACTCACTGGTTTTACTTCCTGAATTGATGAGTACGGAAAGATTTGACATCATCAGGGGATATGGTGCCGATGTCATCCCCACTCCCGGCTGTGAATCCAATGTGAAGGAAATATACGATAAGGCAAAAGAACTGAAAGCTGAGGATCCGGAAAATGTCAAGGTACTCAATCAGTTTGAGGAAATGGGGAATTATAGATTCCACTATTATGTGACCGGAAATACCCTGGTCGAATTGACGGAAGAACTGAAAGGAAAGGGGATTGGAACAGGCAAGGCCTCCGCCGTTGTCTCGTCTATGGGATCCTCCGGTACGATTGCCTGTGGAGATAGACTGAAAGAGGTTTATCCTCGATGTCTGATCGTCGGTTCAGAACCGATACAGTGTCCAACGCTGATCAGCAACGGTTATGGCGGACATGACATTCAGGGAATAGGCGACAAGCATGTCACCTGGATACACAACGTGATGAATATGGATGCGATGGTAGCCGTAGATGATATGGAATCCAAGAAAGGCCTTCAGCTTCTCACCGATACGGTTGGAAAAGACTTTCTGAAAAAGCAGGGCATTAAGGAACAGGATGTAGAGATGATGTCTCAGATATTCGGTATTTCAGGCGTCTGTAACCTTTACAGCGCCATCAAGGTTGCCAAGTATTACGATATGACTGAAGACGACATCGTTTTTACCATCGCCACGGATAATATAGGTCGATATGGTTCCGTTATGAAGGATCTCGATGAACAGTTTGGGAAGATGGATACCTGTGAAGCAAAGGTCAGATATGAGATGCTGTTTAAAGGTGTTAAGACGGACTGGATTCAGGAAGGTACCTATGCAGTCAGGAAGAGATGGCATAATCTGAAATATTACACCTGGGTAGAACAGCAGGGGAAAACGGTGGACGAATTGAATGCAACCATGCATGAATCATTCTGGATAAAACAAAGGGAGCAGGTGAAGGAAACGGATCGCCTTCTGCTCGAAGCCAGAAAGAGGGAATCACATTAAGCGCAAAGTTTTGCAATTCCTTGAGAATATTGACGAAAGGAACGAAGTACTGAGAGTTGCATTGTATTCCTCCCAAGGTAGTTTAAGCGAGGCATTTTTAAGGATAAGGCAAGGAGAAATGCATTGTATTTCTCCCAAGGTAGTTTAAGCGAGGCATTTTTAAGGATAAGGCAAGGAGAAATGCATTGTATTCCTCCCAAGGTAGTTTAAGCGAGGCGTATTTAAGGATAAGGTAAGGAGAAATGCATTGTATTTCTCGCAAGATAGTTTTAGTGAGGCGTATTTAAGGATAAGGCAAGGAGAAATGCATTGTATTTCTCCCAAGCTAATTTTAGCGTAGCTAAAATTAGCAGTTGACTTCTCGTCCATTTTCTGGTAGAATGTTTTCAGATACGTAAAACTTATTTCGAGGGCCTTGCCCTCGAAATTTTGTTATAGTGCTAATCGGCAGTTGAATAGATACCAGCATTTTAAGGCGGGTGATTGTCTCCCCGCCTTAAATGTTAGCGCAATTGAGGGAAGGCCTTTTTTGCTTCTTCAAAGCTGAGAACGTTTGATGATTTTGGTGTTGATCATTGTCTTAAATTGTATTTTTTTGAAACTTATTAGAAAGCGCTCAGGGGGCATGACTATGAAAAAAAAGATGGGGATTGTTGAGGAAATTGCCAAGGAAGCTCTTAAAGAATTGGGACTTGAACTTTATGATGTAAGTTATTCGGCAACCAGAAATAATAAGACTTTAAAGGTTTATATAGACCATTTGGAAAGGGCGATTACCGTACAGGATTGTGAAGATGCCTCCAGAATAATCGGACCTCGGATCGATGAGTTGGATTTGATTGAAGGATCGTATTTTCTTGAGGTGTCCTCTCCGGGAGTAGAAAGAGAATTGCGGAATCCAAAGGATTACGAGAGATTCTGCGGGTCATCCGTAAAGATCATCACAAAACTTCCGGTTGAAAAGAGAACGGTGTTTATTGGAAAGTTGGTGAGATACAACAGGGTTCTGGACGATGTGAAGATATGTGTACTGGAAAGAGATTCGGAAAGAGAATTTGAGATAGACTATAAGAACGTGAAAAAGGCACAGTTATATTTGGAGGTTTAAAATGAACATTAATTTAATCGAGGCTTTGGAACAACTCGAAGAGGAAAAGGGGATAAAAAAGAATGAAGTTATTGAGGCGCTTGAAAGGGCGTTGCAAGTCTCCTATAAAAAGGCATTCAAAGAAGAGGAACATGTTGAGATAACGGTAGATAAACTGACTGGCGAGATTTCTATCTTCAGGCAGTACCTCGTTGTTGAAAAACCTGAAGAGGTAGAAGATGAAAACTATCAGATCGATATAAAGACAGCGAGAAGAATCAAGCATAATGCCAAGATCGGTGAAGAGATCAGCCAGAAGATCAATGTCAAGAAGTTCAATCGAATAGCCGCTCAGACTGCAAAGCAGGTTTTGATACAGAAATTGCGTGAACTTGAAAAGGACAGCCTTTATAATCAGTACAAGGATATGGTGGATTGTCTTGCGAGTGCGGAGATCATGAGACCGATTTCAAACGGTTATGAGATTCGTGTGGGGAAGGTAGAAACCGTCATTACAAATGACAGGCTCATACCGGGAGAGAGTTTTGAAAACGGCAAGATGATTAAGGTATATATTGAAGCGGTTGAAAAGAGCCCGAGAGGAGCTTATATGAGGGTTAACCGAACCTCAAGAGAATTCCTTAAGGTTCTGCTCTATAATGAAGTTCCTGAACTTGCAAACGGTGTGATGGAAATCGTGGCGATTTCAAGGGAGCCTGGAGTGAGAAGCAAGGTGGCTCTCAGATCGTTGAACCATCAGGTAGATCCAGTTGGTGCCTGTATTGGCGAGAATGGAATCAGAATCAGTAATATTGTAAACGAACTGAACGGGGAGAAAGTAGATGCTTTTGAATGGTCGGAGGATATCGAGATTCTCATCAGAAACTCATTGGCTCCGGCTGAAGTTATAGAAGTGGAAATCCTCGACGAGGAAAATCACATTTCAAGAATATGGGTACCGCCGACACAACTTTCCCTGGCGATCGGGAAAGGTGGTCAAAATGCCAGACTTGCGGCAAGATTGACGGGGTGGAAGATTGATATCAAGCCGATACTCGAATAAGTTGAAATGAGTTGTTGGAAAAAAGAGACGGAATCACAGATTCCGTCTCTTTTTTAAAATGATCTGATCTTTAATACCTGTCCTTCAAAATAGGCCTGAAGTGGAATCTGAAGATGGGTATACCATAATCCGTTGTGTTTGTTTTTCATCAGAATTCTCACAAAACTGAGTCTGTCGATCAATATCTTCAATTCCGTCTTTGGAGGAATCATAAGCCATTCGGCCTTTTCAACCCCTTCGGACATTGCATTCCACATGTTTTCACTGAATTCATAGGCATAATCTCCGTTATACTTGTAATTGATTGCGACCTCTTCATCCGTTGTGTTGTAAACACTCACCTGAATAGGCGCGAGTGAAAAGGCACTGACACCGAGTAAAAGTACTGCCAACAGCAGTATGATCATGCTCTTTTTCATTCCGAACATCTCCTTCCTCATAGATTATCTGCATTTTGCTAATGAAGTATATCATATATAAATTCAGTAAATAATTAAGAGATTATGCGTGGTATAATAATACGACAGATGTGATTTTTTTCTGGAGGGATTAAATGACGGTAGAATCGATGCTTGATGTTGTGAGAGAAGGGATTTATACGACTTTGATAACAGCGGCCCCTGCTCTGATACTCGCCCTTGCTGTTGGTCTGATGATAGGAATTTTTCAAGCTGTTACTTCCATCAATGAACAAACGCTTACAATGGTTCCGAAGATACTGGTTGTCATGCTGACGCTGGTTTTTCTTGGCGGATGGATGCTGGAAAATCTCATAGATTACTTTGTTCAGATTTTTAATTATTATTTTACCTTAATATAAGCGGGAAGTTAAATGGATCCTTTATTACAGAACTGGTTGTTTTTCAGATTTCTTCCGTGGACTGCCATTTTAGCGAGATTATCCGGTCTTTTTGTCTCTGCTCCTTTTTTTTCCGGTCGGACTATTCCGTCGATGATGAAGGTTTTTGTGGTCATTCTGCTTTCATTTATCACGTTATCCTATGTACCGGAATACATTCCCCTTGACATACCCGTAGGAGAGATCGTTGCAATAGAATTTGTGAATTTTATGTATGGTGTTTCAGCCGGACTGGTGGCGAATATCCTTTTTTACGCCCTGCTGTTTACAGGGGATATCTTCGGTTATCAGGTCGGTTTTGCCGCTGCAAACGTATTTGACCCTCAGAGTGAGACGCAAAGTGTTATCGTTGCTCAGCTTGTCTACCTCACCGGACTGTATATCTTTACGATAATCAAGGGACCAATGGTATTGATCACCACTTTTATCGAAAGTTTTGAAAAATTTCCCGCTGATGTGATGGTGTTCAGTCGGGATATAAGCCTGAACATCTCGCTTATTCTGGGAAGTGTCTTTGAGCTTGGAATAAAGGTTGGGATTCCACTGATTGTTTTTATGCTGCTGGTTACCGTAGTACTTGGGATTATGGCAAAATTGCTGCCGCAGCTTAACGTTTTTATAGTCGGGATCCCCTTGAAAATACTGGTTGGATTTATCATCATTATAGGACTCTTACCCATTCTTGCGGAGACTGTGGTAAGATATACTCAGGAGCTTGGAGATTGGATATTCCAGACAATGAATGGGTTTTAAAATTCAAAATCAGATATGATATTCAGTTTTTTGCTCCACCGGATCCCGATAAAACTGAAGAGGCGACTCCCCGTAGGAAGCAGAAGGCAAGGGAAGAAGGACAGGTAGCCTACTCGAAGGATCTTGCGATGGCATCTGTTTTTCTTGCGGTTATTGTGGTCTTGCGATTTATGATTCCGACTTTGTATAACGGATTAAAGCAGACATTGACTTTTTTTGTTGAACTGCCGAATATGGGAGATTATCATGAATATACTGACTTGGGACAGTATATAACGGTAAATCTTCAGGAAGTGACCCTGGCTCTTGCCGTTATCCTGTTATCGGGTGTTCTGATCGCGGTTGTTCTCGGTCTGGCTCAGACAAAAGGTCTTTTTGTCTTGAAGAATGCCTTTAAATTTGATCTGAAAAAGATCAATCCGATAGAAGGGTTTAAACGAATGTTTTCGCTGAGATCGGTGATTGAACTGCTGAAGAATCTCGCGAAACTTGCAATTCTCGGTTTTATAGGCTATTCATATATAGCGGGTATCTGGGATACATTGTTTTTACTCCCGGATTATTCGATATCGGAGTCTCTGACTTTTATGATGGAATCGCTTTACAACATGTCGATACAGATAGCCGCAGCGCTCATCGTTCTCGGCTTCGCGGATTTTTTTTATCAGAGATGGGAACACAGCCGAAACATCAGAATGTCGAAAAAGGAAATAAAGGATGAAAGAAAGGATATAGAAGGTAACCCTCAGATCAAACAGAAGCAACGTCAGAAGATGGCTGAGATGTCCCAGAGAAGGATGATGGAGGAAGTTCCATCGGCAACGGTTGTTGTAACCAACCCAACGCATATTTCCATTGCCATCAGGTTTGTACTGGAAAAGATGGCGGCACCGGTAGTGGTTGCAAAGGGGGCCGATCACATAGCCTTGAGGATAAGAGAAATAGCACAGGAATATGATGTTCCGCTTTATGAGAATAAACCTCTTGCCTGGGAACTTTATGAAAGGGTGGAGATTGGTGAAGAGATACCAAATGATATGTACAGGGCAGTTGCGGAAGTTCTGGCCTTTATCTTTCAGAAAGCAGGGAAGGTGTAAAGCTTGAAAAATCAGGATATTATTGTCTCCTTAATGATAGTTGGAATCGTGTTCCTCATGATTCTTCCCGTACCGACGTTTATGCTGGACGTTTTCCAGATAATCAATATTGCCTTCTCCCTTTTGATTATCCTGTCGACCATGTATGTCAAATCAGCGCTTGAATTGTCTTCCTTTCCGAGTATACTGCTTGTTATAACGATATTCAGGCTTGCCTTGAACGTTACATCGACGAGACTCATACTCCTGAACGGAAAGAATTTTGACGGTAAGGTAGTCCGGACTTTTGGGGATTTTGTCGTGGGTGGAAATTATATCGTTGGGTTGATCATATTTCTCATCCTCGTTATCATACAGTTCATCGTTATCACAAAAGGTGCGGAGAGAATCTCCGAAGTCGGTGCAAGGTTTACACTTGATGCGATGCCGGGTAAACAGATGAGTGTTGATGCGGATTATAACGCCGGTTTGATTACAGAAGATGAGGCAAGGAAAAAAAGAGAGGATATCCGGAGAGAGGCCGACTTTTATGGTGCAATGGATGGTGCGAGTAAATTTGTCCGTGGAGATGCCATAGCCGGGATCATCATCGTGTTTGTCAACATCATAGGCGGCTTGCTTATCGGTGTTGTGCAGCAGGGAATGGAGATAGGTGAGGCGGCTGCCACGTTTACGCTTCTTACCGTTGGTGACGGCCTGGCTTCACAGATCCCATCAATTCTCATTTCAACGGCCAGCGGTATACTTGTTTCCCGTTCCGCATCGGAATCAAATCTTGGAAATGATCTTATAAAAGAACTCACCAGTGAAAATAAAGTGCTTTATCTGACCGGGGGTGTACTTCTTTTTCTCACCCTGTTCACGCCGCTTCCGACGTTCCTTGGTATCGTTCTCGGTGGCGGATTGATGCTGATTGCCTTTTTTTCATCAAGAAACGAAAAAGAAGCTGCAAAATCTTCTGCCTCTGGCGGTGGGACAACCGGGGGTTTTTCCGGCCTTCAGGGGCCTCCCCCTTCGCCAATTGCCGGTGGAGATACGGGAAGTTCGGCTGAACAACAGGCAGCGCCGGCAGCTCCCTCATTGACGTCGGCTGAAGAGGTCTCTGAGATCATTCAATCGGATACCCTTGATGTTGAATTTGGTTATGGCATTCTTCCGCTTGCCGATCCCGGGCAGGGGGGAGATCTTCTCGACAGGATTACGATGGTGCGAAAACAAACCGCTTATGAACTCGGACTGGTACTGAGTCCTATCAGGGTTCGTGACAGTGTCCTGTTGAAAGCCAATGAATATATGATAAAATTGAAGGGAACGGAGTTGACAAAATATGAGCTTTGGCCGGACAGACTTCTTGCTATAAACCCAGGAACTGCACAGGGTGCATTACCAGGCATAACAAGCAAAGAGCCTGCGTTTGGTCTTGATGCTTTCTGGATTGATGAAACTCAGAGAGAGTTGGCAACGACACAGGGCTATACGGTTGTCGACCCACCAAGTGTTTTTGCAACTCATTTTTCTGAAATCGTCAAACAACATGCCCATGATCTTCTTGGTAGGAAGGAAATGGATCTCCTTCTCAAGGGGCTGAAGGAGAATTTTTCGGAATTGGTAGACGAAGTTATTCCGGATCTTCTGAAAGTCTATGAGATGCAGAGAATACTTCAGAATCTTCTCGAAGAAAGGGTTTCCATCAGAAATTTGCCCGTAATTTTTGAGACGATTTCTGAATACGCTGAAAAGACGAGAGATCTTGATTATCTGACGGAGTTTACCAGAAGGGCTTTGAAGAGGCAGATCTGTATTTCTAACCGCTCGGATGACGGGCAGATTCATGCCGTCGGACTCGACCCGAATCTGGAGAGACAGCTTGCCTCGCAGATAAGGGAAATGGAAGATGAAAGATACCTCGCCTTGAATCCCGATCTGATGCAACAACTGATTGACAAGCTGTCAAAAGGCGTTGAAAAGATCATGCAGAATGGTCATATGCCGGTAATTGTGTGTTCCGGAAATATAAGGGTGTACTTAAGGCGTGCGGTAGAAAGATCCCTGCAGAGTATTGCGGTGATGTCTTATGAAGAGCTTGTGGAAGATATACCATTCAGTGTTGAAACGGTGATTAAATTATGAAGATAAAAAAGTATGTTGTAGATGATGTGAAAACGGCTTTAAAGAAAATAAAAAGTGAACTCGGGGAGGATGCCGTCATCCTCTCTACGAGAAAATTCAAGAAAGGCGGTTTTCTCGGGATAGGGAGCAGTGTGAAGTATGAAGTAACCGCTGTTGCCGATGATAAGGAGAAAAAGAGAGAGTCAGGCCGGAGTGGCGATACGAAAAACGAATACGACGGCTGGGTTGACAGTAAAAAACTATACGAGTTGAAGAAGATTCTGGCGCAGAACACGCTTATCAAAGAAGAAGAAAATCCCGTTCAGGCTCCGGTGGCTCCGGTAGGTTATCAGCAGCGAAAGAAGGTTTATACCCCGTCAATTCCTGAAATGGATTATGAAAGACCTGTACAGCAGCAGACTTATTCAAGAACCGGAAAGATGAATCAGAATTATAATCAGAATGCCTTTAACAACTCCAGAAAGACGGTGCTCAGTGTTTCTGAAGAGTCAGTAGAAGATACACGTTCGCTCAGTGAGATGAAACGTGAGATGATTTCGATGAAAAGGATCATGCAGGAATTATCGCAGAAAATGGACAAGGATTCTTATTTACCGGGTATTCCGGATGAATATAAAAGAGTGTATAAAGCCTTGAAAAATCACGAGATTAACGAAGATACCTCGAGAAAGATCGTGGAATCCCTGAGGATTGTCACACAGGGAAAAAGCTCCAATACGATAGAATTTGAGAAAAAGTTTGTGGATATCCTGCACCCCATTATAAAAACGGACAATCCTTTGAAGAATCATGAAAAAGGCGATATAATATTTTTCATTGGACCTACCGGTGTCGGAAAAACAACAACTCTGACAAAGATTGCGGCCATGCTTGCTCTTGAGATGAGAAAAAAAGTCGGAATTTTAACCATCGATACGTACAGAATAGCCGCTGTTGATCAGTTAAAAACGAGCGCGGATATCATGGGGATAGAAGTCGGCGTTGCCTACAATCCGGGGGAACTGAGAGCCATGTTGAATAACTTTACAGATTACGATCTCGTACTGGTAGATACGGCGGGAAGAAGTCAGCGTAATGAGATGCAGATGTCGGAGCTCAACCGGTACCTTCAGATTGTAAAACCAAAATATATCTTCCTGACTGAAGGAATGAATATCAGAAAGAGCGATCAGTTTGATATTATTGAGCAGTTTTCGGTTGTTTCACCGACCCATCTGATCCTTACGAAGTCAGATGAGACGAAATGCTATGGATCGATTGTAGAAATTACAAATAATTACGATATTCCGATCGCTTATGTGACAAACGGACAGCGAATTCCGGAGGATATAATGGTTGCCGATTCAAAGAGACTTGCTTCTATTATTGTAAAAGAGGTGCTTAAAGATGCCAGATCAAACAGAGACGCTTAAGCAGGTAGTCGCAAGCCAGAATCTTGAGATTATTCTTGTCGCCAGTGGGAAAGGCGGTGTCGGTAAGAGTGTTATAGCGACCAATCTTGCCGTATCGTTGGCTAAAAACCAGAAGAGCGTGTTGCTCTTTGATGCTGATGCCGGTTTTGCCAATGCCGATATCCTGCTGGGTGTGACGACAAAAAATACGTTGAGGGATTATCTGATCAGTGATATGGAGCTGAAGGATGTGATTTACCCGACCAGTTACGGGGTCTGGTTACTGAGTAGCGGAACGGATGTTCAAGATCTTATCGCTTTCAGAAAGGAACCGAAGAAACGATTTATCGATGATTTTATGCATATGGCGATAGACATGAATTATGCAATTGTCGATACAGGGGCGGGGTATACGGATGAATTGATCTCCTTCTATTCTGCTGCGGATAAGCTGTTTCTCGTTACCACCCCCGAGCCGACAGCCCTGATGAATGTTTATACACTGGCAAAGGTCCTGGCAAGCAAGGGGATCTTTCCGGAGCTGTATCTGATCATGAATCAGTCACGAAATGCGGCAAAGGATATTAAAGTCCTTGATCGTTTTTCCTATGTTATAGAAAAGTTCGCAGGCTGGAAGGTTAGGGAGCGCTTTATCCTCAGAAGCGACAAGACGGTCAGCAACAGTGTGATCAAACAGATTCCGCTGATAGAGCTGCATAAGCATTCTCAACCGGCACAGACGATCATGCGCTTAACCGATCAGGTCTTGAAAGATGGAATAGAGTCCGATCCGGAAGATGGCGGCTTTCTTACCAAGATCAAGAAAATGTTTGGAATAAAGTAGGGTCGTATGAATAGCAAAAAGGAAGTTATTTCAAGACTGTTGTATCTGAGCCATTGGGAAACAGAAATGAATAGCGACAGAAAAAGGTTTTCCTCCGTATTTATGGGAAAATATAGAAAGGCCCTGTTGTTTGAAACGGATAAATTAAATTCATGGAAAGAGATTTACGATACAAAGCTTGCGTTCAGTATCTTTATTCCGTCGATGATCATCAGCGGGGATGGGCGTTGTATCAAAGCAGCGGAAGTAGAAGGGTTGAGAAATGAACTGCTTGTGCGGTTCATGCTTGAACCTGAGAATCTGAGAGTGAGGCAGCAGAGAAGTTTCAAACGTTTTCCCGTCATAGAAAAGGCCAGACTCATTGCCGATGAACAGGAAGCGGAAGTCATTGTAAAAGACATTTCACTTTCGGGGATCGGTATTCTTTCTCTTGAAAGAATCAGGGCGGTAACCGGTAGAATATATTTGATACAGCCTGATTTTGAGATAACATTTCACAAGATACATGAATTTACGGATTATAATGTGTTTCAGTATGGGATGAAAATAGGTGCAGACGAAGAGAGTGAACAACTGAAGAGGTATCTGTTCACCGTTCAGGAACGTGTGAATTCTTTTAACATCAAGTTGTAAACCAAACTCAAATTTCTGACGTTAAGGGATGATTTTATGGATTATTTTAATTTAAAAGTAGCTACAAGATCAGTTCTGGAAATCGGGAAACCGCTGTTGCTTGACATTTCTGATCCGGATATTGCAGGGGTTTACAAAAGTAGCATATTTGAGTTGGATTATGTTAGAAAAGTCATGACCATAGGCATGCCGAGTTATAAAGGGCAGTATGTCCCCATACCGGTTGGAGTAAGGGCATATGTCAAGATGTTTGACAAGAGTTCTATGTATATCTTTCTTTCAAAGGTTATCTCTTATGAAAAAAATGAAGAGGGGTTTTACGTTACCTATATGACAATTCCGGATGAGGCAAGGAAGGTTCAACGCCGTCAATTTGTCAGAATACCCTTTTTTAAGCAGGGATCTTTTTTCTTTAAAGATTCCGGCGATGAAACGGAATATAATTATATAACCAAGGATATTAGTGCCGGTGGAATAATGATGGTAACCGCGCAGAAGATTACGATAGGAACAAGATTGCTTCTTAATCTCGATATAGGTGGTGGGATTGAGCTCGACAAGCAGGATTCGGAGATTGTCAGGGCAGATCGCAGTATAGATACCGCAAACCAGATATACGGTGTGAAATATCTTGCCTTCTCAAGAAGTAAAGAAGACAGACTTGTAAAATATATCTTCTTCCTGCAACAGGAGAGAAGAAAAAAAGAAAAAAAATTAAAAGAGGGGAGTTAGGAATATGTCAGTTTACGATAACCTGGAATCTTATCATTTTGAAGCTTTGAAGGAAATTGGAAATATCGGAACTGGAAATGCTGCGACGGCTCTGTCAACGATGATGGGGAAGAAAGTGGATATCACGGTTCCGAATGTTTCCGTTGTTGAGATTTCAAAGATACCGTTTATGTTTCAGGATCCTGAAAAGATAACCGTAGGGATACAGATGAGATTTTTTGAGGATTTAAATGGGCACCTCCTTCTTATTTTCGATTCGGAGCCTGCCAGAGAAATTCTAAAGCTTCTGATTGGAATGGGGAGTGATGATCTGACGCAGATGGATGAAATGCAGCGTTCCGTCTTCGGAGAGCTCGGAAATATAGTCTGTGGGTCCTATCTCGTGTCTCTGTCGCAGTTTTCAAATCTTAATCTGAATTCGGATATCCCATTTGTTACAACGGATATGGTGACGGCAATCGTGGCTGAAACCTGTCTTGAATATGCTGAAGAAGAGGATAAGAGTATACTTATCGAAACAAATTTTGAGATAGATTCTCAGATGAACGTAGAAGCCTATCTGTTTCAGATCATGGAACCCAAATCTATCCCCAAGCTCCTTAAGAGTATTGGGATGTGATATTCAATGGGTCAGAAGACAATCATAGGAATTGGTGAATACATTGCTGCGAAAACGCCACAGGTTCTGGTTACTCTGGGGTTGGGGTCCTGCGTTGGTGTTTGTATCATTGACAAAAATTCAGGTGTTGGTGGACTGATTCATGTCATGCTTCCGGACAGTGGTGGCCGAACGGTGGCAAAACCGGGGAAATACGCCGATACCGGAATTCCTATGCTTCTTGAAGAGATGAAAAAAATCGGTGCTTCTACTTCTTCCCTTGAAGCAAAGATTGCCGGAGGAGCAGCGATGTTTAAAAAAGCTGGTTCATCGATGGAAGTGGGAAAACGAAATATAGAATCGGTGAAAAAGACATTGATGAAATATAAAATCCGTCTGAAGTCTGACGATGTGGGGGGGAACCGAGCGAGGAGTATAGAATATAATCTCGCTACAGGCATGTTGAGTGTTCGAAAAGTAGGAGGAGGAGAAAAGACTGAAGTTGTACAGATTTGAGGTGTCTGATCATGAATAGAATGCCCTATAAAAAATATCAGAAAAGTATGACATCGGATGAATTAGTACGTTATTTTCTTCCCCGTATTAAGGCGATTGCCATTTCGTTGAAGAGTTCGCTTCCTGAAAATGTGGAAGTAGATGATCTTATCCAGGAAGGGCTTATCGGATTGTTGAATGTCAGAGAGAGATACGATGACACAAAGGGTGCAGCCTTCTTTACGTTTGCCATGAAACGAGTCAGAGGGGCAATGTACGATTATCTGCGTAAGATTGACTGGATACCCAGAAATACGAGACATTTAATGAAAAAGGTGGAAAACGGGATAATAGAGCTTCAGAGTATTGACGGGCAATATCCGGATGAAGAGAAGCTTATGAAACATCTTGATCTGACTAAAAAAGAGGTAACTCTGGCACTGAAAGAGATGTCAAGAAGGCAATTACTCAACCTTGACGGTTTTCTTTCGGATTCTTCTTCCAAGACCGATTTGGAATCAGAGGATTTTACCGAGGTTTTTTCGAGTGATATCAAGTCTCCCGAAGAAATTTATTATAAAGAAGAGTTGGAGCATGAGCTTAAGATAGAGATTTCCGAATTAAAGGAAAGAGAAAGACAGATTTTATCGCTCTATTATGTAGAGGAATTAAATTTCAAAGAAATCGCCATGATCCTTGGTGTAACAGAATCTAGGATATCTCAGATACATCGAGGGATTATGATCAAGTTGAAGGCGAAGATGAACCGATTTCTCGGAAAGGAAAATTGACCCATAAGAGTTTAAAGGAGGTGGATGAGTATGACAGGTCCTGTTGAAATGCAGACAAACTTTGTTCGTGCCCCTCTCGCAGCGGAAAAGATTGCACATCTATCCAATGTCGAGCAGATTGCCCAGGAAGCTGAAGCCAGTGAAATGGTAGAGAAAACAAAGAGAGATACTGAATCCACTCGTGTGTTAAAAAAGACCGAGCAGGAAGAGACAAAATCCTCTACGGAAGAACAGAATAAAAATCAGTATTTTAATTTTAAAAGAGAGAGAAAAACGGAGGAAGAGGAAAATTCTGCCGAAGATGATTACAGGGGACATTTTCTTGATGTGCATCTGTAAATAGAAAGCTGTTTGTTTGAAAATAGGGGATAAACGAGGTGTAAAATGTCAGATATAACGATGTCAATTGGTTATATGATGGTTACCAGAATGGATGAGAATAAATATCTTGGCGGTATCATGATCACGGATCCGTATGCCATCCCGGTCGAATTCAAATACTCTGAACCGATTAAACCCACCGGTTTACAAAAAATATTATACGGGAATTCGATAGAGAAATATCTCATGGTAGATGTCATTGCCAAAAAGCTCCTTCAGAATATTCAGGAGAAACCGAAATATATCCTCCTCGATGATTCGCGATTGTTGGATCTTCAGGGAAAGGCCCCTACCATATACATCACCAATTCATCGATGGGGGACGAAGGGGCTTCTGAGAGAGTCAGGGAGGAGCTTCAGAAAGAGACGCTCAATACTGGGTATACGATCATCTTCAACGGAACGTTGATGAGCGAGGACATAAAGCTCCTTGAGAGAATCAGTGATGAAATCGACATTCTTGAACCTTTTCACCGGCTTAAGGAGGCGCTTAAGTACGTTTGTTCAGAAGAATAGGCCAATTCATTGAAGATATAGCGGAGACAATAAAAAGAGAAAGAGGAAATCTGAAGATCATCGATCATAAGACCGCCGATTCTACTCCTGTTGAGATAAAACCAAGCGATATACTGAATGATTCATCTGCGGTAATTCTTTCGCCTGAAAATCCTGAAGAGCGTTTGATACTGAATACCCTTGAAGATGATTCACCGGATCCGAAGGTCTTTGGTGAATCTGATAACTCCCCACCACCCGATTTTTTTACGGAGGATATCGGTTTTGTTCCCGAATTGTCCCATTCCTTTTCCGATGAGGTTGGGAGAGATTATACGGTTCGAATAGAGACGGTCCTGTTGAAACATGACTTAGTCATTTCCGGTGATACTGAGATAAATAAGGTTCTCGCCGATTCCTTTTTTCTCAAAAATAATGATTTGAAAGAGAGAGAGATTTCTCTCAGAGAGTTTGATCAGTTGAAGATTCCCTTAAGTCTGAACGATTCCGATGGGCTGCAGGAGGTATCTGTCGGTGTTGAAACGACCGATTTGGATTTTGAAAAAGTCCGGTTGAAAACTCTTGATTCGGAATTCAGCAGGGATCAGGAACGTTTTTTTCATTTTGAAGAGACCGTCGATTTCTCCACCCAAGTATCAGATTCTGAACTGGATTTTGAGCCTCGGGTGAAAGAAACGATTGCCGCCGCAATGCGCTTTCCGATAAAAAGACCGCCCGTGGCTAAGAGCGGGTATCAGGTTGAAGAGATTAAAAGGGCACTGACTTTTATCATCGAGAGATATGGGAGTAAAGGAAAACTGAAAATCGTAGGGATTTATAAGAATGTGCCCGTATATTCGGCTGAAAAGCTGACCTTTTCAAGAGATAAGAATTTACTGTTTTATTATAGAAAAAAAGCGGATACGACAGAGGAAAGAGATAAGATAAAATCAAAAAAAGAGTCATCAAAGCCTTTTATGCTCGATGTACTTGTGGTTAAATCAAGAGAAGGGAAATATCATGTTGGTCCAATCATTAGAACAGCTTAAAAAAAGAACATTATCAAATCGGGTTGCAGTGGTAACCGGAGAAAAAAATTTCTTTGAAAAACTGCCGGAGATTATAGAAATAATCAGAGAGAAACAAAAAAAGACCGTCGTTGTTTTCCCCGATTCAAAATATTTCAGGAAATACCTTGAATTGAGTAATGAAGAGGATTATATGCTCTTTCCGCCACTTGATGTACTTCCGTTTGAACCCGTAACGGCCTCCTTTTCCAATATCAGATCGAGGATGAAGACACTTCTGAATTTCAACAGCAGTGAGAAACCCATTCTGACAACCTGTCTAACGTTACTTCAGAATACCATCGGATTTGACGAACTTGAAAAAAAGACGAGAAAACTCTGTGTTGGTGATACGATTACGACAAGAGAGCTTACCGATTATCTGAACACGACGGGGTATAAAAGGGTCTTTATCGTAAAGGAACCGGGTGAATATTCACAGAAAGGATTCATCGTTGATTACTTTCCACTTTATAATGTAAAGCCCTACAGAATAGAATTTTTTGACGATGAGATAACTGAAATCAGGGAATTCAACGTAGAAACACAAAGGATGACCGATAAAGCAGAAAGTTGTTATCTGACCCCGGCGAGAGAATTCATCCTCGATGCGGAAAACAGTGAAGTGTTTTGTGAAAGGGTTAAAAAACTTCAGGCAAAATATCCGAACAGTCCGTTCCTTGAGGACCTTGAAACCCATCCACTTGAATATACCGCGCTTGCACCGATCTTTCTTAAAAATTCCGTTTCCGTTATAAAACTTCTCGAAGGGTATTCATTCATCTATGTGGATGTAGAAGATGGCTTAACGGCTATTTTACAGTATGAAAAAGATCTGATGGAGATCTTTCCAAGAACCGAATATCGGGAGATCTATTATCATCATCTCCGAATCAGTGAATCACAGTTGCTGAGAGTTGGGAACTGGGTGAATATCTCAGATGTTAAACCCGAATTCGATGAAAAAGAACTGGGTATGTATGAGGTGATCAACCTCGACACGACGGGAATCAGGATGAAGAAAGGGACAAAAAAGGCTTCAAAATTCCTGGAGTATGAGACTGAAACGATCATCGATGAAGAAAGTATAGAAATCGGGACTTATATCGTTCATGAGGATTATGGCATAGGCAAGTATAAGGGAAATGAAGTCATCACGAATTTTGCCGGAACTCGTGAATATCTGAAACTCGAATACGATTCGGGGGTCTCTATTTTTGTACCGGTAGAAAATATCGACAGAATTCATAAATATATAGGGGATGAAAATCTCATTAAATTGACCAATCTCAAGAGTAAAACGTGGTCAAATACGAAACAGAAGGTCAGAGAGGATATTGAGCAGAAAGTTGAAGAGCTGCTGAAACTGTATGCCATCCGTTCAAAGACGAAGGGATTGATCATGAAAGGTGATCCGGAACTTGAAAATAAATTCTTTGACAGCTTTCCTCATATAGAAACACCCGCTCAGGACAAGGCGATTGCCGAGGTGTTTGGCGATATGGCAGAAGAAGTTCCGATGGACAGACTGATATTTGGTGATGCGGGGTCCGGTAAGACGGAAGTTGCCATGCGGGCTGCCTTCAGGGCGGTCTGTTCGGGGACACAGGTTGCCATGCTCGTCCCGACGACTGTTCTGGCCAAACAGCATTTTACAAAATTTGAGGAAAGAATGAAAGATTTTGGCCTTAAGGTGCGGCTGCTGGATCGTTTTGTAACTTCGAAACAGAAGAGTGAGATCGTGAAGAAGCTCAAAGAGGGAAAGATCGATATCATGATTGGGACTCACAGCCTGCTTTCCAGGACGATTCAGTATCACAATCTCGGGCTGCTGATCATCGATGAAGAGCAGAAGTTCGGAGTCCAGCAGAAAGAGAAAATCAAGACGTATAAGGAAAAGATAGACGTTTTAACTCTTTCGGCCACACCTATTCCAAGGACACTTTACATGGGTCTTTCAGGAATAAAAAATATGTCTATCATTGACACCCTGCCACCCGGAAGAATACCGATCGAAGTGGCGAGTTCCCCGTTTAACGAAAAACTTGTAAAGACGGCCATATTGAGGGAGGTTTCAAGAGGCGGACAGGTCATGTACGTACATAACCGGGTTGAGGATATAGAGGAGGTCTTTGAGGATCTCAGAAAAATCGTTCCGGATATCAAGATAGGGCTTGCTCATGGACAGATGAGGAAAAAGTTGTTTGAATCGACCGTCAACGATTTTTATGACGGACAGAGCGACCTCCTTCTCAGTACTACCATCATAGAAAGCGGCGTGGACATTCCGAACGCCAACACGTTGATTATTGATGATTCACAGAGATACGGCCTTTCACAGTTGTATCAGCTCAGAGGTCGTGTGGGAAGAAGTGACCGGAGGGCTTACGCTTATTTCCTTTATCCGAAAAACCATCAAATGAAGCCGGAAACCAAATCGAGACTTGAGGCGATAACGACATTCCACGGTGCGGGAAGCGGTATACAGATTTCCATGCGGGACATGGAAATACGTGGAATCGGAAATATTCTCGGTATGGAACAGCATGGGGAGATCAACACCATCGGCTTGCACCTTTATCGGCAGATTCTCGATGACGTCATGGTCAGACATGGAATGAAACAGGGCAAGAAGACGGATGAGACGGACAAAAAGATACCGAGAACGAATGTAGAGCTGAAGGGCTTCTATTTTGAGGTCATGATTCCTGAAGACTATGTAGAGAATAACATCGAACGGATGAAGATCTATCGTAAGATCGCGATGGTTGAAGAACTGAGGGATTTCGATGATATCGAGAAAGAGATCAGAGATCGTTTCGGGCCCCTTCCCAAGCAGATAAAGAATCTTCTGTTTTATGCCAAACTGAAGTTTATGGCCTCGGCGATGGGAATCGTTGCAATCGAAAAACTGACGACTTCAAAACAGTTTAAAATGATCTTCAATGATATCAAATCAACCGATCAGTTCGATCTGAACCGAGTGGAACATCAACGGTCTGGTACAAGAGGTTTTACCAATCGGGAAGAGCATCAGTGTATACTCTTCATGGAAAAAGACGAAAGACTGTACAAACTGGTAGAAAAAAATTATAACAACAGAAGGTGAGTCTATTGACAAAATCGATCAAAGTATCCGTGCTGATGGATGATATGGCTGGAAAACTGAAAGGGATAAAGGCCCATCATGGACTATCCTTTCTCTTTGAGATAGAATACTCGAAAAACAACGTTTTCAGAATGCTGTTTGATACGGGGACTGACGGAAAGGATCTCCTTGGCAACATGAGGCTCATGGGAATAGAGACTGATTCCATAGATACGGTGGTCCTCTCTCATAAACATTATGATCATACGGGTGGGTTGCCCGAGTTACTCGAAAGCAGGGAGAAGACCTTGACCGTATTTGCAGGAGAAGATCTGTTCGTACCAGCATTCGATCAGAAACAATGGCGTACGGTTGGAATTCCCTATTCAAGGAGTTTTCTTGAAGCGAAAGGGGCATGTTTTGTCGAGATTGGAGAAATGTATGAGATCATGCCCGATTGTTTTTTGAGCGGACCGATAGAACTATTCGATGAAAAGTATGAGAATATCCATGGATTTAAACAGATAAAAGATGGGAAGATCGCATTAGAAAAACATCCGGAGGAGCTTGCGCTCTATATCGTTGAGAATGATCGCGTCCATGTCTTTACCGGCTGTTCGCACAGGGGCATCGTGAACATCTGCAAAGATGCCATGAAAAAGACCGGAAGGGATAAAATCGGTATTATCATGGGCGGCTTCCATTTTGTCCATTCTTCCATGGAAGAGATTAACATGAATATAGATGCCCTGAAAGAGATGGAGCCACTTGCGGTTCTTGCCGGACACTGTACGGGTTTTACCGGACTTGCTTTGCTGTTCCATTCATTCGGAAAACGTTTTGGCAGATATATGGCATCGGACAGGTATCATTTCATTCAGGATTGACCTGGGGCATACGGTTCGCATGAAGTGATGGAGAATAGAAGAGTCAGCCGTCATTCTTAATTTGGATAGAGCGTAACGGGTAACGGTTTATTTAAAAAAATAAGAAATCTTTTAGTGTCTTTTCCACCCGAGTACGTTGAAACAGGTGTTTGAAAGCGAATTTTATCGGAAGTCTATCCAGTCGATTCACAGTAAAAGACTATCGGTTGTAATGTATATGTAATTAAAAATTTGTTGAAGCTTTTCTAAGCTGTCATAACACGATGTTGACTAAGAGACCTTTTTCAGTTATACTCTCAGAGGCTCTTAGAAGGAGTGTGTGTTTTTGTGTTTGAAAATCTGCAGGAGAAGATGAGCAAGGCCTTTAAAACACTTAAAGGTCAGGGTAAGATAAGCGAAAAGAACATAAAAGAAGCCATAAAGATAGTGAAAATGTCATTACTTGAGGCCGATGTTAATTATAAAATAGTCAAGGAATTCATAGCCCGCGTTAAAGAAAAGGCGATGGGTGCTGAGGTAATGAACAGTCTCACCCCTGATCAGGTCTTTATCAAGATAGTCAACGAAGAGCTGACGCAGTTGATGGGGACGAAGATAGAGAAGTTGAAATTCGTTCACAGGCCATCCTATATCATGATGGTTGGTCTTCAGGGTAGCGGTAAGACGACTACCGCCGCGAAGATTGCGAAAAAGCTGAAAAAAGAAGGCAAAAAGATTCTTCTCGTGGCCGCGGATGTTTACAGACCGGCGGCTATCGATCAGCTTGAAGTACTTGCAAGCGAGATCGGGGTGGAGATCTTTGCCGGAGACAGAAAGAACCCTGAATTGATCGTGAAAGAAGCTGAAAAAGTAGCAGTCCGAATGAATGCGGATGTCGTATTACTGGATACGGCCGGGCGGCTGCATATCGATGAAAAGATGATGCAGGAACTCGAAACGATCAAGGAAATGGTGAATCCAGATGAGATTCTCATGGTTATCGATTCTATGATCGGTCAGGACGCTGTTACGACGGCAAAGACGTTTAATGAGAGACTTGAGGTTACGGGCTTTGTACTTACAAAACTCGATGGGGATGCACGTGGAGGTGTCGCCCTTTCTATCAGGGAAATCACCGGGAAACCGATTAAATTCGTGGGTATCAGTGAAAAGACGGATGGGATTGAAGAGTTCCATCCCGATAGAATGGCAAACCGTATCCTTGGCATGGGGGATGTTCTCTCTCTCATAGAGAAGGTAGAACAATCCGTTGATGAGGAAAAAGCCAAGCAGATGGAGAAGAAGTTCAGAAAGGCACAATTTACCTTTGACGATTTTCTTGAGCAGCTTCAACAGATACAGAAGATGGGTTCCCTTTCTTCTCTGCTCGGGATGATTCCGGGAATGAATAAGGTTAAAAATCTCGATGTGGATGAATCAAAGATAAAGCGGGTTGAGGCCGTCATACAATCCATGACAAAGAAGGAAAGAAAAAACCCGAAGATCATAAATTATTCGAGAAAGAAGCGTATTGCAGCAGGGTGCGGCCAACCCCTCTCAGAGGTTACAAAGCTTATCAGTAATTTTGAACAGATGAAAAAAATGATGAAAAAGATGAACAAATCGGGGATGAAGGGCATGAAGAATATGATGCGTGGCGGCGGCGGTCTTCCGTTTTAATCTACGACATTGATCCTGTTGAGACATCCTTTGACAGACGATGAGAACGAGTTCTACGGATTTTGAGAGATCAGAAGTTAGTTTAAATATCTGAAATATTCAAAACAAATAAAAAAATTAAGGAGGGAATTTTAGAGTGGTTAGAATCAGATTAACACGTATGGGTAAAAAGAAAACGCCTTTTTACAGAGTAGTTGTTATGGATCAGAAGAAAAGAAGAGACGGTGCTTACATTGAGTCATTGGGTTTTTATGATCCGATCAGAGATCCTGCTCTTACAAGAGTTGACGTTGACAAGGCCGTATCATGGCTTTTAAAAGGAGCACAGCCGACAGAAACAGTTAGAACTCTTTTCAGAAAACATGGTGTGATGGAAAGATTTGACAAGGCAAAAAATGAAATGAAGGCTGGTTCAGAGGCTGCAGAATGAAGGATGCACTCGAAACCATCGTTAAGGGAATAGTCAAACATCCTCAGGAAGTGGAGATTATCAGTACGGAAGAGGACGGAAACGTGGTGTTCGAGTTGTTGCTCAACAAGGAAGATGTGGGACAGATCATCGGAAAGAATGGACGGACGATCAAATCGATCAACATTCTCCTTAATTCCTTGGCTGGTGCAAGAAACGAGAAGTTTATTCTCAAGGTAAAGCGATAAGTGATTGAATGATTAATGAACTTGGAAATATTACGTCAAACAAGATTGCAATCGGTAGAATTGCAACGGCTCACGGTCTTAAGGGAGAAGTTAAGGTAAAGCCCTATACAAACTATGATGATGTCTTTGTAGCTGGGGCGATGTATCTCATTTTCAATCCTGAAAAGAGGAGACATCTACTTGTTAAGGTTGATAAGATAAAGGATGCCGGGAAACATCTCATCGTTCACTTTGATGGATTCGATAATATAGAGGCAGCAAGTCGTATAAGTGGGTTTGAAATATTCATAGATCTCGAAAAACTACCCGACAGGGGAGAAGATACTTATTATTTCTATCAGCTTATGGGTTGTACGGTAATCGATGAAACGGGAACGGAACTGGGAAAGGTATTTGACGTACAGGAAACGGGAAGCGCAGATGTTCTCTGTATCTTTCCTGAAGGAGCGGATCCGGAGGAAGACAGGGATCAGGAGATAATGATTCCCGTTGTCAGGGATTATGTCACGAAAATTGACAAGGTCAATAAGGTTATACATGTTATCGCGCCGATATATTCTTCTACTTCCGATGATGAAGAATCGGAAGATGAAGTGGTTGCACCCTCTTCTGAGGATATCTCAGAAGGCAGGGAATGATGTTCTTTGAAATTTGATATTGTAACGGTTTTTCCACAACTCATAGCGGATGGAATGAAATGGGGTATTCTCGGCCGGGCGATAGAGAACGGGATCATAGAAGTGGATCTTCTTAGCCTGCGCGATTATACACATGACAGACATAGGACCACAGATGATTATATCTATGGTGGGGGAGCGGGAATGATCATGAAACCCGAGCCCATTTTCGAGATGTATGAAGAATTGGTTCAGAAGAACGGAAAACCATACGTGATCTATGCCTCCCCACAGGGGAGAACGTTTGACACGGAGATTGCCAAGGAGCTTTCTGAAAAGGAAGAGATCCTGTTTATCTGTGGAAGGTATGAAGGCATAGATGAGAGATGTATGGCCCTGGTGGATGACGAGATTTCTATTGGAGATTATGTTACGAGTGGTGCTGAACTTCCTGTTTTGATTATGATGGATTCAATAAGCAGATTCTGCGAAGGTGTAGTAGGTAACTATGATTCGGTTAAGAACGACTCACACTATGCTGGGCTGCTTGATCATGCAAATTATACGAGACCCGCTGAATTTATGGAGATGAAGGTCCCGGAAGTTTACCTGAACGGGAATCATAAAAAGATAGAAGAGGCAAGACTTAAGGATTCTCTTTTACGGACAGCATTAAAAAGACCGGACCTTTTCAAAAAGAAGGAATTTTCAAAAGAGGAAAAAGCCGCGATGGCAAAGTTGATTCAGGAGTTGTTTCAAAATGCTGAATAAAGTCTATGTAGCACTGATTCATTACCCGTGTCTTGGAAAACAGAATCAGATTATTTCGACTGCAGTGACCAATATAGATATTCATGATATAGCCAGGACCTGCAGAACGTATGATATAAAGAAATATTTTATGGTAACAAATCTGCCTGCACAGCAGGAAATCATCAGGAGGGTTCTGGAATTCTGGATAGACGGTTCGGGAAGGCATCATAATCCCAACAGAACGGAAGCCCTTCTTGAAGTGGACCTGCAGGCTTATTACGAGGATGTAATAGCGGAAATTGAGGAAAGAGAGGGTGAAAAGCCTCTTGTGGTATTTACATCGGCCAGAATCAGACCGAATACCATCACTTTTGAAGAGATGAGAACGGAGATCAGGGTTCAGGAAAGGCCGATCCTGATCATATTTGGAACCGGACACGGTCTTCCGAAAGAGATTCTTGACAAATGCGATTACAGTCTTGAGCCGGTCAGAGCTAACGGGGATTTTAATCATCTCTCTGTCAGAAGTGCTATTGCCATCATTCTTGATAGATTGATAGGTGAAGAAGTAGTTAAGTAATAAAATAATAAAAGTGTAAGGAGGTACAGAAAATGTCAGATGCTCTTATTCGTGCAATAGAACAGCAGGATTATAAAGAGATCACACCTTTCAGAATAGGTGATACAGTCAGAGTACATCAGAGGATCACCGAAGGGAACAAGGAAAGAATTCAGAAATTTGACGGTATTGTTATCCAGAAAAGAGGTTCTGGGATTGGAAAGACTTTCACCGTTAGAAAAATTGGGGCGAATGGTGTTGGTGTGGAAAAGATTTTCCCGTACAATACACCTACAGTAGAAAAAGTAGAAGTTCTCAAGATGGGGAAGGTAAGAAGAGCAAAGATTTTCTACATCAGAGATATCGTTGGTGTGGTAAAGATAAAAGAAAGAAGAAGCAGAAAGAAGTAATCGATCTGTTTTTCACGGGAACTCGATTGAGTTCCCTTGTTTTTATTTATAAGATGAAAATAGGGGGATTTTTACGACTACGGTGAATGATTTTCGTCTTTTCAATGGAAACAAAAATTCTTGAGGGGGTATGATTTGTGTTAGATGAAAAGAAAGACTCAAAGGAAATGAAGATAAAAGATAAAGTAAAACACGAGGCATGGGAATGGGTTAAGGCACTCGTTTACGCAGTAATAGCGGTTGTTATCATAAGACTTTTTGTCTTTGAGACCATGATGGTGCCTACTGAATCAATGGTGCCGACGATTGTCCCTCAGGACAGGTTGTTTGTGGAACGGATAACCTATCAGGCGAGAGAACCTGAGTACGGAGAGGTTGTCGTCTTTTGGACGCCTTTTGTCGATAAGAATGCGCAGGAGATGCTGGGGGCCTTTGATCATTTCATGGATCTGTTCTCTCCGGCTGAATTCAAAGGGCATGTGAAATATGTCAAACGGCTGATTGGAAAACCAGGAGACATCGTTGAACTGGCTCCGATACTCGGCGAAAACGGAAAAGATGGCTATAGAGTTCTCGTAAACGGAGAAACACCCGACAGGTTGAAAGATATTACTTATACAAGAGCGGGGATTTTTACAGATCCTCAATTCTTCAGGAAGATGGCCTACCCTTCGGAGTATAAATATCTGACTCCAGCAACAGTCCAGTGGTTTACAATGTATAACGATTCACTGGAATATCAGATGGCCTATGAAGAAATCATAGGAGATGCAGAGGTGTCATCATACGCATGGGTAGAATCAAATGATGTCAAGGTAAAGGTTCCCGACGGGATGTATTTCTTTATGGGAGATAATACAGAACACAGCTTTGATGGCCGATACTTCGGATTTGTACCGGAGAAGAACATCGTTGGTGGTCCGCTTTTAACCTTCTGGCCACTGAACCGGTTTGGACCGATCAACACAGACCCGACAACGGGTGAATTGGAGTAAAATGGAAGAAAAATGGTATCCCGGGCATATAGCCAAGGCGAAGAGAAGGATAAAAGAAAAGGTCAAGGCGGTTAATTCTGTCATAGAGATGATAGATTCACGTATTCCCTATTCGGGAAGGGCGTATGAGTGGAAGAAGATGTTCCACAATAAACACTCCATCATCCTCCTGACTAAGGCGGATCTTTCAGATGATCTCGAGACAAAAAAATGGGCGGAATATTACAGAAGACAGGGCAGTATCTGTATCAC
>Ga0116163_1000054_pt1 | contig 78464 bp, 68 predicted proteins | sample AD_UKC107_MetaG_FD_89889 | JGI IMG/M metagenome (GOLD analysis project Ga0116163, IMG submission 89889) | Active sludge microbial communities of municipal wastewater-treating anaerobic digesters from Hong Kong - AD_UKC107_MetaG | ecosystem: Engineered > Bioreactor > Anaerobic > Digestate...
GTCCCGACTTGATGCCCCACTTCTCCTGGGCAGCAACGATGTACTGGTCCACGATCACTTGTCCCACGTTGTAAAAGTCACCAAACTGAGCTTCCCAGATGGTGAGTCCGTCAGGATGTGCCAGCGCGTAGCCATATTCAAATCCCAGGATCCCGTACTCGTTCAGTGGCGAATTGTAAACACGTACGGCAGCCTGCTCACCCCCAAGGTTTTTGAGGGGGAAATATTTTTCTTTGCCGTCTTCGGTGATGATCTCAGCATGACGGTGCGAGAAGGTACCCCTTTCGGAGTCCTGGCCGCTCAGCCTCACCGTATGCTTCTCCCATGCCAAAGAGGCATAAGCCATCAGTTCACCCATGGCCCAGTCGTACCTATCTTCGCTGATCATGGCAGCACGCTGGGCAAACAGACGCACGGTCTTGTTGAAAAATTTCTTATCTGCTGGCAGGGTGGTAATCCGCTCTGCCAGTTGCAGGAAGAGTTCCTTCGGGATCTTCGTGTCAGCGGAATGCTCGAAATCAGTTGCCTCCGGTAAACGAATTCCCTCGTATTTGCCAGCGAAGAATGGTTGCAGGTTAAGTCGGCTGGTAGAAAGTGATGCTTCATAATCATCCTCAAGCCTCTGGTGAAAAGCTGCCACACGCTCATCGAACGCCTGCCGGGTAATCACCCCTTCTCCGATCAGTTTCTCGGCATAGATATCGCGCGGGTTCTTGTGCTTCGCGATGATGTCATACAACTCCGGCTGTGTGAAACGGGGTTCATCACCCTCATTGTGACCATACTTGCGGTAAGAGAGCAGGTCGATGAAGACATCGATGTTGAACATCTGACGGAACTCCAGCGCCAGCTTCGCCACGTAGACCATCGCCTCGATGTCATCGCCGTTCACGTGGAACACCGGCGACTGTGTCACCTTGGCCACGTCGGTACAGTAGGTGCTGGAGCGCCCCAGCAGGTAGCTGGTGGTGAATCCAACCTGATTGTTGATCACGATATGGATTGTGCCACCTGTCTTGTAGCCCTGCAGCTTCGAGAACTGAATGGTTTCATAGACCACTCCCTGACCGGCAATGGCGGCATCACCATGCACCAGGATGGGCAGTACCGAATCATCGGTGAAGTCATGTTCATTCTCAAGCTTGGCACGTGCAATACCCTGCACCACCGGACCAACTGTCTCCAGGTGCGACGGATTAGGGGCGAGGCTGATGGAGATGGTACGTCCCTCATAGTCAATGGTATTGTTGTACCCAAGGTGGTACTTCACATCACCATACTTGATCTCCTCTTCGTAGTTCTGTGCATTGAACTCGCGAAACACCTGCGAGTAAGGTTTCTTCATGATGTTGGTCAGCACGTTGAGGCGTCCCCGGTGTGCCATCCCCAACACCATCTCGTTCACGTCGTAAGGACCCGCATGGGCAATCATCGCTGCCAGAGCGGGGATGATTGACTCGGAACCCTCAAGCGAGAAACGCTTCTGACCGACAAATTTCTTGTGCAGGTAATCCTCGAAACCAGAGGCTTCGATCAGTCGGTCGAGGATCTGCAGCTTCGCCTCCTTTGTAAAGGTTTCACTGTTCTGGCTGCTCTCCATCCTTACTTGCAACCACTGCACGATTTCCGGTTTGGTCATGTAGCGGTATTCCACACCTATCGATTTGCAATATGTGGCATCCAGATGTGCAATGATGTTGCGCAGGGTTGTTCTTCCCAGACCTACCTCCTTTCCCGCCTCAAACAAGGTGTCAAGATCGCTCTCCGAGAGATCGAAATTTTCAATGTCGAGCGTGGGGGAGTAACTGCGACGGGTGCGCACAGGATTTGTTTTGGTGAAGAGATGGCCACGCCGCCGGTAACCGTTAATCAACCTCATTACTGCAATCTCCTTGGGTGAGTGTCCGTTCAACTCTTTCGTTGCCACAGGTTTTGAAGGAAAATTGGCAATGGCCAAATCAAATCCCTGAAAGAAAAAGCGAAAACTTTCATCTACCGCCTCGGGTGACTCCTTATATTTCTGATACAAAGCCTCAAGGGCTTCAATGTCCATGTTACCTAGTTCGTTTTTGGCATTCATCGGTCAATACTGCTGTGAGAATAATGATATAAATGGTAAAGATGGCGAAATTGTTCGTTTAAACCAACAAAAATTGCTATTTTTGATGCTTCAAATCATTCTCCACAAAAACATAGGATATCAACATCATAAAATTCATTCCAATGACAAAAAGCGCTTTACAAATTGCGAGGGCCACTTATGAGCCCAAGATGCCCGAAGGATTGAAGGGTAACGTGAATATTCAGGAGGGAGCAGCCACACAATCGGTGCGGGACCAGGAGGAGATAGCCAAGCTGTTTCCAAACACTTATGGGAAGCCGATTGTCACCTTCTCGGGGAGTGCCGGCAAACAAGGCACCGACACACCATACAACGTGGGAGTAATACTCTCCGGCGGACAGGCGCCCGGCGGACACAACGTGATCGCCGGCATCTTCGACGGTATCAAAAGACTGCATCAGGAGAGTAAACTCTACGGGTTCATCCTGGGACCGGGCGGACTGGTAGACCACAAGTACAAAGAGCTGACCGCAGAAATCATCGACGAGTACCGTAACACCGGAGGTTTCGACATCATTGGCTCCGGACGCACCAAGCTGGAAACCAAGGCACAGTTCGACAAGGGACTGGAGATCCTGAAGGAGCTGGACATCAAAGCACTGGTGATCATCGGTGGTGACGACTCCAATACCAACGCCTGTGTGCTGGCTGAATACTACGCCTCAATCAACTCAGGTGTACAGGTCATCGGATGCCCCAAGACAATCGACGGAGACCTCAAGAATGAGCAGATCGAGACCTCCTTCGGTTTTGACACCGCCTGTAAAGTCTACTCGGAGCTGATCGGTAACATCCAGCGCGACTGTAACTCGGCACGCAAGTACTGGCATTTCATAAAAGTGATGGGTCGTTCAGCCTCCCACATCGCACTCGAATGTGCGCTCCAGACACATCCAAACATCTGCATCGTCTCCGAGGAGGTAGAAGCAAAAGGATGGTCGCTCGACCAGATTATTGACGACATCGCAACGGTGATCGCCAAACGTGCAGAAAGAGGACTCAACTTCGGAACGGTGATCATCCCCGAGGGACTGATCGAGTTCATCCCCGCCATGAAGAAGCTGATCAGTGAGCTGAACGACTTCCTGGCACACAACCAGGAGGAGTTCGACCTGGTACGTCGCTCCGGTAAACGCGATTACATCATCAGCAAATTGTCACACGAAAACGCTGAGATCTATGCCAGTCTGCCCGAAACGGTGGCTCGCCAGCTCACCCTCGACCGTGACCCGCACGGCAACGTGCAGGTGTCGCTTATCGAAACGGAGAAGCTCCTGGCAGAGATGGTAAAGAACAGGCTGAGCGAGTGGAAGAAAGAGGGTAAATACAAAGGTAAGTTTGCCACCATTACCCACTTCTTCGGCTACGAAGGTCGCTGTGCCGCCCCCTCCAACTATGATGCGGACTATTGTTACTCACTTGGTTACACCGCTTCGATGCTGGTTGCTGCCGGTAAGACAGGTTACATGTCATCGGTACGCAACACAACCGCTGCCGCTTCTGAGTGGATTGCCGGCGGGATACCCATCACCATGATGATGAACATGGAAAGACGTCACGGCGAAATGAAACCGGTAATACAGAAAGCGCTGGTAGAGCTCAACGGTGAGCCGTTCAACTATTTCGTAAGCCAGCGCGACAAGTGGGCCATTGAGACTGACTACGTATATCCCGGTCCGATACAATACTTTGGACCCACCGAGGTATGTGACCAACCCAGCAAAACCCTGCAGCTGGAACAAAAGGGATGTATCGTGGTGCAGTAACATCACTACACCTGCGATACAGACGAAAAAAGGGCTGGCCACATGGCCAGCCCTTTTACTGTTTGATTGTCTGAAAGAAGAGATCAGAAGAAGCGGAACCTGTTGTCTTCGACACCCAGTTTTTCTTTCAGTATCTCCACCGACTGCATTTGCAGACGATAAGCCTTCTCGTTCATCATGCTGTTTTTTTCTGCATCGGCATCATAGCTCTCTGTACCCTGCGTGCGATTGGTCACTTGTGTCACATAGACACCCATGTTCCCCTTGATAGGACCCTGCACGCTGTTGAGCGGTGCAAAGGCAGAGAGGGCATTCATCACAGGTTCATATCCCAGCCCTGTGATATTTTCCGTATTGAAGTTGACAAACCGAACTGTGTCGGTACGACTGTTCATCGCTTCGGCATATGCATCAATTGTGGTGAGGTTTTGACCTTTCAAGTCAGCAATTATCTTCTCTGCCTTCTTCTCATTCAGCAATTGCGATCTGATGCCTGATGCAACCTCTGAGAGGGGTGCTGTACCGGCAGGGATCACCTGATCTACGCGGGCTATCACGCGCTGATTGGTCAAGTCGAACTTCTTCACGCTGCCCGGCTTCTTCTCTCTGGCAGCCCAGGTGATCACCTGTCGTGAACCTGGTATCTGCGCCAATGTGAATTCATTCGCCGAAACTGTGATATTGGGCATCACCATGTATCCCTTTTCGGAGGCCAGTTCGTTGAATTTGCTTCCCACCTCGGGTGTGGATACAAACTGATTCAGTTCATTGTCAATGTTATTGGAAGTCTTCTCACTGGCAATCACTGGCATGTCGATGATAGCTACCTTATACTTGTTCACCGGACGGGTTCTCTCCTCTATCTGAACAATAACCTGTTGACCCGGCAGCGACAATTTCACCAGCTCACCTACAGGGCTGTTAAATACTGTTTCCACCATCTCGGAACCAAACGATGCCAGATCGATCTCCCTGGCCCATCCCACATCTCCACCGTTAGAGCTGGGATTGAGACTGTTGGCCACATCAGCAAACGACTGCCCTTCGCGTATCACGTTGTAAAGACTATCCGTAAAACGGGTTACAATTGAGTCCTGACCAACCATGGAACCGCTGGGAATTGACATCATCCTGAAATGTACCGAATCAGGGGCAATCGTCTTGTCAATCAGTTTTACAATCTGGTATGAGTCACCTTCACGTTCCGGGCCATACAGTTCATTGATGGCTGCTGAACGTACGAACTCAATCTGATCGGGTGTCAACATTTGCTCACTCATGAAAACATCACGATAAGGTACCTGAGAATAGTCGGCAACCACGGTAGCCGGATTCTGGCTGTTCTGCAGCTCAGTGAATGCCACACGCGACTCAGCCTCTACCTCTGCATAATCCTCATCACTGGGTAAAATCTGTTTGGTGAAGTAAGAAAGTTTCACAAGAGGAGCTTCAAGACGATAATCATCTTTGTGCTTGTCATAATAGGCCTTTATCTCCTTTTCTGTTACCGTCACAACGGTATCGGGAATGGTGAAATAGTTCTGGACCACATAGGCCATATCTGCATTCTGCTGTGTCAGCTCAAAATTGCTTTTTGCTTCTGCATCGTTGGTGATCACGGCGCCGGAAAGCAGTGAGATATATTTCTCTTCCAGACGCTGTGTCCTGACCATCTCTTCAATAAAGAGCCAGAGAGATTTGTATTGATTCACGATCGACTGCTCCTCCGGATTGGGACTCGGCATGTTGATGGTGTTGAGGAAATCGACCAGTGCGGAACGGCTAAACATCCCTGTTTGCGGATCCACGAAAAAGGGAAGTTGCTGCAGAACAGGTGAAATAAACTCACCATGTACCAAGTCGTTGATCTCCTCCTTGCTTACACTCAATCCCAGTTTGCCTGTCTGATTCTCCAGCAGCCGCTGACGCACCATTTGTTGGTAAACCGCTTCACGAATCTGCGCGGAGGTGTTCTCGTCAAGTGAACTTTGACCGCTCACCATCTTCTGGAACTCCTCAAACTCAGTAATCTTGTCGGCATAGTCCTTGGTGGATATCACTTCGCCGTTTACCACAAACGCTTTATCCTGTGCCCTCCCGAAAAGAGTGGTACCGGAAGTGAGCAAGTCTCCTAAAACAAAAGCAAGCAATGCCACCCCAATAACGATGACCAACAACGTGCCTTTATCCCTAATCTTTTGTAAAGTAGCCATTTAACTAATCTTTAGTGCTGTTTAAAAGGTAAAATGTAATTTGATTCAAATAAGGGTGCGAAGTTAGTAAAAATAAAGTAGATATACCGGTTTTTTCATGGAAAAGTATGCAACTCTGAGGTGAAATAAACACATTCAGTCACACTATTAACTCATCTGCAAATGCACCACTTCAATTTTGCGTGCTGTAACTTTCAGTATCTTAAAGGTATATTTACCAATGATCACCGTCTCATAGGTCTTGGGAAATCGTTGTGTGTGGTGGAGCAGGTAACCGGCAACGGTTGAATAGTCGTCCGACTCTGGAAGTCCAAGATGGTACAATTCGTTCAGCTGGTCTATTTCCATGCGTCCGGAGAGTACATAAGCATCCTCTCCCTCCTTCTTGATGAAGTTCAACTTCACATCATACTCATCTTCAATATCACCGAAAATTTCCTCAACCAGATCCTCCATGGTCACGATACCGGAGGTGCCCCCAAATTCATCGACCACCACAGCAATGCTCTTGCGTTGCTGCATCAAATCACTCATCAGCTGTCTGGCCGACATGCTCTCCGGCACAAACGAGATGGATGCCACACAACCTGTCCAATCGGCTGGTTGGCTGAAGATCTCCCAGATATGAATGTACCCCAGTATGTTGTCAATATCCTCTTTGTAGACCAGGATCCGTGAGAGTCCCGTTTCAATAAATTTCTCCTTCAGTGTTTCCACATCTGTATCAACACTCACTGCTACAATTTCAGCTCGCGGGACCATGCAATCCTTGATTTTCAGGCCGGAGAAGTCGAGGGCATTCCGGAAGATCTTCACCTCTGAATCCAAATCCTCTTCGTTTGTCAACTCGTTGATGCTCTTCTTCACGAAAGCGTTCAACTCTTGTTGTTCATATTCTTCTGTCTTTGGATCAACAATAGGAATACCGAACAGCTTCAGTATGAATTTAGAGAAAAAAATGAAAAAGCGGGTCAGCGGATAGAAAAGTACATAAAAGAGAAAAGCAGGCAAAACAAGCAACCTCATCCAGAAGTTCGCACTGTGTTGAAACAACAGTCGCGGCAGCAACTGATAAATGATTGGTATGATCAGCAGAAGTGAAAGGATAAAGATCAATAGCTGAGAAAGGGGGATAGCAGCTCCGGCTGTCTGAAACTGCAGCAATATCAGCGAAAAGGCAACCAGAAATACAAGTGCCATGGTTTTACCCACGGCCAAAGTGGCCAAAAATTGTTTCGAATGACCGAATAAAGTGTTATACAGATAGTTCATATAACCCGCCTTCTTGGTTCTGATGGCGAATTTAAACTTGTCGCAGGAAAGGAATGCAGCCTCAGAGCCCGAGAAAAAAAGGGCGAATATCAAACTGACGATTAACCAGCTGATGGATTGAGATGGTGTCATGGTTGCTGTTCTTTGATGACCTGCTCCGGCTGCTGTTTCTTTTGAAGAGCCAATGTTGTATCGGCATTCTGTTGCAATGAGTCTTCTACAGGATTCTCGGTAAAGGGGAGCTTCCCATCGTGTGGGCGAAATATGCGGTAGTCTGTCATAGCCTGATTTGACTCAAAGCCATATCCCTTGATCTCAGTCACTCCTCGCTTAATCACAATATAACTTTCGGAGTAAACCTTTTCGTTCTTCTGATCCCAGAACAGCTCCTCACTGTCGAAGACCTCACCCCTCATGTTTTCCACATGCACATTTTTCTTCAGCTGCCAGAGGTCCTTCTTGCTGAAATACCAGGCAGTGTCAGCCATTACTGTTGCCTCGATACTAAAGTCTGGTGTAAATCGTTCAAGATATATCCCATATGGGAAAAACCAGTAAGGCTCGGTGGCCTTGTCAAACACACGCCACTCATCAGCCACCAACTTATAACGTGTTATTCCCGAATCGGAAATCAACGTGGTAACTGAATCGGTGACCATGGTAGGCACCTGTTCAGGATCGTAGCTGAAGGGCACTAGATTCTCGTCTTTCTCTTTGCAGGAAACAAAAAAAAGCGACATAACAACCATTGCTACAATGGTTGTTATGCGCCATATAAATATATTGTGTTGTTTCTTCAACACCTATTCAATTTGAATTCTGTTTCTTAACGTAAACGCACCGTGGTGGATTCTCCAATCCAGCCGGGAATGTGTACTGTTTCACCCGCTTTAATGCCCATCATAAAGGCGGTCTCAGTATCCATATAAGCTGCTGAGTAGCGATTGATCAAGCTGTTGGCTTTCCCCGCCACACTAGGATCTACCGAACGTGCTTTTTGCAGTTTATCAACCGCAGCACAATAGACCAGCCCTGCCTTCTCAGGCTCAGAGAAGATGCTGTTGGCCGAGCTGGCGTAGAGCTGGGCTATCAGGACATAGGCCTCTCCGTTATTGGCATTGTACTCCAATGCATCGTAAGCAGCCGAACGGGCACGGGCAAAGTTACGCTGGTTGGAAAAGATGCCGGCAAGTTGCATCATGTAGTTCGACGACTTGCTTTTGTCGGTTTCCAGCTGAGCGGCCTCGCTGTAATACTTCACCGCTGTGTCATAATCCTTGTCACGCAAGCTCTTGTTGGCCAGACCCAGTGCAGCACTGGCAGAAGGCTCCAGAATGTGCAGATACTCCGATGCAGTGAAGTAAAGATCTGAATCGGTACATCCTACCGATGCAAGGGCATCGAGCACCTCGTTCAGGAACTCCTTGTTCTGCTTGTTGGGTTCCACCTTGTCGGCATAATATTCGTTGAGCGTCTTGCAGTCGCCGGCACCGCTGGCAACAAAACCTTTCACGATTCCCTCTTTCACCATTCCCAGGTAATCGGCGTTGGCCTGGTCACCACTCGACTTGTAGTTGGCGATGGCCTGATCTACATATCCTACTACATTAAAATAATCGCTGATATATTGATCTTTGTTGGAGTTGTCAATGAGGTACTGGGTCAGAGAGGCAACCATGTAGTAGGAGTAGGCATCCAGCGGATACATCTCATCCTTCATTTCATTCACTGCTTCACCCAACCAGTCGTAGACCACTTTTTGATCGGTCTTGTCACCCTTCAGCTCCATGTAGTCATAGGTCTTGTATGCAAGGATGGTACCCTTGGCGTCATCGGCTCCAAAGTACTTCAACCGTCTGTCATAGATCTCCATCACCTTGTCAAGGTATTCCTGTTTCTTCGCTTCATCGGTTGCGGAAGCATGCAATGCCTTGAAAATGCGAGGTCCATAAATATAGATGTTTTTGCTCGAAGCGGGACAATTTACATAGGCCTCTGTCCAGGGTCCCAGGGCACTTTCGTAAGCTTCAGCCTTTGCAGCGGTTTGCATAAGGCTAAGGTTCTCCCGGCAGCTGATACTATCCTCCCCATGTCCGTAAGGAGAGTTGACTGGATCATAGTCTGCTTTCTGGGCGCTGGCTCCTGCCACCAGCAGGAATGCCATGAAACCTGATACTAAAATTTTTTTCATATTCTCTGTTTGTTTAAAGTTGTTTCTACTTCCAATGGTTGAGATTTGGACGAAATGTTAAAAGGAAAGTTTAATCTGTCCCCACACATCTATACAAATTGAAATAAGGATTCATCAGTTAAATTGCCGTTTAAAGAACCAAAACTCGTTGATGTTCATGTTCAGTGAAATCTTAAACATATCCTGACTGATCATGTAGTTTGCATCCGGCTGCTGCCTGGAATAGCCGAAGCCGATGTTGAGCATGGAGACATGACCGCTCATGTAATCACGAAAAGGCAATCCGAGACCCAGACTCACCCCATATTCCCGGTAACTGCCCATACCCACGCTCACGCCACTCTCCGGATTTACAACAGAGAAGTTGCTGTATGCATTTGAATATGAAAGTCCTCCCCTGAAACGAATGCGCTGAAAAAAGTTCTGGCTTACCGGATCAATCACATATTCCATCCCTGTGTTGATGCGAAACACGTCGTTAAACCGATTGTCTGCTGTGAGGTCATCCAGCAAGTCAGGATACTCAACTCCCTTCCACTTCTGGTAAGTGCCATCCAGACCAATCAGCAATCGACCGGTGGTGTAGGTAAATCCCAGCCCAAAGGACTCGGGCAGTTGAAACGATGCCCCTTGTATTGTATCGTTGAGTTTCTCCTGTGCAGGAGTTAGCCACGGATTCTCATAAGGATCGTCGCTGAAGAGTAAAACAGAGTGATTCACATCTGCTTTTGGCCGGATAGAAGGGGTGTAAACAGCTCCTACTGTTATGGATCGGTTCTTTTCAAGTTCATAATGATATTGCCACCCGAAATCATACTTCAAATTACGAAGGGCATAAGAGTGTTTATCCTCAGTCACCAAGGCAGCGCTGGAGATCGGCATCACAACGCTGCTGCGGGAGAAACTGCCAAAGAGGTAAGAGATGTTGACTCCGGCGGAGAAGTTCTTCACAGGCTCCCACGCAACCCCGGCATAGACCTGGGTCAAACCGCCCGTACCACGGTAACTCTCTAAATATTGCAGGTCGGAGAGAGAACGTACTCCTCCAAAGTTGTAACCTGTTTTGGAATAAGGCAACAGACCAATACTTCCTCCCACATTGCGGAGCAGCGGGAACTGCATTGCTACGTAATCGAGGTTTCCATTGTAAAAGTCGCGCTTGTTGATGCCGTCGTTCATATGAGCCAGGTGACCCGAAACACCGATATCGAAGATGAAGGTGAGTGAGTCCAGCTCCGAATAGGAAGCCGGGTTGCCGGGGTTGACCTGTTGGCTGCGGCGCAACCCGTAACTGATTCCTCCCATCGCTTCTGAGGCGCCAAGTGAAGGGTTGGAGAGCAACCCGTACCCATACCTGCTGTAGGGGGAATTGGAGCCCACTTGTTGTGCAAATATTACAACGGATATTGATAGAAAAGCGATCAGCGAAAAGATCCTTTTTTTCCTGCTATTCATTTGTTTTCGGTAGTTGAACCAGCTCGAGGCAGCTTGTTTAAAAAACTGTTTTAGAGTGCAAAGATGACATATTTTTGCGATGCCACCAACAAAACCTCCGGCTCTTGTTGTTAAAAAGATTAAAGTTTAATGATTATAAACGATTCATTCCGCCTCATTTGGAGTGGCTGTCTCCTCGTTAATGATCCTGTAACCGTTGAATGAAACCACCTCATTGAGTCGCTTTCGCTTCTTGGGACGCAACGGTTGCAGGCTGTAGCCGATAACGATGTCGAGCCATACCCTTTTGTTGCGCGGGATGGAAAGCAACTCGCGCATCTTCGGTTCATTGAACCATCCCAGGATACAGGATCCCAGTCCTTCTGCGTGCGCTGCCAGGGTGATGTGTGCCGCCAGGATTCCGAGATCCATCTGGGCGTAATCCTTCTGCTTCACCCATCCGCCGATACCTGAGGTAAGATTCACCCGCTCTTCAACAAGCAGGATATGCACCGGTGCCTGTTTTGTGAAATGGTTCATCCCCAAGGCGCGGGCAGAGGTGGCATCGGCCACTTTGTTCCTGAGCTCCGGTTCATCCACCACAATCATGTGCCAGGGCTGTGCGTTGCATGCAGAAGGTGCCAGGCGGGCTGCCTCGAGGATGCGCTCAATTTTCTCTTTTTCCACCGGACGCTCCTGATCGAAGGAGCGGTCACTCTGCCGGGTTGAAACAAGTTCCAGAAAATCCATTGTTATCCGTTCAAAGCCACGATGCGGCTGATATACTTGCCTATGATGTCGAACTCCAGGTTCACCACCGATCCATCCTTGATCTGGTGGAAGTTGGTATACTCGTATGTGTAGGGGATGATGGCTACCTTGAAGCTGTTCTCGGTAGGCTCAACCACCGTAAGGCTCACCCCGTTCACGGTGACGGAACCCTTGTCAACGGTTAGATAGCCCTTTTTTGCCATCTCCCTGTCGAATGTATATTCAAAGGTGAAGTACCAACTGCCATCCGCCTCGGTCACCGAGCGGCAGACAGCGGTCTGATCCACATGACCCTGCACGATGTGGCCATCGAGACGACCGTTCATCAGCATGCTGCGCTCCAGATTTACCTTGCTGCCCACCTCGAGCAATCCAAGATTGGAACGTTCCAGCGTCTCTCGTATCGCTGTCACGGTATAAGTATCCCCCTCAATAGATACCACCGTAAGGCATACGCCGTTGTGAGAAATGCTTTGGTCTACTTTCAGCTCATTGGTGAAGGAGCATCGCAGTGTGAGGTGCAGGTTCCCTTTCTCCCGGTTCAGTGCGACCACCGTGGCCGCCTCTTCTACAATTCCTGAAAACATATCTGTTGATGAGTTGATTCGTTTATGTGATGATGTCGTGAAATTTTACCAAATGGATGCCCGTTTCTCTTTCGGCAACCACAGCGGGTCGGAGGAGGTGATGTTGAATGCATCGTACCACGCATCCACATGGGGCACTGCTCCGTCGACACGCCACCTTCCCAGCGAATGGGGATCGATCTTTGTCAGGCGCAGAATCTCCGCGTCACGCACATTGCCCGCCCAGAGGGCTGCATAGCTCAGGAAGAAACGTTGTGCCGGTGTGAAACCGTCGATTGCCTCTCCTGCAGCAGCCTGGTCAGTCTTCATGAATGCATGATAGGAAACCTGCATACCGCCTTGGTCGGCGATGTTCTCACCCAGGGTAAAGGTGCCGTTGGCCCGCACGGTATCCAATACCGTGATGTTGTCAAAGTGGTTGACCAGCACCCTGGCACGCTCATCAAAACGAGCGGCATCATCGGCTGTCCACCACTCTGCAAGGTTGCCTTCCTTGTCGAACTTGCGTCCCTGGTCATCAAAGCCGTGGGTCATCTCGTGACCGATCACGACGCCGATACCGCCATAGTTGATTGCATCATCGCCATCCATGTAGAAGAAGGGAGGTTGCAGGATACCTGCAGGGAAGCAGATCTCATTGGAGGAGGGGTTGTAGTAGGCGTTCACCGTCTGAGGAGACATGAACCACTTGCTTTTGTCCACAGGCTGACCCAGTTCGCTGATCATCTCAGCATATTCAAACTCGGAGGCACGGACCATGTTCTGCCAGTAAGAGTCGTCTTGGACTTCCAAGGTAGTATAGTCCTTCCACTTGTCGGGATAACCGATCTTTACCGTGAAGGTGGCCAGCTTCTCATGTGCCTTGGCCTTTGTCTCGTCGCTCATCCATTCCAACTGGCTGATACGTTCTCCCAAAGCTATTGAGAGGTTGTCTACCAGGGTGAGCATCCTCTCTTTTGCCTGCGGCGGAAAATATTGCTCCACGTAGAGTTGTCCTACCGCTTCTCCCAGAGCTCCGTTCACTGCATCGATTGTCCTGCGCCAGCGGGGACGTAGTTCCTTGCTGCCGCTAAGTGTCTTGCCATAGAACTCGAAGTTGGCTTCCACAAAGGCATCGCTAAGATATCCGGCAGCTGAGTTGATCACCTTCCAGCTAAGATAGTCCTGCAGTGATGCCAACGGCTCCTGCTCAATAATTGCGATGGCGGCCTTCACCGGTTCGGGATGAGACAAGTTGAGACTATCCAGACCGGAAGCGCCCATCTCGCTGAAGTAAAGATCCCAGTTAAAGGGAGCGACCGCGGCTGGAAGCTCCTCCACTTTCATCTTATGGTAGTTAAGCTCAGGGATGCGGCGCATCTCACGGGTGATATGTGCCTTTGCAAGTGCTGTCTCTATCCGCATCACGTTTGCGGCTGCCTGGACGGCTTTGGCCTCATCATAACCGGCATTGCGAAACTGTGTTTCCATCAGCTTGACATATGCTTCACGCAACGATTTTGAATGATCATCCTCCAACAGATAATAGTCGCGATCGCCCATACCAATGCCTGACTGATAGAGGTGTACAATATTCATCGAGCTGTTCTTGTCGTCCGGACCCACGGCAAAGCCAAAGAAAGGATTACCGGCAAAGCGGCTCACCTGCGCGGTCAGGCGTATCACATCCTCTTTATCCTTTGCGGCAGCAATAGCCTCCAGTTGCGGGAGGATGGGTTCAGCTCCCTGCTCATTGAGCCGGACACTGTCTATACCCATGCGATAAAGATCTCCCACTTTTTGAGCATTCGATCCTGCGGGATGCTCCTCACTGCCGAGGGCTTCTATCAGCGACTGGATCTGCTGCTGGTTCTCCTCGCGCAGCTTGTCGAACGAGCCATAGCGGGCATACTCATCGGGAATGGGGTTGGCTTGTTGCCATCCGCCCGTGGCATATTGATAAAAACTTTCGCCGGGAGATGCTGTGGTATCCATAAATGATAGATCCAGCCCCTCCGGTTGTTGCGTACTTTTTTGCTGTGTACAGCTGATCATTGTCATTGCAGAAACGATTGTGAGTAGGTAAAATATCGGTTTCATAATAGTCCGGTATAAAGTTTGGTTACAAAGTTACAAAAAAAACGGCAACGGGATATCACTCTTTCAATCGCGTCAGCTCCTCGCCGATCAGTCGTTCTGTATGCTCGCTCACCGGCACCAGCGGCAATCGCACTACGTTGTGCACCATTCCCCGCTGATGAAGCAAGCACTTCACACCGCTGGGGTTCCCATCTACGAACATAAGGTGAAACAAGTTGTTGAAATCATCCTCCATCTTTTTGCGGGCGTTCAGGGCGTCACCGTTGAGGGCATGTTTTACCAGCCATGCCATCTTATCGGGAAAGGCATTGCCAAAGACAGAGATGACACCCACACCACCCATTGAGATCACGTCGGTTGTGACCACATCATCACCCGAGATCACCTGAAACCCTTCCGGCGACCCGTCGATGATTGCTTTTATCTGATTCAGATCACCCGAAGCCTCCTTGATTGCAATGATATTTTTGCAATCGCGCGCCAGACGCAGTGTCGTTTCAGCGCTCATGTTCATGCCGGTACGTCCCGGCACGTTGTAGAGGATAATCGGAAGTGGAGATGCCTGCGACAAGGCGCAAAAATGGCGATAAAGGCCTTCCTGAGTAGGTTTGTTATAGTAGGGTGTTACAGAAAGGAAAGCACTGATGCCGGTGGTGTCACAGCTTCGCATCTCTTCAGCCACCTCCAGGGTATTGTTACCCCCTACCCCTTTCACCACCGGGATGCGGCCATTCACCTTCTCCACGATGAAACGGGCTATCTCTCCTTTCTCCTGTTTCGAGAGGGTCGGAGTCTCGGCAGTGGTACCCAGCGCCACGATATAATCGGTGCCGTTTGAGACCTGATATTCAATTATGTTGGAGAGTGCTCCCCAATCAATGGATCCATCTTCGTTAAAAGGAGTGATCAGGGCCACTCCCAAACCCCTGAAATTGACTTTTGTCATGAAATAATTCTATTTTCCGGCAGAATAACCCCTCAAGGAGGCCTTTTTTGAATAAAATGATTTTTCAATGCAAAGGTACACAATTTTCAAAAAGCACCACAGTGAACGGCTTAAAAAATAGATTGATTGCCATCCCAGGAGAGAGAAAATTATTCCCTATCTTTGTTAGACCATCACAAAAAAAACACTGTGAAATTCAGACCTGAATCATACCGCATACCGGATGAACCGATGAAACCTTTCATCGACCCGGAAGAGATATGGGAGCTACTCAACCGTCCGACTTCCAGCGACCGGGAAGTAGAGCAGGTGATCTCCCGCTCTCTCGATAAAAATCGCCTCACACTGGCCGAAGTGGCCATACTTTTGAATGCAGAAACCCAACATCAGTCAGAGCTCATCAAAGAGGGTGCACGAGAGTTGAAACGCAAAATCTACGGCAACCGCGTGGTGCTCTTTGCCCCACTCTATGTTGGCAACAAATGCTCGAACGATTGTACCTATTGCGGTTTTCGTGCTTCCAACAAGAAGCAAGTGCGAAAGACGCTGACCGGTGAGGAGCTGGTGAAAGAGATCGAGGCGCTCGAGGACAACGGCCAGAAGAGGCTGATCCTGGTTTACGGCGAGCATGCCGAGTATGACCCGGCCTATATCGCGGAGACTGTTCGTACCGCCTACCGGGTGAAAAAGGGAAACGGTGAGATCCGGCGGGTGAACATCAATGCCGCACCCCTCACCATCGAAGGGTTCCGCACCGTGAGGGAGGCAGGCATCGGCACCTATCAGATCTTCCAGGAGACCTACCACCCGGAGGCTTACAAACAATACCATCTGCGGGGAAAGAAGGCCGACTACGAGAATCGCCTCACCGCGCTCGACAGGGCGCAGGAGGCGGGATTGGATGATGTGGGCATTGGCGCCCTCTTCGGACTCTATGACTGGCGTTTCGAGGTGATGGCGCTGGTGCGTCACACCAACCATCTGGAGGCCTGCTACAACGTGGGACCCCACACCATCTCCTTCCCGCGCATCAAGGATGCCTCCATGCTGCACCTGGGCGATCGCTACTTCGTGTCGGATGCAGATTTCTCGCGACTGGTGGCCATTCTCCGCCTGGCAGTACCCTATACCGGCATGATCCTCACCGCACGTGAACCGGCGGCACTGCGCAATGAGCTCCTGCAGTTTGGCGTGTCTCAGATAGACGGTGGCACCCGCATCGAGCTGGGGAGTTACACCGAGAAGGAGCAACCGCACGACCTCAACAAGGGGCAGTTCCTGATTCACGATGACCGCTCCCTGAACGAAATCATCGAGGAACTGCTGGCGCAGGATATGCTGCCCTCGTTCTGCACCGCCTGTTACCGCCTGGGGCGTACCGGTGAGCACTTCATGGAATTCTCGGTTCCGGGCTTCATCAAACGGTTTTGTACCCCCAATGCGATGCTCACGCTGGCAGAGTATCTGGTGGATTATGCCCCGGAAAAGACAGCCCGGAAGGGATGGGTGGTGATTGAACAAAACATGCAACAACTGAACGAAAAGGTGGCTGGTGAAGTACGCGAAAGAATTGAAAAGATCAAACAGGGGGAGAGGGACCTCTATTTTTAGCGTAACATTGCAACATGCATGCATTAGAATTCGCTACATATACAACCTATATTCATCTTATTTGACTCGTAACTGACTCTTTTCTGGTTCGAATCTATTAGAACCATATTAGAACCATATTAGAACGAGATTAGAACGAGATTAGAACGAGTAACGAAGAAGACCCTAACGAGATGAACCTCTATCAACGAACTTTCCAACCTGTAAATTTCAAAATCATAAACATGTATTGCTAAGAATGATCGTCAACACACTCCATATCGGCATCTTCGGCCGGAGGAATACAGGCAAAAGCACCCTGATCAACTGGCTCACCGGACAGGAAGTATCTCTCGTCTCATCGATGCCCGGCACCACCACCGATCCGGTGAAAAAATCGCTTGAGATACCGGGCATCGGCGCGGTGGTGCTGATTGACACCGCCGGCATTGATGATCTTGGGGAACTTGGTTCACAACGCATCCGCCGGTCAAAGGAGGTGATCAGCAAGGTGGACTGTGCCCTCTTATTGATTGCCGGGAACCAGTTCGGGGAGTATGAAGTACAGCTGATTGCTCAGTTTAAAGAACTCAAAGTCCCCTATCTGATCCTGCACAACAAGAATGACATCGACAAGATTGCCACCATCACGGAAACAGTGATCCGGCATCATTCATCGGCGGAGATCATCGACATGCATACCGGTGATGACACATACAGAGAAGTGGTTGTGGAAGCGTTGAAGCGCATCATCCCTGATACGAAACAAGGGAACAACTCATTGATAGGCGATCTGGTGAAACCCGGGGAGGTGGTACTGATGATCACCCCCATCGACAGCGAGGCACCGGAAGGACGTCTCATCCTGCCTCAAAACCAGGCGATTCGTGATGCCCTGAACCATGACTGCATCACTGTGGTGTTGAAGGAAACCGAACTAAAAAACTTCATGGACAAAGGCATCAAGCCTGCCCTGGCAATCACCGACAGTCAGTTGTTCGGTGAGGTTGCACAGTTACTGCCGGAAGAGATCCCTCTCACCAGCTTCAGCATCCTATTTGCCCGACAAAAAGGTGATTTCGCTTCTTTTCTGAGGGGGACACCACACATCTCCAAACTAAAGGAGGGCGATCATGTACTTTTACTTGAGAGTTGCACCCACCACAGCAGTTGCGACGACATCGGCAGGGTGAAAATCCCGAGACTGTTGCAGGCATTCACCGGCCATGTACTGCACTTCACCGTGGTCTCCGGTCTCTCATCTCTTCCAGCCGACATAAGAAAATATGCTCTGGTGATTCAGTGCGGGGGCTGCATGGTGACCCGCAGGCAGCTGATCAACCGGCTACGCCCGTTCATCGATGCCGGAATCCCGGTGACAAACTACGGCATGACGCTGGCTTACATGAACGGCATCTTCGAACGGGCAACAGCGATGCTGAGCACCAATGAGGAAAAAGGCCGACAACAAACAGAGCAGGGTGAACAGTAATCAATCTTCAATGAAAACAACGACATTGATGAATAAAGGAATGAGTGAGATGAACAATCACGGGGAGCTGTCGTTCGAACAGATAGTATCTCACCTTAAAGCAACCGGTCAGGAAGAAAATGAGTTGTTCCAACGCGCGGCAGCTATTAAACAGACACATGTTGGCAACATTGTCTACCTGCGGGGATTGATAGAACTCTCCAACATCTGTGAAAAAGATTGTTACTACTGCGGCATCCGCTGCTCCAACAGGGAGGTACACCGCTATACCCTTACCCATGAAGAGGCAATCAATTGCATCCGCTTCGCGCATGAAAAGGGGGTCGGCTCTGTGGCAATCCAGTCGGGGGAAATTGCTTCAGCCACCTTCACGAAAAAGATCGACCGGATTGTTCGCGAAGCACAAAAGGTTACCGATGGCGAGATCGGCATCACCCTATCCTGCGGCGAACAAACCGAAGAGACATACCGCCGCTGGTTTGAGAGCGGTGCCGAGCGTTACCTGCTCCGCATCGAGACCTCGAACGAAAAACTTTACCGGCAGCTACACCCGGAGGATGGAAAACATAGCTACACCCGTCGCATCCAGGCATTGGAGGCACTTAAAAAAACCGGCTACCAGACCGGGACAGGTGTCATGATAGGGCTTCCCTTCCAGACCGTGGAGGATCTGGCGGACGACCTGCTCTTCATGAAACAGATGGAGATAGACATGTGTGGCATGGGACCCTACATTGAGCATGCAGCCACCCCTCTCTGGAAGGAGCATTACAGGCTGCTTCCCCTTGGTGAACGTCTCCGACTCGCGCTACGGATGATCGCCCTGCTTCGCATCCTGATGCCCGACATCAACATCGCCGCCACTACGGCCCTACAGGCCATTGACAAGGGAGGACGTGAAGAGGCGATACTTGTCGGTGCCAACGTACTGATGCCCAACATCACCCCCTCACGATACCGGGATGATTACTTCCTCTATGAAAACAAGCCCCTCTCCGCCAGGAACGACGAAGAGGAGCTCGATTATCTGGACGAAAGGCTTCAGGCCATCGGCCACCGGATCGGTTACAACCTTAAAGGCAACTCCCTTCGCTACGGAAAGAGAACGAGCTCTTTGCCATAACATGCCGAAGGTGATAATACCATCTCCATCTACACTTTACTTGTTATACTCAGCCAGGATAGCCTTCACCCCGTCGGGTGAAACACGCCCATACACTTTCTCCCCTACCAACACCACCGGAGCCAGTCCGCAGGCCCCCACACATCGCAGGCAGTTGATGGAAAAGCGCCCGTCGGGCGTGGTTTCACCCACCTTGATGTTGAGTTCCTTCTTGAACTCCTCCAGCACCTTCTCCGCACCCCGCACATAACAGGCGGTGCCGGTGCAGACCGAGATGGGATGCTCTCCCTTGGGGATCATGGTGAAGTAAGAGTAAAAGGTGACCACACCATAGACGTGTGCCACCGGAACATGGAGGTTGTGGGCAATCACATCCTGCACCTCCGCAGGCAGGTAACCGAACAGGTGTTGCGTCTCATGCAGCACGTTGATCAACTCCTGCGGATCATTGTCGAACGAATTGCAGATATCATTGATCTGTTCAACCTTCTCTTTCGGGAGGTTGACAACCACCTCCACTCCATCGCTACCGTTTAACTTCTCCATGTAGGCCAACACCTCGGGAGCTAAATTTGTTTTCTGGTTCATACGATTCCTTTTTTAACTCTGCATATTGATTGTCACCTCGTTGGTCTTCGGGAAATACTCTGTGTGTAGCAGGCTATGCGCCTTGTGGCTGCCCGGTTCACCCAGGAACTCCCGATAGAGGCGAATGATTGATGGATTCTCGTGCGACTTGCGGATAGTCTTTCGCTCATCCTCGCTGTAGATGGCTGCCGCCCGGCGTGCCAGTATCTCACTCTTACCGTGGTGGTAAGGCTGCCCCCCGCCACCGATACAACCACCGGGGCAGGCCATAATCTCAATTGCATGGTATTGCGAACGACCCTCGCGCACCTCATCGAGCAGTTTACGGGCGTTGCCCAGTCCGTGGGCTATGCCTATGCGCAGGGGCAAGCCGTCGAAATCGACCGTGGCGGAACGAATCCCTTCCATGCCGCGTAGCGCTTCGAACTCCACTTTTTCCAGCGTTTTGCCGGTGTGTAGCTCGTATGCGGTGCGGCACGCAGCTTCGATCACCCCTCCCGTGTTGCCGAAGATGACACCCGCTCCGGAGGATTCACCCAGCGGATCATCGAAGTCACCCTCCGGCAGGTTCAGGAAATCGATATTGGCCTGCTTGATAAAGGCGGCCAGCTCGCGTGTGGAGATGGAGTAGTCCACATCGGGGTTGCCATCCACACTGAACTCATCGCGCTGACATTCATACTTCTTCGCCAGGCAGGGCATGATGGAGACCACAACCAGATCTTTACGGTTCACCCCAATTCTCTCTGCAAACCAGCTCTTGGCGATGGCGCCGAACATCTGCTGTGGCGACTTGGCCGTGGAGGGCACATCCAGCATGTCAGGGAAGTTGTGCTCAAAGAAGTTGACCCAGCCGGGGCAGCAGGAGGTGAGAATGGGCAGCCGCACATTGGGATCACCCTCCAGATGGCTGCGAAGACGCTGTAGCAGCTCCGTGCCCTCTTCCATAATGGTGAGGTCGGCACTGAAATCGGTGTCGAACACATAGTCGAATCCCAGTTCGCGCAGTGCCGAAACCATCTTGCCGGTGACGAGCGTGCCCGGCTCCAGGCCGAAGGCCTCACCCAGGGCAGCACGTACCGCCGGAGCGGTCTGCACCACGACCGTCTTCATAGGATCACTCAGTGCACGAATGATGTCATTGGTGTGGTCCACCTCGGTGAGGGCACCAGTGGGACACACTGACACACACTGGCCGCAGTAGGTGCAGGGAGAATCCTCCAGGTTCATCTCAAAGGCGGGAGCAACAACCGACATGAATCCCCGATTCACCGCCGAGAGGGCTCCCACTGTCTGTACCTCATTGCACATCATTTCACAGCGTCGGCACATGATGCACTTGTCCACATCGCGGATGATGGAAGGGGAGGTGTCTTTGCGGTAGTGCGACTGCTCACCACCGTAGGGCACGGTGCGGATGCCAAACTGGCGGGCCAGATCCTGCAGTTCGCAGTCACCCGACTTGGCACATACCAGGCAGTCGAACGGGTGATCGGAGATGATCAGCTTCAGCACGGTGGTCCGTGCGTTGAGCACCCTTATGTTATGCGTGTTAATCACCATTCCCTCCTGTGCCTCTGTCATGCAGGAGGGCGCCAGGTTGCGGCGACCCTCGACCTCCACCACGCAGATGCGGCATCCACCCGGCTTGTTCTCGATGCCCATGTCGCACAGTTCGAAATGGCAAAGCGTTGGAATCTCCACGCCCACCTTTCGGGCTGCTTTCAGGATGGTTGTTCCCGGTTCCACTTCAACCGTTTTCTTATCTATTGTCAGTCGTATCATATTTTTCTTTTTGTAGATATAAGTTAAAAGCTGTCAGCATTAAGCTTTGGTGATTGTTTATTATCATGGTTCTCACTATGCATCCACCATAGCTGGAGTCACCCTTGGATAGTCATTCAGCAGGCTGATGGCATCGAACTGGCACTTCTCCATGCAGGCTCCGCACTTTATGCATTTTTCCTGATGAATATAATGAGTCAGTTTCTTTGCACCGGTAATGGCGTTGACGGGACAAACCCGCACACAAGCCATACAACCCACACAGTCTTCATCATCAATGACATAATAGAGAAGGTTCTTACATTTTCCCGACCGGCATTTTTTATCGAAAACATGTTCCTTGTATTCTTCAAGAAAATTATTCAATGTCGATAACACCGGATTAGGGGAAGTCTGCCCCAAGCCACACAACGATGTGTCTTTAATCACGTTGGAAAGATTGTTAAGTTTTTCCAAATCCTCAGCAGTACCTTTGCCATTACAAATCTGTTCCAGCGTTTCATACAGACGCTTGTTGCCGATACGGCAGGGGGCGCAACGACCACAAGACTCCTCCACGATGAAGTCGAGGTAGAACTTGGCTACCGAGACCATACAGTCATCCTCGTCAAGCACGATCATTCCTCCGGAGCCCATCATGGAGCCGGCAGCAGTAAGGCTCTCGTAGTCGATGGGGGTGTCGAGATGTTTCTCGGTAAGACAGCCACCCGAGGGACCGCCGGTCTGTACAGCCTTGAACTTCTTGTTGTTCTTGATACCGCCTCCGATCTCGTAGATGATCTCCCGCAGTGTGATGCCCATGGGCACCTCGATCAGACCCACATTGTTGATCTTACCCGCAAGGGCAAACACCTTGGTACCCTTAGATTTCTCCGTACCAATGGAAGAGAACCACTCGGCACCTTTCAGGATGATCACCGGTATATTGGCCAGTGTCTCAACGTTGTTCACGTTGGTGGGCTTGCCCAGGTAGCCGCTCTGTGCGGGGAAGGGGGGCTTATTGGCTGGTTCACCCCGCTTACCTTCCATGGAGTGGATCAGAGCGGTCTCCTCACCACAGACAAAGGCGCCGGCACCATACTTAAGGCTGATGTCGAAGCTGAAAGAGGAGCCGAATAGCTGTTCGCCCAACAAACCATATTCGCGTGCCTGTGCGATGGCTACCTTCAGCCGCCGAATGGCCAACGGGTATTCGGCACGAATGTAGATCAACCCCTTCGTAGCACCGATGCAGTAGCCACAAATGGCCATCGCCTCCAACACCGAGTGAGGGTCGCCCTCCAGGATAGAACGGTCCATGAACGCACCGGGGTCACCCTCATCGGCGTTGCAGACCACATACTTTTGGTCGGCATCATTGCGGCTGGCAATCTCCCACTTCAGACCGGTGGGAAAGCCGGCACCGCCACGTCCTCGCAGTCCGGAGCGCTTGATCAGGTTGATCGTCTCCTCCGGGGTATATTCGGTAATCACCTTGCCCAGCGCCTGGTAGGCATTGCGGGCAATCGACTCGTCGATGTTCTCCGGATCGATGGTACCACAGTTGCGAAGCGCGATGCGCAACTGTTTCTTGTAAAAACCCATGTGCTTGGAATCCAGCACATGCTCTTCTGTCTCCGGATCGAGATAGAGTAACCGCTCCACACGACGCCCCTTAATCAGGTGCTCGTCAATGATTTCCCTCGCGTCAGAGGGCTTCACCTGTGTATAGAAGGTATTGTCGGGCAGCACCTTCACGATGGGTCCCTTCTCACAAAAACCGAAGCAACCGGTGCGAATGATCTGCACCTCTCCCTCCAGCCGTTTCCGTTGTACCTCATCGCGCAACATCTCATATACAAGGTCGCTTTGTGAGGAGTGGCAGCCGGTGCCAGCACAAACAAGCAAATGCATTTTAAATTGACTCATAACAGTATTATTCAATTGATTTAAGATTCAATCGTGTTGTAGTTCTGGGGAATGATACCATCTACCAGTTCACCGTTCTTGATGTAACGTTCGATGATCTCATCTGCTCTTTTCGGGTTCACATCGCCGAAGACCATGGGCTCCCTTCCCGGTAGCGTGATCTCCACGGTTGGCTCTGCAAAGCAATAGCCCATACAGCCGGTTTGGGTCACCACCGCGTCAATACCCCGCTTATCCAGCTCCAGGACAAGGTACTCCATAACCTCCTTGGCTCCTGAAGCAATGCCACAGGTAGCCATCGCCACCTTCACCTGTACCAGTGACTCGGGATTTTCAGCCTTGTCACGCAGGCCGATGCGTCTGCTCACCTCCTCCTGTATTCGTTTCAGGTCGGCAAGTGTTTTGATTCCAGTTCTTTTTTCCATCATAAATAGCATTAAGATTCAATCAATATATGTTGTGTTGTTCATTATTTACATCTATCCGGGAGGTTCAGCAGAGATAGTTAACCGTGGCACGATGCCGCCAGAGTGCCTCCAGATTCTCCCTAATATAATCTTTTACAGGTACCACCAATTGCGGGTGCTGCAGATCAATTCCCTGCTCCCGCAACGCATCGCTGTCGAAGGAGAACACCTCCGGCCCCACCCGGTAGGTGAAACGGAAGCGGATGCCGGGATTGGCCATCACCATCAGCAACAACGACCCTTCCAGATCACCCAGGGGTAGACAGTCAGGATTATCGGTGCGATAAAGAGCTTCAACCGTTGTACCCTCTCCCTCGGCCGACGAGACGCGGAGAGTGCCACCTGTCTGCTCACAAGTCATCTTCAGGAACGGGATTCCCAGCCCCACCCTTCGCGTGGTGCGGGTGGTAAAAAAGGGGTCAGACAAACGCTCTAGTATTTCCGGACTCATGCCGCTGCCGTCATCTTCCACCTGGAACAGTAGCAACGATTCATCTCCTCTTTCATCCAGAGTGATCGTGATCATATTTGCCTGCGCCCTGAGGGCATTCTGCACGATATCAATCATATGCATTGCCAGTGTCACCATCAACATTTTCTATTAACAGGTGGTACATTCGTCGCCTCAAAACATTGTTCCAAAAGGGCTTTCCTGAAGTGATCCCACCCGGCATCCTCCATCTGAAAACGGGTGTGCAGAGATCCGATATCCTCGAGACGGTGAGCATCGGAATTCTGTAGAAAACCTCTTCTCTCCAGTTCCGGATGACTACTGACAAACGCGTCGGGGGTGGTCTGACGTGACAGCTCCAGCGCATCACATGAGAGCTCTTGCGGAATGAACCCGAGTTGGCTGAGGATACCATATACCTGCCGGTCTATGTGCGCCGGAACAAACAATCCCCCATAGCGGTGCACCACCTTTTCGAGTGCTTCAATGCCGTCACTGATACCGGTGAAGAGGGAACGGGACTCTTCAAACAGGATCTGCTCATCGGCATCCACTGCCACCTGGTATCCGAAGCGCTCCGGGTCGTGGGGGATGTCGATGATCTGCCGGTCGAGGTACTCCTGGAACAGATGCAGCGCCTCCAGATGAGGGAAATAGCAAAGGCAGTGCACCTCCTCCTGCGTGTTGACCTCACAACCGGGGATTACCATGATATCCGCGGCAGCACCACACTCCATACATACCTGCACATTGCGGGTGCTGTTATGATCGGTGATGGCAATCACCTGCATTCCACGCTCGCAAGCACGGGCAATAATGCGGCGGGGACTCATCTCCAGGCTGCCGCAGGGCGACAGACAGGTGTGGATATGCAGATCAGCGTTGTACCAGGGCATAATTATTAACGGTATGTCATAAGCTATAATCAGCAAGCTTTATCATTGGCCTTCAAGAGGAAACAATCAGCTTACGAACTTTAATTTCGTTTCAAATAACTATACAATAAACCGGCCGTGTCAAAAGCGGATTGTCCGGAAGTGAAAACCACCACCTCTTCCTCTTCGGCGTGCGCCAACACCTCCGGCTCCACCGGGCGTTCATTTACCACGATGATGGCACTCAATTCCTTGAGGGAGGAGACCGCCACGATGTTACGATGCACTTGCGAGGTGATCCATATCATCCCAGCGTTTGCCTTCCCCATCACGTCGCTTAACAGGTCGGAGACGTAAGCTCCATCAATTGTCCGCTCGAGGAATGCTTCGCCTGCCAGGCATGTCAGATCTAGCTCCTTTGCGAGCAGCTTAAGATTCGTTTTCATTGAGATCATTATATTTATTGAGCCTGCCCCTTCCCCATATCTTTTCGATCACTACGAAAGCCTGATCAGGGCTCAGCTTGTAATTCTTCTCCATCACCCGCTGCACGAAAACGCAGTGAGAGATGCTGGCTTTTCCCTGCACAATATCCTCTGCCAGGCTCCTGCAGGAGGGTGCGCCACAAGCACCGCAATCGAAACCTGGAAAGTAGTTCATTAATCTCCTGATGCGTTGCAGCTTCACAAGTGCCTTCTCCATATCCTCATCCAGGAGTAGTCCTTCGCGGGGATGTACCGGTTCCACTCTGGAGAGGGGGTGTAACATCTCACTGAATTCCATCAGTCTATTTTCCACACGTCCTCCCTGTTGATCTTTCAGCTGCTGCAGTCTTTTCTGTCGCTGTTCCAGTCTTTCTACTGTCAGAAATCGGTTTCCGGGACAGAGGATTCCCCCGGCGCATCCCTGGTCACATGCCCTCATCTCAAGAAAATCGATATCGGATACATGTCCCGATTCCAGTTTCTCCAGAAAATCGATTACATTCTCCATGCCGTCGATTGCCAGGCTTCTACCTGGAAAATAGTGTTTTTCGGTACCCGAGAGGGACCAGCAGACTGAATCAGGACTCATATCGGCCACGTACTTGCGCCCACCCTTCTCTTTCCTGGCCAATAAGGTGGCAAGTGTTTTGTTGTAGATCTCCTTCATGTTCACCGTACCATCGATAAGTGAAGCACTCTCCCCAACGGGAGCACGTGCTGCGACCGTCTTGGCGGCACATGGGGTTATATAGTAGAGCGACACATTGCGGGAATCGACATCTGCACACTCCCTTGAAAGTCGCAAGTAGAGCGCGGCAATATCGTGGGGAGCCTTCAATAGCATGATGTGCGATGTCAGTGAGGGGTAAAGTACTTGTATCAGGCGCACCACGGCGGGACAGTAAGAACTGATCTGTGGTCGCGGAGGATGGTTGCCGGCAGTAATCCGGTAAGCCTCTTTCATGAAGTCCACCGCCTGCTCCACTTCACAAACCTCATCAAAGCCACAGTTCTTCACTGCCTCCAGCACCTCGGTGGCAGAGTAATCCGACGGAAACTGGCCGAGAAAGACGGAGGGAACCAGCGCAATTCGGCAATTGTCGGCAGGCAGAGAAGCAAGTCCATCATCCATTGCGTAGATGGCATGCTGGGGACAGACGCGGCAGCATTCACCACAATCCACACAGCGCTCCGGTTGTATCACGGCACAACCCTCAATGATACGTATCGCCTGAGTGGTGCAGACACGCATGCAGTGGGAACAACCGATACACTTATCCCGGTCAATCTGAATAGAGTGCGTATAGTTTTTCTCTCTCATTGTTTGTCACGTCGTTTGTCACATCCTTGTCATGATTCAATACAAGGTTAAAATCTGATTGTCAATGTAAGCCTTGTACCGATGCCAGGTGTGGAGGTAAGCTCCATCTCATCGCTGTTTTTCCGGATGTTAGGCAACCCCATGCCGGCACCAAATCCCATCTGCCGCACCTCCTCAGTGGCAGTAGAGAAACCCTCCTCCATCGCCCGTTCGATATCTTCAATACCGGGACCTTCATCCTCAACCACCACACTGAGATGATCCACATTGATATTCACACACATGCTACCCCTCCATGCGTGTGCCACAACATTCATTTCCGCCTCATAGAGGGCTACTGCAATTCTTCTAAGCACCTGCGGTGCAATGTTAAATTGCTTCAGCGTCTTCTTCACCTGTGAGCTGGCACTGCCACCTGCACTGAAGTCACCTCCCGTTATCTCATAACAGAATTTCATCGGTACACTGGTTCCAGTCCACCCTGATAGAGTCGCCCCGATATTTCGAAGAGGGTCAGCGCTGATTCGATCAGGGTGATGTGATGCTCCTCCGCAAGTGCCAACATGTCAGGAGAGACCCGTTTACCACGAGCAAAGATGATGCAGGTGATATTGGACATCTCTGCTGTCCGCAGTACCTGTATGGTACACAGACCTGTTACCAGCACTGTCTGCTCCATCTGAAAACGGAGCACATCGCTCATAAGGTCAGAGGCGAACGCTTTTGTGTAGAGGGTTGAAGCATGCCCTTCCAGAAGAATCGTTCCTGGAATCAATTGGTTAAGTTGTTGTACATTCATCTGTTTCATTTAAACTGTTTTTCGTTACAGACGCCTCAACAGACTCTCTGTTGGTAGGCGGTGTGTAGGAGATATTGAGATCAATCCCACATTGTATGTAAATTGAAGAAGGAGTAAAACAAAGTTTCAGTAAATACTCTGTGCCTTTCAATGATTTCATCGAGCTGATCACCGGAGATCAACAAATCGGTTTGTGTTTTCATAAAAGTACATTTAATCAACAATGAAAGTATCAGGTAAAAACGTGTATCCCAATTACAGGCTCATTGCATAGCCATGTCTTCCATATTCCCCAAGATATCCTGTACGTTACATATGACAAATGTAAGCATTCTACCAATATTGAGGAAATTTTTCCATAATTATTTTATAGATCTTTCACAAGTTCCATTGAACGGGAGGAATCAACAATAAAAGATGCTTCTTAGCGAAATATTTTGTACTTTTGCAGAGATTTTTGCTTCGCTGTTGCGATTGCAGTTTTCCACATTGGTCTTTTGCCCACGATGGCATATACGGGCTTCCCGCTGAATGTCTCTACCCAGTCGAAGGCGAACCCACCAAAACTATTGAACAAATTTGTATGAACAATTTAGAACTAAGCGAACAGGAAATCATTCGCCGCCAAAGTCTTGACGAGTTGCGAAACATGGGGATAGAACCTTATCCCGCTGCACTCTATGAGGTGAATGCCTGGTCTGCAGAGATAAAAGATGCTTTCAATGATGAGACTGAACGCCGTCAGGTAAGCATCGCCGGTCGTATCATGGGGCGCCGCATCATGGGCAAAGCCTCATTCGTGGAGCTGATGGATGCTCAGGGGCGTATACAGGTCTACATTACCCGTGACGACATCTGTACCGGAGAGGATAAAGAACTCTACAACACCGTTTTCAAGAGGCTCACCGATATCGGAGACTTCATCGGTATTACAGGTTATGTCTTCCGCACCAAGACCGGTGAGATCTCTGTACACGCAGAAACGATGACTATCCTCTCCAAGTCACTCAAACCACTGCCGGTGGTAAAAGTGAAAGATGGGGTCACGTTCGATAAATTTTCGGATCCCGAAATGCGTTACCGTCAACGATATGTTGATCTACTAGTGAATGACGGAGTAAGAGACATCTTCCTGAAACGCACCCACATATTCGATACGATGCGTAATTTCTTCAACGAAAGGGGGTATCTCGAAGTAGATACACCCGTGCTGCAGAACATTCCAGGTGGTGCAGCCGCGCGCCCTTTCATCACCCACATGAATGCGCTTGACATCGACCTCTACCTTCGAATTGCCAATGAGCTCTACCTGAAACGGCTGATCGTGGCCGGCTTTGAAGGAGTTTACGAGTTCTCACGCAACTTCCGCAACGAAGGGATGGACCGCACCCACAATCCTGAGTTCACGGTGATGGAGATCTATGTGGCTTACAAGGACTATAAGTGGATGATGGAATTCACCGAGCAGATGCTAGAACAGGTTGCCTTACAGGTATTGGGCACCACGAAGGTGCAAGTGGGAGATCATGAAATAGACTTCAAGGCGCCTTACCGTCGTATCACAATGATAGATGCGATCAGGGAGCATACCGGCATTGACATCAGCGGGATGGATGAAAAGCAGTTACGTGCTGCATGCCGCGAACTGGGCGTGGAAGAGGACGAAACGATGGGTAAAGGGAAGTTGATCGATGAGATCTTCGGCGAAAAGGCTGAAGGCAACTATATCCAACCTACCTTCATCATCGACTACCCCATCGAGATGTCTCCTCTCTGCAAGCGACATCGCGACAATCCCGAGCTAACCGAACGATTCGAGTTGATGGTCAACGGCAAGGAGCTGGCCAACGCTTACTCGGAGTTGAACGACCCAATCGATCAGCGTCAGCGGTTTGAAGAGCAGCTACGCCTCTCCGAAAAGGGTGATGACGAGGCGATGTTCATCGACCAGGATTTCCTCCGTGCCCTGGAGTATGGAATGCCCCCCACCTCAGGCATGGGCATCGGTATGGACCGGCTCGCCATGCTACTCACAGGACAGACCTCCATCCAGGAGGTGCTACTCTTCCCGATGATGCGTCCAGAGAAAACAGTGAAGAGAGATCCTCTCACCCGTTTCACTGAAGCTGGCATCCCCGAAGAGTGGGCAACCCTGCTTCAGAAGGCTGGCTATCTGCAGCTGGAGAGCCTCAAGGAGCTCAACCCCAACAAGCTACACCAGGAGATCTGTGGGATGAACAAAAAGTTCAAGTTGGAACTGAACAATCCCACCCCCGAGGAGGTTAAAACATGGACAGAGCATGCCGCATCAAATTAACGGCCTGGAAATCTGAAACAATAGAACATGGATTCAATCGGCAAAATCTGTATCCTGGGTGGCGGCACCTGGGGAACGGCACTCGCCAAGATGGTACTGATGAACCAGAAGCACATGAACTGGTTCATTCGCCGCGACGATCAGATCGAGGGATTCTACAAGCTGGGGCACAACCCCTCATACCTCACCAACGTCAAATTCAACCTGGCACAGATCACCTTCTACTCCAACATCGAGAAGGCGATAAAGGACTCCGACACCATCATTGTTGCCATCCCCTCACCATATGTGAAGCAATACTTCCGTCGCATTTGGAATAGCTCCTTCCGCGGCAAGTTCGTGGTTTCCGCCCTCAAGGGAATCATTCCCAACGACAACGTGGTGATGAGCGAGTTCCTGGCTGCCAACTACAAGGTACCTTTCGAGAACATCGGTGTACTATCAGGTCCTTGCCATGCTGAGGAGGTAGCTCTCGAACGCCTTTCCTTCCTCACAGTGGCCAGCAAAGACCCGAACAAGGCAGCCCTCCTCTCAGAAGCAATTAACTCCCGGATCCTGAAGACTCGCATCTCCGACGACGTGGTGGGAATAGAGCTCGCTGCAGTACTGAAAAATATTTACGCCATTGCGGCCGGCATCTGCCAAGGACTGCTATACGGTGATAACTTTCAGGCAGTACTGATGAGCAATTGCGCTAAGGAAATGTCCCGCTTTCTCAACGGCGTGCTACCTATGGAGCGCTGTATCGCAGAACAGCATTACCTGGGCGACATGCTTGTCACCGGATACTCGCAGTTCAGCCGCAACCGTACCCTAGGGGCCATGATCGGCAAGGGCTACTCAGTAAAGAGCGCACAGCTTGAAATGGAGATGATTGCCGAGGGATACTACGGCGCCAAGTGTATCTACGAATTAAACAATCGCTTCAAGGTGGATATGCCCATCGCACGCACGGTCTACCAGATTCTCTACGAGAAGCTGCCACCTCAGGAGGCAATCCGCAATCTGATTGATTTCTTCTAATAGATAACGATCTCATTTATACTTGCAAGAATCAAATAACCAATAAAATTAAAACAATGGATCATATTCAACTACAGATCAAGGATGTGTCGAAATTTCTTCCGGAGGAAGAGATTCTGAAACAGGCAGCAAAGGCAGTAGCCTGCAATCAGGCATTGCACGATGGCAGTCGCGCCGGGAATGATTTTCTGGGATGGGTGAGTCTCCCCTCTTCCATCACAGATGAGGATCTGCGGGAGATAGAAGATGCGGCTACCGAGTTGCGCGTCCGTTGCGAGGCAGTGGTAGTTGTGGGTATCGGTGGCAGCTATCTTGGCGCCCGTGCAGTAATCGACGCCCTCAGTGATTCATTCGACTGGTTGCAAGAGTCCTCAAAGCGTAAAAATCCGGTGATCCTATATGCAGGGAACAACATCAGCGAAGATTATCTCTATGAACTGATGAGTTACCTCGAGAACAAGCAGTTCGGATTGATCAACATCTCCAAATCGGGAACAACCACTGAACCGGCCCTCGCTTTTCGCCTGCTTAAAGATCAGTTGGAGAGCAAGGTGGGCAAGGAGGAAGCCCGTCAACGCATCGTGGCAGTGACCGATGCTACCCGCGGTGCACTGCGCACCCTGGCAGGCACGGAAGGCTATAAGACCTTCATCATCCCCGACAATGTGGGCGGCCGCTATTCGGTACTCACACCTGTGGGACTGCTACCCATTGCCGTGGCAGGTATCAACATCCGCAAGCTGGTGGAAGGTGCCCTCGAAATTGAAAAAGCAGCTGCGGCCTCAACAGCCTTTGACTATAACCTGCCTGCAATCTATGCAGCGATCCGCAATGAGCTTTACAAAAGAGGCAAGAAGATTGAAATCTTGGTGAACTACCATCCCAAACTCCATTTTCTAGCGGAATGGTGGAAACAGCTCTTCGGAGAAAGCGAAGGCAAGGAGAACCTGGGAATCTTCCCCGCAGCTGTGGACTTCACCACCGACCTCCACTCCATGGGACAGTGGATTCAGGAGGGGGAACGCACCATTTTCGAAACGGTACTTTCCATCCGTAAGCCCAACAAGAAGGTGGAAATCCCACACGACGACAGGGATCTGGACGGACTCAATTACCTGGAAGGAAAACGGGTGGATGAGGTGAACAAGATGGCAGAACTGGGCACCCGCATCGCCCACGTGGATGGTGATGTACCCAACCTGCTGATCGAGCTGCCTGAGCTGAATGAAAAGTACATCGGTCAGCTGATCTACTTCTTCGAAAAAGCCTGTGGCATCAGCGGCTACATGCTGGGGATCAACCCGTTCGATCAGCCAGGTGTAGAGGCATACAAGAAGAACATGTTCGCGTTACTCGAGAAACCGGGCTACGAGGAAGCCACACGTGCCATCAAGGCAAGACTATAATGAATTTATAAAGCAGAAAAACCGCCTGACTACTTCACAGCAGTCGTGCGGTTTTTTTATTTAAGAGAATGAAAGAAATACTGATTGACTATTTACAACGGAACCGGCTGCATCGGTTCGACCTGAAGGCGGTGATATTCGATATGGATGGCGTGCTCTACGACTCAATGCCTGCACACGATCGCTCCTGGCAGCAGACGATGGATGAGCTGGGACTCACACATGAGCCAAATGAGTTTTATCTCCATGAAGGAAGAATCGGAAAGGCAACCATTGACATTATTTTTCAACGCAACCTGAAACGGGATGCAGCGGAAGAAGAGGAAAAACGAATTTATGCCCGTAAGTCGGAACTGTTTCAGGAATACAACAGTGGGGACACTATGCCTGGTTCAAAGGAAGTGTTGGAGTATGTACAGAGAATGAAACTGACACCGGTGCTTGTAACCGGATCAGGTCAACCCTCCCTGCTGGAGCGTCTCGACCACCACTTCACCGGTTGTTTCACCCCTGAAACCATGGTCACGGCGTTCGATGTGGTGAATGGCAAACCCGACCCAGAGCCTTTCGTGAAAGGATTGCAGAAAGGGGGAGAATTACAACCCCACCAGGCTATCGTGATCGAGAATGCACCATTGGGTATCGAGGCGGCAGTGGGTGCTGGCATCTTCACCATCGCTGTAAATACAGGTCCTCTTCCCGACAATATTCTGTACCAGGCAGGCGCCTCTCTGGTATTTGACTCAATGCACGAACTATCTGAAGTACTCCCTGAAATCATCAGGCTGACAGGGGAGGTTACGGCATAGCAGATTAATGGTTGGCCACCACAATATTTTTGCCATTTTATCACTATCTTTGCCTGAAAGGCTGTAAAAAAATAGCATATGTATATCAACAGGCAGGGTTTTATACGCGTGGCAGCTGCCTCACCCCGATTAAGGGTTGCCGACTGCGATTATAACAGGGCAGAGATCCAAACAATCATTGGTCAAGCCGTGGAGGAACAGATACAAATTATCTGTTTCCCGGAGCTGGCACTCACCGGCTACAGCTGTGGTGATCTCTTCTTTCAGGAGACGTTACAGAGAGAAGCACTCTCTTCACTTCAGCAACTTGCACAATTCATGCGCGACAAGCCTTCCATTATCGCCATCGTGGGATTACCGATGCGCATTGGTAGCAGCCTATACAATATGGCCGCTGTAATCTCTGCCGACGGCATCCTGGGAGTGGTGCCCAAAAGCAATGTCCCAAATGATCGTGAGTACTATGAGAAACGGTGGTTTGCAGCGGCAGCCGACCTGGTTGACTGCTCGGTACAGATAGGTGGGTATAAGGTACCTGTCTCACCACACGGAATGATTTTCCAGACTCCCTACACCACCTTCGGGGTGGAGATCTGTGAGGATCTCTGGATGCCCATTCCCCCCTCATCCCAACTGGCAATGGAGGGAGCCGAACTGTTGTTCAACCTGTCGGCCAGTAACGAGCTGGTGGGCAAACATCGCTATCGAAAATCGCTGGTTTTACAACAGTCGGGGCGATGCAACGCAGCCTATATCTACGCCTCTGCGGGCACTGGTGAGTCGACTACCGACATGGTCTTCTCAGGCGCCTGCCTCATTGCTGAAAACGGCACCCTCCTGGCAGAATCGAAACGCTTCTCGCTGGAGAGTGAACTGATTGCAGCTGATATTGACCTGGATGTGCTGCGACACGACCGGCTGAAGAACTGCAACTACAAAAACAGTACACATCACCCCACTACTGTTGTCAGCTGCTCTCTTACAGAAGTTGCAACCAACACCCTTCTTCACCCGGTGCCGGAACATCCCTTCATCCCATCAACAGAATATGAAGACGAATCGCTCGCGGAAGTGTTCACTATTCAGACGGAGGGATTGGCAAAACGACTTCGCCACACCGGCATTGAAAAGGCAACCATTGGTATTTCCGGGGGCCTCGATTCCACGCTGGCACTCCTGGTCACCATTGCCACCTTCGACCGGTTGCAGTTGCCGCGTGAAAATATCGTGGGTATCACCATGCCGGGATTTGGAACCACCGACAGGACATACCATAACGCCATTGACTTGATGCACGCCTCCGGCATCACTGTCAGGGAGATCCCCATAGAAGAAGCTGTAAAGCAACATTTCAAAGATATCGATCACAACATCGACGATCACAGTATCACATATGAGAACAGTCAGGCACGCGAACGTACGCAGATACTGATGGATGTTGCCAACAAAATTGGGGCATTGGTAGTGGGTACTGGTAACCTGTCGGAACTTGCACTGGGTTGGGCAACTTACAACGGTGACCAGATGTCAATGTATGGTGTCAACGCCAGCGTACCAAAGACGCTTGTAGCCACTCTGGTGCGCTGGATCGCCGACAACCGGATGGAGGCAAATGCCCGCACCATCCTCCATGATGTGCTTGACACTCCCTTCAGCCCTGAACTACTACCGGCAACTGCCGACGGCCAGATTGCACAAAAAACGGAACATTTTGTGGGTCCCTATGAACTCCACGACTTTTTTCTGCACCGGATGCTGCGCTTTGGCGATGGCCCGGCACGCATCCTCTTCCTGGCACAGTTAGCTTTTAAAGGACGGTTTACCGAGGAGGAGCTTACAAAATGGCTCAGAGTCTTTTACAAACGGTTCTTCTCACAGCAATTCAAACGCTCCTGCATGCCCGATGGTCCCAAGGTAGGCTCAGTGAACCTTTCGCCACGGGGCGACTGGCGTATGCCGAGCGACGCAATGGCAAATCTCTGGTTAAAGGAGTTGGAAGAGGCAAGTAACAGGAAATGAACATTCAGCTTACAACCAATCCACATAACATCAAATCACCCTATAAATGCAATCCCTTACCGATCTATTCAACTCTTTTACAGGTAAGCCACATCAAACAATTGAAGCGCTGCCTACTTCCGGTTCAAATCGCAAGTACTACCGCATTAGTGCTGGAGCGACATCACTTATCGGAGTACACGGTGATTCGTGCGAGGAGAACCGTGCATTTATCGCACTCGCCGGCCACTTTCGAAAGCAAGGCCTAAACGTACCTCAGGTGCTGGCTGTCTCGGGTGACGAAAGTTGCTACCTACAGGAAGATCTGGGAGACTCGGTGTTGTTCGACCGGATTAGCGCCGGTCGCAATACCGGTGTGTTCAGCCATGGCGAAAAGGAATTGCTGCACAAGACCATTGCTCTACTTGCGGATATTCAGTATCTGGGGGCACGTGATCTCGACTTCAACGTCTGCTACCCCCTACCAGCCTTCAACCACCGTTCGGTAATGTGGGACCTCAACTATTTCAAGTACAACTTCCTGAAGACTACCGGCATGGAGTTCCTGGAGGACCAACTGGAAAACGACTTCGATAAAATGGCAGAAATTCTGCTGCAAGATGAGACCCACACCTTCATGTACCGCGATTTCCAGTCACGCAACGTGATGCTGGTGGAAGATGAGCCCTACTTCATCGATTTCCAGGGTGGCAGAAAAGGCCCAGTATACTACGATCTGGCCTCCTTTCTATGGCAAGCAAAAGCCAACTTGCCAGCTGAATTGTGTGAGGAGCTCATCATAACCTATATCACCTCACTTCGAAAATACCAACCGGTGGAGGAAACCACTTTCCGAGAACAACTGCGTCACTTCGTGCTCTTCCGCACACTCCAGGTGCTGGGTGCTTACGGTTTCAGGGGGTATTTTGAAAAGAAGCCTCACTTCATCCAGAGCGTCCCCTTTGCGCTGAACAATCTTCGGGAATTGCTGGAAGAGGGATTTGAAGAATATCCCTACCTCTGCAAGATGCTCCGTGAGATGTGCGAACTAAAACAATTTGCCGACAGCCGTAAGCGAGAGCTGGAGGTACGTATCTACAGTTTTGCTTATAAGAAAGGTATCCCGGATGATAGTTCCGGCAATGGAGGGGGTTATGTCTTCGATTGCCGTGCCATCAACAACCCGGGTAAATTTGAACGGTATAACAATGTGACCGGCCTCGATGAACCGGTGATCCGCTTTCTGGAAGAGGATGGTGAGATCGTCACCTTCCTTGAAACCCTCTACCCCCTCATCGACCGGCATGTGAAGCGTTATATGGAACGTAACTTTACCAGTCTGATGATCTCATTCGGATGTACCGGCGGACAACATCGATCAGTCTATGCAGCACAACATGTGGCGGAGCATATCTCAAAAAAATACGGTGTGAAAGTATCATTGGTGCATCGTGAACAGAATCTGGAACAGGAATTCAGGAAGAAGAACTGAAAGTACAATTCAGGTTCGTTCAATTTCAATCACAAACAAAATCAAATTTCATCCTGTGAAAGCAATGATCTTCGCTGCCGGCCTTGGCACCCGCCTAAAGCCATTGACCGACAACATGCCGAAAGCACTGGTAACAATAGAGGGCAAACCTCTACTGCAATACACCATAGAAAGACTTTCTGCTGCGGGCTTCAATGAAATCATCATTAACATACACCACTTCGGACAGCAAATCATCGATTTTGTGGATGCATACAATCATTTCGGCATCCGTATTGAATTTTCTGATGAGAGGGAACAGTTGCTCGATACCGGCGGTGGCATCAAGAAGGCAGCCTGGTTTTTCGATGACAACCGCCCTTTTCTGGTACACAATGTGGATATCCTCTCCAAGATCGACCTGCGTGAAGTGATGTCCCATCATCTGAATAGTGATGTCCCGGCAACACTTGTTTGCAGTGAGCGGGAAACCAACCGTTATCTGCTTTTCAACGACCAGAAACATCTCCGGGGATGGATCAACAAAAAAACGGGCGAAGTGAAATCACCTGTCACCGGGTTTCAACCGACCGGCTACACCCCTCTGGCATTCTCCGGCATACAGGTGTTTCACCCATCTCTGTTTCGTGAGATGAGTTCCTTCCCAAACCGTTTCTCCATCATCGATTTTTACCTCTCCCTTTGTGAAACACATAAGATCTGCGCTTACAAATTAAAAAAGAGCAGGATCCTTGATGTAGGTAAACCTGAATCCATTGAATATGCAAAACAGTTCTTGCAAAAGATACGATAAAAGCTCTATTTCTTAACTAATATTCAAAAAAACAAAATCACACAAGGTGCAGTATCGTTAAAATATTAAATTGTTATTAAATATTTTAATTATGATGTTTGCATATATGAAATATTATCCGTTATTTTGTGGCTATTATAGCAATATTGCTCCTGAACAGAGCACTCAATTTGAAATATTCAGGATTAGTACCGGATGCACAGATGAAATATTTTAGCACTCTTGCCGCACAATACAAGGGCGAACTTCTGGACAGTGTGATTCCCTTTTGGTTGAATCACTCACAGGACCTGGAAATGGGAGGCTACTTCAGCTGTCTCGACAGACAGGGATGCGTCTATGACACAGACAAGTTTACCTGGCTTCAAGCCAGGGAGGTATGGCTGTTCTCAATGCTTTACAACAAGGTTGAAAAACGTCAGGAGTGGCTTGAATGTGCTGTTCAGGGAGCTGAATTTCTGAAAAAACATGGCCATGACGGGGAATTCAACTGGTATTTCTCCCTCACCCGCGAAGGGATGCCTCTAATTGAGCCCTATAACATTTTCTCCTATACATTTGTCACGATGGCTTTTGGCCAGCTGAGCCTGGCTACCGGCAGCAACGAATATGCCGAAATTGCAAAAAAGACATTCGACATCATCCTTGCAAAGAAGGACAATCCAAAAGGTAAATGGAACAAGGCATTCTGTGGGACAAGGTCTCTCATGAGTTTCTCGCTACCCATGGTTCTCTGCAACCTGGCATTGGAAATCGAACATCTCCTTGGCAAAGAATTCCTGAATGAGATCATGCATGAATCTATTCACGAAGTGATGGAAGTTTTTCGTCATCCGGATCTTGATGGTTTAATTGTTGAGAACTTGAACAGGGATGGCTCTCTTTCAGACACCTTCGATGGCCGGCTGATGAATCCGGGGCATGCCATTGAGGCAATGTGGTTCGTGATGGATTTGGGTTTGCGGCTCAACAGACCCCAACTCATTGAACAGGCAGTAGAGACTACACTTAAGACAGTGGAATATGGCTGGGACAAGGAATATGGCGGCATATTCTATTTCATGGACCGCAAGGGATATCCTCCCCAACAGCTGGAGTGGGATCAGAAACTCTGGTGGGTCCACCTGGAGGCGATGATTGCATTGATCAAGGGATATCAGCTGACCGGCTCAAAGAAAAGCCTGGAGTGGTTCGAAAAAGTGCAGGAGTACACCTGGAGTCATTTCAAAGATCCTGAACACCCAGAATGGTGGGGCTATCTCAATCGTCGCGGTGAGGTGCTGCTGGAACTCAAAGGTGGTAAATGGAAGGGTTGCTTCCACGTACCCAGGGCTCTCTACCATATCTGGCATACACTTGAAAAAATAAACAAATAAAGCAAGAGAACAACTTAATCCGCATTATCTGCGGGACGAATTGAGGCGTACATGATGCGTTAAGACATCCCGGGACTGTTCCGCTGATATTGTTTTAATCACTGACACCCAATTAGATAACCATACGGTGCACGGGCCAGCAACGGTGCTGCTTACATGAGAACTGGTTATGTCTGTGGTAATAAAATGGTCTGGAACCTGATGAAACTGTCAGAGGACAACAAATTCCTGATTAGATAAAAATCCAAAGATGGCATTGAACACGATAAATGCTATCTTTGGATTTATTTCTAAAAAATAAACACATGAGACATTGCATTTTCCTCTTCATTCTGTTGTTTGTACCACTGTCGGTTTATTCACAACGGCAGACCAACAGCATACATCCAGAAGGAAAATATTCAACATTCTACTACCAGCGAGCCTCTCTCTTCGAGCTACTGCCTGTCTCGCATATGGATATCTTCTTCGTGGGCAACAGCATCTCCAACGGAGGAGAGTGGACAGAACTGTTTGAGGATCCACGGATAAAAAACAGGGGTATCAGCGGAGATATCTGCGAAGGTGTTTACGACAGGCTGGAGCCGCTACTACGGGGTAAACCGGCCAAAATATTCTTGATGATCGGCATCAACGATTTGGCACGAGGCACTTCACCCGATTCAGTAGTAGCATCGGTCACTAAAATTATCGGGAAAATCAGAAACGATTCTCCAGGAACAGAGATCTTCCTGCAAAGCATCCTTCCGCTGAACGACAGCTACGGAATGTTTGAGGGGCACACCCAACACAGCCGGATCATTGCCCCGCTGAACGAGCAGCTGAGAGAGATGGCACGATGTAGCGCCGTCACCTTCATTGACCTCTACAGCCATTTCGTGAACCCCGGGAGCGATAGGCTGGATACCCTCTACAGCAATGACGGTCTCCATCTTATGGGTGAGGGATACCTGAAGTGGGCTGAGATCGTGAAACCCTATTTGGAAGAATAAGCGATGATGAAAAAGAATATTCTCTCTATCCTGCTACTTTTTCCGCTGTTGCTATCCGCACAACAGGTGAAGGTGGCCTGCGTGGGCAACTCGGTCACCTACGGCTACAAGCTGGCGGACCGTTCTTCGCACGCCTATCCGGTACAGCTGCAGCAGTTGTTGGGCGATGACTACAAGGTGGAGAACTTCGGCCACAGCGGCGCCACACTCCTGGAAAAGGGTCACAACCCCTACCGGGAGCTGCCTGCATTTGAGAATGCGGTTGCTTTCGAGCCCGATATCGTGGTGATCCACCTGGGACTGAACGACACCGACCCGCGTAACTGGCCCAGATTCCGGGACGAGTTCACCAAAGACTACATCGACCTGATCCGCACCTTCCGGCAGTTAAAGCCCGACACCAAAGTATGGATCTGCCGCATGACACCCATTTTCAGCTGGCACCCCCGCTTCAAATCGAGCACCCGTGTATGGTACGACCAGGTGCAACGAGAGATCGAACGGGTAGCAGCAGTGACCGGCGTACCGCTGATCGACCTGAACAGTCCCCTCTACAACCGCCCCGACCTCTTCCCCGATGCACTCCACCCCACGGCCGAGGGAGCGGGTATCATCGCAAAAACGGTATACGGTGCTCTCACGGGCGATTTTGGCGGACTGCATCTGCCGGAGATATTCAGCAACCATATGGTGATGCAGCGCCACAACCCTGTGAAATTCTGGGGTACCGCCAATGCGGCGACCGAGGTGACCATCCGTTTCGCCGGGAAGACAGGCAAGACGCGAACAGGCGACAACGGGAGATGGGAGATCACATTTCCACCGATGAAGGCAGGTGGTCCTTACAAGGCCACCATCACAAATGAAGAGAGCACCATCCACCTCACCGACATCCTGATGGGTGAGGTGTGGATCTGCTCCGGCCAGTCCAACATGGCATTCCGGCTGCAGGATGCCGCCACAGCAAAGGAAGATATCCCTCTCTCCGCGAACAGTCAGATCCGCTTCTTCGATATGAAGGAAATCGCACCAACCAATGCCGTGGAGTGGGATGAGGGCGTGCTGTCAAGGGTGAACCGGCTCGAATATTACCACCCCACATCCTGGACCCTATCAGACACACTCACGGCAAAACAGTTCTCCGCCGTGGGTTACCATTTCGGCAGAATGCTGCAGGAGCAGCTGGGTGTGCCCGTGGGACTGATCCACAATGCTATCGGCGGCTCACCCACCGAGGCGTGGATCGACCGAAAAAGCATGGAGCATAACCCGCTGATGGTCGACTTCTTCACCAATTGGCACAACAACGACTTCATCGATGGATGGGTGCGTGAGAGGGGCATGCAGAACATCGTCCGTGCAAAAGAGAACCCCTTTCAACAACATCCTTACAAGCCCTCCTACCTCTTTGAGAGCGGTATGGCCCCGATTACCCGCTATCCCGTAGCCGGCGCCATTTGGTACCAGGGTGAGTCGAACGCCAATAATGTGGAGCTGCATGAGCAGTTGCTCCCCGCCATGGTGGATAGCTGGCGCAACGCCTGGGAGCAAGATTTCCCCTTCTACTACGTGCAGCTCTCCAGCATGGAGACAGGACGCGAGTCGTGGGGACACTTCCGCGACAGCCAGCGCAGGCTGACGGAACAGATTCCCCGCTCCGGAATGGTGGTCACCTCTGATCTGGGGCACTGGACCGATGTCCACCCACGTAGGAAGAAAGAGGTGGGTGAGCGGCTGGCCCGGCTGGCACCTACGGAAAGAAAATCTCCAAAAGCGGACCGCTCTATCGCAGGGTGCAGTTTGAGGGAGAAAGAGCAATCACTGCAGCTGTTGCCGCAGCCGCAGATGCTCACCCTGGCCCCCTCCGGACAGCACCGTCTCCATAAGGGAGCACCTGATCCATCGCTCATTACCATAAGGCAGGTGGATGCGATCCCCGAAGCAGAGGTGAACCCCGACGAGTCCTACCGCCTGCAAATCACACCCGACTCCATCCTGATGGAGGCCACCACGGAGAAAGGAATCTACTGGGCCGGGCAGACGCTGAACCAGATCGTCGCCTCCTCAGACGGTAAAAGCCTCCCCGTGCTCGAGATCACCGACTGGCCCGCCTTCCGTGTGCGCGGATTCATGCATGACGTGGGTCGAAGCTTCATCTCAGTAGAAGAGCTGAAGAAACAGATCACACTCCTCTCGCAATTCAAGGTCAACCTCTTTCACTGGCACCTCACCGAGAACCAGGGGTGGCGCCTGGAGAGCAAACGCTATCCGCAACTCAACGACAGCAGCAGCTTCACACGGCTGGCGGGAAAGTACTACACCATTGCAGATGCCCATGAGATCGCCGCCCACTGCCGGGCCCACAACATGCTGCTGATACCGGAGATAGACATGCCGGGCCACAGCGCTGCCTTCGTGCGGGCCACCGGGCACGATATGCAATCGCCCGAAGGGATGAAGATATTAAAGGATCTGATGGAGGAGATCTGCACCGAGGTGTTCCCCGACGCTCCCTGGATCCATATCGGCACCGATGAGGTGCAGTTCACCAACCCCTCCTTCGTACCGGAGATGGTGTCACACATCAGGGAACTAGGCAAGAAGGTGATATCTTGGAACCCGGGATGGAAATACCATTCGGGTGAGATCGATGCCACGCAGCTATGGAGCTACCGCGGCAAGGCACAGCCCGGCATTCCCGCCATCGATTCCCGCTTTCACTACATCAATCACTTCGATGCCTTCGGTGATATCGTGGCCCTCTACAACAGCAGGATCTACGACACCGATAAGGGGAGCGACGACATTGCTGGTGCCATCCTCGCAATCTGGAACGACCGTCTCCTGGAGGATGAGGAGCAGATCATGTTGCAGAACTACTTCTACCCCAATATGCTCGCACTGGCCGAAAGGGCCTGGCGCGGAGGCGGATCGGAATACTTCAACAAGAAGGGTGTCATCCTGCCGGTTGATGAGAAAGATATAGACTTCCAATCCTTTGCCGACTTTGAGCGACGCATGCTCTGGCACAGGGAGCACACCTTTGCCGGCTTACCCTTTCCATATGTGAAGCAAACCGATATACGCTGGCAGATCAGCGACCCCTTCCCAAACGAGGGCGACCTCTCAGCAGTCTTCTCACCTGAGGAGGCGCTGAACGACAGCTACCAATACAACGGTGCAACCTACGGATCACACCCCGCGGTGGGTGCCGGCATCTACCTGCGCCATGTATGGGGTGATATCGTCCCGTCGTTCTACGACGAACCGCAGGAGAACCATACCGCCTACGCATGGACCTTTGTATGGTCACCAATAGAGCAAATCGTTGGTCTCTGGGCAACCACGCAGGACTACAGTCGCTCCGAGAGCGACCTGCCACCGCCACAGGGGGAGTGGGACTACCGGCAGAGCCGCATCTTCCTGAACGATGAAGCCATTGCCCCACCACGCTGGGAGAACAATCACACTGAGAGGAGCAACGAGATTACCCTGAAGAATGAGAACTTCACCGCCCGTTCCCCGCTACCGGTAACCCTGCAGAAAGGGTGGAACAAGGTGCTGATCAAACTGCCCATTGCAAAATTCAGTACACCGGAGGTGCGATTGCAGAAATGGATGTTTACCTTTGTGTTCGTCACCCCCGACGGAAGAGAACGAGTAGAGGGACTGGTCTACAGCCCTGAAAAAAAGAGATAAAAAGGTTAGAACAGTAAAGATTGAAGAGCAGATGAAAAAAAGAGTATCCCTGTTGATTTTGCTGATCTCGTTGCTAACACAAGTGCCGGCGAACGAAAACAACAAAAACAGCTTCCACCAGACCAACCTCTTCTCGATGGAGACACTGGCCGACAGCACCCTGCACGAAGGGCTCGCCGGCAGCTTCTTCGGCAAGCAGAGAGACTGGTTCATCATGGCCGGAGGTTCCTCCTTCCCGGAAGGAAAACCATGGGAGAATGGCATTAAACTGCTCTCCGACAAGATATTCATCTTTTCCCAACAGACTGATGCCACCTTCAGCATGGTCTATGAGGGGAACGACCTACCACTGCCCCTGGCAGAGGGAGCCTATGCCTCCCCACCCGGGGGACTCCTCTGCATGGGTGGCCAGACACCGGAGGGTATCACAGCGGAGTGCCGGCTTCTCTCCTTCGACGGAAGCAGCGTCACCATCACCCCATTTCCACCGCTTCCCCTGCCTGTGAAGAATGCCACCGCTACCCAGGTCGGCAGCCGCGTCTACCTGCTCGGGGGGGAACTGGCGGACGGCACTTCATCCAATCAGTTCCTGGCACTCGACACCAATAACCCACAAACAGGATGGCAGCCACTACCCCATTTTCCGCTGCCTGTTTCCGGATCGACCATCACCGCACAACAGGATGGTGAGGAGATATCGCTCTATGTCTTTGGGGGACGTGCAAAGGCAAACAATGAGACAACCACCTTCTATCCTACGGTTTACCATTACCGCCCTTCTTTGGGTAGCTGGTCTCAAAAACGGGACATCCAGCTGAAGAACGAGGAGCCTCTCCCGCTGGCGATGGCCACCGCCTCTTCGGTGGGTGGCTCTCATATCCTCCTCTATGGCGGCGACAACGGCGATGTGTTCAACCGGGTGGAGGCAGCCATCCAGAGCGGGGAGCTGCGAGTCAGGGATTCTCTCTGGATGAACCACCCCGGTTTCAACCGGCGCATACTGATCTACAACACCATCACCGACAGCTGGTTCCAGGCGGGTGAGGCCATCAATCCACCCGTCGCGGTCACCGCCGATGTCTCTGACGGCAGCAACGTTTATATCGCCGGGGGCGAGATAAGACCCGGCGTACGTTCACCCTACATCACACGCCTCTACTACACCTCGCAACCCTCCTTCGGATGGATCAACTATCTGGTGCTGGCCCTCTACTTCGGGGGGATGCTGCTGCTGGGGTTCTTCTTCATGCAGCGCAACAAGAACACTGAGGACTTCTTCAAGGCGAGCGGTCGCATCCCCTGGTGGGCAGCCGGCATCAGCATCTTCGCCACCACGCTCAGCGCCATCACCTTCCTCTCCATACCAGCAAAGACATACGCCACCGACTGGCGCATGCTCATCTTCAACATCACAATCATCCTGATCGTGCCTGTGGTGATCCGCTACTTCCTTCCCTTCTTCCGCCGCTTCAGCCTCGACACCGCCTATGCATACCTGGAAGAACGGTTCAGCCGCGCCGTGCGATGGCTCGCCTCGGCACTCTTCGTCCTCTTCATGGTGAGCCGCATCGCCATCGTCCTCTTCCTCCCCTCGCTGGCCCTCAACGCCGTCACGGGGTTCAACATCTACCTATCCATCCTCATCATGGGCATCGTCACCATCATCTACAGCACCAGCGGCGGAATGGAGGCGGTGGTGTGGGGTGACGTGATCCAGGGTTTCATACTGGTCTTCGGTGCCATCGCCGCCTTCATCTTCATGATCATAGGTATCGAGGGAGGCTTTGGTGAGTTCTGGAGCACCTCGGTCGACTTCCACAAATTCCGCACCTTCGACTTCCGGTTCGACTTCACACAGCCGGTCTTCTGGGTGGTGCTCATCGGTGGCGTAGCCAACTCGCTGATCACCTACACCAGCGACCAGTCCATCGTGCAGCGATACATGAGCACAAAAGATGAGAAGGCCACCGCCCGCAGCATCTGGCTAAACGGCATCCTGAGCGTGCCGGTCACCATCCTCTTCTTCCTGATAGGCACAGGCCTCTTCGCATTCTACCACGACAATCCCTCGCTGATGATGGTGAGCAACCCCAACATCGACTCGGTCTTCCCGCAGTTCATCGTTTCTCAGATGCCGGTGGGATTCGCGGGGCTGCTCATCGCCGCCATCTTTGCAGCAGCCATGTCGACGCTCTCCTCCAACATCAACTCCTCATCGGCGGTGATCACCTCTGACTTCTTCAAAACCCTCTTCCCGGGGCGCTCCTTCACCTCGCAGATGAAGGTGGCACGCTGGTCCGGCATCCTCTGCGGGCTCCTGGGACTGGGCATGGCGCTGGTGCTGGCCACATGGAACATCGCCTCGCTTTGGGATCAGTTCAACACCTTCCTGGGGCTGCTCACCAGCGGACTGGGGGCCCTCTTCATCCTGGGCATCTTCTTCCCCCGCGTGGGATCGGGAGCAGCCCTTACCGGTGTGAATGCCGGGTTGATCATTCTCCTTTTGATCAGGGCTCACACCCCCATCTCCTTCCTGCTCTACGGCTTCCTTGGCATGACCGCCGGCATCCTCATCGCTGTGGCGGTGAGCTACCTGTTGCCCAACAAAAAGGAGGTCAGACGTTACACCTGGCGGGGAATGAAGAAATAAGATGGATAGGTAGGTTAGTTTATTGTTCATGGTAAATATGATAATACTGAATGCTAAAAATGTAAACATATGCAATTCGAAAAAATCAAAGGTTTAATTGTGGCTCCCTTCACCCCGTTCGACAAAAAGGGTGAACTGGACCTGGGTCCGGTGGCTGACTATGCCGCTATGTTGCAGAAAAATGGACTGAAAGGAGTGTTCATCAACGGCTCCTCCGGTGAGGGTTATATGCTCACGGTAGATGAACGGCTGAAGCTGGCAGAGAAATGGATGTCCGTAGCCTCGGAGGGATTCAAGGTGATCGTGCACGTGGGGGCAACCTGCATCAAGGATAGCTTCCACATGGCACAACATGCCCAGGAAATCGGTGCCTTTGGCATCGGCGCCATGGCATCACCCTTCCCCAAGGCAGGACGTGTGGAGGAACTGGTGAAGTACTGCGAGGAGATCGCCTGCGGTGCGCCCAACCTCCCCTTCTATTTCTACCACATCCCGGCATTGAACGGAGTATTCCTCCCCATGTTACCTTTCCTTCAGGAGGCTGAAGGCCGCATCCCCAATCTCGCCGGGATCAAGTACACATACGAGAGCCTTTACGAGTACAACCAGTGCATGCTGTATGAAAACGGCAAATTTGACATGCTGCACGGACAGGATGAGACCATCCTCTCCGCGCTGGTAATGGGAGGTGCACAGGGTGGCATCAGCGGCACCGGCAGCTACATCGGCCGTTCGCTGGTAGGGGTGATCGACGCATACAACCGTGGCAACATGGAAGAGGCAGTCGCCCACCAGAACTATGCACAGGAGGTGATCAACGTCATCGCCCGCTATAGGGGCAACATCGTGGCCGGAAAGCGGATCATGAAGCTGATCGGACTCGACCTGGGCGTCAACCGGACCCCCTTCCGCAACATCAGTGATCAGGAAGAGGCTGCGATTAAAAATGAACTGGATGCGATCGGGTTCTTTGCCCGGTGCAACAGATTCTGAAAAGTGTCGTGCAGCAAAACTGCCCAAAAACAGAAATAAGGGACCACTGAAGATAATCTCATCTTCAGTAGTCCCCGGCTGAGGGAATGAAGAGGATCAGGGTGATCCCTTCCTCACGGTTGAGCTGCTGCATCAAAATTGTTGACTGAACGGTCGGTCTAATATGAAGCACATTCTTTAATCCTGCAATTTTTTGTGTTAAATCTTCACTTTTCATTTACTCATGTTCCAAATGATGAAGTCATGCAAGGGAGGGCAGACAAAAAAAACAGCAACTCATTGAGAGTTGCCGCAATCATATATTAAATGCAAGTTAGGTTGCCTGTTTGTCAGTCGAACATCTTCCTAAACTTGTTAAAGACGCTTTTGCGTGCGGAGGCTGAAGGAACAAAGCTCTCCGATTTGTTCATATCCTCCAGCTGTTTGCGTTCCTTGTCAGTGAGGTTCTCCGGCACGTAGACGTTTACGTTGATCAACTCGTCGCCCCTACCGTAGCCGTTCACGGATGGCAGCCCCTTGTTGCGCAGGCGGAGTACCTTGCCCGGTTGTGTACCCGGGTCGATCTTCACCTTCGCAATTCCGTCGATGGTGGGCACCTCCACGGTCCCCCCCAGCGCGGCTGTTGGGAAGCTAAGGAAGAGGTTGAAAATCACATCATTCTCGTCGCGAATCAGGTTGGGATCCTGCTCCTCCTCGATTACGATGAGAAGATCGCCGTTCACGCCACCTCTGCGGGCGGCATTGCCCTTGCCTGACATGGAGAGCTGCATCCCTTCGGCCACGCCGGCAGGGATACGAATGGAGATCACCTCCTCCTCGCGCACGATGCCCTCACCGTTACAGTGGGCACACTTCTTGGAGATTGTCTTACCCTCACCGTTACAAGTGGGACAGGTGGATGAGGTCTGCATCTGTCCCAGGATGGTGTTGGCCACGCGTGTAACCACGCCGGAACCGTTACAGGTAGGGCAAGTAGAGAGTGACGTACCGTGTTCTGAGCCATTGCCGTTACAGTAGGAGCAGGACACATATTTTTTCACCTTGATCTTCTTCTCCACACCGTTGAGGATCTCCTTGAGAGTAAGCTTCACTTTCACCCTCAGGTCAGATCCACGGTTCACACGTCGGCCGCGTTGGCTGCCGCCAAAGCCGCTGAAACCGCCAAAGCCGCCAAAATGGCCACCGAAGATGTCGCCAAATTGCGAGAAGATGTCATCCATCGACATGCCACCTCCAAATCCACCGCCGGAGGCAGCACCACCCACTCCGGCATGACCGAACTGGTCGTAACGGGCTCGTTTGTTCTCGTCGCTCAACACCTCATAAGCCTCTGCTGCTTCCTTAAACTTCTCCTCAGCCTCCTTATCGCCCGGGTTCTTGTCGGGGTGGAACTGAATCGCTTTCTTCCTGTAGGCTTTCTTGATCTCCTCGGCAGAAGCGCTCTTGGGTATCTCAAGTATCTCGTAATAATCTCTCTTTGTTGCCATCTTATTCCCCCACGATCACTTTTGGGAACCGAATGATCTTCTCATTCAGCTCATATCCTTTCTGTATGCAGTCGATCACCATCCCTTTCTGTGCCTCTTCCTGAGCCGGGATGGTTGTCACCGCCTCAAACCGGTCGGCATCAAACGGTTGTCCGATTGATTCGATCTCCTTTACACCATGCTGACCGAGGAAGGTGATGAATTTGCCGTAGATCAGGTCCATACCTTCCAGCATCGCATCCTTGTCCTCTGCAGCGTGCAGTGCGGTGAGTGCCCTTTCAAAGTCGTCCACCAGACCGATGATATCGATCAGTACCCGCTCACCGCCGTTTTTAATCAAATCGGCTTTTTCTTTCAATGTCCGTTTCCGAAAGTTGTCAAACTCGGCATGCAGTCGCAGGTAACTGTTGTTCAGCTCATCATATTTATCCTGCAGTTGGGTAAGCTCATCTGCCAGCGGATGCTCATCTTCTGCCATGTTGTCCTCATTTGCTGCACCCACAGGTTCACCCTGTAGAGATGCAGCCTCCTCAATGATTTCTTCCTCCCTCTCAATGGGATCCTTTTGCGTATGTTTATTTTTTGTCATATTGATTGTTGTTCTTATACTATGGATGATCACTGCAAATAGTTTGCCAAAAAATGGGGACAAGAGACCAAATGGTTTTTCTATAGGAACAGCTCACACCACTCGTCGAAGATTTCCACCTGGTGCCACCCGTGACGGCTCAGCGACTGGCGGATCTTTTTCACCGGCTTCTCTCTGCCCAGCTGCGACTTGGAAAAAAATTTGTCCGCAAAGCAGATGATCTGCTCCTCCAGGCTTACAGGCCGCATATCCCGGTGCGGGATGGGCAGCTTCCGGTTGATGATGGTCTCCAAACTAAGGCCCGTGCCTGTATGGCGTTCGCACACCAGTCCATGTTTCGGATACCCCTCCTCTGTCAGCAACTCACGCCCCAGGAAGCCGTGACAGATGTAGGGATGGGTTCCCTCGCAGGCAATGTGGGGTGCTTTGGTGAGATAGATGCCGATGTCATGGAGCATTCCCGCCTCTTCGATAAAACGCACATCGACCGCCAACTCCGGATGCCTTGCGGCAATGGAAAGTGCCTTGTTGGTCACATCGGAGGTGTGAGACAGATAGATGTCGTACAGTTTCGTACCCTTGCGGTAATATTTCTCAATAATCGTTTCGGGATTCATAAATCGCGATTTTCCATCAGCCCACAAAATTACGATAAAAATTTGGAACTGTTCAGAGTGGCACCACGTACTTCTTCATCGCCTCATTCTGAAGTGAACGGGGCACCGCTGCCTTTACCTCATCGATGATAATGTTGAGCAGACGTTCTCGGAAGAACTCCTTGCGGGTAATCAGGCTCACCTCCCTGACAGGTGTATTTTTCCTGAAGGGGCGTACATTCTTGCGTTGCGTCTCGCTCAGGTTGCCAAGGGCCATCTCCGGAATCACCGTCAGACCTTCATTCTGATCCACGATGTTGATCAGTGTATCAATGCTCCCGGCCTCATAGGAGAAGATCGACTGATTGTTGCGTCGTTTTTTGAGGTTACAGAGGTGGAGGATCTGTGTGCGGAAGCAGTGCACTTCGTCGAGCAGCCACAGCTTTGTGGTGGTAAGATCGCTCTCCTCGATTGCTGTCTTTGCGTAAAGCGCTTTCTCCTGGGGTGAGACATAGGCGAGGAACTGTTCGTAATAGATGGGATGTTCGGTTATTCCCGGTTCATCTAGGGGTGTGGCCAGGATAGCACCATCAATGGTGTCGTTGGCGAGACCCCTGATAATCTGGTGGGTGGTTAACTCAGAGATAACGATCCGGATGTCATATTTGTTGTCGCGATGCACCTGCATCAGCTTGGGCAGGAGGTACGGCGAGATGGTAGGGATGATGGCCAGGCGGAACATTCCTTTCACGATACCCTTCTCCTCCTGGATGATCTCCTTGATCTGGTTCACCTGGGCCAAAGCCAGCCTCGCCTGGTTGATGACCTTGATCCCGATTTCGGTAGGGTGTACAGGCAACTGTGAACGATCGAAGATCTTTACTCCCAGCTCATCTTCCAGCTTCTGGATCATCATGCTAAGGGTGGGTTGGGTCACGAACGATGCTTCTGCCGCCTTTGAGAAGTGGCGGTAATTGTCCACCGCGATAATATATTCAAGTTGCTGTATGTTCATCCTACTGTTTATAATCCGAGAAATATTTCATGAACTGCACACGCTCGTAGAGCGAAGGGTTTTTGATGTTGGAATAGCTCAGCTTTCCCCTGAAAGCTTCGATCGTTTCATAGTTATTCTGATCCATCCATTCCTCCATGCAAGTAAGCATTTCTGTTACTGCACCTGCTCCCTGATCGTAGAGCATGCTGCAGAGCTGGATGCCTCCCGCGCCTGCAAGAATTCCCTTCACGGCATCTTCCCAGCCATGCACCCCGTAGGAGCAGGCAATATCGAAGTCGGGTACGCGGCCCGCCACAATGGCGGTCCAGCGAAGCGTGTCGCTGAAGTCGGCAGGATTGCTGAATACCGGTCCGGAAACAATCTCCATGTTGGTGATATCAATGTCTAGCTGGTAGAAACGGTTGAAAAGGACCACTCCGTTTGCACCCAGTGCCTTGAGCTTGGCTACAAGACCAGGCAGGTTGCTGATGTTCTTCGCCATCTTGATCACCAGGGGGATGGAGAGCTGCTTCTTCAGCTCCCGAACGATGTTGACATATGACTCCTCCAGCCAGGTATCACCATACTCTCCGGCGTTGAGCAGAAAGATGTTCAGCTCCAGCGCGTCGGCACCGGCCTCCTGCACGTTGCGGGCGAACTCAATCCAACGGCTCTGCTTGTAACAGTTGATGCTGGCCACGATGGGCACCTCACATTCGGCTTTGGCAGAGCGAATCAGGTCGAGGTACTTCTCCGTGTGGTTCATCTCCACGTAAGCATTGATGTAATCGGCAGCCTCAGGGTAGTCGGTGAGTTGTGCAAGTTTACCTGAGTGACTTTCAATCTGTTCCTCAAAAAGTGATTTCAAGACTACCGCGCCGATACCTGCATCCTCAAGCTCCCTGATTTTCGTCAGAGAGTTGGTCAGTCCGCTGCTGGCGGCTATGAGGGGATTCTTCAGCTTCAATCCCGCAAAGGTTGTTTCCAATGTAACCATGTTGGTGACAAATGTTTTTCAAATGATTGTCTGTACAAATATAGATATTTTTTATCGATCATACTGGTTTTTGATCAAAAAAGAAGACCAGGAGATGACTGTACCGCTCAACGTTCACCGAAAATGAGGGTCCCCACACGAATCAGTGAACTGCCCTCCTCAAGTGCGATGGGATAGTCGCCCGACATCCCCATTGAGAGTTCCCGGAAAGCAGGATCATTGGCAAAGTGTTTCGCCTTGCACTCATCAAAAAGGTTTCTGAGCTGCCGAAATTCACGACGCACCTGCTCACTGTCTTCGGTGTAGGTGGCCATACCCATCATCCCTGCGATTTGCAGGTGAGAGCACTCTCTCCAGCTGCCCTCCTCCAGGAAGCGACGACACTCGTCGGGTGTGAAACCCGACTTGGTCTCCTCCTCGGCGATGTGGACCTGCAGGAGGCAGGGGATCACCCGTTCACAGGTGGCCCCCTGTTTTTCTATCTCACGCATCAGCCGCTCGCTGTCGAGGCTGTGGATGAGCGACACAAAGGGGGCGATCAACTTCACCTTGTTGCGCTGAAGAGAACCGATGAAGTGCCACTCAATGTCCCCCGGCAGCTCCTGCTGCTTGCTCACCAGCTCCTGCACGCGGCTTTCACCGAAGAGCCGCTGGCCTGCGTCGTACGCCTCGCGGATCTGCTCCGTGGGGTGGAACTTCGATACTGCAACCACTTTCACCTGTGGCGGCAATGATTCTCTTAGGTCTTGTATGTGTGTTGCAATGTTCATTCTTCTTCCTTCGATGCCTTTTCTCCCGAATAGGGGAAAACATCCATGATTGCCGTCTCCGTCACCGAGGCGAACGCGTAGTCGATCATGGTCTTCTTCATCTCCGTTTCCACAATTTCCACCGCCTCTTTCAGCTCCGAGGCCTGTACCAGCATGTTTACCGCCGTCTTCTTCTCGGCACCGCTCTTTTCGTCGAGGGTGATGAAGTGGAGCCGGGCCTTGTAGTAACGATCTCCGGTCTCGTTGAAGAAGGAGTCGCTATACTTCACCCGCTTGATGTCGGAGACAGAGAATTCACCCGAAATGAAGGGTTTGATCTCCTCTATGATGCGTGCCTCCGCCTCAGTAAAGGAGAGGGCATCCACCAGGTAGGGTTCGGTCACTGTTTTCTGCATGCCGGTCTCCAGCATCTTGTCATATTTAATCTTGCACTCAAACCAGTTGTACATAGTTTCTTTATATTCTTAGTGGATTTTTTACGAAGAGACAAAGATAACAAATTTAAACCGTACTGAGTCACTTTCAGGGCATCAGTTCACAGGAATCTGGGATGGGTCTGATGCGATGAAAAGAAGCATAATAGACCATTGCTGACGTTTTTTTTAATACTTTTGCCCTTTGTTAATTAAACTGACGATGATAGGAACCCTGGTAAATACAGCAGCCGTGATCGGCGGCGGCGTAATCGGACTGCTGCTCAAGAAGCGGATGCCGGAACGGATCACCACCATCTACTTTCAGGCTATCGGCCTCTTCACGCTCGCCATCGGCGCTTCCATGGCAGTGGAGATGGAGCACATCCTGATCGTGGTGAGCAGTCTTGCCATCGGCTCGTTGCTGGGCGAATGGATCGACATCGAGCAGGGGGCTGAGCAACTGAGTAACCGCATCAAACATCGTTTCAGGATTGGCAGCGAAAAGTTCTCTGAGGGACTGGTCACCGCGTTTCTGCTCTTCTGCGTGGGGTCACTCACCATCCTGGGTACCATACAGGAGGGAACCGGCGGCTCCCCCGACTTGCTCTACACCAAGTCGCTGATGGACTTCTTCTCTGCCATCCTGCTCGCTTCCGCCTTTGGCGTGGGAGTCGCCCTCTCGGCAGTGCCTCTGTTCCTTTTCCAGGCGTCACTCACCCTGCTGGCCGGTTATGCGGGAAGTTTCTTCACGGAAGAGATTATCCTGGGATTGACCAGTGTGGGGGGCATCATGCTGATTGGGTTGGGGATCAACATCCTGGGCATCCAGAAGATACGCGTCATGAACATGCTTCCCTCCCTTGTGGTGGTGGCACTGCTACTCTGGTTGTTCGGATGAAAGCAAAGGACGACAAGCTGGGATTGTGGCTGCTGATCTTCGTAGCCCTGGGGTCGATGATCGGATCGGGCATCTTCAACTCGCCCAGGGATCTTATCAGCGTGGCTAACCCGCAAGGCACCCTGATCACCTGGGTGATTGGTGGGTTTGGCGCATTGATGCTCGCCCTGGTCTTTGTCTATCTCGCCGGACGGAAGCCCGAGCTGAAAAGTGGAGTCTATGCCTATGCGCGCGACGGCTTCGGCGACTACATGGGCTTCAACTCCGCCTGGGGCTACTGGTCGGTAGGGTGGCTCGGCAATGTCAGCTACCTGGCGCTCTTCTTCAAGACGCTGAACGATCTGCTGGGTGAACGTGCGCTCTCACCGCTCACTGCTTTCCTGATAGGGTCGGCCCTGCTCTGGTCGTTCCATGCCATCCTGATGGCAGGCATCCGTGAGGGTGCCATCCTCAATTTCGTTGTCACGGCCGCCAAGCTGATCCCCATCCTGCTGATCATCCTACTAGGATTCGCACTGGTGCGAAGTGACCTTTTCATGGTGGAGAACTGGCAGCGGCAGCTGGCTTCCACCGGCGGTGATACCACACCGCTCATGCAGGTGAAGGAGGCGATGGCGGTGGTGCTCTGGTGCTTCGTCGGCATCGAGGCAGCGTCGGTCCTCTCCGGCAGGGCCAAGAGCCAGCGCACGGTGCGCCTATCCATCATCATCTCGCTGTTGGTGGTGCTCTCCATCTATATGCTGGTCACCTTTATCGCAATGTCGTCGGTGCCGGCCCATGAGCTGGCCGCTTCCGAGACACCTCTGGCACTCGTACTGGAACGTACGGCGATAGGTGCCGCAGGCGGCCTGGTAATCAGGCTGGGGATCATGATCTCGGTACTGGGAGCCAGCATCTCCTGGATACTGCTCTCCGTGGAGACGCTCTATGCTGCTGCGCGCGATGGCGTGCTGCCCCGTGTTTTTCAGAAGACCAACCGAAAGGGGACACCGGTTAACGCGTTGCTGATGACGCAGTGCTTCACGCAGCTCTTCCTGCTCTCCATCCTCTCACCACGACTCAACGAGACCTACCTGGCAGCCATCACCATCGCCACCACGCTGGTGCTGATACCCTACCTGCTCTCGTCGTTATATGCGGTGAAGACCGCCTTCTCACTCCGCAAACAGGAATCGTCCCGGCACCTTGTCATTGCTCTTCTCGGCACCCTCTACTCCCTCTACGTGATCTATGCCGTTGGACTTCGCTACCTCATCCTCTCGGTGCTCTTCTACGGTATAGGCTCGTTGCTCTTCCTACGGGCTAAGCGGGAACAAAGAAAACAGCCCAAACCGTGGGAGTGGGCTGTTATCATTCTTTTGCTGGGCACCTCTGCCCTGATCGCCGGATTGTTGCTTACCGGCAGGATCACACTATAAATCTTATGCTTATCTGCTGATGGTGTAGCGCAATGTGGCACCCGCCAGGGTGGGATTGCCGCGTTGCACGAAGGGATTCACGTTTCCGTTCATGTCCGATGCCTCGAAATAGAAGGCATGGTACTTCCGGTTGAAAAGGTTTTTCGCCCAAAGCTCCAGGCTGAAGGCTCCTTTCTCAGCCGTCACACTTGCATTCACCACGCCATAGAATGGTTGATAAAGTTCATTGCCCTCATAATCGGTGTTCGATTCGGTCCAGTAGATCCTGCCCGCACCGGCATATTGTAAGTTCCCCGAGAGCCTCTCAACAAAAGATCCATAAGGGAGGCGGTGCACATAACCGGCACCCAGGCTCAGCGTGTTTTGTGGTGCAAAGGGAATATGGTTGCCGGAATAATCCTGCTCTTCCGAGATGTCGTAGTTGCGGAAGCGGGCGTCGGCGAAGCCATAGTCGGCAAAAAGGGAGAGACCGCTCACAGGCATATACTTCAGGCTTAGCTCAAAGCCCTTGCTGTCAGACTCACCTGCATTAGTCACCACGCGGCCTGCCGTACCCTGATCCACCAGCTTGATGATCTGGATGTTGTTCACACGGGTGTAGAAGATGGCGTAATTCAGAGAGAGCCGGTTGTCCAGCATCTGGTAACGTCCGCCCAGCTCATAGGTCCAGCTCCTTTCCGGGTCGTATGAGAGCTGTTCCTCGAGGGTGGGCTCCTCAGCAGTGGAACCGCCGGGTGCACCGCCGGGAGCACCACCGCCACCAGGCATTCCTGCCATGGCATTGCGCATAATGGATGCTGCCAGTGCATTTTGCAATAGTTTGGAGAAGGCCTGTTCGTTGTAACCCCCTGTCTTGTATCCTTTGGAGGCCGAAAGGTAGATATGGGCCGTGGGAGTGAACTGGTACTGCAGTGCGAACTTGGGCAGTATCTCCCAAAAATCCTTGCTGTAGCTCCCCTCCATCAAGGTATCACCCTCCACGAACATAGGCGGCATTGGTCTACCTGGGATGTTGAACACCAAGTTCACATCGCCTCCTTCACTCTCGGTGGTGTAGTCGATGCCGGTATGTTCGTAGTCGAAGCGAATGCCGGCGGTGGCAGAGAGCCCCCGCACACTGAAGAGATTTTGCAGGGTGGACTGGTGAAAGAGTGCCGCGCCGCGTGACGGTTTGGTGTATACACCCGGCAGGTCGATCCGGTCGTTGGCGTAGACGATGCGGAGGGGTGCTCCCATCCGTTCCATGGCGGCATCAAGGTGTCCCTGCATACTTTCCATCCCATCTTCCTTGATTGCAACGGGTGTGTCGATCACCCGGTGGTCGTAGAAGCCGAAGGCTCCCACCACCCATCTGTAGGGGCGGCTGTTATCCGACTTCACGGTGATCTCCTGGCTTAGTGAGTGTTGTTTTTGTTTCTGGTTGATCGAGAAAACAGAACGGGGAGTGTAATCCTGGTCCATCTTCATATCATCTTTCAGGAACTGGTATCCTGTGGTGGAATGCACACTGTAGCCTTCACCGCGGAAGTCGAGCGACAGCCCGTTGTTGAACAGGTGCCGATCGTAGGAGGAGGGTTCATTGTAGTTGACCTCCGTTGAATCACGGTGCATGTAAGGGAAAGCCCCGCCGGTCACGTAATCGTAGTTACTGAACAGTTGTGCCCTAAAAGCGGGAGAGGCTTCCCACTCAAACTTCAGGCGCCCCCCGGCATTCTCAGAGGCATCCGCATTCTCACCGGTATAGTTGTTTCTGAAAAAACCGTCGTCTTTCTTGTAATAAGCTGCCACCGAGACACCAAACTTGTCGCTCAGCCGGCTGTAATTTGATCCTTTCACCGAGAACTGCCCATGGTTGCCACCGCCCAGCATCACCGTGCTGCCCTGGAAGGTGAGCGGTGAGAGGGTGTAAAGGTTGACGATGCCGCCGATGGCATTCCTGCCGTAGAGGGTGCCCTGAGCTCCGCGCAGCACCTCAATACGCTGGATATCCTGGAACTCGAAATCGAATGCCGAGGGGTTAAAGCTGGGCATGTTGTCCACATAGAGGCTCACCGTCTGTGAACCCAGACGGGCACCGATTCCGCGGATGTAGATGGGTGTAGATACCTTTGAGCCATAGGAGGGGATGAAGAAGTTTGGCACGAAGGAACTCATCTCCGGGAGTGACTCAATCTGGCTATCCTTCAGCTGCTTGGGTGACACAACTGACACTGCCGTCGGCATGTTGCGCAGGTCGTTTGTTTCCTTTACGGAGCTGGTAACGACCACCTCATCGAGGTAGTAGACCTTCACGGTGTCTTGGGGGTTCGTTTCTTTCACTGTTTCCGGCTCTACGGAAAAGAGAAAGAAGATATTGCATAAAAGTGATAACGTCAAAAATAGATATTTCATATGATCCGCTGTTGAATGATTTTTCAATATGCAAAGAAACAGCATTCCGGAACACCCGTCAATCACTACAATTAGTGATTTTTTTCTTTATTTTTTCCGGGAAGGATCCTCACGACCGTTGAGACCGGATACAGCAAAAATTGTCTGGGTTCAGTTCTTGAAGATAAAATAGACGGCCAGCACCAGCAGCACGAAGCCAATCAGGTGGTTCATCCGCAGTTGTGCCTGAAAAGCGAGGGAAGAGAAGATCACGAAGACGGTGAGAGTGATCACCTCCTGAATCACCTTGAGCTGCAGCAGGGAGAAGCTGCCACCGTTCCCATTGAAGCCGATGCGGTTGGCCGGCACCTGGAAGCAATACTCGAAGAAAGCGATGAGCCAGCTGATCAGGATCACACCAATCAGGGGCAACTTGCTGAACCAGCTGTTCTCAGCCAGCTTCAGGTGTCCATACCATGCAAAGGTCATGAAGATGTTGGAAACCACCAGCAAGGAGATCGTAAGAAGATAATTCATATCGATATCAAAAAAATCGGATGCAAAAGTAGTACAATAAAAGATAGATTGTTCCACTGCGGGAGCAATTTATTTGCATCCACGTCATCCTGTTGAACTTGAAACCCGCTCCGTTGTTATATTGCCGTATGGAAACAAAAAAGAATACGCCAAAAAGAGCATTGCTGATCGTCGACGTGCAAAACGACTTCTGCCCAGGAGGAGCACTGGCAGTGAAAGATGGCGACCGTGTGGTGCCGGTGATCAACCGCCTCATGGACCGGTTCGAACTGGTGATCTCGTCGCAGGACTGGCACCCACGGGTGACGATACATTTCGAAAAATGGCCACCACACTGCATCGCCGGCACTAAAGGAGCAGCTTACCATCCCGCACTAAACAGCGAACGGATTGGTCTGCGCCTATTGAAGGGCACCGAGAACAGGGACGATGGCTACTCCGCCTTCGAAGCCACCAACAGCTCTCTCACCGACTACCTCCAGGCGCAAGGAGTACAAACGCTCTATGTATGCGGCCTTACCACCGACTACTGTGTGAAGGCCTCCGCTCTGGATGCGCTGCGTGAGGGGTTCCACACCTGTGTGGTCACAGATGCAATCGCGGCCGTGAACCTGCAGCCCGGCGACGACAGGAAGGCACTGAACGAGCTCTACGCCGCCGGATGTATGTTGCTCGAATCGGAGGAAATTCGATAGGATGTAGTATCTTTGACGCCGATGAAACAAGATCTCTCCCTGCGCACCGTCGAGGTGACGCGATACATTGTCCCTCTGCGTGAAGGAGGTTCGCTTCCGGCACTGGCAGAAGCTGATGATGGCTTCAGCTATGTGCTGAAGTTCCGCGGTGCTGGCCACGGCACCAAGATGCTGGTCTCAGAACTGCTGGGGGGAGCCATCGCCAAACTACTGGGACTGCAGATTCCCGAACTGGTGTTTGCCCGCCTGGGGGAAGAGTTCGGCCGCACCGAAGGGGATGAGGAGATACAAGACCTGCTCAAGGCAAGCGAAGGTCTCAACCTGGGACTTCACTTCCTCTCGGGTGCGCTCGCATACGACCCCACTATGAAGATTGACCCCCTGCTCGCTTCAAAGATTGTATGGCTCGACGCCTTCACCACCAATATTGACCGCACCGCCAACAACACCAACCTGTTGTGGTGGCACCGCGAGCTCTGGGTGATCGACAACGGTGCATCCTTTTACTTCCACCACAGCTGGAGCGACTTTGAACGACATGCGCTGAACCCCTTCCCGCACATCAAGGATCACGTGTTGCTCTCACAGGCGACAATGCTGGAGGACGCCGACCGCCTTGCCCGGGAGATCCTCACGGAAGAGCGGTTGCGGGCAGTGACCGACCTGATCCCTGATGAGTGGCTGAACTGGCGTCATACAAAGGAAACACCGGCAGAGATCCGGGAGGTCTACTTCCGTTTCCTTCTGACCCGTTTGCACAACAGTGAGCAATTTCTAAAGAGTGCCCGCGATGCAAGAGGATAAGCTATACCACTACGCCGCCATCCGGCTGGTGCCGAAGGTGGAACGGGAGGAGTTTTTCAACGTGGGATTGATCCTCTTCTCGAAGGAGGAGAATTATATCCAGTTGGCATACAATCTTTGTCCGGAGAAGTTTCGTCTGATGCAGCCGGAGGCATCCTATGAGGAGGTGCTCGAAAACCTGGAAACACTGCGCTGCATTGCTGTAGGTGAAGTGCGTTGCGGACCCATAGCCGCACTCCCCATACCGGAACGTTTTCGCTGGCTCACCGCCACGCGCAGCAGCATCATCCAGACCTCTCCCACCCATCCGGGCAAATGCAGTGATCTTGAAAAAACGTTTCAACGGTTGTTCGAACTGCTTGTGATGTGACAATCCCTGACCTCTCATTCTCTTCCGAAGGGCAAATCACCGAGCGGCGTCACGCCAATCCCCGGGAGGTCTGAAGCGATAATTTTCCCGTTTTCAAGCTTTGCACCGTCAAAGCAATCGTTGCCGATCAGCAGCGCCCCGTCGAGGTCGGCAAAATCCATGCCCGCGTAAAGTTGTGCCGCAGCCGAGATGGCGCAGGAGGTCTCGGTCATGCAGCCCATCATCACCTTCATCCCCAGCTCCTCTGCCCGCTTGCGCATCTTCCGGGCTTCGTGCATACCGGTGCACTTCATCAGTTTGATGTTGATCCCCGAGAAGACTCCCTTCAACCGCTCCACATCGGCGAGCCGCTGCACCGACTCATCGGCAAAGATGGGGAGGGGACTCGCTTCCGTCAGCCGGGCAATAGTGTCTAAATCAGACTTGGGCATGGGCTGCTCCACCATCACCACCCCCTGCTCCTTCAGCCAGCAGATCATATCCAGCGCCTCACTGCGCTCTTTCCAACCCTGGTTGGCGTCTACCGCCAGAGGCAGGTCGGTCACGGAACGAATCGCGGCAATCATCCGCTTGTCGTCCGCTCCTCCCACCTTCACCTTCAGGATATTGAAACGGCCCAGTGCTTCACGGCTCTTTTCCCGCACCACCTCATCGCTGTCGATGCCGATGGTGAAGGTGGTGTCGGGCACCCCATGCCTGTCCAACCCAAGCATCCTGTGCCAGGGCTTGTAAGCGATCTTACCTGCCAGGTCGTGCAGCGCGATATCGACCGCCGCCTTGGCCGCTGTATTTCCGGGAGCAATCGCATCGAGGTAGGCCGTGATCTCCTCCAGTTGCTGCGGATCACGAAACAATGAGAGATCAACCCTCTTTAAAAACGCGATCACCGATGCCTGCGTCTCACCCAGGTAGGGGGGCAACGATGCCTCGCCATAACCGGTGAGCCCCTCATATTCGATGCGGGTGAACACTACGGGGGTGCTCTTGCGGGAGAAGCCTGAGATGGTGAAAGTGTGGTTGAGCATCAGGTTGTAGGGTGTCCAGGTAAGTTTCATCTGTATTGATCGTTCTGTTTCTGTTTAGGTGACCGGCGGAAGTTTGGAAGTCAGCGGTAGAAAGCGTTGCTCAACAGCTCCTCAATCCCTTCGCCCTGCACCTCCCCAATGATCCGTTTCGTGCGGAGGTAACGGTTGGCATTGAATTCATCGTACAACGGATCGGCAGGATCGAAGCTGTTGATGCGGACATAGTCGGAAGCATGGATAAATCTTCTTTTACCCAGATAGATTCCCACGTGCACCACCTTCTCACCCACCTCTTCACTTGCTTTTGCTCCAAAGAAAAGCAAATCACCCGGTAGCGCATCGGTGAGATCGCCCGTGTCGTCAACCAACCTGCCGTAATGCACCTGCTGTGAAGCGTCCCTGGCCAGGATGATGCCATGCATGAAGTAGACATGCTTCGTGAAACCGCTGCAGTCGAGACCTTTCACGGAGGTGCCACCCCAGAGATAGGGTATACCGAGCAGTTTCTTGGCACTCTCTACGATGCTTTCACCGGTGGGCCTGATCTCTCTCAGCCAGTCGGGCAGCTCCTTCGCATCCGATTTCATCACGTAAGCCTTACGGCCGTCGGGATAGCGCACCCTATAATATGCTCCGTCATCCGTGATAAGCTCCAGCATGTTGCCGGCCACCAGGTCGGAAACAGGCTGGGATATCTGATACGGCAGCGAATAGGAACGCGCGCACAAGGTTGAGATGATCACCTTCGGCTGTTGCAGGTAATTCCTTCTCTGCCTGTCGGTCATCAGCTGCACTGATCCGCTGATCCAGCCCACATACCCATCAGGTGTCTCAATCATGGACCACTCCCCTTTCTGCTCGTGAATCTTCACCGGCATGCCGAGCAGTACCTGGGTGACCATCTCGGCAGCGTGCTGCGGTTCTGCTCGGAGCGACCCCACCGAATTGTAGACCACGCCCCATGTTTCATGTTCTGTTACTTGACTCATCAGCTCTGTCGTTGATATGAACAATAAATAAAAGATAAAAGTAGCTTTTCTCTCCCTTTCTACCGAATTTTTTCGCATGTTTCATCCCAATTGCGCCAATCGAATCCGAAGAGATTGCTGCCATCTCCTTCGGTACTGGTTCTAATCTCGTTCTAATATCGTTCTAATCTCGTTCTAATCTCGCTCTAATAGATTCGAATGAGATTAGAGTCAGTAACGTCTGAAATAGGATGAAAATCAGAATCATCACAAGCGATGGATAAGGGAATTGATATTTAACTATATATCTGGATAATATTTCTCTTTTTGTGTTATGTTTGTGACTACAAACCAATGAATCTGAACAATGAGAAGTAGAAGCGCGATGCTGTGGATGTTGGCTCTCATCTGCAGCCTTCCCGTTACCAACAGAGCACAAGCGGAGAAGACAGAACCCGAAAACAGCAAGTTCCCTATGACCCAATCACCCACATACAACCTGGAAAAAGCAGAGAAGCTGGCCCGCGAGCTGCGGGGCAAGGGAATACGGGACAAAGCGGTGTTAGCCGCCATAGCCCGCATACCCCGTGAGGCGTTTGTGGATGAGGCATTGGCAGAGATGGCCTATCTCGACCGGCCGCTGCCCATCGCCGAGGGGCAAACAATCTCACAGCCCTACACCGTGGCCATGCAGACCGAGCTGCTGCAGCTGGAGCCTGGCGACAGGGTACTGGAGATCGGCACCGGGGGCGGATACCAGGCAGCGGTGCTCTGCGAGATGGGGGTGGAGCTCTACAGTATTGAAAGGTATGAGGAGCTCTATCAGACAGCCAGGGAGACGCTCAATCGACTCGGCTACTTCCCGAAATTGTACCACGGCGATGGCTATGAAGGTCTGCCCCGGGAGGCTTCCTTCGACAAGATCCTGATCACCGCGGCACCCGAAACGATTCCGCCCAAACTGAAGGAGCAGCTTCGCGTGGGGGGGCTGATGGTGCTCCCCCTGGGGGGACGGGAGCGGCAGCAAATGACAGTTGTGAAGCGGGTGAGCGAGACTCGTTATAGTACATCCACACATGGAGATTACATCTTTGTCCCCATGAAAAAAGGGACTGAATAACAGTCCCCTTCCATATCAAATCGAGTAGCTAAACAGCTATTTCCGTTTTATTCGGTGCCCTTGCTGTAATTGGGTGCCTCACGGGTGATCATCACACCGTGGGGATGGCTCTCCGTGTATCCGGCAGAGGTGATGCGGGTGAACTTGGCCTGGTGCAGCTGCTCGATGCTCTCCGCACCACAGTAACCCATTCCGGCACGCAGTCCGCCCACCATCTGGTAGACCACCTCCTGCAGGGTACCCTTGAACGGCACGCGTGCCTCAATTCCCTCCGGCACCAGTTTCTTGATGTCATCCTCCACATCCTGGAAGTAACGGTCTTTTGATCCTTTTTGCATGGCCGAGAGGGAGCCCATACCACGGTAGGACTTGAACTTGCGGCCGTTGAAGATGATGGTCTCACCCGGCGACTCCTCGGTGCCGGCCAGCAGCGACCCCATCATCACCGAAGTAGCTCCGGCGGCCAACGCCTTGACGATGTCGCCCGAGTAGCGAAGGCCACCGTCGGCGATCAGCGGCACTCCGGTCCCTTCCAGGGCCTTTGCCACCTCGTAGATGGCGGTGATCTGCGGTACTCCCACACCGGCGATGACGCGGGTGGTACAGATCGACCCCGGGCCGATGCCCACCTTCACCGCGTCTGCCCCTGCATCCACCAGGAAGCGGGCAGCCTCGGCCGTGGCGATGTTGCCCACCACCACGTCGATCTGCGGGAAAGTTTGCTTGATCAGCTTCAGCATCTCGGCGACCCCTTTCGAATGGCCATGGGCGGTGTCGATCACGATGGCATCCACCCCTGCCTCTACCAGGGCTGTGGCTCTCTCCAGCGAGTCGGCGGTGACGCCGATGCCGGCAGCCACACGCAGGCGCCCCTGTTCATCCTTGCAGGCAAAAGGTTTGTCCTTCGCCTTGGTGATATCCTTGTAAGTGATTAATCCTACCAAGCGGTTATCACCATCCACCACCGGCAGCTTCTCGATCTTGTACTGCTGAAGGATCTCGGCGGCATCCTCCAGGTTGGCCGACTGGCGTGTGGTGATGAGGTTCTCACTTGTCATCACCGCTTCGATCCGCTTGTTCATCGACTTCTCGAAGCGCAGGTCACGGTTGGTGACGATGCCGACCAGCCTGTTGCCGTCGGTCACCACCGGGATGCCGCCAATCTTGTACTCCGCCATCATGGCGAGCGCTTCCGACACCGACTTGTCGGGGGTGATACTGATGGGATTGAGGATCATGCCATTCTCGGCACGTTTCACGGCACGCACCTGACGTGCCTGCTCCTCGATGGGCATGTTCTTGTGGATCACGCCAATTCCGCCCTCGCGTGCGATGGCGATGGCCATCGTGATCTCGGTGACGGTATCCATGGCCGCGGAGACCATGGGAATGTTGAGCGTGATGTTGCGGGAGAAACGGGTGGTGAGATCCACGTTGCGGGGCAATACCTGAGAGAAGGCGGGAACCAGGAGAAGATCGTCAAATGTGAGACCTTCGAAGGCGATTTTGTCTGCAATAAATGACATAAGTGTAACCCTTTAGTTTTTTATTGCATGCAAAAGTACTCATTATTTTGCGAACATAACGCGAAGAGTCTGTTAATTTTCGCAAGATGAAGGTAATTGACACAAATGAACTGTCCCGACTACACTTATAAAAAATTTCAATCATTCATACAACCCGCCATTGCTTCGTCGTGACCGTCAAAAGCCATACCTTTGCACCGGTTACAAACGTTTAACAGATTAAGAATATGTCAGTATTAGTAGGAAAAAAAGCCCCGGCATTCCGGGCACAGGCCGTAATCAACGGTTCTGAAATTGTTGAAAACTTCTCCCTCGAGGATTATATCAATAACAAGTATGTGGTGTTCTTCTTCTACCCGGCCGACTTCACCTTTGTCTGCCCCACCGAACTGATCGCCTTCCAGCAGAAGCTGAAAGCGTTCGAAGAACGCAACACGGTGGTGGTGGCAGCCTCCACCGACTCAGCCGTCTCCCACTGGAAGTGGCTCAACACACCGAAGAACGACGGCGGCATCCAGGGTGTCACCTACCCCATCGTGGCCGACCCCTCACTGACCATCTCGATGGCTTATGATGTGCTTGCCGGCAAGTTCGTCACCGATGAGAACGGCAATCCTGAATTTAAGGGATCAGCTGAGGCCTACCGTGGGCTCTTCCTGATCGACAAGGGAGGCATCGTGCGCCACCAGGTGGTAAACGACATGCCGCTGGGCAGAAGCGTGGACGAAGTGCTTCGTGTGATCGACGCGCTGCAATTCACCGAGGAGTATGGCGAGGTATGCCCCGCCGACTGGCACAAGGGTGACAAGGCGCTCTCCGCCACCCAGGAAGGAATTGCCGAGTACCTGTCGGAGAAGTAAACAGTAAACCCAAACCGGTGAAACCGGTTCTGAATGAGAAGGGCTGAAGCATCAACTTCAGCCCTTTATTATTTCAATGGTCGTGGTCATGTTCGATCCCCTCTTCACGGGTCTCGTGCACGGTGCCGTGCGGATGCTCCACCGGCGTATAGATGGAATAAAGTTTCAGCGGCTCGTCAGAATCGTTGAGCAGGTTGTGCCACTTGCCGGCCGGGATGAAGATGGCGAAATCATCTTCCACACGTTCCTGGAAATCGAGGTTCTCCTCACTGTCCCCCATCATTATGAGGCCGCTCCCTTGCTCCACGCGAAGGAACTGATCAGTTTTCGTGTGGAGTTCCAGGCCGATATCCTCTCCCGGCTGTAGGGTCATTACAGTCATCTGCATCAGGCTGCCGGTCCATACAGCAGTACGGAAGGTCTCATTCTGCAGGGTGTACTGCTCGATGTCAATCACCAAAGGATCGGGACCGAAATCTTTAAACTCCACTGCCTCCACGCTCTCAACTGGCTCCTCTGCCGGCTGACGCTCCTTACTTTGGGGCTGTACACACGATGCCGACATCAGCATTGTTGCCAAACCCAAAAATAACAATTCCCTTTTCATAACTTTTTAATTGAAGGTTGAAAACTATTTTATTGATAAACAAAGATATAAAACTTCTTCACAACCCACAAAGAGATCAACAGAAAAAACTGCAATATAAGATTCACACTCAGTTGCATTGCACTGAGCGGTACCAGCCGGCTATTGCCTCCATCTCCTCCTGCTGCACATCTTCCAGGAAGGCGATCATAGATACATTGAGTCGATTGCACCCTGCAAATATTGGTTATTCACAATAAAAAAAACAGGGTCTCCCCTGTTTTTTTTATATGCTAAACAAATTACGTGACATTGAACCGGCGTTCTCTTCCTTGATGCAAATGCAAGCAGCAGATCAGATGAATCGTTTGTCGATGAACTTTGAGTTGAGCAGTCGCGCCACTGCCATGTAGTTGGTTTTAAAACGGATGCGATCACCCACACGGTAACGCTTTCCACCTTCATCATTTCGGTTCTTGCCGATATCGACCACCATCATGTCGGAGGTGATGCCTACAAAACGGACCTCCTTGTCGAGTGCTTCAAGGTCATCCTTGTCCACATCGAGGATTCCCACGTCGAGGATCGCCTTCACGGTGGTCTCACTGGCGTCGTGATCATTGAAATCGGCGGTATGGCCGATGTTGGCATCGCTCAATACACCCTCCGGCACAATCTTCTTCTCCTCCAGCTCGATGATGTTGGCCTCGAAGGCGAAGGTGTCGGTGTGCAGGTTCAGGAACTGCTCGTTGTAGAGGGGACTCACCCCGAAGAAAGCAGCCTCCCCTACCCTGAAGTGATTGATATCCTTCGGTATGGCACCCTTTTCGATCAGCGGTAACGTGATGGAGGACCCCCCGGAGATATACTTCAACTTCTTGTTGAATTTCACCGAGATCAACTCCTTGTAGATAGAAAGCTGCAGCAGCTTGTCGTAGGTGGGTTCGATGCCGTACATGCAACCCAGGTTGGAACCCAGGCCAATCACCTCAATGTGGGACAGGTTGAACACCTTCTCATAGAACGACATCACATCGTCGCGGTTCACCCCCTCGCGCATCTCTCCCAACTCCACCATGATGATGATCTGATGAATCTTACCGGCTTTGCCCGCTGCCTCGTTCAGCGCCTTGATGGTGCTGAACGAGCTGTTGAGCGAGATATCGGCATACTGCACCACTTCATCGGCATAGATGGCAGCCGGCGGTTTGATGTAGATGGTACGCATGGCAGGGTTCACCGCGCGCAGGTTCTTGAGGCTGGTAAGCCTCGAGTCGCCCACCGAGTTGATCTTGTCGATCACCTCCTCGGTAAGGATGTTCTCCAGAAAATCCTTGTCTCCCGAAAAGACCTTGGTGATCAGGCTCCAGTCGATCCCATTCTCCTCGAAATAGTCACTCAGGGTCCGGATGTTCTCCCTGATCTTCTCTGCTTCAATGATCAGCTCTGCCATCAATTCCCTTTTTTCAACCTCATCTCCAGATAAGGGTTGGTGAATCCCAGCTTCTCATACAGCCGCTTGGCCGGGTTGTTCGCCTCCACGTGGAGTGCGATATCCCCCTCTGCGTGTGCGATGGCTTGCGTCATCAGCTTCCTGCCCAGTCCTTCACCGCGGCTGTTGCGATCCACCGCGATGTATACCAATATGTTCTCAGGAATATAACCATCCATACCGGTACGGTTTATCACCACCGCAGCTCGGATCTGTTCCTGCTGCTTCAGCAACATCACGAAACCACCAAAGGAGTCAAACTCTTTCAGGGAGTAGTCAATAGCTCTCTCAATTTGGTTTTTGGGGTCTCCGTACTGTTCCAGCTGGTCATGCAGAAAGTCGACCAGCTCCTGTTTTTCCTGTTTACCAGGTTTGTTCTGTTCATCAAAGATGATTGTGTGCACCATTATATATTAATTTGTCAGCAAACACCCATGAAGGCATTTGCAATTTCAGTTTGTTCCCATTAAAAAGACAACTCAACACCCAAATTGTTCAAATTATTTTTTGACGATGCCACAACGCCACCTGTTTCAGACCGTTCAAACAGTGAAATCACCACTCCCTTTCAAGTGCTCCACCAATCGGTCGAGGCTCTGCTTCAACCCCACCAGTTCATCCGCCGTGATGCCTACCTGCTGCAGCTCCTCCACCAGTTGCCGGGGGATGGATACAGCTTCCTCCCGCATCTTTCGCCCTTGCGGAGTAAGGGTAATCAACACCTTGCGCTCATCCAGGGTTGAGCGCTTCCGGCTGATGATTTTCAACACCTCCATCCTTTTGAGCAGCGGTGTCACCGTGTTGGTGTTGAGTATCAGCTTCTCGGCGATGTCGTTCACCGTGATGCCATCCTGCTCCCAGAGCACCATCATCACCAGGTACTGGGGATAGGTGATTCCCAGCTTCTCAAGGTGCGGCTGGTACCCGCGGGTGATGAGCCTCGATGCCGCGTATACCGGGAAACAGATCTGGTTCTTCAGTTTCAACTGTTCATATTCCATATTGTTATTGTTTGTATCCTGTCAACTTTGGACAGGAAGATCAATCATTCATCTTTTTTGCCAGGTATTTGTCAATCTCCTCCGGTTTGGTGAAAGGAGAAAAACGCTTCACTGGCTTACCGTTGCCGTCGACCAGGAACTTGGTGAAGTTCCACTTGATTTTGCCACCGAAGAAACCACCCAGCTCCTTTTTCAGGTATTTGAAAATCGGGTGTGCGTGCTCTCCGTTCACATCCACCTTGGCAAACATGGGGAAGGTGACACCGTAATTGATGAGGCATCCCTCAGAAATCGACTCCTCGTCTCCCGGTTCCTGGTTGCCAAACTGGTTACAGGGGAAGCCAAGTATTACCAGACCTTTGTCCCTGTACTTCTTATAGAGTGCCTCCAGACCCTCGTACTGGGGTGTCAGCCCACACTTGCTGGCGGTGTTTACCACCAGTACCGTTTTCCCCTTGTAGGCATCCATTTTGAGTTCCTGCCCTTTCAGGCTTTTCGCACTGAATCCGTAAAATTTTGCTTCTTTCATCGTTGCTTCTTTATTTCGCTTGTGATTATATCGTTTACGATGCAAATATAGGGAGAATATTTATATCGCACGCGACAAAAGAAAGGTTTAACAGCAATTTAACTACTTGGTAGTTTTAAGCCCCATCTCTGTAAAGGCAGAGTCGATCGGTTCCCAAAGCTCAATCTTGTTTCCTTCGGTATCCATGATGTGGACGAACTTTCCATACTCATATGTCTCCATCTCATCGAGGATAGTGACGCTGTTCTGCCTCAGCTTCACCAGCAACTCCTCCAAGTGTTCCACCCGGTAGTTGATCATGAACTCCTTGCGGGATGGAGCGAAATAGTCACTCCCTTTCTCAAAGGGGCTCCACTGAAGGTAATTGATCTCCTCCGGCTGGAGTGCATTGCGGAATTCAATGCTGGAACCCCACTCATTCACCTCCATTCCGAGGTTGTCGCGATACCACTCCTTGATCTTTTCAGGGTCTTCGCTAAAGAAGAAAATACCGCCGATACCGGTCACCCTCGGTTTGTTGTTGTCGTCCATCCTGTTTTTTTATTTATATATATCGTACAATCCTTTGCCTTTCAGAATCTGAGGAATTGCTTTCTGCAGGCGGGTGAGCGCGGTCGCCTCCCGCTTTGCGGAGCCGATGTGTTCAGCATATTCCTTCTGCTTGTAGGGGGTGAGCTGAGCAAATGCATCCTTGAGGCCTTCATTGCCGGCGAAGGCCACTGCCAGCAGTTCCGGTATCACCAGTACACCTGAAGATTCCGGCTTCCAGGTTCTCCCCTCCTGTTCGTTCTTCACAGCCTCAAGAATGTATACCAGAATAAGTTTCTCATCGATCTCCTCCTTCGAGGTGAAGTGCCACTGACGGAGGGCTTTCGTGTTGCCCCCTTCTGCGGAAACCAGCTTCTTCTCGCGATCCTCGAGGAAGACGCCGTTGTAGAACCAGATTGCGAAGTGATGCTTGAAACCGTGGCAGGCCACCACATTTCTGCCATTGAAAGTATAGACCTCAATGCCCCATTTGATGGCCACATCGAGACCCGCCTTGTCGATGATCGACTTAAGCAGCGCGAGCTCCTCCTTCCACTGAAGCGTGTAGTCCCTTCCCTTTTCCATTTTGTCAGATCTTATTCTTTGCCGTAGGTCTCCTCCAGCCATGTAAGGGTAGAAAGGATAAACTCCTCCACGTTGCCGTCATGCTGTTTTGTTTTCAGTTCTCCCATTAAAATATAGTTTTCAGGGTTGTTCCTTCCATATCCTGTTGGCCTCCTCCAGGTAGAGCGGCAGAGCCGCAGAGCCGTACCAGCTGTAAAGGTCCGCCGAAAGCAACCCCTCACGTACTGCGGGATCTGTTTCCAGCAATGCAGCGGCCTCCTCAGTTGTGGCCACATCGAGGATAAAAATGCCGCGGTACTGTTGATCGTTCTTCGCCAGCGGTCCCGCCACCACGAGCCTCCCCTCCTTCTCAAGGCGGTTGATGTTGTCGAGGTGGCCGCGGAAGCAACGTGCGACGAAAGCATCGTCATTTGAAACGACAGGCCCTGTCTTCAGCATCACCAGCACATAACTCTTCATCCCGTAGGCATCGGCACCCAGCTTCTCCGCGAGGGCAGCATCGTAAGCGGGATTCGCAAGCGTTGAATCTGCCTTGGCAGCCATTTCTCCGTCACGTACGGTTTGACCGTATGAGAAATATGCTGGAATGACAAACAGGAGAACAAAAAGGGAAAAGGACAATAAAATCTTCATTTGGGTTGATTATTGAGTAAAAACAGACACTTCACCTGTGTAGCATTTTAACAAGCAAAAAGATAATTTGTTGATAACGATATTAATCTTTATTTTTGACACGTTCTTTGAATCACCCGGATTTACATTTCACCTTCATACAAAAAAGTCGACTATGAAAACCTGTCCTCATTGCAATGCTGAAGTAGAAGACAACTTTGAGTTGTGCTGGAACTGCAATTACAGTTTTAAGGAATTGCAGGTTGTTGAGATCAACGATTTGCCGCACGAATACAAAGAGATTAACTGCTTACGGTGTGGTGTAAAAATGCGCTATTCCGGAGAACACAAGTTCCATGAAGGAACCAGAACCGGTGTGTTCGGCAATCTGTTTGAGCTCTTTATAAACAGGGAGAAGTTCGAGTTGTATATTTGTCCCAAATGCGGCAAGGTGGAATTTTTCACAACGGGTAACTGATGAAACATTACGACGTCATCATCATCGGCGGCGGTCCTGCGGGATCCATGGCCGGTATCGCCCTGCAAAAGAAAGGTTACAAGACCTGCATCATCGATAAGTCCGCCTTTCCGCGCAACAAGTTGTGCGGGGGACTACTCACTGTAAAGACCTTGCAACTTTTGCGGAAAGAGTGTCCCGCAATAGATTTTGATCAGTTCATCGTAAAACAAACAAACCGGGTTCACTTTTACCTGGGAAGCGAGAAGGTAACCACATTCCAGATGAAAGAGCCCTGCTACCTTACTGAACGAACCCTGTTCGATTACGCTCTTATCGGTGAATATCTGCGCTATGGAGGGGAGGTGCTCGAGAACAGAAGAGTGAAGGCGGCAGATATCCATTTCACATCTCAGACCCTTCAGGCAGGGCAGGAGAGACTCGGGTACAGCCATCTGGTGGGTGCGGATGGCTGCAACAGCGTGCTGCTGAAAAAGAGAGGCAAGAAGAACTACAATTACTTCTGCATTGAAGGAGCAATCCCATCCGATCGCGGGAGTCAGGATGAGATGAAAATCTTCTTCGGCGTTTCGGGTCATGGTTACGGCTGGCAGTTCCCAAAAGAGGGATATGACTGTGTGGGGATTGGAGGAGCGCACAAAAAGGGTAACATCCTGCAACAAGCAGAAAAATTCTTCGGACAGCTTGGTATCGAGCCAGTGAACCGGAAAGGGGCACCCATCCCCTCGGGCAAACTTCCCAATCTGAAGGGATTTCCGGACAACGTCTTGCTGGTGGGTGATGCCGCCGGATTTGCTGATCCGATTACCGGTGAGGGGATCTACCTTGCCTTGTTAAGCGGGTTGCATGCAGGTAAGGCAATCGATGCTACGGACAACGACGGCCGCAAGAGTGCGGCCAGCCATTATGGAGCACTGTTGAAGCCGTTGCGTAAAAACATCGCCGCTGCCTTCCGGTTGCAGAAAATCCTCTATCGACCTTTCATCCTGAAGCGGTTCATGCATCACCTCACGAAAAAGCCAGCTTTCGGGCTGTTCTACCTGGAAAAGGTGATCGCCACGAACGAGTATGACTACCGCTCTTTTATCCCGGCCTATTTTCTGAAACACAGTAAAAGGAAAGCAGGATAATGGGTGTTGTTCCCAGTTACCCCTACAGGAAATCGTTCTACTGTTTCAGTGCAGCCTTGGAGAACATGTAATCCGGTATCTCCTGGTTAAACCGGATATCGGTGATCCGGAACTCGGTACCCTCACTCCCCTGCTTCAGCATATCGCGGTAGAAAAAGGTACGGGGAAACCAGCGCCCCCCAATCTGCTCCACGTCGCTCATCTCAGAGCGTTTCAGCAGCTTGCCGCTCTTGGCGAAGAGCTCCTCCTTCAGGGGGACATAGCGCTCCCTGTCCACCCAGAGGCGGCGTGAGGCGTAGGCCAGATCATCCACCTTGCCGGTGAGCTGCAGTATCCAGCAGTCGCGCCCCCCGATCTCTTCGGTCCCTACCACCTCAGCGTTATAGGTCTCCGTCAGCTTACGGTCGTCCATCATATCCTCGTAGGAGAGATCCGATCCCATCACAGACTGGCGCAGCATGTGCCCCGATATCTGTATGGTACGGTCGGTAAAGGGAGAGTAGATCCAGAGCTGCTCCTCCAGCTTCAGCATCTTGGTCCCCTCCTCGCGGGGAGGTGAGAGGTACTCGGTGAAGGAGCGCTTGTCTCCCACAGCATAGGTCTTAGAGGTGATGGTGCGACTGCTCCGCCGTCCATGGATGGTCATCGACGACTCAAACACACGGTTCTCTGACGACAGATTCCGGTCGATCCGCTCCAGGATCTGGTCCGCTGCCGGCTGCGCTTGCAGGGGGAGTGCCGCAACTGCAAACAACAGTGTGATGACACGTTTGATTTGTATTTCTAAACCATTATTTTTCATATCATTGTTATTTAGTGATAAGCGGTAAGCCCCCTATGCTTCCAGCTCCTTGAACAGTTGTGATGTCTTCCTTTTGTAGATTCCTATGCCGGCGAGCATCGCCCCCACTACGGTAGAGAAGAGACCCGGGATAAAACCGATGTAGTAGTCCACCGGCGTGATGCGTGTCCTTATTGCCGAGGGATACATCATGGCAGAGCCCTCCATCATTCCCGAGATGTTGATGCCATATTTCTGTACCAGCGCGGCGAAAAAGAGCCCTATCGCCGTACCGATGATGGCACCCGCGATCCCGATAAAAACAGACTCATAGATCAGGGTCCGATAGAGATGGCTTTTCTCTTCACCCATAGCCAGGCGCACACCAAACTCACCATAGCGCCGCAGTCCTCCCAGCAGGCCGGCGTTCCAGAGCACCAGTGCCATCGCAATGATAAACACGGCAATGATATAGAAGCTCCAGACATCCAGCATCTTTATCAGCTGACCCATGCTCCTTTGCTGTGCCAGGGTCTTCATCACGGGTGCGTAGTCATCGTCATCCCCCTCAAAAGCGCTGTTGAACGCCTGTGCGACCTCCAGTGCACGTTCATCATCGTAGTATCCTGCGTCAAACAGGCCCACCAGCTCACCTGCAGCATCATCCATATCAAGTGCATGACGTGCATCCTCAATATCCACGATGATGCTGCCACGGTCTAGCGCCTCAGCGCCGTAGGAGACCGTTCCGGCCACGATGAAGTTGTATATCGACATGCTCCCGTACATGGTGGACCCTATCAGGGTCACCTCATCACCGGGGCCCACCCCCAGCTTCTGTGAGAACTGCTCTGCCAGCAGGGCCTCACCCGGGTTCTGCACCATCCTCCCCCGCACGATCGATCCGGTGATATTCAGCCGTTCCGCCTCCCTGCTCTCCGGCGACAGGAGATCGACACCCATGCCGGCAGCAGGACCCTGCGACCGTGTCTCACCCTTCTCATCCGGCACATCCACCAGCCCCCCGAACTGTATACGTGCGGCCCAGTCCAGCTCCGGGAAACGGCCAGTGAGCTCCTCCTTCAGAGCAGTCACCTCCTTCATCGCCAGATCATTAGGCACTTGCCCCTCGTTCTCCGCGTAAGCCCTTGTCATCACCTTCAGGTGGCCGTGCGTAAAGCGAGCGTTCATCTCGATGGTATCACCCATAAAGCCGGTGATGTAGGCATTCATGAAGACTGTGAGCATCACCCCTATCGCCACCACGATGATGGGCAGCCGGCTGCGGCTCTTATCGCGGAACAGTCCGTTGATCAGGAATCGTATCATTGTATTCTCCCCCTTAATGCTTCTGTAGGGTTCATTTTTGCTATTTTTCTCGATGGCCAGTAGCTCACGATCGTGGTGATCAGCACCACGATCAGCACCGTGGTGATCACCAGGCCGGCGCTGTAGATGGGGTAAAGTGTCTGTGCCATGGCCATGCCGAAATCACCGGCATCCATGGGGATGGTCCATCCCACCCTGGCCTGCCACGCCAGGAAGGGGATGCCATAGAGTGCCCCCACCAGTGCCGCGAGGATGGAGTGCATGGCGCCCTCCACGGTGAAGAGACCCACCACCTCCCGCCGTGTATACCCCAGCGCGATATAAGTCCCTATCTCTTTTTGTCTCCTGAAGATGGAGAGCACCTGCGTGTCGAAGATAGCCAGCATGGCCAGCAGCAGCAGGATGGTGTAGAACACCGATTGTCCCACTGTCTTGGTCTTGATAATCCTGTCCACCGGGGCGGTCAGCACCTCTTTCGGCTTGTGCACCCACCCCTGCACCGCGGCTCTCTCCGCTTCGGCATCACGGAAGGTGAGGAGGGTCGCCTGACCCTCCATCATGGTCATCTCACGGAGGGTCTCCAGGGGGATATAGAGCTGTGCCGCCTCCACCGACGGCACGTTGCTGGAGAAGATGGCGGTGATCACAACATCCGTCGCGTCGAAAGTGCCTCCGGCATCGCGCCAGCGCATGGTGAGGTAATCACCCTCCACCAGCTGCAGGCTCCGCGCCATGGCTGCACCGATGATCGCGGGTACAGCATCCACTACAGTATCCAGGTTATGTGTAGGCAACAGGAAGATATCCTGGTCAGGGTCAATCCCCTTAATCACTACCGACTGCATCCGTCCCTGCGGGTAGAGAGTACCCTGCACCATCAGCAGCGGCACCATATCACCCCGTGCTATCTCATTGCTGAACTGCTGCGGGATGGGGGCATGGCTCTCTGCCAGCGTGAAGGGATCGTAGGGATCATACTGCTCATGCCAGTACTGTCCGCCCCCTATCTCCCAGTTGGTCATGTCGCTCTTCGCCTGATAGTCCCACCCCACCATTATCCCTTTCAGCCATATGATTACGACGAAGGAGAACGACAGGACGATCACGTTGAGCCATGTGCGGAGCCCGGCACCCACGAGGTTGCGGTATGCAAGTTTAAGTGCTGTTTTCATCAGTTGCTCATTTTACTGTTTGGTCCGCCTTCACCCACTCATCCTTTGCTACCTTCCCGTCGAGGAGGAATATTTTTCTCCTGAGATAGCCAATCACCTTCTCGTCGTGGGTGGCAAAGAGAAAGGTCGTCTTCAGCTCTTCATTCAGCTTCACCATGGTCTGCAGTATATGGTGCGAGTTGGCTGCATCAAGGTTGGCGGTAGGCTCATCGGCCAGCACCAATGAGGGTCGCTTCACCATGGCCCGTGCTATGGCCACGCGCTGGCACTCTCCTCCCGACAGCTGGGGTGGCTTCGATCGTACCTTGTCGGTTAATCCCACCCACTCCAGGGCATCCATCACCATCTTTTTTCGTTCTGCCGCGCCAATCTTCAGCAGCAGCAGCGGGAACTCCACATTCTCGAAGACGGTGTGCACCGCCAGCAGGTTATAGCTCTGGAAGATAAAGCCCAGGCTCTCCTTGCGTAGCTGTGCCGCCTCCCGGGCTGTCAGCCTGCCCACCGATTGATTCAGCACCCATGCCTCTCCCGATGTGGGGATATCCAGCGATCCCACAATATTGAGCAGCGTTGTCTTTCCTGAGCCGCTGGGGCCTATCAGGCCGGTGAACTCACCTTTGCCCAGCGACAGGTTAATGTTGCGCAGGGCGGTGAACGCGCTCTTTCCCATGGGGAAGCTCTTTGTCAGCTCACTGATCTGAATGATTGCATTGTTATCCATTGTCATCTGTTTTAGCGTCTCATTTTTAGTGATTGTATACAAGCATCAGCTGCAGGCCTGTACCGGCGAACATATTGCTGCCACCCTGCTGCGTGGGTATATTGTAATTCTTCGGGTTGATGTACCCCATCAGGTGGAGTGTCAGCCTGTTGAACTGTCGTTGCCAGTTGATGAAGTTATAGGACGATCTGTTTCGCCAGTCGAAATAGGCGATCAGGCTCACCTCGTCGAACAGCCCCACCGGGTAGCGGGCGCTGAGCAGGGAGAAGGTGAACGGCTCCTTAAAACGGAACGGCTGCTCATCATAGGCAGCCAGCAGCTGCTCCCAGGTCAGTGTCAGCCCGTTGCCCCACCCGAAGGTGTAGTCCACACCAAGGTTCAGAATCTGCTGATTGGTCATGATTCCCACATCCCTCTTCATATGCGCCCAGGAAGCCTCCACCCAGTAGCCCACCACCCGGTCGAATTTGGCATCGAACCCCAGGCGGTGCTCAGGGATGCGTTCAGCCGGGAGAAGCTCCCCCGCAAGCGCACTGCCATCCGCAACACGGTAATGGTACGTGACGGCTGCCTCGCCGCTGCCGGCGGGATATTGCAGTCGTCCGCCCACCTCGGGCAGTGAGCGGTGGGTGCCGAGTTGTTCCCATCCTTTCGGATCATGGTTGCCATGCAGCATCCAGAGCCATAGGTTGGCATTGTTCAGGAAGTAGTAACGGCCGAGGAGTCCCCATACCCCGTCGGTCAGCTGCAGCGGGTCTCGCGGGTCCACTTGGTCGAACCACATCAGCGGACGCAAGATGGATGCCGACCCGAAGTTGATCTTCTGCAGTCCGGCGCGCAGTTCAAACTGACTGCCGGAGTAACGCGCCCAGAGGCGGTAGGGCTTGATCCTCCCGTTCCAGTTATAATTGGTAAGATCGCCCATCCCGATGTTCCCGAAGAGGTTTGCCGACGCTTCAAAGTCGATCAGCCTATTGTTTCCGGTGGGGATATTCACATTCAGCTGTGGGATGTAACGCCCGCCGTTCCACCAGGGGTATTCATTATCCAGGTTGAGATGGGTGTATGCCGAAAGCTGCCCTTTATACCGCAGCAGCTCCTGTGCACCGGCATAGGTAGAGGCGATAAGCAACAGCACCGACTAGATAATCCGGAGCATACCCACCCACTTTCCGGAAATAAATCCTGGATCCAAAAAGAAAGCGTTTTCTCTTAAAATCCAGATATATGTCAGGTATCCACCAAGGGAGGTAACAATATGTAA